>VYLE01000107.1_pt1 | contig 77406 bp, 73 predicted proteins | sample 5114391 | NCBI WGS metagenome assembly VYLE01 (sample SAMN12291771, study PRJNA351875) | freshwater metagenome | isolation source: freshwater lake | place: USA: Michigan, Kent Lake | collected 2013-08-15 | reverse complement strand
TCGCCTTCGCCGGGCGAAGCGACGCCATCGGCGCCGCCGCAGCTGGCCAGCAGCAGGCTGGCGCTAGCCGCCGCCATAACCGACATGAATTTCTTGAGCCCGGACATCCTGATCTCCACGTGACAAGCGTTCGTCTGCACGCGGGGACGCGGGCCGCCTGGCCTCGCTAAGACAATTGGGCCCCGCCTGCCCGTCGTGGGCCTTAGCGGCGCTCTGTGACGGTGCGGCCAAGCCTTTGTGACGCCGCGCCGACGGAGAGATGACAGCGGCAAGGCAGTTTTGTGAAAACTGTACCGTATACCGACTGTGTTGCTAAAGTCCAAGCGGTCCGAATATCCAGACAAACCAGGCGCCTACGGCCAGGAAGACGCCAAAAGGTAGTTTCATTTCAGCGGTGACCGACTGTCGCAATAGGGCCGTGGCCGATACGACACTCAGGCCCGCCAAACCGGCCCAGACGACGACACTCGGCAGCCCCTGCCAACCGACCCAGGCGCCGATGGAACCCAGCAGGATCGGATCGCCGCCGCCGAGCCCTTCACGCCCGCGCAGGCGTTTATAGCCGAGGGCTACAAGCCAGAGGGCCGTGAACCCGGCGGCCGCGCCGATCAGGTTGTCGACCCAGGTGAAGGGAGTCTGACCGACAAGCGAGAAGGCGACCGCCTGGATCAGGCCCGCCGCGCCGAGCGGCAGGGTCAGACGGTCGGGCAACCAGAAATGTTCGCCGTCGATGACCGCCAGGATCAGCAGCCACCAGCCGAAGACCGCGCTGACCAGGGCCATCGGGCCATCGAAGGCGAAGGCTGACCAGACGCCGAGCGCCAGACATCCCAGTTCCATCATCAGATAGCGGCGGGGAATGGCGCCGCCACAGGTCCGGCACCGGCCGCGCAGGACCAGGAAGCTGAGGATCGGGACGAGGTCGACGGGCGACAGGGTCCGGCCGCACGATCCGCAGGCCGAACGGCCCGCGACCACGGTCTTGTCTTCCGGCAGGCGCAGACTGATCAGGCCAAGAAAGCTGCCGGCGACGGGACCCAGGACAATGGCCGCGAGGTCCCACAGCCAGATCATTCCGGACTCGCTACATTGAGGACGCACGCGGAGCTCATCCGGGCGGCGTTCAGGGTCAGCGGGGTGTCCGCACTGGCGCCGACGTCGAGATCCCGAAGGTCCTCGACGGCGGCTCGCCATCCGGCCGGCAGCAGGGGGCAGCGGATTTCAGACATGGCGTCAAGCCTCAGACGGGTCAGCCGGCGTCCGCATAGCCGGCGTAGCTGTGCTTTAGGGTCGCGTGGTTGAGCAGCATCTCGGCGACCTGCTTCTGGCCGGAGGCGTCGAAGATGCGGGTCCGCACCCAGTAGGATTCGGTGCGCTTGCTTTCGGCCAGGGCGGCGATCTCGCGGCGCAGGACATAATCCTCGCCGACGAACAGGGGGCCGTCGATCAGCCGGATTTCCTGGTCCGCGAACAGGCCGACCGCCGGTCCTTTCACCGGGAACTTCGCCTGATGGCTGCTGTACTCGGCCAGCACGCTGATCATCTCGAGCGGGATGATCGGCCGGCCCCAGGGCGAGGCCTTCGAATACCAGTCGGAGGTCTCGGTGATGGCGGCGAGCTTCTGGTTGAGGCTGAAGGGATAGAGATTGCCCATGTGCTGGTCCGGATCCATTCGCACCCGCTCGTCGGCTGCGCCGGTCATGCCGACGTGCAGGTCCTCGAGGATCAGCAGCTTGCCCGGCGGGCGCAGGGCCGCCATCCGTTGTTCCAGCAGGGTCGGGCCGGCGTGTTGTCCCAGGCTGGCGCTGGCTTCCAGCACCGGCGTGCCATCGGCCTTTTCGGCCCAGACGCGCGTGGAGTTCGCGCCCTCGGCCGGAATCTCGGCGAAGGCCCGGACCTCTTCGCCCTCGACCACCATGTTCAGATAGTGGGACGATATGCAGCCCTGCTCGAACCAGGCCTTGCCCCAGATCTTTTCCAGCAGCGGCGGGAACAGGCTGAAATGCGTCGGCCCCTCGATCGGCCCGGCCCGGAAACCCAGCTTCTCCGCCATCTCGTCGTCGTGGATGGAGGCGTGGCCGCCATACTCCTGATCGCCCAGCATCTGGCGCGGCTTGCGCAGGGGGCCGACGAGCGAGAGGGGGGTATCGAAGGTCACGGGCGGCTCCTTGGATTGTCGGGCGCGAGGGTCAAGCCTTGAGGCTCTCCGGGTCTGGCAGGAAGGCCTTCACCTCGGCCAGGAAGCGTTCGAGCTGGTCATGGTGCAGCCAGTGGCCGGCCTGCTCGAACGACACCACCCGGGCATTCTGGAAATGGGCCGCCCGCCCATCTTTGGACGGATCCGACGCCCAGCTGTCCTGGCCGACGCAGAGCAGGGTCGGGCATCTGATTTCTTTCCAGACGCCGTAGAGCTCCTCCTCGGACAGGTCGCTCGGCGCCGGGGAGCGCAGGTAGTTGTCGAACTTCCAGCTGTAGGTGCCGTCCTCATTGCGGCTGACCCCGTGGATCGTCAGATGCCGCGCCTGTTCTTCGCTCAGATGGCTGTTCTCCGCCTGCATGCGCTGCAGGGCCTCTTCGATACTGGCGTAGCGCCTGTGGTTGCGCGCGCTCAGCGCCCGACGCGACTCGACCCAATCGCGCCAGCGCTTGCTGACCGGAGTCTCGCGGCGCCGGGCGTACATCTTCGGGCTCGGACCAAGGCCCTCGATGGCGACGAGGGCAGTCACCTTCTCCGAATAGAGGCCGGCATAGCGCAGGGCCACCGCGCCGCCGAGCGAGTGGGCGATGATCGAGACCTGCTCGCGGCCGGACTGCTGGATGACCTGAGCCAGGTCGTAGACCATGTAGGGCATCATATAGACGCCGTCCGGCGACCAGGCGCTGTCGCCGTGGCCGCGCAGGTCCGGGCAGATCACATGCCAGTCATGCCGCAGGGCGCGCGCCACCCAGTCCCAGCTGCGGGCGTGGTCCTGTCCGCCGTGCTGCAGAACGAGGGTGGGCGCGCCGGGGTTGCCCCAGTCGAGATAGTTGAGCCGCAGCCGCTGGGAGACAAAGCTGTGGGACGTTGGGCCAGCGTCGTCGATGCGGGAGGGATTGCTCATGGCGCCTTCGTCTCAGAGCCGGGACGCACTGGCAAGCGCGACCTGGCGGAGGGGGAAAGCCGGGGGCAAAAAGTCGTACCGGTTCCCCACCGCTAAGGGATTCCCACACTCAGCACCCCTAGGGGCGTCCCTGATGTCCGGTCCATCCACGCTACCTCCGCTTCAGGGACGCGATCTGCCCGGCTACGCTCAGACCGGATCGGTAGGCGCCATAGACTGTCACGGCATAGGGGGTCGGTGCGGCGTCGCCAGCGAAGTGAATGAGGTCAGACAAAGGTTCCGCGAAGACCTTTCGCGCTTCGGCTGCGCCGGGGGGGAGTGCACTGTAGCTCCCCACCGCGAACGGATCCGATGCCCAGTCGTAGGATGTCGCGGCGGCGATGCTGTTGGCGAAATTTGACCCAAGGAGAGCCGATACGCGTTCAACGGCATAGGCTCTTCGTGTGCCAAGGGCCTGACCTGCAAGATCGCGAGCGGTGTCCCCTGACGCGATCAGCGTCAGCAGCGGATTGAACCTGTCGGCAATCAGGACTTCACGTCGTCCGCCGGCCAGATCATCGATATCGGCGTGATATTCTGGAAGTCCGTCGGTGGGCTGACCAAGACGCATCCCAACCTTCAGGAACTGACCTTTGTGGAACGACGCCAACGCCTGCTGCTTTGCGAACGGCAGGGCGGGCGTGAAGCTGATCGAGCCGCTGCCGAGCACCGTCGGCGGAACGGCGACGATTACCCTTCGGGCGGAAATCGCGCCCCAGTCACCCGACACGTTCACCCTGCCGGATTGCGACCAGTCCAGCGCCGTAACGCGATGCCCGAGCCTGACCGGAACATTGGCGAACACGCGCGCGATCAATGCGCCGTATCCACCCTCGACGGCCAGATCGCCGCCCCCGGCCATCGTCGCCATATCCAGGCTTGAAATCTCCTCCGGATCGGCGGCCAGCGCGAAAGCGGCGCTGCCGATCACGCCGTTCTGCCACAGATCATCACTCCGGAAATCGGAAATGGCGACGTCTGTTCCGGACGAGATTTGTGATTTCATCCGGCGCTCAAGCTGTTTTTCCGCGCGGGAGAGCCATCGACCGGACGCCGCCCTATCCAGGGTCAAGCCCTGACGATAAAGTTGCAGGTTGCTGGGGCTCGCATCAACGAGTTGCAGACCCAAGGCTCGAGCCCTGGATTTGAAGCTGTTCACTTCGGCGTTGTGCAACCAATGAGCGCCCTGGTCAAAGGGCTGAGCAAGCGTCTCGCTCTCTGTCCAGGCGCGCCCGCCAATACGGTTCCGGGCCTCTAGAACAATGACCTTCAGGCCTTTGCGGAGAAGTGCCTCGGCGGCGCTCAGGCCGGCGACGCCGGCTCCGATGACGACGACGTCTGTGTCGGCGACGACGCCAGCGCGCAAGGCTGTTGGCGCCGACAGGGCGGTCGCCACGCCGGCCAGAAATGTGCGACGTGCAATAATTGAAGACATGGTGGACGGGCTCCATTATACGACATTATTGTCATCTTAGATATGACGATAATGTCGTGTTTGCAATTCCCTCGGTGTGAAAAGCCCCGCCTGTCGTGATTGAAGCCCACAAAAGCCTCGCCCTGCCGGCGCTCCAGAAGCGCGGCCGTGACCGCCAGCAATCCTTGCTGGACGCTGCTGAAGCCCTGATCGTGGAAAGGGGCTTGGAAGGATTCGCGATGGCGGACGTCGCGAAGCGCGCCAAGGCCGCGCATGGCTCACTTTACCAGTTCTTCGGGTCGCGGACCGCCATTCTGGTGACGCTCCATGCACGTCACATGGAGCGGTTGAAGGCCGCTGTGGCCGGCGCCAGCGACACGCTCAAGGCTCGCCCTTCGCACCCTCTGCCCAAGGCGTTATTGGATGCCTATCTGGCCCCGTTGGAGGCGTTCATGGAGGCGAACCCTTCCTATCGAATCCTGCGGCTCGGCATGCCGGAAGACTGGGAGGGCGCGGGTCAGGAAGCTGCCCTCGATTCCGGCGTTATCGCAGAGTTGACCGACATGCTGGCCTTGCTTGCGCCAGAGGCGCCGGCGACGACGCGAAATCTCTCGGCGCAGATCCTGCTGCAGTTGGTCGACGCGCTGTTTGTCCTGAATCGCTCCGACGACTTGAAGGCGGAAGCCATGAGGTTACTGGAAATGTATCTCGGCGACTTGACCATCAGGTACGCGGGGGGAGCCTCCGGGGAGATCGCATAACTCAGATTGGCCAGGTGCGCCGGGAACTACGCGCCAACACCTCCACCGTCGATTTTCTGACTTCGCATTCGAAGGCGCTTCTCTGACGAATTGCCTGGCCGGCTTTTCGGTCAACCGACTGTAAACCCTGGCTATCTGGCTTCTGAACGACCGGCGGTGAGGTTCCGGTGACCATAGACAAGATACGTTCAGAGGCCGCGTTCGCCGTGGCCCCGGTCTCCCGGGTACAGACGGCATCCGGATGATCGCGCGGCAACTGGGGGCTTTGCGACCCTGCGATGGCCCAATTGCGGGTTCGCGACAAGGGGGTGGCGGGGTGAGAAACACTGAGAGCGAAAAGTCGTACATGTCCCCACTTATTGTCCCCACTTACGAAGAGGTTTGCCGCGAGTTGGGCTGATCAGCAGCAAAGCGGGCCGCCGCAATGATCGAGATAGGGACGGCGCCGCTCTGACCCCTTGGCGTCACCATCTCTTTCCCTGGAAAAGATCCCAGACCATTCGATGGTTTCCGAGAATGAACCACCAGCCTGGCGCATCCCTCCGTGTAACGCGGAGATCGCCGACAGCTGCGCTCCGTTCGAACAGGCGGTGGCCGATCAATCCCGGCGCGGCGTGCGCCACTGGCCATGCAAGCGCCCACCACGGCTGACCGGAAATGAGCGCCCAAAACACGAGCGCCAAGCCGCCCACCACGCCGATCGCATGCATTGCAACGTTCGCTGGATGCCGATGTTCCGGCAAGAAGGTCTCGCGGTAGAAACATTCGAAGGTCATGTGAATCTCCATCAGGCAATCGACGGGTTCAATTATGTGAGTTATTGCTCGCATCGCTACTCGCATTCCGGAACCTGTCCCTCGCATGACCACTTCGACGCTTGTCCCCCGCAAAAAGCCTCGGCAGGCCCGTTCGGAGGCGACTGTGGAAGCGCTCCTGACAGCGGCGACTCGCGTTTTGTCGAGCGATGGTCTGAAGGGCTTCAACACCAATCGCGTCGCCGAGGTGGCCGGCGTCAGCGTGGGCTCGCTCTATCAGTACTATCCCAACAAGGCGGCGCTCACCGCCGCGCTCATCGCGCGCACCCAGACGGCGCTGGCGGACGGTCTCGAAGCCCGGATCGCCGGACTGGCCGGAGCGAGCCTGGCGGAAGCCGTTGCCGATCTCGCCTGCATGGCCGTCAACCAACAGTACGGCGAGGCGCGGCTCGCCGCCGCCCTGGACCATGAAGAGCGACACCTGCCCGTTCCAGAGATCGCAGAGGCCAGACATCGGATGACCGCCGCGGTCGAGTGCCTGTTGGACCGCCACCGCGACGAAATCGCGACCGGCCTTTCGCCGCGCGCGGCCGTCGACTGCCTTGCACTCAGCCGCGCGATGGTGGAGGCCGACGCGTTAGCCGGGTCCGAACCTGATGCTGACCTTGCCGCTCGTGTCTGCCGCGCGCTGCTGGGCTACCTCACCCTGGACACGGCGGCGGGCATTCCAGGCCCTTATGTGCGTTGAAAGCGGCCCCTCGATCCGTCCGCCGCCGGTTAGCAGGCCGTGAGTTTGCGCTGACAACACCGACTTAAGGTGCTGGCAGGCTAACGCTAACTTATCTCCGGTTTGGCCCCCTACGGTGCGGCCAACCGGGGAGAGACCATGCGGCTGATCTCATTCAAGCGGCACCGGTTCCCGCCGGACGTGATCCGGCACGCCGTCTGGCTGTATTTCCGGTTCACGCTGAGCATCCGCGACGTCGAGGAGTTGCTGGCGCAACGGGGCGTGGAGGTCAGCCGAGAGGCGGTTCGGTGCTGGGTCAACAAGTTCGGTCCGCTCATCGCGGCCAACTTGCGCCGCCGCCGCGGACCGCCAACCGGCCGCTGGCATCTGGACGAGATGGTCGTGAAGATCGGCGGACGGCGCATGTACTTGTGGCGAGCGGTTGACGATGAGGGTGAGGTGCTGGACGTCTTGGTCCAGAAGCGTCGCAACAAGGAAGCGGCGCTGAATTTGCTCCGGAAACTGCTTCGCAATCAGGGCATCCATCCGGAAACCATCACCACGGACAAGCTGGCGTCTTACCGCGCCGCGGCCCGTGATCTGGGCCTGACGAGCCGCCACCGACCGGGCGGGATGCGCGAGAACAACCGGGTCGAGAACGCCCACCTGGTCATCCGGCGACGAGAGCGAAAGCAGCAGAAATTCAAATCGCAGGGCTCAGCTCAGAGGTTTCTCGCCAGCCACTCCGCCATCTACAACACGTTCAATCTGCAAGCCCACCTGATCTCCCGACCAAGTCTCCGGATCCTGCGCGCCCGAGCGGAACAGGCGTGGGAAGCCGCGACCGACGCCGCCTGATCTAAGGGTTGGGGATGGGCCATTCCGGCCGTGCCGACTTAACGTGTCAGTACCCCCGAGCCAGAAAGCGGACCTTTGCCAGGCTGTCCGCAACCGGTCCCCACGAGAGGTTCTATCCACAAAAAGTCTAAAGCGGTCGATCAGGCTGGCGATTGCCGTCCGGACAGACAGGCCATGCGCGCCCAGAATTGCGCGCCATTACCTCCACCTCGGTTTCTCTAACTGCACATTGGGTGGAATATCGCCCACGAACTTCCGGACCGTCTATCGGCCCAAAACGCTGTAACCGCAGACTATTTTGAACCCGAACTGCCGGGGGCGGGGTTCGGGTGATCAGAGACAAAAGGCGTTCAGAGACCGCTTTGGACGTGTCCCCCAGTCTCCGAGGTTCGGACGGCATCTGGAAAATGGCGCGACTACTGGGGGCTTTGCGCGCCTGCGGTCGCCCGATTGCAGTTTCGCGACAGGGGAGTGGCGGACAGGGTGGGATTCGAACCCACGGTAGGCTCGCACCTACGGCGGTTTTCAAGACCGCTGCCTTAAACCGCTCGGCCACCTGTCCTGAAGGAGCGGGACGGGCGCTATAGCAGGGGTGATTGCGGCGAAACAGCCATTTGCGCGCCGTTAACCGAAACGAAGACCGCCTCTGCCATCCTCAACATTGGATGAACGGAGGGGCGGCATGCCGCGCCAGGTCTGGAAGCGAGTAGGGACCCTGTCACTGGCGCTGCTGGCGTCGGCGAGTCTGGCCGCCTGTGCAACGCCCCGGCTGTCACCGCGCATGGCTGACAGCAAGCCGGTGCCGTCCAAACCCGGCGGCCGCGTTCCCGGCACCATGCGGCCCTATCAGGTGGGCGGCATCTGGTACCAGCCGCGGGAACAGCCGGGCTACAACGAGACCGGCATCGCCAGCTGGTACGGCCAGCAGTTCCACAATCGCCAGACCGCCAACGGCGAGACCTTCGACATGTGGGTGGTGTCGGCCGCCCACAAGACATTGCCGCTGCCCTGTATTGTCGAGGTGACCAATCTCGACAATGGCAAGAAGATCAAGGTGCGGGTCAATGACCGGGGGCCGTTCGTCAGCGGCCGCATCATCGACATGTCACGGGCCGGCGCCGATGCGCTGGGCTTCTCCGGCAAGGGGACGGCGCGGGTGCGGGTCCGCTATGTCGGTCCGGCCCCGGCGCGGGGCAAGGATCGCACGCTGCAGTATGCAGGGCTGAGCAAGGACGATCAGCCCAAGGCCCTGTCCATCCCGCGGCGCGGCGACGACTGGGTGGTCCAGGCCGGGGCTTTCTCTGAACGTGACAACGCCGAAAAGGCGGTCAACTCCCTGCGCGACGTCGGTCGGGCGCGGATCGTGCCGCTGAAGCGTGACGGCCGCACCCTGTGGCGCGTCGTCATTGAGTCCGGGCGCGATGTCGACGGCGCCGCTCGGCTCCGTGACCAGGTGGCGCAACTGGGCTTTCCAGACGCGAAGTTGATCGCCGACCGCTAGACATGAGTTGCGGTTCAGCCGATGGGATGAGCCCATGTCCAAGGGATTCTTCATCACCTTCGAAGGCGGCGAGGGCGCCGGCAAATCGACCCAGATCCGGCGTCTGGCCGAGCGTCTGAAGGCCCTCGGCCATCAGGTGGTGCTGACCCGCGAACCCGGCGGTTCGCCCGGGGCCGAGGCCATCCGTGATATCGTTCTCAACGGCCCGCCCGAGCGCTGGTCGGCGGTGACCGAGACCCTGCTGATGTACGCCTCGCGGCGGGACCATATCGAGCGGGTCATCCGCCCGGCCCTCGAGGCCGGCAAGGTGGTGCTCTGTGACCGCTTCGCCGATTCCACCCGCGCCTATCAGGGGGCCGGCGGCCAGGTCGACACCCGGCTGATCGACACCCTGGAAGCGACGGTGCTGGAAGGTGTTCACCCCGATCTGACCCTGATCCTGGACCTGCCGGTCGAGGAGGGGCTTGCCCGGGCCATGAGCCGCGGCGGCGGCGAAGATCGCTTCGAATCCAAGGGCGGCGCCTTCCATGAGCGCCTGCGCGACGCCTTCCTCGAGATCGCCCGCAAGGAGCCGGAACGCTGCCTGGTGGTGCGGGCCGATCGTCCGCCCGAAACCGTCGAGGCCGATATCCGCGCCGCCGTGGAGCCGCGCCTGGAGCGGGTGCATGGCTGAGGGGCTGCGTCACCCCCGTGACACCGAGCGCCTGCTTGGCCACGAGGCGCAGGAGGCGGCGTTCGTCTCGGCCCTCGACAGTGGCCGGCTGCACCACGCCTGGCTACTGACCGGGCCCGAGGGCGTCGGCAAGGCCACCTTTGCTTACATGGCCGCCCGTCGGTTGCTCGGCGCGCCCCATGACGGGGCAGGGGGGCCGCTGTCCTCCAGCCAGCAGAGCATTCCCGCCCGGCTGATGGCCGCGAGGAGTCATCCGGACTTCACGGTGCTGGAGCGGATCGGCGAGGACGGCAAGCCGCGCAAGGTGATCCCGGTCGACGAGGCGCGTCAGCTGCCTGAGTTCTTCTCCAAGTCGCCGGCCCAGGCCCCCTACCGCGTCGCCATCATCGACGCGGCCGACGATCTGAACGTCAACGCGGCCAACGCCATTCTCAAGACCCTGGAGGAGCCGCCGCCGCGCGGGGTGCTGTTCCTGGTCAGCCATGCGCCGGGCCGGCTGCTGCCGACCATCCGCTCGCGCTGTCGCACCCTGGCCTTCCGAACGCCGGACACCGATACCGCAGAAGCTATTGTGCGCGGACAGTCGGATCTCGACGGCTACGACACCGCTCGCCTAGTCAAGATGGCCGGCGGCTCGCCCGGCCTGGCCCTGAAGATGGCCGCCCTGGGCGTCCTGAAGATGGACGACACCGCCCACGAGTTGCTCAACCACCTTAAACACCCCGATCCGGCGCCCTTGCTGGCCATGGCCGACAGTTTTCGGGGCGCGGAAGGGGCCGAGCGCTTCCAGATGCTGTTCGAGCGGCTGAGCGACCGGGTGCGGACCATGGCCGTAGACCAGGCGCTGAGCGGGCAGGGCGACGACCTCGACCGCTGGGCCGACGTCTGGGAGGTGCTGGAGCGCCTGCCCCGGGAAGCCGAAGCCCTCAACCTTGACCGCGCCGACAGCTTCTGGACCGCTGTCCGCGCCTTGCGAGCCGCCGCCGCCTGATGCTCATCGACAGCCACGTCAACCTGCACGCCCCCCAGTTCGCCGACGACCAGGCCGAGGTCATCGACCGCGCCCGGGCCGCCGGTGTCGAAATGATGGTCACCATCTGCGACAAGGTCAGCAACTTCGAGGCCGTGCACGCCATCGCCATGGCCCATGACGACATCTGGGCGACGGTCGGAACGCATCCGCATGAAGCCAAGGAAAATCCGTCCCTTAAGGCCGATGATCTGATAGCCCTGGCGCAGCGGCCCAAGGTCATCGGCATCGGCGAGTGCGGCCTCGACTTCCACTATGACCTCAGCCCGCGCGAGGTGCAGGCCGCCGTGTTTCGCCAGCACGCCATCGCCGCCCGCGAGACCGGCCTGCCTCTGGTCGTGCACACCCGCGAGGCCGATGCGGTGATGGGCGATATCCTGGAAGCGGAATATGCCGCCGGGCCGTTCAAGCTGTTGATGCATTGCTACACCAGCGGTCCGGAGCTGGCCCGGCGGGCTGCGGCGCTGGGCGCCTGGTTCTCGGTCTCCGGCATCGCCACCTTCAAGGCGGCCCAGGACGTGCGCGACACCATCGCCGATATCATGCCGGCTGACCGCATCATCCTTGAAACGGACTGCCCCTACCTGGCCCCCGTACCGATGCGCGGCCGCCGCAACGAACCGGCCTATCTGCCTCATATCCTTGAGAAACTGGCCGAAATCAGAGGCTGGACCCGGGACGAGGCCGAACAGCGCACGGAGGACGCCTTCTTCGCCCTGTTCGACCGGATTCCCCGGCCGTGACGCTTAGGGTCACGATCCTCGGCTGCGGCAGCTCCGGCGGCGTGCCGCGGGCGGACGGCAACTGGGGCGTCTGCGATCCGGCCGAGGCAAAGAACCGCCGGCGCCGCTGTTCGTTGCTTGTTGAACGGGCCCCGCAGGAGGGTTGGGGGCAGGGGGCCGCGACCACCGTCGTCGTGGACACCTCGCCGGATTTTCGCGAGCAGGCGATTTCCGCACAGATACAACGTCTTGATGGCGTTCTCTTCACCCATGACCACGCCGACCAGACCCACGGTCTGGATGACATACGCGCCTTCGCCCTGAACCAGCGCGCCCGCATTCCGACCTGGATGGACGACGCGACCTGGCGGCGGCTGGAGCAGCGCTTCGGCTATATCTTCCACAGCACCGGCGGCTATCCGGCGATTGGCGAGCTTCGGTCCATGCCGGGTCTGGGCGTCCGGTTCGAGGTCGACGGACCGGCGGGACCGATCCCGGTCGTGGCCTTCGATCAGGAGCACGGCGAGATCCGGTCACTGGGTTTTCGTTTTGGATCAATCGCTTATTCGCCGGACGTCAACGGCCTGCCGGAGGAAGCCTTCGCGGCTCTGGCCGGCGTCGACACCTGGATCGTCGACGCCTTGCGCTACACCTGGCATCCGACCCATGCCAATCTCGAACAGACGCTGCGCTGGATAGACCGGGTGAAGCCGCGTCGCGCCATCCTGACCAACATGCATATCGACCTGGATTTCAATCAGTTAGCGTCGGAATTGCCGCCCGGCGTCGAACCGGCCTATGACGGCCTCAGTCTGGAGTTGCCGCTTTAGACGAGTGCATAATTTCCGATAATATATCTTAGGCGCGTTACGGATGCGGCCTTGTCCCTTCAGCAACACCCGAATTCCCTGCCTCACCCTCAGCCCGGCATCCTGCCGTCGTCAGCTGGCGTGACGGATAATCCGCCAGCTTCCCTTCACTGAGCAAGACGGCGCTATTTGCGCTCGACGCCGTTCGGGACGGTGAAGGCCAGCCTCGAAGTCCAGACAAGCAAACGCCCACGACGGTCAACCGCCGTGGGCGCTTTCAGCCTTGTATGGCCGGTGCGCCTAGAGCGCGTCCTTCAGGGCCTTGGCGGCCTGGAAGGCAACCTTCTTGCTGGCGGCGATTTCGATGGTCGCGCCAGTGGAGGGGTTGCGGCCGGTGCGGGCGGGCTTGTTCTGCACCTTGAACTTGCCGAAGCCCGGGATCGAAACTTCCTCACCCTTCACAGCGGCATCGCGGATCGCGGCGAAGACGCCGTCGACGACGGCCTTGGCCTGAGCCTTGGTCAGCTTCTCGTCCTTCGACGCCACGGCGTCGATGATGTCAGCGGTATTCAATGGAATCTCTCCGTAAATCAGAATCAGCCATGGACCCTGCCAAGGCTATGCAGCGCTGTCACTAGTCAACAGCAGGCTGGCGGTTCCCTAGCGATACGCTATCTTCCTGTCGAGGGCGCGCATTGATGAGGAATGACCCATGCGTATCGTGACTCTGGCCACTATCGCCGCGTTCGGCCTCGCCGCTCCGGCCCTGGCCGCGGAGCCCCAGGTGACCGTGACCTACGGGCCCAAGCTCGAGAAGAAGATCGACGAATACGGTGTCCGCGACGTGGATCGCCTGGCCGAGGAGCTGCGCCAATCGGTGCTCAAGGAAGCCGCCCGCACGCAGACTCTGGACGGCGCCCGCATTGAGCTGGTGCTTGAGGATGCTGTGCCTAACCGCCCGACTTTCCAGCAGATGTCTGACAAGCCGGGCATCTCCTATGAAAGCTTCGGCGTCGGCGGCGCTTCGATCAGCGGCCGTGTCATTCTGGCCGACGGCGTCAGCCGCCCGGTCAGTTACAGGTGGTACGACACCGACATTCGCTGGGCCTGGCCATCGGGCACCTGGAGCGATGCCGAGCAGACCTTCGACCGCTTCGCCCGCAGCCTGAGCCGCGACCGGAACCTGTAGTCCGGGGTCTGCTCAATTCGGCGTGACATCGTGTCCGGCATTTCACTTGCCAGACGCGGGCGAAGCGGTTGAGATCGGCTGAACGGCGATAACATAAGCGCCGACCCCAATTAGCGAGGCGACATGGCCGACGGCCGACGATCCATCTGGACCCTGGCGGCGTTCGCCGGGCCCTGCCTGCCCCTCGCGGCGTTCGGCCTGCCCCTGGTCATCACGATCCCGCACTACTACTCCGAAACCCTCGGCGTCAGCGTCACGGCCGTGGGCCTTGCCTTCCTGATGGTGAGGGCCATCGACATCGTCTTCGACCCGATCTTCGGGACGATCCTCGACCGGACGCGCTGGAGTTTCGGGCGCTTCCGGGGCTGGATGGCGATCAGCGGTCCCATCCTGATGCTGGCCATCTGGATGCTGTTCATGGCCAAGCCGGGGGTCGGGGTCGGCTACCTGTGGACCTGGCTGCTGGTCGTCTACATCGGCTACTCGATCGCCGTACTGGCGCACACCTCCTGGGCGGCCAAGCTGTCGAACGACTATCACGAGCGATCGCGCATCTACGCCTTCTGGCAGACCGGCAATGTGCTGGGCATGATCATGATCCTCGCCCTCCCCGTCCTGCTCAACGCCATCAGGCCCGGCAGCACCGAGCCCGACATCCTGCACGGCCAGGGCTGGTTCATCCTGCTGCTGCTGCCTGTCATGATCGCTCTCGCCATCTGGCGGGTGCCGGACGAGGCTCCGCCGCCGGTCAAGACAGGAGAACGCAGCGCCAGCCTGGGCGACTATTTCCGGCTTCTGGCCCGGCCGACGGTCGTTCGGATCCTGATCGCCGACCTGCTGACCGGCCTGGCGCCCGGGATCGCCGGCACCCTGTTCTTCTTCTTCTTCATCCGGGTGAAGCAGTTCACCTTCGTCGAGTCCTCGGCCCTGCTGCTGGTCTATTTCCTCGCGGCGGTGTTCGGCGCCGTCATCTGGACCCGGCTGGCCAAGCGTTTCGGCAAGGCCAGGTCGCTGATCACCGCCTGTGTCACCTATGCCATCGTCCAGTTCCTCGTGGTTCTGCTGCCGGCCGGAAACTTCTGGCTGGCGACACCCTTCCTGATCGCTGCCGGCATCCCCTACTCTGCCGGCGCCCTCCTGCTGCGCTCGATGCTGGCTGACTACAGCGACGAGGAACGCCTGGCCTCCGGCCGCGACCGCACCGGCCTGCTCTACGCCATCCTCACCGGCACGGTGAAGATCGGCTCGGCGCTGGCCGCGACCAGCCTGATCTTGCTCGGCATGCTGGGCTTCGACGGGGCCAGCGCCGCCAAGAGCACCGAGCTGTCGATGGATGCCCTGCAGGCGCTCTACGCCTTCGCGCCCGGAGTCATCGGGCTGCTGGCGGCGGCGGCGCTGATCGGCTACCCCCTGACGGAGGAGAAGCACGCGGAGATTCTTCGTCAGCTCGGCGAACGCGACGCGGCGACCCCGCCCCCTCAGCCCGAAGACCTGGCGGCCCTATCCCCCGATGTCCTTCCCCGTCCCGCCGAATAGCAAGTCCATCGACCGCCTGCTGGCCATCATGGCCGCCCTGCGAACCCCGGAGACGGGGTGCGCCTGGGATCTGGAGCAGAGCTTCGCGACCATCGCGCCCTATACGGTGGAGGAGGCCTATGAGGTGGCCGACGCCATCGAGCGGGGTGATCGGCAGGACCTGAGGGAAGAGCTGGGCGACCTGCTGTTCCAGGTCGTCTTCCACAGCCGGATGGCCGAGGAGGAAGGCGCTTTCAGCTTTGAAGATGTGGCCGAAGCCATCGTCGACAAGATGATCCGGCGGCACCCGCATGTTTTCGGGGATGCCGGCGACCGCTCGGCTGGCGAGCAGGTCCAGGCCTGGGAGGTGATGAAGGCCGGAGAGCGGGCCGCCAAGGCCAAGACCGGGGTGCTGGCTGATGTGCCCACCGGGCTGCCGGGGCTGACCCGGGCGGTCAAGCTGACCAAGCGTGCGGCCCGCGTAGGGTTCGACTGGCCCTCCCCCGCCGAGGTGATCGCCAAGCTGCATGAGGAGCTCGACGAGCTGCAGGTCGAGATCGAGGCCGGCGATCAGGACAAGATGCGCGAAGAGATGGGAGACCTGCTGTTCGTTGTCGCCAACCTGGCCCGCAAGCTCGACATCGAGCCTGAAGACGCCATCCGAGCCACCAACGCCAAGTTCACGCGCCGCTTCGCCTACATCGAGGCGAAGCTGGCAGAGGACGGCCGCACGCCGGACCAGTCCGACCTGGCCGAGATGGACGGGCTGTGGAACGAGGCCAAGGCGGCCGAGAAGGGCTGAGACGCCGGATCCGGCGGGGATTCAGGCAGAACCGAGGATCACGATCGGGCTTCCGGCAGAGCCGGATGACGGTCACCTTTGAGCCTTCCCAACGGTGACCGTCACACTGCGCGCGACAGTCGTCCAGCCGCTACGGGTGGATCGAGGTCCCTTCGAGGGCGTAGGACACGCGGACCTTGCGGCCGACGCTGGACTTGCCTTCGGCGTCCTTGGCCGCGGCCTTGAAGCTGCCGGCCAGGTCGGAGACGAAACGGCCAAAGCCGTTGCCTTCGGCTTCGATCACGATGCAGTCCTTGGGGCGGCCCGCGGCATTGATGATGCATTCGACGACGGCGCGGCCATGGCGGGCCCCGTCATCGTTGGCGGCGGCGCTGATCCTTTCGGAGTCGGGACGGAGCACCCAGGTCAGCTTGGCTCCGGCGTCGATAACCTTGGGGGATTTGACCGGCGGCGGCGGCGAGGCCGCAAGCGCGCTGCCGGCGATGAGGCAGGCAACAGAAAGGCTGGACAGCAGGAGGGTACGCATTGGAGTTCCTTCTAAGGGTCGCGGACCCTGCCCCTGCGACAGTGGCGCCGCAAGCTTTCTTCCGTCTGGCGATCAGCGTTGTGCCAGCCACTCGGCCGCGGTGATGCCGTACTCGACCTCGCCCTGCTCGCTGCCGGGGATCGGATCGCCCGGTTCCTGGTAGCTGCGCAGATGGCGCATGCCGAGCTTCTCCATGACCCGCCTTGAGCCGAGATTGACGCTCATGGTGTCGGCGTGAATGGCCGGCAGGCCCAGAACGCGGAAGCCGTGATCGGTCAGCGCCCTCGCCCCCTCCACCCCGTAGCCCTGCCCCCAGGCTTGCCGTTGAAGGCGATAGCCGAGGCTGCCAATGCCTCGATCATCGGCGTGGAGGGCAAACCAGCCGATGAAGCGATCATCGGCCAGGGTGCGCGCCGCCCAGACGTCCGGTTCGGTCCCGCGCGGCATGCGGAACAGTTTGCCATCTTCCGGGCCGGGATGGCGCGGGGTCGGTGCGCCCCCGCTGAGGTAGCGCATCACCTCCGGATCCTGTTCGAGGCCGTAGAGATCATCGGCGTCGGACGGCGTGACCGGCCGCAGGACCAGGCGAGCCGTGGCGATCATCGCTTCGGGCGGGGCCCCCTGCCCGCGTACCAATCGACGTGAGGCATGATCCGCTGCCGCCAGGCGACCGATTCCGGGGCGATCAGCTCGAAGTGGCCACCGGGCGTGACCAGGGCCTGGCGCTGTTGACCGATGGCGGCGGCATAGCGGGCGCCGAAGGCCGGCGGCACGATCGGGTCGCGGGCGCCGGAAACGATCAGGAGGTTGGAACCGGTGGGGCGCATCCTGGCGAGAGAGGTGTCGGCGTAGAGATCGCCGCCGCGTGCGGCGTCCACCAGGCTATCGATGGTCCCTGGGCCGCCGCAGGCATCCGGGCCGTTGGCGCGATAGTCTTCCAGGTCATTGATGCCGGCCAGGCTGATCACCCCGGCGGGGCGAAGCGGAATGCCGAAACGCAGCGGACTGGCGACCGGCAGCCGGGACCGGGCCGCCGCCCAGCCGGCCAGGTGACCGCCCGCCGAATGGCCGATGAACACCACGTGCTTCGGGTCGAGATTGCGCTCACGCGAGAAGGCTCGCAGGTGATCGACGCCGCGCGCCACGTCGTGGAAGCTGCCCGGATAGCCGCCGCCGGCATGGCCGATGCGCCGGTACTCCAGGTTCCAGACAGCGTAGCCGCGATCCCGCAGATCGGCCGCCAGATAGTCCATCAGCTCGAGACCTGGCAGGTCGGCCTGCCAGCAGCCGCCATGGATCAGGACCACGACGGGGAGCGGCTTGTCGGTCGCCGCCCTGGGCAGCCACAACTCGCCGAACTGCAGCGGGTCGGCGCCATAGGCGATGCGTTCATCAGCCTTCTGGCGGGGCCGGCCGAGCAGGTCGCGAAAGCTCAGGAGCGGCGTGGTGTCCACGGCAACGGCCGCGGCGGCGTCGGCCGGCCTCTCGGCGGTCGTGGCGCAGCCCAACAGGCAGAGGCTTGCCGCGAGGGCGAGGCCGGCCGCTCGGATCACGGCACGGCCACGGTTGCGGTCGGGAACAGACGCTCGAAGCGTCCCAGCGCCTGGCCATCGAGCCTGGCGCGGACCGTCAGGGAGCCGTCCTCGCCGTCATGGCGATCGGTTATCCGGCCATGGCGATAGAGCCAGGCAAGCGCTTCCCCTGCGCCCGCGTCGAGGTGGACTTCGATCTCCGGCGTTTCGTCGACAAGCAGGGCCAGGTGGTTGAGCAAGGCCTCGCAGCCCTCCCCGGTGACGGCCGAGACGGTCATTGCCCCCATCCGCCGCGCGGCGCCTTCCAGGTCGGGACGCTCGGATTCGGGAACCAGGTCGAACTTGTTCCAGATCTCGATGAGGACGCGATCCTCATCGTCCTTGCCGAGCCCGATCTCGCTGAGCACGGTTTCGACGTCGGCGGCCTGGGCGTTCGAGTCGGGACTGGAGATGTCACGAACGTGCAGGATGACGTTCGCCTGCTGCACTTCCTCAAGGGTGGCGCGGAAGGCTTCGACCAGTTCGTGCGGCAGGTCGGAGATGAAGCCCACCGTGTCCGACAGGATGGCCGGGCGGCCACCGGGAAGTTTCACCGTCCGCAGGGTCGGATCGAGCGTGGCGAACAGCATGTCCTGGGCCAGCACCTCGGCCTCGGTCAGGCGGTTGAACAGCGTCGACTTGCCGGCGTTGGTGTAGCCGACCAGGGCGATCGTCGGGTACGGCGCCTTCTGGCGGGCCGTGCGGTGCAGGGTGCGGGTGCGCCTCACCTCCTTCAGCTCGGCCTTCATCTTGACGATGCGGTCGGCGATACCGCGACGGTCGAGCTCGATCTGGGTCTCGCCCGGGCCGCCGGTGCGGCCGAAGCCGCCCGCCTGGCGTTCAAGGTGGGTCCATGTGCGGACGAGGCGTGATTTCTCGTAGGCCAGGCGGGCCAGTTCGACCTGCAGCTTGCCTTCGCGGGTACGGGCCCGACGACCGAAGATCTCGAGGATCATGCCGGTGCGGTCGATGACCTTGACGCCCCAGGCCTTCTCCAGATTGCGCTGCTGGACCGGGGTGAGCTGATCGTCGATGACGGCGACGTCGATCTCCTCGACCTCGCAGAGCAGGCGAATTTCCTCGACCTTCCCGCTGCCGAACAGGGTGGCGGGCGTGCGGCCGCGAAGGGGGCTGATGAGCGTCTCGGTGATCTCCAGATCGAGCGCCTGGGCGAGGCCGACGGCCTCTTCCAGACGGGTCTGTGGATCACGCGGCTGGACGGTCCCTGACCTCACCGGATGGATGATCAGGGCCCGTTGGACCGGGACGGCGTGGTCTATGGATTTACTGGTCAATCGTCCTGCTCGGGACCCGGCTCGTAGAGCTGAACGGGCTGGGCCGGCATGATGGTGGAAATGGCGTGCTTGTAGACCAGCTGGCTCTGTCCGTCCCGCCGCAGCAGGACGCAGAAGTTATCGAACCAGCTGACCACACCCTGCAGCTTCACGCCGTTGACCAGGAAGATGGTCAGAGGCGTCTTGGATTTGCGCACGCTGTTGAGGAAGGTGTCCTGCAGATTCTGTTTTTTGTCCGTCATCGGGGATTATCCCTCTTTCTTGGTTCGGACGGCACAACGCCGACCACACACGAGTTGTTCACTTAGGCAGCTGCGTCTTAACGCGGCAACGGCCGCCGGGGGTGCAAACCTTCAGATGCCTGCATTCTGGGCGTGCTCGATATAGAGGCCCCGAAGGCGAAGCGCCATCTCTCCCGGATGTCCATTCGCCACGGGCTTGCCGTCAATGGACGTGACCGGGGTGACCAGGGTCCCTGCCCCGGTGATGAAGGCCTCCTGCGCGTCCAGCGCTTCGGCAGGGGTGAAGGGCCGCTCCTCGACCTTGAGGCCCGCCCTGGCGATGACGTCGAGCAGGCTGTGGCGGGTGATGCCGCGAAGGATGTTGGCGCCGGTGTCGCGGGTGACCAGGACGCCGTCCTTGCGCAGGATCCAGGCGTTGGAGGAGGCGCCTTCGGTGATGTAGCCCTCCGCATCGACGAACCAGGCCTCTGCGCCGCCCTGTTCGCGCGCCGCCTGCTTGGCGAGCACGTTGGGGAGCAGGCCGATGGTCTTGATATCGCAGCGACCCCAGCGGTTTTCCGGCAGGGTGATGACGCCGACGCCGGCTTCGGCCTTGGCGTTGGTGGCGGCGCGGTTCAGCGACTTGGCGGTGATCACAAGGCTGGGGGCGGTGGGCACGGTCGGGAAGGCATGGTCGCGGCGGGCGACGCCGCGCGTCACCTGCAGGTACAGCAGGCCCTCGCGGACGCGGTTGCGGCGCAGAGTTTCCTTCAACACCACTTCCAGGGCCTTGCGGCTCATCGGATGGGCGATGCGCAGTTCGTCGAGGCTGCGCCACAGCCGGGTGAAGTGGCCCTCAGCGTCGCTGAGCTTGCCGCCGAACACCGCCCATACTTCGTAGACGCCGTCGGCCAGCTGATAGCCGCGATCCTCGATGTGGACGGAGGCCTGTCCGTGCGGGACGAACTGGCCGTTGACGTAGGCTTGCCTGGACATCAGGCCTCCTCTTCCTCGACCACCCGGGCGCTGGTCAAGCCGAGTGATTTGAGTTTCCGGTGCAGGGCCGAGCGTTCCATGCCGATGAAGGCGGCGGTGCGGCTGATGTTGCCGCCGAAGCGCAGGATCTGGGCGTTGAGATATTCCCGCTCGAACAGTTCGCGCGCTTCCCGAAGCGGCAGGGCGATAATCCGCTCGGGGCCGATGGTTCCGGCCTGGCCGGCGGAAGAAACCTCGGACGGCAGCATCTCGGCGGTGATCTCATCAGCCGGATCGCCGGAAGCCAGGATCAGCATGCGTTCGACGTTGTTGCGCAGCTGGCGAACGTTGCCCGGCCAATCATGCACCTGCAGGGTCGCCAGCGCATCGGCCGCCAGCTTGCGGCGCGGCAGGCCGGTGGTGTCGGCGATACGGTCGATGAAATAGTCGATCAGCTCCGGCACATCGTCGCGGCGCTCGGACAGGCCCGGCACCCGGATCGGCACGACGTTTAGACGGTGGAACAGATCCTCGCGGAAGCGTCCGGCGGAGATCTCTTCGCGCAGGTCGCGGCTGGAGGAGCTGATCACCCGCACGTCGACCTGCACGTCCTGGGCGCCGCCGACCCGGCGGAAGCGCTGCTCGACCAGCACGCGCAGGATGCGGCTCTGGGTCTCGCGCGGCATCTCGGCGACCTCGTCGAGATAGAGGGTGCCGCCGTGGGCGTGTTCGAAAACCCCGATCTTGCGCGGGCGACCGCCCTCCCCCTCCTCGCCGAACAGTTCGAGGTCCATGCGTTCCGGCGCCATGCCGGCGGCGCTGATGGCGACGAACTCGCCCTTGCCGCGCGGACTGGCGCCGTGGATCAGTCGGGCGACCAGTTCCTTGCCGGAACCGGGCGGGCCGGCGATCAGCACCCGGCTGTTGGCCGGGGCGACCTTGGCGATCATCTGGCGCAGACTGGCAGCGGCGCTGGAGCGGCCGATCAGGCCGTCGGGAGTCAGGCTCTGGGCCCTGAGGCGCCGGTTCTCGCGCTTGAGGTTGGCCGATTCCAACGCCCGCTCGACGACCATCAGCAGGCGGTCCGACTTGAACGGCTTTTCAAGGAACTCATAGGCGCCGCGCTTGATGGCGCTGACCGCCGTTTCGATGTTGCCGTGGCCGCTGATCATGATGACCGGCAGGTCGGGGTCGAGACCCTTGACCATGTCGAGCAGCTCCAGCCCATCCATGCCGCCGCCCTGCATCCAGATATCCAGAACCAGCAACGCCGGCTTGCGGGCGCGGATGGCGGCCAGGGCCTGTTCGGAGTCGGCGGCGGTTCGTACGCCGTGCCCCTCATCGGTCAGGATGCCGGCCACCAGTTCACGGATGTCGGCCTCGTCGTCGACCACCAGAATGTCAGACGCCATCGGTCACCTTTTTCATTTTCTTCGGCTTCGCGGAGGCCGGTCGAACCTCCACGGGCGGAAACTTGAGAACGACGCGGGCCCCGCTCAGGGTCTGGGCGTCGGAGAGCAGCAGTTCGCCGCCGTGTTCTTCGGCAATGCGCTTGACGATGGCGAGGCCGAGGCCGGTGCCCTTCTCGCGGGTCGTGACATAGGGCTCGGTCAGACGGTCACGGTCGCGGGTCGGCAGGCCGATGCCGTTGTCCTCGATGATGAAGCACATGGCCTGCTCATCGGCGTGAAGACTGGCCAGAATGCGGCCCTTGTCGTGATTGTCGGCGCGGCCGGCGATAGCCTCGGCGGCGTTTTTCAGCACGTTGATCAGCGCCTGACCGACCATGCGATCGTCGCAGGTAAAGGTCAGACCTTCCGGCGGCTCGGCCATCTCGACGGCGAGGTCGGGGCTGGCGACGCGCTGGGCGAAGACGGCGGCGCGCAGCATCTCGGCCGGATCATGGCTGCCGAATTTGGGCGTCGGCATGCGGGCAAAGGCGCTGAACTCGTCGACCATGCGGCCGATATCGCCGACCTGACGGATGATGGTGTCGGTGCAGCGGTCGAAGGTTTCCAGATCGCCCTTGATCTCGTGCCGGTACTTGCGGCGCAGGCGCTCGGCCGACAGCTGGATGGGGGTCAGCGGGTTCTTGATCTCGTGTGCGATGCGGCGGGCGACATCGCGCCAGGCCGCGTTGCGCTGGGCGGTGATCAGCCGGGTGATATCGTCGAACGTCAGCACCACCCCGTCGTCACCGGCCACACCAGCCCGGACGCGGAGCCGCAGGGTCTCGCCATGGCGGACGATATCGACCTCGGTCTCGGCTTCGATGCGGGTCTCAAGGGCGGCGGCCCAGACCTGTCCGAGCTCCGGCGCGATCTCGGCCAGCTTGCGGCCCAGGACAGCCCCGCCGTCGATGTCCAGCAGTCGGGCCGCCTGGCGGTTGGCGGCTGAGATGGCCCCGTGCGCGTCAACGCCAATGACGCCGGCGCTGACGCCGAGCAGCACGGTCTCGATGAACATCCGCCGCGACTCGGCATCTAGGCTGGCGGCCGTCAGGGCCGACTGCTGCGCCTGAAGATCACCTGCCATGCTGTTGAACGCCTTGGACAAGACGGCGATATCTTCAGGCTCGTCGCCAAGCTCGACCCGGGCGTCCAGCTGGCCGGTCGCCACCTGCCCGGCGGCGCGCACGACACGGCCGATGGGCACGGCGATGGAGTTGGCCACGGTGATGGCCAGCCAGATGGCGGCGATCAGCACCAGAAGCGCCGTCTCCAGAAACGACAGGGCGAAGGCCGCCTGAACCATGCCGCGTCGCTCGGCGGCGTCGCGGTAGGCGACCAGCGAGGACTCGGTCTCGCGAAGGTGGGCCAGGATGCCGCGGTCGACGGGTCGGACGACATAGAGATAGGCGTCATCGTAGCCCTTCAGGCGGTAGAGGGCCCGGAACAGGTCGGCCGACTCGAAGGGCCGCAGGGAGATGTCGCCCTCGTCTGCCGCCTGGAAGCTGGCCGCCGGCGGGGCCAGGAAGGGTGGTGGGTCTTCTGTCTCGGCCCGCGCCAGGATGCGGCCCTCGCGGTCGAGCAGGTAGGCGCCGGGGAAGCCGCGATAGGAGGCCTGGGTCGCCATGAAGTGGCCGAAGGCGACCGGCTTGCTGCGCAGGAAGGGGGCGGCCTCGTTCAGGTCGCCGGCCATCAGGCCCATGTTATTGCGAATGTCGGTGCTCTGCTCCTCGACGTAGGAGCGGGCCACGGCGCCGGAGTTCTCGACCACCGAGCGCACCCGCTGGCTGAACCAGTTCTCGACGCCCTGGGTGACCAGAACCCCCGAAAACAGCGCCACCACCAGGGCCGGGGCCAGGGCGGCAAGGGCGAAAAGGAACAGGAACCGGCGGTGGATGCGGGCGCCGGCGTCACTGCGGCCCTCGTCGATCACCTGGGTCACCCGGCGGCCGATCAGCACGGCGATGCCGAGGATCAGAACGAGGTTTACGCCCAGCACGATCAGCACCGACTGACTGGCCGGCCCGACCAGTTCGCCGCTCAGAGGAGCGCTGGCCAGAAAAGCGCCGACGGCGGTGAGGATGGCGGCAATGGTGAAGGCGACGCCGAGGAACAATCGCGAACCGACAATGCGGCGCCCGACAGCGAGCCACCTTGGCCCGCCTCCCTGCTGAACGACCACGGACGCAGCTTCACTCATGACGCTCACCGTACGGCGAGATGTGCCAAAAATTCAACACCTATGTGGCGCGAATGCGTCATGTGGGTTTCCCCAGAAAAGGGGGACCCGCGTTATCGCTTGCCGCGGGTCAGTTCGACCCCAAGATCGACGATCTTCTTCCTCAACGTATTGCGGTTGAGACCGAGAATATCGGCGGCCCGCACCTGATTGCCACGGGTGGCCGCGAGGGTCAGGCGAATGAGCGGTCGTTCGACCTCTTCCAGGATGCGGTCGTAGAGGCCGGGCGGCGGCACGCCGTCGGGCTGGTCGGCGAAATGGCTGGCCAGGTGGCGCTCTAACAGGGCCCCGAGGCTGACGGGACCGTCCTCGCCGACGGCGACGGGAACCTGTTCGGCCAGCTCACGCTCGACGATGCGCGCGCTGATCAGTTCCTCGGCATAGAGGGCGCAGATGCGGCGGATCAGGTTTTCCAGTTCACGGACGTTACCGGGCCAGGCGTGGGTCTTGAGGCGTTCCAGGGCGGCCTGGTCGATGGTCTTCGACGGCAGACCTTCACGGGCGGCGCGCAGCAGGAAGCTGCGGGCGAGGTCCGGAATGTCCTCGGTGCGGTCGCGTAGCGGCGGCAGGCGCAGCGGCGCGACGTTGAGGCGGAAGAACAGGTCCTCGCGGAACAGGCCCTGGCGGATCAGGCCGCGCAGGTCGCGATTGGTGGCCGCGATCAGCCGCACGTTCGGCCGGCGGCCCGTCTTGGGATTGAGGGCCGGCTCGGCGCCGTCGATGACGCGCAGCAGACGGCTCTGGGCGTCGAGCGGCATGTCGCCGATCTCGTCGAGGAACAGGGTGCCCCCGTCCGCCTCTACCAACTTGCCCAGATCCCCCTCGCCGCGCCCGAACAGCTCGGTCTCGACCCGCTCGCGCGGCACGGCGGCCAGGTTGATGACCACGAACTTTCCGTCCCGGCGGCGACCGAGGTCGTGCAGGGCGCGGGCGACCAGTTCCTTGCCGGAACCACTCTCCCCGGTGATCAGCACCGTCAGGTCGGCCCCGACCAGGCGGGCGATGGTGCGATAGACGTCCTGCATCGGGGCCGAACGGCCGATCAGCGGCAGGCGCTCGTCCTTCATCGCCCGGGCCTGGGCCTTGCTGGCCTCGGCGTCCGCCGGCCGCGACAGAGCGCGGCGGGCGGCGGCGGTGACCTCGTCGAGATCGAAGGGCTTGGAGACATATTCGAAGGCGCCGCCCTCGGAGGCGTTGACCGCGGTCAGCAGGGTGTTCTGGGCGCTCATCACGATGACCGGCAGCTTGGGCCGGTCCTTCTTGATGCGGGGCAGGACGTTGAAGATGTTCTCGTCCGGCATCACCACGTCGGTGATGACCAGGTCCCCCTCCCCGTCCTGGATCCACTTCATCAGGGTGGTGACGTTGCCGGTGGCCCGCACCTGATAGCCGAGGCGCGTAAAGGCCTGGCTGAGCACCAGACGCACGGAGCTGTCGTCGTCGGCGATCAGGATCTTCTTGCTGGCGGGGTTCATGCGGTCTCCGACGCGACGGGAAGCAAAACGCGGAACACGGTGCGACCGGGCTCCGACTCGAAATCGATCAGGCCGCCATGGCCGTTGACCAGCTTGGCGACCAGCGGCAGGCCGAGGCCGGCGCCGCTGGCTTTGGAGGTCACGAAGGGCTGGAACAGGTGGTCACGCACGCTGGCCGCGATGCCCGTACCGTTGTCCTGGACGCGGATTTCGATCGGCGCCGCCTTCTGGATACGGCCATCGGCCCCGCGCACCTTCACGCCCGGACGCCAGGCGGTGGAAATGACCAGTTCGCCGCGCCCGTCGCGGCGGCCGTGGGCAGCCTCGGCGGCGTTCTTCACCAGGTTGAGGAAGATCTGGATCAGGTGGTCCTCGTCGCCGCTGACCGGCGGCAGGGAGGGGTCGAACTGCTCCTTGATGGTCAGGCCGTCGGCGACGCCGTTGGCGACCAGGGCGCGGACACGGTCCAGCACCTCATGGATGTTGACGGCGGTCGGCGTCGGCACGGCGTCGTCGCTGAACGCCTCCATGCGGTCAACAAGGCGGCGGATGCGCTCGGTCTCGTCGACGATCAGCTGCGCGAGGGGCGCGTCCTCGATCGCCGCGCCGGTCTTGAGGAGTTGGGCGGCGCCGCGGATGCCTGCCAGCGGGTTCTTGATCTCGTGGGCCAGCATCTGGCCCAGACCGACCACCGAGCGCAGACCGGACGGATCGGCGGCCCGCTCGAAGCTCATCGCCCCGCCGCGAATATGCAGGGTCAGCAGCACGGAGCCGTCGCCGAGCGGGGTTGCAGCGCCGTCGGCCAGGAAGGGCGGCTGGCCGAACAGGCCGATCCGCACGCCATGCTCCCGAACACGGGCATCTTCCTGCAGCGCCCGATCGAGCAGGCGGGTCAGGGGTGAGTCCTCGGGCAGCACGGCGCGGAAATGGCCCTTGGCCAGCAGGGCCAGGCCCTGGCCGAACAATCCTTCGGCCGCCTCGTTGACCGCCGCCAGACCGCCGTCGGCGTCGATGACCATGGCCGGGTCGGGACTCATCTCGAAGGCCGCAGCGCGCAGGGTCTCGACCTGGCGGGGGTTGAGGATCGGCTTTCCGAAGGTCGTCATGCCGCCAGCCTCCGCTCGCTCAACCACAGTCGGGTCAGGGCCGCCTCGACTTCGGCGGGCGTTTCAAGGCGGCAGAGCTCCGCACGGGCGGCGCGGCGAGCCTCGGGGCTCTCGGGAACCGGCGCGGCTTCGATGTAGCTGGCCAGATGCTTGCGGAACATCTTCAGGCCGAGACGCTCACCGTAGAAGGACAGAGCGTCGCGGAAGTGGCCCAGGGCGATGTCCAGGCGGGTTTCCATGTCCGGATCGGGCAGTACGCGGCCTTGGAGGCCGGCATCGATCTGGGCGGCGATCCACGGGCGGCCATAGGCGCCGCGGCCGATCATGATCCCGTCCGCCCCGCTCGCTTCAAGGGCGACCTGGGCGGAAGCCAGGTCGACGATGTCCCCATTGACGATCAGCGGCACGGAGATTTCGCGCTTCACATCGGCGATGGCCGACCAGTCGGCCACGCCCTTGTAGAACTGGCTGCGGGTGCGGCCGTGGACGGTGACGGCCCGGGCCCCTACGGCCTCCGCGCGGGCGGCGAACTCCGGGGCGTTGCGGCTGGCGTCATCCCAGCCCAGGCGCATCTTCACGGTGACCGGGACATCCACCGCGTCGACGGCGGCGGCGACGAGGCTTGTCGCCAGGTCCAGGTCGCGCATCAGGGCAGAGCCGGACTGCACGCCGGTCACTTCCTTCGCTGGACAGCCGAAGTTGAGATCGATGATCTCGGCGCCGGCAGCGGCGGCCATCTTCGCCCCGGCCGCCATCATCGCCGGGTCGCGGCCGACCAGCTGGACGACCATCAGCGGCAGGCCTTCACCGACGGCCGCCCGGCGCACGACGTCGGGCCGGCCCCGCGCGAGCTCCACGCAGGCGACCATTTCGGTGGCGACGTAGGCAGCGCCCAAACGCGCGGCGGCGCGGCGGAACGGGAGGTCCGAGACACCCGTCATGGGCGCCAGCCAGACCCGGCTCTCTACCACTCTATCCCCGACTGTGAGCTTGTTGCTCATTTCTTGTACAATCCCATCGCCGCCTTTTTAGGCATATTGTGCGCCGCAGTAAAGCGCGGCGTTCAGGTCAGTTTGCCGCGCCGCCGTTCGCGCCGGCCTCGGCGTAGGCCGCCGACAGCCGGCGATAGGCCTTCGAGCCGAACGCCAGGGCCGTCACCAGGACGCCGACCAGGCCCGCCAGGGAGAAGACCAGGGCGATCCCCCGGTCCGGCCCTCGACCGAACCAGTCGCCGATGGCCGCCGCGCCAGAACCGTTGGTCATGAAGGGGATGACGACGAACTGGGTGAGGGGGCCGATCAGGAAGGCGGTCAGGGGCGAGGCGGCCTGCTCGACCGACTGGGCGAAGCCGAACACGCGGCCCTGGCGCTCGAACGGCACGACCTTCTGCAGGGTCGTCTGCTCGGCGGCCTCGGCGTAGGGGCCGAGGAAGAGCCAGATGAAGCAGCCGACCGTCAGCAGGATGATGGAGGCCTGGATGGTGAACACGGCGCTGACCATCCAGATGACCAGATTGACCAGCAGCAGGGTGCGTAGGGGGTTCTTCCCCAGGCCCGTCCGCGAGATCAGGAAGCCGCTGAGAATGAAGGCGCAGGAGACCACCGCCCACAGCAGGCCCCAGGTCTGGACGCTGACCAGCGACAGGCCGTAGGCGTCGAGCAGCGCCATGTAGATGCCGGCCAGGAAGTTGTTGAAACTGGCGAAGAAGATCAGGGCGAACAGGCCGGGCACGGCGGCGATGACCGCGATGGTGCCCCGGATATCAACCTTGCGCTTTTCGGGCGGGGCGCCGGGGACAACCTCGGGCCTGGGCTCGTCCACCTGAAGCAACAACAGATGGACAAAGACCAGCCCGCTGAAGGCCAGGGCGAAGGCCATGGTGTAGACAATCCCACCCCAGGCAACGAGGAAGCCGCTGATCGCCGATGTCGTCAGAAAGCCGATGCCGGTGACCATGCCCACCAGGCCGTTGGCCCTGTCGCGCCGGTCCGCCGGAACCAGGGCGGTGACCAGGGTCGGCAGGGCGATGCTTCGGATGTTTCCTGCAATGACGCCCATCATCACCAGCACGATGAAGAGCCAGAGCTGAGGCGCGGAGACATCCTTCAGGGCGGCCTGCGGCGACAGGCCGTAGGCGAGGAAGGATGCGCCGAAGAGCAGGAAGGAAGCCACCGTGGAGCCCAGCATGACCAGCTTCTTGCGGTGGTGGTCGACCAGGCTGCCAAACCAGAAGCCGAGCCCGGCCGTCAGCACCAGGTAGATGCCGCCGATCATCCCGGTGGCGAAGACCGAGCGGGTTTCCAGATAGACCCAGAACGTGAGGGCGAACCAGACCGTATAGTTAGTGATGTTGGCCACCAGGTTGTTGGCCAGCAGTTGATGGAACACCTTCATCGGTCCAAACCCAGTTTCCTCTTTGCGGCCCATCCCTCTATGACACGCCCATGAGTTTCACCGCCATCATCGTCGCCGCCGGCAGCGGTACCCGGGCCGGCCCCGGAGCCGCAAAGCAGTGGCGCAGCCTGGCCGGCAAGCCGGTGTTGCGCTGGTCGGTCGAGAGCCTCCTCGCGGCCGGCGCGGCCGACCTCGTGGTCGTCGTGGCCGAGGACGCCCAACAGACAGCGGCCGAAATTCTGGCTGGACTGAACGGCTGGCAATTGGCCATCGGCGGCGCGACCCGCGCCCTGTCTGTGAAGGCGGGCCTGGCCGCCCTCGCCGCCGACGCTGATATGCCGGTCCTCATCCACGACGCCGCCCGCCCGCTGGTCAACCAGACCCACGTTCGTGAGCTCCTCGCCGCGCTACAGGACGCCGACGCCGCCCTCCCCGCCCTGCCTGTCGCGGACACCCTGCGCCGGGCTCTGGACAGTCGGACGGAAACCGTGTCCCGCGACGGCCTGTATCGCGCCCAGACCCCGCAGGCGGCTCGGGCCGGGCGACTGGCGCAGGCCTATGCCAACTGGGCCGGCCTCGAAGAGCCGACCGACGACGCCGCCGTGGTCGAGGCCGACGGTGGACGGATCGTGCTGACCGCCGGTGATCCGGCCCTGATGAAACTGACCTATCCGGAGGACTTCCAGATGGCCGAACTGCTGGCCGGCACACAGCGGGTGACCCGCATCGGTCAGGGCTTCGACGCCCACCGCTGGGGGCCCGGCGAGGCGGTGTGGCTGTGCGGCGTTCGCATAGACCATGATCAGACCTTGATCGGCCACTCCGACGCCGACGCGGGCCTGCATGCCCTGACCGACGCCATCCTCGGGGCCATCGGCGAAGGCGATATCGGTGACCACTTCCCGCCGACCGATCCGCAGTGGAAGGGCGCCGCCTCCGACCTGTTCCTGAAGCACGCCGCCGACATGGTCACTGCGCGCGGCGGGCGGATCCTCAACGTCGATGTGACGCTGATCTGCGAGCGGCCGAAGATCAAGCCGCACCGGGCGGCCATGCGGGCCCGCCTCGCCGAACTTCTGCAACTCCCCCTCGACCGGGTCAGCGTCAAGGCGACGACGACCGAGGGGATGGGTTTTACCGGCCGGCAGGAGGGGCTGGCGGCGCAGGCGGTGGCGCTGGTTGAGACGCCCGCCTAGTTTCAGCCTCGGTCTGCCAGGTCCAGCGGCGCTTCTGCAGGCTGCCGACCATGGCCCCGATCAGGTTGGTATAGTCGTCCGTCCAGGGCCTCACCCTGGCCGGCGGCGGCGGCAGCCACTGCGGCTGGGCGGCATAGGCGGCGAGCACGGCCGGGTCCTTGGCGACCAGCATCACGTCTTCCGAGGATTCCCAGTAGCTGGGCATGCCCTCGGCTGCGCTGTGGCCCTGGAACAGGGCGTGGCCACCGGCGGCGTTGACCACCGAGGCGGCCGGGAAGATCAGCTCGAGGTGCCGGTTCGAGAGGTGGAGGATGACGACGCCGTCCGGCTTAACCCGGGCCAGATAGCCCTTCATGGCCTCGACGGTCAGCAGGTGAGCAGGGATGGCGTCGGAGGAGAAGGCGTCGATCAGCAGGATGTCGTACTTGCCGGCCGGCTCTTTCTCGAGCGTCAGGCGGGCGTCGCCGACCACATAGTCGACCGGACCCTTGGCGCACTCGGTGGTGTAGCTGAAGATGGCGGGATCGCTGGAGGTCTTCACCACCTGCGGATCGATCTCGAAGAAGGTCATCCTGTCGGTGGCGCGCACATAGGCCGCGACCGCGCCGGCGCCGAGGCCGACCGCGCCGACCGTGACGGCGGGCTTGGTCTTCTGGACCTGGTTAAACACCTGGCCGATGGGGGTTTCGGGGGCGTAGTAGACCAGCGGCCGGCACTTGTAGCGCGGGTCGAGGGCCTGGGCGCCGTGCAGGGTGGTGCCGTGCGAGAAGACCCGCACCTTGCCGCCGAGGCCCGGGACATCGGCCATGGCGAAGTGGACGACGCCAAAGAAGCTGCGCCGGCTCTGGTAGTAGTCGGTGTGGGGGTCAATCGTGTAGGCCGAGTAGGCCAGCAGGCTGACGGCGGCGAAGAACAGCAGGGCGCGCTCTCGAACCGCCACGGCGCAGACGGCGATGGCGACTACCCCGATCGCGCCCAGGATCCGGACGGTGACCTCAGGGGCGATCGCGGCGGCCGTGAACTGACCGGACAGGGCCAGCAGGGCGAAGTCGAAGCCGATGGCCGCCAGGGCCAGCGCAACCCATTCGCCGGTGGTCGGGGCGACGGCCAGTTCCGGTCGCAGGCGGAAGAGGATGACAGCGCCGCCCACGGCGAGCGCGCTGAGGGCGACCAGAACGAGGATCATGTCGATCAGGGCCAGGCCCTGGATCGGCCGCAGGCCCGGCGTGAAGGCGGCGATCACGGCAAGGGCGAAGGTGGCCCCGGCGATGCCAAGGGCGCCCCACTCCAGCCGCCGCGGCGACTCGCCGTTGCGGCGGCGGATCATGGCCATGATCAGAAGGGTTGCGACAACGATCAGGCCGGGAACCGCGAGGGTCTTGAGCACGGTCAGGGCGGAGAAGGCGTTCTCCGGCTTGTTCAGGTGGCCCCAGAAGCCGGTCGTGACCGAGTTGAGCGCCAGGACGAAACCCAGCACGGCGACCACGCAGAGGATCAGTTCACGCCGGCTCGGCATCAGGGCGCCGAACGGACGGGCCAGGGCGCAGAAGCAGAGGACGATGATGTACTCGGCCACCGTTTCGAAGACGAGCGGGGCGACGAAGGCGTTGAACGCCCCGCCCACGACGCCGCCGATCGACATGCAGAGGTAGAAGTCGGTCAGACGGGCCGGATCGGGCCGCCGCGCCACCAGCGCCTGGTGACAGACGAGGGCGCAGAGGAAGAAGGTGACGAGGTGGATGCCAAGCGTGAACAGCACGTTCGGCGAGCCGAAAGGCATGGTGGCGACGGTCACGATCAGCGCTGTCGACATCAGCACCAGGGCCAGCCTCGGCGGGATCATCGGCCGGCTCTGGAAGGCGATGATGAAGGTCAGCAGGTAGAGCGACAGCGGCAGCACCCAGAGGAAGGGGGCGCTGGCAACGTCGGTGGTCAGGTGGGCCGTGACGCCGAGCATCAGGCTGGACGGCAGGGCCGCGAGCGCGATCCAGATCAGTCGCTGTTTCCAGGAGACCGGAGCCGCCTGGGCCGGCGTCCGCTCCGCCAGGGTGGGCAGCGGGGCGGTATCGTGGCGGCGGATGTTGAGCGCCAGGACGATCATCACCCCGACGAAGCCGACATAGAGGCCGCTCCAGCCATAGCGCTGGTCATGCAGGAGCAGCGCCGGCTCCATGATCACCGGATAGGCCAGCAGGGCGAGCAGGCTGCCGAGGTTGCTGGCGGCGTAGAGGGCCCAGGGTTCCGGCCCCCCTTCCCGCCCGTGAACCTTGGCGTGCCAGGCCTGGACCAGGGGAGCGGTCGCCGACAGGGCCGCGAACGGCGCACCGATGGAGATGGCCAGCACCCCCAGCAGCCAGAGGGCCGGCGGCGTCGCGCCCGGCTCGCCCAGCAGATCGGTAATGCGCAGGGGCAGCAGAGAGGCGGCGGCGATCATGACGCCCAGGTGGATCAGCACCTGGGTGCGGGCCCGGGGGATCTTCTGCAGGAAGTGGGCGTAGCCGTAGCCGACCAGCAGCGCCCCCTGGAAGAAGGCCATCGAGGTGTTCCAGACCTGCGGCGAGCCGCCCAGCTGCGGCAGCACCAGCTTGGCGACCATCGGCTGGACCATGAACACCATCGAGGCGCCGCAGAAGACGGCCAGGATGTAGATCCAGGGCAGCTTTTCGTGGGCGACCGGATCGGTGGACTCGGCGGGAACAGGAACGGCGTCAGTCATGGATTTTCCGAATCGTCTTGAACAGCCAGCCGGGCGATGTTGGGCTGTCCCAGCCATTTGACCAGCCCGGAGCGCACGCCCTCATGTTTCCCCTGGAAATCCAGACTCTGGCGCGACTCCTGTTGGAAGAGTGTCGCGACCAGCGTTTGCGGATCGTTACCGCCGAAAGCTGCACGGGCGGACTGGTGTCTGGCGCCCTGTGTACCATCCCGGGGGCGTCGGACGTGCTGGAGCGCGGGTTCGTGACTTACAGCAACCGCGCCAAGCAGGAGATGCTGGGCGTTCCCGGCGACCTGCTGGCGGACGTCGGGGCGGTGTCGGAGCCGGTGGCGCGAATGATGGCCGAGGGCGCGCTGGAGAACAGTAATGCCCACATCTCGGTGGCTATCACGGGCGTCGCAGGGCCTGGCGGCGGCACCGCCATGAAGCCTGTCGGTCTGGTCCACTTCGCCACGGCGCGCAGCAACAAGGGCATCCGCCATGCGGTCGAACAGTTCGACGGGCCGGACCGGATCGATATCCAGATCGCCGCGGTGATTCAGGCGCTGACGATGCTGCGCGAGGCCATCTAGAGGGACCGGGCGCAAAGGCTCGCACCGGTCCAACTCGATTGGACATTCCAGCCGGCAGGGCCGGCCGGTGTCCGACTACCGCTGTTTGATCGCCGACCGGCCCAGGTAGATCGCCTGGTCGTCCAGCTCTTCCTCGATGCGCAGCAGCTGGTTGTACTTCGCCGTCCGGTCGGAGCGCGCCAGGCCGCCGGTCTTGATCTGACCGCAGTTGGTGGCCACGGCCAGGTCGGCGATGGTGTTGTCCTCGGTCTCGCCCGAGCGGTGGCTCATCACGGCGGTGTAGCCGGCGCGGTGGGCCATATCGACGGCGTCGAGCGTTTCGGAGAGGGTGCCGATCTGGTTGACCTTGATCAGGATGGAGTTGCCGAGGCCCTTTTCCAGGCCCATGGCGAGGCGGGCCGGGTTGGTCACGAAGAGGTCGTCGCCGACCAGCTGGACCTTCTTGCCGAGCGCGTCGGTGAGCAGCTTCCAGCCTTCGAAATCGTCCTCGGCGCAGCCGTCCTCGATGGTGACGATCGGGTAGTTGGTCGCCAGGCGCTCGAGGTAGCCGACCATGCCGGCCGGGTCGAAGGTCTTGCCCTCCCCTTCCAGAACGTAGCTGCCGTTCTTGAAGAACTCGGTGGAGGCGACGTCGAGGCCGAGCACGAAGTCGTCGCCGGCCTTGTAGCCGGCGGTGTCGGCGGCGCGCATGATGAAGTCGAGCATCTCGTCGGCGGTCCCGATGTTGGGGGCGAAGCCGCCCTCGTCGCCGACGTTGGTGTTGTGGCCGGCCTTCTTCAGCCCGGCTTTCAGGGCGTGGTAGATTTCAGCGCCCATGCGCAGGCCTTCGCGGAAGCTGTCCGCGCCGGTCGGCAGGATCATGAACTCCTGGATGTCGACCGGATTGTCGGCGTGCATGCCGCCGTTGATGATGTTCATCATCGGCACCGGCAGGACGCGGGCGCTGACGCCGCCGACGTATTTGTAGAGCGGCAGGTCGGCGCTGACGGCGGCGGCCTTGGCGGTGGCCAGCGAAACGCCGAGAATGGCGTTGGCGCCGAGGCGGGCCTTGTTGGGCGTGCCGTCGAGGTTGATCAGCAGGGTGTCGATGCGGCGCTGGTCGCCGGCTTCCATGCCCGAAAGGGCGTCGAAGATCTCGCCGTTGACGGCGTCGACCGCCTTCTCGACGCCCTTGCCGCCGTAGCGGCTCTTGTCGCCGTCGCGCAGCTCGACCGCCTCATGGGCGCCGGTCGAGGCGCCGGAGGGCACCGCGGCGCGGCCGAAGGAGCCGTCTTCCAGGACCACATCGACTTCGACCGTCGGGTTGCCCCGGCTGTCGAGGATTTCGCGAGCGATGATGTCGATGATTTCGGCCATTGGGGTCCCTTTGCGCGGTTGGCGGGTGCTTAGCCGCCGGGGCGCCCAAGGGCAAGGTTTGGCGGCGCTTGACTGACCCTGCGGCGGGTGGCTTGCCTGCTGCCAACAAGGAGACACCCATGCTGCTGGTCGAGAAGAAGGACGGCATCGCCGTCGTCACCCTGAACCGCCCCGAAGCGATGAATGCGCTGAGCAAGGCGCTGCGGTCGGAACTGTATAAGGCGATGGTCGATATCGACGGCGATCCCGACATCTCGGTGGTGGTGCTGACCGGCGCCGGCACGCGGGCCTTCACGGCCGGGCTGGACCTCAAGGAGCTGGGATCGGACGCCAAGGCCATGGGGGCTGCCAATGCCGAGGGGGCCGACGAGAACCCGGTCAAGGCCATCGAGCTCTGCACCAAGCCGGTGATCGGGGCGATCAACGGGGTGGCGATCACCGGCGGGTTCGAGGTGGCGCTGGCCTGTGACGTGCTGATCGCCTCGGAGAACGCACGGTTCGCCGACACCCATGCGCGGGTCGGAATCATGCCGGGCTGGGGCCTGTCGCAGAAGCTTTCGCGGCTGATCGGCGTCTATCGGGCCAAGGAACTTAGCCTGACGGGAAATTTCCTCGACGCGAAGACGGCCGCCGACTGGGGGCTGGTCAATCGCGTGGTGCCTGCCGATGAGTTGATGCCGGCGGCGTTGAAGCTGGCGGCGGACATGGCGACCATCCCGGTCGAGACCCTGAGCTTCTACAAGCGGCTGATCGACGACGGCTTCGGCCGCAGCTTCGAGGACGGCATGGCGCTGGAGCACAAGCGGTCGAGCAAGCATAACCGGAAGGTCACGCCGGAATCGGTCGAGGAGCGCCGGGCGGGGATTCAGGCGCGAGGGCGCGGGCAGTAGAAACGCGAAACGCCGCCTGCGCGATGCGCGGGCGGCGTCCAACGACTTCAGACGAAGTGAAAGACTAGTCTTCCTTCGGCGTCATGATCTGACGACCGTTGTACATGCCGGTCTTCAGGTCGACGTGGTGCGGACGGCGCATCTCGCCGGTGTCCTTGTCCTCGACGAAGGAGTTGGCGCCCAGGGCGTGGTGCGAACGACGCATGTTGCGCTTGGAGGGCGAGGTTTTGCGTTTAGGAACGGCCATCGGACTATCTTTGCTCGCTGAGCATGAAACGGGTACGGCGGCCGGTGGGGCCGCCGCGTGAGCGGGGGTGTATGCCCCAACAGGACCGGCGATGCAAGCCCGCCGCCAACACCCCTGTCCCGTGGGGCTCAAGCCCGCGGAAGAGCAGCCTCCCCCACCCATTCCCGTACAACCGATTCGCCTGAGAGGAGGCGCACCAGAGGCCGCCGCGCGCCGCCGCGCCGGATGTAGCCGACCTGGAGGGTGGGATCGGAGCCGACCGCGCCCAGAGCGATCTCCGCCTCCGGGAAGACCACAAGGGTGCAAAGGCCGGCAAGGACCAGCACACAGCCGGTCCGGTCATCGACCATCCACGACCAGGCCTTGATCTGTGCAAAGTATGGCTCGGCCCGCCAGGCGTCCGGCCGGGCCGGATCGACGTCGATGCAGAGATGGCCGCGATCGCGCTCGTCACGGATCAGGAAGCCGGCGACGTCCGGCCGCCAGGCCTCGCCCAGCGCCTCAATCGCCAGCCAACCACAGGTGAAGGTGCGACAGGGCGTCGGGCGGTCGGGATAGATGCCGCAGCCGCCGCAGAGGTGGCTGCAGGGCGTGCCGGCCGGCTTGGCCAGTTCGGGGATGTCGAGGACGGTGCAGCAGAGGGTGCAGGGGCCGCAGGACTTCATGGCCCCTGCCCGTCCCTAGACCAGCCGGCTCTGGGTCTTGGCCGCCGCGATGAAGCTGGCGAACAGCGGGTGCGGGGCGAAGGGGCGGCTCTTCAGTTCCGGGTGGAACTGCACCCCGATGAACCACGGATGGTCCAGCCGCTCGACGATCTCCGGCAGCACGCCATCGGGCGAGGCGCCGGTCATCTTCAGGCCCGCGCCCTCGAAGGCCTCGCGGTAGTTGATGTTGACCTCATAGCGGTGACGGTGACGCTCGCTGATGCTGGCGGAGCCATAGATCTCCGCCACCTTCGAGCCCGGCGTCAAAGCCGCCTCATAGGCGCCCAGGCGCATGGTGCCGCCGAGATCGTCGCCTTCCTTGCGCTGAACCCGCTGGTTGCCCTGGGTCCATTCGGTCATCAGGCCGACCGCTGGCTCTTCCGTCGGGCCGAACTCGGTGGAACTGGCATTCGAGACGCCGGCGCAGTTTCGCAGCGCCTCGATGACTGCCATCTGCATGCCGAAGCAGATCCCGAAATAGGGGACATTGCGCTCGCGGGCGAACTCGGCGGCGAGGATCTTGCCCTCCGCCCCCCGTTCGCCGAAGCCCCCGGGCACCAGGATGCCGTGGACCCCCTCCAGGCGTGAGGCGGCCGCGCCGTCCTCGTTCTCGAAGGTCTCGCTCTCCACCCAGTCCAGCTTGACCTTGACCCGGTTGGCGAGACCGCCGTGGGCCAGGGCCTCGATGAGGCTTTTGTAGGCGTCTTTCAGCACGGTGTACTTGCCGACCACGGCAATGGTCACCTCGCCGTCCGGATTGACCGTGACCTCGTTGATGGCCTCCCAGCGCGACAGGTCGGGCTTGGGCGCGTCGCTGAGGCCGAAGACGTCCAGCACCTCGGCGTCGAGGCCTTCGCGGTGATAGTCCAGCGGCACCGCATAGATGCTGGCGCTGTCCATGGCGGTGACCACGGCGCTGGCCCGGACGTTACAGAACAGGCCGATCTTGCGCTTTTCCTCCGGCGGAATCGGCTGTTCGCAGCGGCACAGCAGGATGTCGGGCTGGATGCCGATCGAGCGCAGTTCCTTGACCGAGTGCTGGGTCGGCTTGGTCTTCATCTCGCCGGCCGTCTTGATGTACGGCAGCAGGGTGAGGTGGACAAAGCAGCTCTGGCCGCGCGGCAGCTCCTGGCCGAGCTGGCGGATCGCCTCGAAGAAGGGCAGGCCTTCGATGTCGCCGACCGTGCCGCCGATCTCGACCAGGATGAAGTCGGCCTCGTCGCCGTTTTCATCAATGGCAGGAGACAGGACGAACTCCTTGATCTCGTTGGTGACGTGCGGAATCACCTGGACCGTCGCGCCGAGGTAGTCGCCGCGGCGCTCCTTCTCGATGATGGTCTTGTAGATCTGGCCGGTGGTGATGTTGTCGGCGCGCTTCGCGCTGACCCCGGTGAACCGCTCGTAGTGGCCCAGATCGAGGTCGGTCTCGGCCCCGTCGTCGGTCACGAAGACCTCGCCGTGCTGATAGGGACTCATCGTCCCCGGATCGACATTGAGATAGGGGTCGAGCTTGCGCAGACGAACCTTGTAGCCGCGTGCTTGCAGCAACGCGCCGAGGGCGGCGGACGCCAGACCTTTTCCGAGGGAAGAGACCACGCCGCCGGTGATGAAAATGTACCGGGCCATGGGAGGTCAGCTATAGGCGAGATTCGCGGAGCGCGCGCCCCGCGACGCCTCAAAACTGTTGATGACTTCTATTTCTTTTCCGGCGGGGTGGTCGGCGCGGGGCCCGACAGCAGCGGATCGGCGGCCGGCTGGGCCGGGACGCTGATGCTGGGCGCCAGGGAGTCCGAGGCCGGAGCGGTCTGGGGCTGCGGGTTCAGCAGATCGGCCGGGGCCGTCTTGATGCTGTTGGGATCGATCCGCAGGTTCGTGCCCGGGACCGGCTCGCGGTTGGCGGCGGCGATCAGCGTCAGGGTGATCGAGATGACCAGGAAGACCCCGAACAGGATCCAGGTGATCCGCGTCAGCAGGTCGCCGGTGCCCCGGGCGCTCATGAAGTTCGAGGGCCCACCGCCCATACCCAGAGCGCCGCCTTCCGACTTCTGCATGAGGACCGCGATGGTCAGCAGAATGGCGACGACGATGTTGATGCAGAGCAGGGCGATGGTCAGGAAGTCTGTCACGGTGGTCTCTGGTCGGGGCGGACCGACGCGGGCCCGCGAAATGAAGTTGGCCCCTCTAGCACCACGCAGCCGGGCACGCCATAGCTGGGGTCTGCCGAGTTGGAGTGCAACGTCCGTGATTCTGGAGACCCAGCGCCTGACCCTGTCGCCGCTGGCCGAGGCGGACGCGCCGCTGGTGCACCCGATCATGGCGGATCCGGACGTCATGGCCCACTGGGACGTCGCCGAGATCGACGACCCTGACGTGGTCAACGAGGTTCTGGCCAGCCAGATGGCGGCCATGGGCGAGGAGCGCGCCTTCTACTGGGCGATGCGGCTGACCAGCGATGGGACCTTTCTGGGCCTTTGCGACCTGTCCGACATCGACTGGCGCCATCACCGGGCCGAGGTCGGGTTCATCCTGGGCAAGGACAGCTGGGGTCAGGGCTATGCCTATGAAGCCATGCAGGCGGTGATGAATTTCGCCGTCACCCAGGGCATCCAGCGGCTGTGGGCGCGGACGCATGTAGGAAACGAGTCGTCGGAGAAGCTGCTGACCAAGCTCGGATTCGAGCAGGAAGGGTATCTGCGGGGGCACGTGGATCGCGGTGGCGAGCGCCGCGATGTGAGGCTTTGGGGCATACTTCTCTAGCGGTTGATATGTCGCGCTATCTCCCCGCCGTCACTTTGCTATTGTACTCGCTTGTGTGACGAATCTGGAGCGCCTCGGGGGGCGCATCCGACAAGGGTGACAGGTTGACGGTTCAGGCCCGGATTTTGATCGTGGCGCGCGACGACGCGCTGGCCGGTCCGTTGGCCGAGGGGCTGGACCGTCTTGGCTGGCGCACGATCACGGCGCGTGGGCCCTACGCCGCCCTCGCCGCCCTGGGTGACCTTCAGATCGAGGCGGCCATCGTCGACACCGCCGGCGGCGGCGCCGACGCCCTGACCCTGGCCAGGCGCCTGAAGGCGGCCTGCGCTCCACGCCGTCTGCCGGTCATCGCCATCGGGGATCCGGACCCGCAGCTGGACAGCTTCGCCTTTGACCTGACCCTGGCCCCTCCCCTGCACCCGGCCCAGGCCGTGCTGCGGCTGGAGAGTCTTGTCCGGATGGCCATCGCTGAAGAGGAATTCGAGCTGCGGCTCGAGACCTTCGCTGACAAGGGCCGCCGCCTGGAACTGCCCGAGCAGTCGCCGGGCCCCTATCGCGTGCTGGCGGTCGGTGAACCGGCCCCTCAGTTCCTGGCGCTGAGCAACGCGCTGTCTCGCGGCGGGGCCGATGTGGTCGGGGCCTTCACGGCCTTCACCGCCTTCGACTACCTGCATGAGCGGGCTTTTGATTCGGTCGTGCTTTGGGCGGGCGACAACCAGTCCGAGGCGCTGTCGATCGCCGCCGGCATGCGCCGCAACACCCGGCTTTATCACATCCCGGCCCTGCTCTATCTGGCGGCTGATTCGTACGTCACGACCTCGGAGGCCTTCCATCGCGGGGTTTCCGACGTCGCCTCGCCGGAGACGCCGGAGACGGAGACCGCCAAGCGGGTCATCGAGCTGGCCCGCAGCTACCGCCGCCAGACCGCCATTCGCCGGGCGCTGGAGAAGGCGCGCTCGTCCGGCCTGATGGACGCCGCCACGGGCCTGTTCACCCGCGACCTGTTCGCCTCCCACCTGGTGCGGCTGACCCAGGCCGCCCGGACCCGCAACCGGCCGATGAGCGTCTGCGTCCTGCGGCTCAGCGAGCGGGCGGAGGTCAGCAGCGCTCGCGCCGGCGGCTGGCTGGACCGCGCGATCCCGCAGATCGGCTCGATGATCGGCCGACTGGTCCGCGCCGAGGACACCGCCGCCCGCCTGGGCCCGGAAGTGTTCGCTCTGGCCCTCCCCGGCACGCCGCAGGCCGCCGGCCGCGCCGCCGCCGAACGCATCGCCGCCGTCATCGCCTGCACCGCCTTCGAGGCTGGCGAGGGCAAGACGCCGTTCACTGTCGATTTCGACATCGGGGTGGCTCAGTTGGAGCGGGGCGAAAGCGCCGCCGCCGCTCTTGAGCGGGCCGCCGCCCGCGCCTTGCAGAGAGAAGCCGGATGACAGACGCCGCCCAGACCGAGCCCTTGAAGATCGACTTCATCGCCGATGTGGTCTGTCCCTGGTGCTACATCGGCTGGGAGCGCCTCAAGACGGCGCTGGCGATGCGGCCGGGTGTGCCGGTCGAGGTTCTCTGGCGACCTTTCCAGCTTGATCCCGCCATTCCCGAGGAAGGCGTTGATCGCGCCAACTACATGGCCGCGAAGTTTCCCAACGCCGAACGCCGCGCCGCGGCGCTCGAGACCCTCGACAAGGAAGCCGCCAGCGTCGGCCTCACCCTGAAGCTGGCCGAAATCCCGATTTCGCCCAACACCAACGCCGCGCATCGTCTGATCCGCTGGGCGCAGACGGTCGGCCTGCAACAGGCGGCGCTCGAGGCCATCATGAAGGCCTATTTCATCGAGCTGCGCGATATCGGTGACCCGCTGGTGCTTGCCGAGATTGCCGAGGCCATCGGGATGGAAAAGCAGGTGGTGCTCAAGGCCCTGGCCGAGGGAACCGACAAGGACACCGTCACCCGCGAACACATCCAGGCCCATCAGGCCGGCGTCAGCGGCGTGCCCTTCACCATTTTCGGGGGGAAGGTCGCTATCTCCGGCGCCGATCTGCCTGAACGGCTTTGCAAGGCGATAGACCGGGCATTGGAGGCGGCTTAGGCGGCCGTGACGATCCCAAGGAAGTCCGCGGCCTTCAGCGAGGCGCCGCCGACCAGGGCGCCGCCGACTTCCTTCGCCTTGAGGATCTCCACCGCGTTGGACGGCTTCACGGATCCGCCGTAGAGGATCGGCGGGATCTTGCCGGCCTCGCCGAACACTTCGACCAGGGTGGCGCGGATGGCGACATGCACCTCCTCGATCTGCTCGAGGGTCGGCGTCAGTCCGGTGCCGATGGCCCAGACCGGCTCGTAAGCCACCGCGAACGCCTTGCCCGCGAGGCTGGACGGCAGGCTGCCGCGCACCTGGCTGGTGACGAAATCCAGAGTCTCGCCCGCCTCGCGCTGCTGCAAGGTCTCGCCGACACAGATAATGGGCTCCAGTCCGGCTCTCAGGGCGGCTTCGGCCTTGGCGGACACCAGCGCATCGCTCTCGCCGTAGCCGGCCCGGCGCTCGGAGTGGCCGAGAATGACCAGGGCGGCGCCGGCGTCGACCAGCATCTCGGCGGAGACATCGCCGGTGAAGGCGCCCGTCTCTTCGGCCCGGCAATCCTGACCGCCGACCTCGACGCCCGTGCCATTGAGCAGGTCGGCCATGCGCCCCACCAGGGTCGCCGGCGGGCAGAGCGCCACGCGGCAGGCCGGCGGATGGGCCTCGACGGCGGCTGAAACGGCCCGCGCTTCGTCGAGCGAAAGGCCAAGGCCGTTCATCTTCCAGTTTCCGGCGACCAGCGGGCGGGCGGCTGTCATTGGCGGGCGATCTCCCTTAGATTTCGTTGGCCGCAACTAGCCGCCTCGCGCCCCGATGTCACGCCAACATTCCGCCGCGCTTGCCTGCTCTGGGACGGGCCGACTATACCCGCCGTTCACGGCCTCGTGCGCCGCCCGTCCAAAAGGTTCGAAGACCCGATGCTCGCCACCATCAAGAAGCTCATGAAGTCCTGGATCGCGGCCGGGATCCTGGGCTTGCTCGTCATCTGCATGGCCTTCCTGGGCCTGGGCACGGACCCCTTTGGCGCGCTGAGCGGCAATGTCGGGACCTGGGTCGTCAAGGCCGGCTCCCACACCGTCGACGCCAAGGAGTATGCGGCGATCTTCGACCAGATGCGAAAGATGGCCGAGCAGCGCAACCAGCGGCAGATTTCGGTCGATGAAGCCGTCAAGGGCGGCCTGGAAAAGGCGGCGCTTGAAGAGCTGATGAACGCGGAATCAGTCAACGCCATGCTGGCCAAGCTGGACCTGCGGGCTCCGGACTCCCTGGTCGACGAGGCGATGAAGCAGCACCTGTCGCAGTACCCGGGGATGTTCGACGACATCACCGGCGACCTGCGGATGGACCAGCTGAATGAGCTCCTGACGCAGAACAACCTCGACTACCCGCGCTACCGCAAGGCGCTGCACGACTCGATCATCGAGGCGCAGTTCTTTGGCACCATGGGCAACGGCTTCAAGGCCCCGCGCATCTACTCGGCCCTGCAGGGCGCGTTCGCGACCGAACAGCGCGACTTCGACTACTTCCTGGTCACGCGGGCCAGCGTCGGCGCCATTCCGCCCCCCACCGATGCCGAGATGGAAGCCTTCCTGAAGCAAAACGCCGCCCGGCTGATGCGTCCCGAAGGACGGGTCATCAAGCTGGTCCGCTTCAACGCCGCCGATTTCGAGGGCAAGGTTACCGCCGATCCGGCAGAGGTCCAGAAGCGCTTCGACTTCCGCAAGGAGTCGCTGTCGGCCCCGGAACTGCGCAGCTACGTGCAGATCCCGATCAAGAACGCCGGTCAGGCCGCCGATGTCGCCGCCCGCCTGACCAAGGGCGAGGACCCGCAGGTCATCGCCAAGGCGGTCGGCACCACGGCCGTGGTCAACACCGACAAGCCGAAGTCCGCCATCTTCGCCAAGGACGTGGCCGACGCCGCCTTCCGCCTCTCCTCCGGCGGCGTCAGCGGCGCCCTGCAGGGCGAGCTTGGCCAGTCAGTGATCAAGGTCACCAAGATCACCCCGGCCCGCGTCGCCAACCTCGAAGAGAACCGCAAACAGCTTGAAGCGGACGTCATCAAGGCGACTGCCGCCAACAAGGCCTATGAACAGGCCCAGGCCTTCGACAAGGCGCACGGCCAGGGCGCAACCCTGGAACAGGCCGCCCAGAAGGTCGGCGCCACGGTCCTGACCTTTGGCCCGCTGACCGCCGATGGACGCCCGCTGGACCGCAATGCCCCGGTCGATCCGAAGGTCGTGACCAAGCAGGTCCTGGAAACCGCCTTCGGCCTGCCGGCCGGATCGGACAGCCCCCTGATCGAGGTCACCGCCGGCGACCAGTTCTTCGTTCGCGTCGAACGCATCGTGCCGCCCGCCCCGCCCGCCCTGAACGAAGTGCGCGCCGAGCTGTCCGAGGCGCTGATCACCCGCAAGCGCGACGAACTGATCGCCGCCCGCGCCAAGTCCCTCTCCGAGCGGATCCGCAAGGGTGAGAGCGTCGAGGCCGTCGCCGCCTCCAGCGGCTACCGGGCCGTCAAGGTTGCCAGCCTGACCCGACAGGGGCTGCAGGAATATGCCGGTCTTGGCCGCGATATGGTCGGGACCATCGTCAACGGCTCCAGGGGCCAGGTCTTCACCGTCGCGGTGCCGAACAAGGAAGGCAAACTGGAGGGCCTGGCGGTCGGCAAGATCACCGCCATCCGTCCGGCCGCTGTCGACCAGGTGGCTCAGGCCACCGAGATGGGCCGCGACACCTTCGGCCGCGGCATCCTGCAGGATATCGACTCCACGACCCGCGGCTGGGCCCGCGAGCAGGTGAAGCCCAAGTCGGACCGTGACCGCGCCATCAGGGCGCTGGGCCTCGATCCGAAGGACTATGCCGAAGCGAAGGATGACGCAAAGGCGCCGGCCAAGGACGAAAAGTCCAAGTGACCCGGCAGGCCGCCCTCGAACCCTCTTTCGATGCGTTTGCGGCGGCGTGGGACGGGGGGCGGTCGCAGGTCGTCTGGACCCGGCTGATCGACGACCTCGAGACGCCGGTCTCCGCCTATCTGAAGATCGCCAAGGCCCGGCCTTACGCCTTCCTGTTCGAAAGCGTCGAGGGCGGCGCCTGGCGCGGCCGCTACTCGATCGTCGCCATGAAGCCCGACCTGGTCTGGCGCTGCCGGGGCGACCAGGCGGAGATCGCCGAGGGCGCCGATATCGAGGCAGGCCGATTTACGGTCCAGACCGGCGGGGCGCTGGACAGCCTGCGCGATCTGGTCGCCGCCTCGCGCATCGAGCTGCCGGCCGGCCTGCCGCCGCCGAGCGCCGGGGTATTCGGCGCCATCGGCTACGACATGGTCCGCCTCGTCGAGCGCCTGCCCGACGTCAATCCCGACCCGCTTGACCTGCCCGATGGCGTGATGATCCGCCCGTCGGTGGTGGCGGTGTTCGACGCCATCGCCCAGGAAATCCTGCTGGTCGCCCCCGCCCGGCCCCGCGCCGGCGTTTCGGCCAAGCAGGCCTGGGACGAGGCAAAGGCCACGCTCAATGAGGTGCTGGCCGACCTCGAAGGTCCGATGCCGGCGCCGGGCCCGGCGATGACGGCCGGCGAGGTCGCTTTCAAGCCCGGGGTCAGCCGCGAGCAGTACGGCGAAATTGTCGAACGTTGCCGGGGCTACATCGAGGCCGGCGATATCTTCCAGGTCGTCCCCAGCCACCGGTTCAGCGCGCCCTATGCCGGCCGGCCCTTCGCCCTGTACCGCTCCCTGCGCCGGACCAATCCCTCGCCCTTCCTGTTCTATCTGAACTTCGGGCCCTTCCAGCTTGTCGGCTCCAGCCCGGAAATCCTGGTGCGGCTGCGCGACAACAAAATCACCATCCGGCCCATCGCCGGCACCAGGCCACGCGGGGCGACGCCGGAAGAAGACGCGGCGCTGGAGGCCGAGCTGCTGGCGGACCCCAAGGAGCGCGCCGAGCACCTGATGCTGCTGGATCTGGGCCGCAACGACGTCGGCCGGGTCGCCCGGCTGCGCGAGGACGGCCGCAATGACGAGGCGCCCCTCGGCAAGGGACCGTCGGTGCGGGTCACCCAGAGCTTCTTCATCGAGCGCTACAGCCACGTCATGCACATCGTCTCCAACGTCGAGGGCGACGCCCCGGACGGACTGGACCCGGTCGATGTGCTGATGGCCGCCCTCCCCGCCGGCACCCTGTCGGGCGCGCCGAAGGTGCGGGCGATGGAGATCATCGACGAAATGGAGGTCGTCAAACGCGGCCTCACCTACGCCGGCGCGGTCGGCTACTTCGGCGCCGACGGCTCGGTCGATACCTGCATCGTGCTGCGCACCGGGCTGGTCAAGGACGGCATGCTGTACGTCCAGGCCGGCGGCGGCGTGGTGGCCGACAGCGACGCTGACGCCGAGTACGACGAGACCCTGCACAAGAGCCGGGCGCTACGGCGGGCGGCGGAAGAGGCCTGGCGGTTCCGTTAGGCCTTCACCTCTCCCAAAGGGAGAGGTCGGATCTGCAAGGCAGGTCCGGGTGAGGGGTTACGGTCTGTCAGGTTTGGCGCTGCCATGGACCCTGCGGGGCCATCGCCTGACACGCTGACACCGAAACCCCTCATCCGGCCCTTCGGGCCACCTTCTCCCTCCGGGAGAAGGATGCCTAACCCGCCCCGCCGAACCGCTCGCCCCATTCGGCGACCTGCTCGTCCTCGATCTTCTTGAACAGCACCTCGGGCGCGCGGATCGTCTGGCCGACCGGCAGCCGGTCCAGCTCCACAGCCGCGCCTTCCGACGGCCAGGCCAGGGGCCAGCCCTGGTTGAAGGCCTCGGCGATCTTCTCGGCAGCGAACGGAATGAACGGCGCCGACAGCCGCGCGTAGAGCGCCGCCAGGTTCAGGGCCGTGCGCACGACCACCGCCGCCCGCGCCGGGTCGGTCTTGATCGCCGTCCAGGGGGCCGCCACCTGCAGGTACTCGTTACCCAGCACCCACAGGGCCCGCAGCGCCTGAGCGGCCTTGCGCACCTCGATGGCTTCCAGCTGCGCCGTCAGGTCGGCGATGCCGGCGTCGATGTCGGCGTAGAGCTTCAGCTCCAGCTCGCCCGGCTCACCGCCGGCCGGCACGACGCCCTCGAACTTGCTCTCGGCGAACTTGGCGATGCGGTTGACGAAGTTGCCCAGCACATCGGCCAGGTCCTTGTTCACCGCCGACTGGAACTGCTCCCAGGTGAAGGCGGTGTCAGACCCTTCCGGCGCATTGGCCGTCAGGTACCAACGCCACAGATCCGGCGGCAGCAGCTCCAGCGCCGTGTCCATGAACACGCCGCGCTTCTCGCTGGTCGAGAATTTGCCGCCGTACCAGTTGAGCCAGTTGAAGGCCTTCAGCCGGTCGACCGTCTTCCACGGCTCTTCGGAGCCGAGGATCGTGGCCGGGAAGCTGACGGTGTGGAAGGCGACGTTGTCCTTGCCCATGAACTGGACGTACTCGGTGTCGCCCGCGCCCTTGTCGGTGCGCCACCAGCGCTCCCAGTCGGTCCCTTCCGACTCCGCCCATTCGACGGTGGCGCCGATGTACTCGATCGGCGCGTCGAACCAGACGTAGAAGACCTTGTCCTCGAACCCGGGCCGCGGAAGGCCGTCCTTCATCACCGGGATGCCCCAGGCGAGGTCGCGGGTGATGCCGCGGTCGATCAGCCCTTCGTCCAGGTGCTTGTAGGCGATGGACTTGGTCAGGTGCGGCCAGTTGGCCGAATTGGCGTCCACCCAGGCCCGGATCCGGCTCTCGACCTTGGTCTGCAGCAGATACAGGTGGTTGGTGTCGCGGACCTCGATGTTCCGCGAGCCCGAAATCTTGCTGTACGGGTTGATCAGGTCGACCGGGTCCAGCAGGTTGCCGCAGTTGTCGCACTGGTCGCCCCGCGCCTTTTCGAAGCCGCAGTGAGGGCAGGTCCCCTCGACGTAGCGGTCCGGCAGGAATCGGCGATCGTCGACGGAATAGACCATCTTGTCGGTCCGCTCCTCGATCAGCCCCTTGGATTCCAGCACCTCGGCGAAATGCTGGGTCAGCCGGTGGTTGGGCGGATTGGAGCTGCGCCCGAACCAGTCGAACGACAGGCCGAATGACCGGCTGATGTCGTGCTGCAGCTGATGCTGCTCGTCGCAATAGGTGCGCACATCCTGGCCGGCCTCGGCGGCGGCCAGTTCGGCCGGCGTGCCGTGCTCGTCCGTGGCGCAGATGTAGAGGACCTCGGCGCCGGCGGCCCGCTTGAAGCGCGCGAAGACGTCGGCGGGCAGCATCGAGCCGGCCAGATTGCCGAGGTGCTTGATCCCGTTGATGTACGGCAGGGCGGAGGTGATCAGAACGCGCGTCATGGGGCGCGGATATAGGCGAGGTCGGCGCCGAATGACAGCCATGCGGCGAAACCGCTTAACGCGCGGCCGCTTGGCCCTATAAAAGCCGGCAGGGACGATTTGCGGAGGGCGCTATGCTTGGATCGATGACGCGGCGGCTGGCCGTGGCGATGGCGGCGGTATCGGTTCTGGGTCTTGCCGCCTGCGGGGGCAGCGAGACGGCCAAGAACGATACGATGAAGATCTACAACTGGTCTGACTACATCGACCCCAAACTGCTTGAGGAATTCACCACGGAGACCGGCATCAAGGTCGTCTACGACACCTTCGATTCCAACGAGGTGCTGGAGACCAAGGTGCTGACCGGCGGCACCGGCTACGACATCGTCGCCCCGTCCAACCACCTGCTGCCCCGGCTGATCACGGCCGGCGCGGTGGAGCCGCTCGACTTCGCCAAGCTGCCCAACCGCAAGAACCTGTGGCCCGACCTGATGGCCCGCATGGAGCCGTTCGATCCGGGCGCCAAGTACAGCGTCCCCTACATGTGGGGCACGATGGGCATCGGCTACAACAAGGCCGAGCTGGCCAAGCGCCTGCCGGGCGTGGCGCTCGACAGCTGGGCGGTGGTGTTCGATCCCGCCAACCTGGCCAGGCTGAAGGACTGCGGCGTCTACTTCCTCGACGCTTCGGAGGACATGTATGCGGTGACCCTGCACTACATGGGCAAGGACTCCAATTCGAAGAACCCGGCGGACTATGAGGCCGCCACCGAGCTGCTCCTCAAGCTGCGTCCCTACGTCCGCAAGTTCAACAGTAGTGAGTACATCGAGGCTCTGGCCAATGGCGATGCCTGCCTGGTTGTCGGCTACAGCGGCGATATCCTCCAGGCTCGGGATCGGGCCGACGAGGTCAAGAAGGGCGTCGAGGTCGGATACTTCATCCCGAAGGAAGGCAGCCAGGTCTGGTTCGACACCTTTGCCATTCCCGCTGACGCTCCGAACAAGGAAGCGGCCTACAGGTTCCTCGACTTCATGATGCGGCCCGAGATCATCGCCCGCGCCTCCAACTCGACCAACTACGCCAACGCCAACCTGCCGGCGACCCAGCTGGTCAAGGCCGAGGTGCGCGACGACCCCAACATCTATCCGACCCAGGAAGTCTTCAATCGCCTGTTCGTGACGACGACCAAGGACCAGGCCCTGGTCAAGGTCGTCAACCGCCAGTGGACCAAGGTCCGCGACGGTCAATGAGCGGTCCTGCCCCGACCCCTGCCAAAGGGGGCCGGCCCGCCAAAGGGACCGGCAAACGCCTCAACATCGGGGCCGTGCGGTCCAGCTTCGCGCCGTGGAACGATCCGGCGGCCACGCCTCTCGTCCGCTTCCAGGGCGTGAGCAAACGGTTCGGCGACCAGACGGCGGTCAACGACGTCTCGCTGGACATCTATCCGGGGGAGTTCTTCGCCCTGCTCGGCCCCTCGGGCTGCGGCAAGACCACCCTGATGCGCATGCTGGCCGGCTTTGAGACGCCCAACGCCGGGACCATCACCCTGGCTGGACAGGACCTGGCCGGCATCCCGCCGCACAGGCGGCCGGTGAACATGATGTTCCAGTCCTATGCGCTGTTTCCGCACCTGACCGTCGAGCAGAACATCGCCTTCGGCCTCAAGCAGGAGGGCCTGCCCAAGGCCGAGATCGCCGCCCGCGTCGTCGAGATGCTGGAACTGGTCAAGCTGCGGCCCTTCGCCCGCCGCAAGCCGGACCAGCTCAGCGGCGGCCAGAAGCAACGGGTCGCCCTCGCCCGCGCCGTGGCCCGCAAACCCCAGATGCTGCTGCTCGACGAGCCGCTCGGCGCCCTCGACAAGAAGCTGCGCGAGGAGACCCAGTTCGAGCTGATGGACCTGCAGGTCGAGCTCGGCATGACCTTCCTGATCGTCACCCACGACCAGGAAGAGGCCATGGTCATGGCCGACCGCATCGCCGTCATGCGCGAAGGCGAAATCGCCCAGATCGGCCGCCCCGAAGAGGTCTACGAGACCCCGGCCAACCGCTATGTGGCGGAGTTCCTGGGCGACGTGAACCTGTTTGAGGCCAGGGTCCGCGCCATCGAGCACCCGATGGCCCGACTGTCCGCCACCGGCGCCCCTGACGGCTTCTACGTCCTCGATGACGACTGCCCGCCGGCCGGAACGGCGGTGAACCTCGCCGTCCGTCCCGAGAAGATGCGCATCAGCCTGGAGCCGCCGCCGGCCGGGACCCACAATGTCCTCTCCGGCGAAATCTGGGACATCGGCTATACCGGCGACTGGACCAACTACATCGTCGAACTGCCGGGCGAGAAGCTGATCCGGGTGGCCAAGGCCAACGCCAGCCGCATCGTCGAGCGGCCCATCGGCTGGGACGACAAGGTCTTCGTGACCTTCGCCGACGACGCCGGCGTGGTGCTGGACTCGTGAAGACGGCGAGGGCCCCGGGCAACTGGCCCAAGCTGTCGGCGCTGATCCCCTACGCCTGGCTGCTGGTCTTCTTCGCCCTGCCCTTCCTGATGGTGTTCCGGCTGTCGCTGTCCGACAGCGCCCTGTCGATCCCGCCCTATGCGCCGCAGATCGACTGGAGCAGAGGGATCGACGGCATCAAGGTCTTCCTCGGCGGGCTGGACTTCGACGCCTACAAGCAGCTGGGCAGCGACAGCCTCTACGCCAAGTCCTACATCTCGAGCCTGCGCTTCGCCGCGGAAGGGACGATCCTCGCCCTGCTGGTCGGCTATCCGATGGCCTATGGCATGGCCCGCTGCAAACCCTCGACGCGCAGCCTGCTCCTGATGCTGGTCATCCTGCCGTTCTGGACCAGCTTCCTGATCCGGGTCTACGCCTGGGTCGGCATCCTGAAGCCCGAAGGCCTGCTCAACGCCGGCCTTGCCCTCGTCGGCATCCCGCCGACCGATCTGCTCTACACCCCCGCAGCGGTGCAGATCGGCCTGGTCTACAGCTACCTGCCCTTCATGGTGCTGCCGCTGTACGCCGCTCTGGAGAAGATGGACTACACCCTGCTCGAGGCCGCCGCAGACCTCGGCTCGCCGCCCTGGAAGAGCTTCTGGCAGGTGACCGTCCCGCTCTCCATCCCCGGGGTCATCGCCGGCTGCCTGCTCTGCTTCATCCCCATGCTCGGCGAGTTTGTCATTCCCGACCTGCTCGGTGGGCCGGGCTCCCTGATGATCGGCCGCTCGATCTGGATGGAATTCTTCGCCAACCGGGACTGGCCGTTCGCCTCGGCGGTGGCGGTCGTTCTGTTGTTGACCCTGGTCGTCCCGATCGTCCTCTACCAGCGCCAGCAGGTGAAGGCTCTGGAGGCGGGCGCATGAAGCGCGGTCCGTCCCCCTTCAACCTGGTCAGCCTGACCGTCGGCTTCGCCTTCCTCTACCTGCCGATCCTGCTGCTGGTGGTCTGGTCCTTCAACGCCAGCAAGCTGGTCACCGTCTGGGGCGGCTTCTCGACCCGGTGGTACGGCACGCTGTTCCAGAACGAGCAGCTGATGGCCGCCGCCTGGGTCACCCTGCGCGTTGGCCTGATCAGCGCCACCCTGGCGACGATCCTCGGCACGCTGGCCGCCGTCGCCCTGACCCGGCACGGACGCTTCCGGGGCCGTACGCTGTTTTCAGGCATGAGCTACGCGCCGCTGGTCATGCCCGAGGTCATCATGGGCCTCAGCCTGCTGCTGCTGTTCGTCGCCCTTAAGATCGACCGCGGCTTCCTGACGGTCACCGTCGCCCACACGACCCTGACCATGGCCTATGTCGCCGTCGTCGTGCAGTCGCGCCTGGCCACCTTCGACAAGGCGCTGGAAGAAGCCGCTCAGGACCTCGGCTGTACGCCGACACGGGCCTTCTGGCAGGTCACCCTGCCGAATATTTTTCCAGCGATTCTGGCCGGTTGGATGCTGGCCTTCACCCTTTCGCTCGACGACCTGGTGATCGCCAGCTTCACCAGCGGCCCCGGCGCCACCACTCTGCCGATGCGGATCTACAGCCAGGTCAGGCTTGGCGTGTCGCCGGAGATCAACGCGGTCTGCACCCTGCTGATCGGCATCGTCGCCGTCGGGGTGATCTGCTGGTCCATCGGAACGAAGTGGCGGTCGCGGGCGGCGCCCGCGGTCTGAAGGCCTACTTCAGCAGAAGCTGGCCCTGCTTCTGGACCTTGTCGCGCACCTTGCCGGCCAGCATGCCGAGGATACCCGGCAGGACGATGTCGATCCGGATTTCCTGCTCCAGCACGTGCAGCGCGCCGGTCACGGTCTGACCCATGGCGACAGCGGTGAAGTTCATGGTGTCGCCAGTCCAGGTCTTCTCGACCTTGGCCTGGCCACCGCCGGCCAGTTGCTGCTCGATCTTGCCGAACCCTTCCTCGATCCGCCGGCGCGCCTCGGCCTGGCCCAGTTGGTGAGGGAGGTTGATGGTAAGCGGTTTGGACACGGCGATTCCCTGGATACGACAGCTCACCCGCAATCTGGGGGCCGTCTGCCCAACCCGCAACCCGCCCCCGGTTGCGCGCAAGACAAAGGGCGGGCCCCGAACGGGACCCGCCCCTCCAGCCTCCGGCAATCGGACGACTACCTGGGCATCAGAACCGTGTCGACGACGTGGATAACGCCGTTGGACTGGTTGACGTCGGCGATGGTCACCAGGGACTTGCCGCCCTTGGCGTCGGTCAGTTCAACGCCCGCGGCGGTCTTGGCAGCCTTGAGGGGTTCGCCCTGCACGGTGGTCAGGGTCGCCGTGCCGCCGCCAGCTTCGATCGCGGCGAGGATGTCAGCGGCGCTCATCTTGCCCGCCACCACGTGGTAGGTGAGGATCTTGCTGAGCGTCGCCTTGTTCTCCGGCTTGACCAGGGCATCAACCGTACCCGCCGGCAGCTTGGCGAAGGCGGCGTTCGTCGGGGCGAATACCGTGAACGGACCCGGACTCGACAGGGTCTCGACAAGGCTGGCGGCCTTGACCGCCGCGACCAGGGTCGTGTGGTCCGCCGAATTGACGGCGTTCTCGACGATGTTCTTGCTCGGAGACATGGCGGCGCCGCCGACCATGACGCCCTGCTCGGCGGCAGGGGTGGCCGCGGGCGCGGCGGCTTCAGTCGTGGCCGTTTCCGCGGTGCTGTCATTGGAGCAGGCCGCGGTCAGGGCCGTGGCGACGACGAGCATGGCGGCCGCGCTGACCGCGCGGGATTTCAGACTACGCATGGGGGGGAATCCTTGGGAACGCACGGCGAGACAGCCGTGGACCATAGGTACGCGGCCAGGCCGGCGTTGGATTACTATACCACGAAATGAGCATGGACGCTTTTGCGGGGCTTGCCGCGAGATAGGCGCAAACGCTATCAGGCGGCCCTGGCCGGCTTAGCTCAGCGGTAGAGCAGCGGTTTTGTAAACCGAAGGTCGCGGGTTCAATCCCTGCAGCCGGCACCAGGTTTTCAGTGACGGGTTTGCGGTCCGGTCGTCAGGCTCCAGATCACCGCATCGACGTTCGGGACCAGTCGCTTGAAGAACTTGCGCATGGCGACCCTCCAGGGCCCGAAGCGGGCCGGTCAGCGATCAAACGTTATCGGAGACCATTGGTTTCATCGGTCCGGCGGCTGACAAACCGGACACCCCTGCTAAGGACAGGTCATGACCAGCCCTATCCGCGTCTTCATCGACGCCGACGCCTGTCCGGTGAAGGACGAGATCTACAAGGTTGCCGGCCGCTACGGCCTGAAGTCCTTCGTGGTCGCCAACAGCTTCATGATGGTTCCGCAGTCGCCGCTGATCGAGAGGGTCATCGTCGACGCCGGACCGGACGTGGCGGACGCCTGGATCGCGGAGCGCTGCGGACCCAGGGACATCGTCGTCACCAACGACATCCCATTGGCCGACCTTTGCCTCAAGGCCGGCGCCCAGGTGCTCAAGCCGACCGGACGCCCGTTCACCGCCGACAGCATCGGCTCTGCCCTGGCGACCCGCTCGATCATGGAGCACATCCGCTCGACCGGTGAGATCACCGGTGGACCACCCCCGTTTGGCCGCGAGGACCGTTCCCGCTTCCTTCAGGCCCTGGACCAGGCCGTGAACATCGCCAAGCGCCGTCCGGGTTGATGCCCGCCGCCCAAAGACTAAAGTATCGCCCAGGGATGGAGGGCCTTTCATGAACATGATGCTCGCGCCGCTGCGCAAGTACGCCGACTTCTACGGACGCGCCACGCGCACCGAATTCTGGATGTTTTTCCTGTTCCGCGTCCTGCTGCTCGTCGCCTTCATCATCCCCCTGCTCATTCTTGCGGCCATCGACAGCGGTGCGCCGGTCGATCCCGATGGCAACGCCAGCGGCTTCGGCGTCGGCATCGGCCTGATCGTGATCCTTGGCGGGCTGGTCTACGTCGGCCTGCTGATCCCGGAACTCGCCGTCACTGTCCGCCGGTTTCACGACCAGGACCTGTCCGGCTGGCTGGTGCTGCTCGGCCTGATCCCGGCGGGTGGCTTTGTGATTTTCATCTTCATGCTGCTGCAGGGCACAAACGGCACGAACCGCCACGGCCCCGATCCCCGCGCCCCCACCGAAGACACGGCCCGGATCTTCACCTGAAAGCAGAGCGGAACAGAACGGTGGTTGCCTGACAGGCGAGCCTCGGGCAGGCTTGCGCCACCGTCCCGCGTGTCTTGGGACCAACAGGGTTGGAAAAGGGGCTGTTCATGGATCTGATGTTCGCGCCGTTGCGCAAATACGCCGACTTCAACGGTCGGGCTCGCCGGTCGGAGTACTGGCTGTTCTGGCTCTTCACCACGATCGTATCGATCATCCTCACCTTCGTCGGCGGCCTGGTCATGGGCGGCAACGATCCGAGCAATCCGTTTGGCGGCGGCAACCTGCTGTCCTCGATCTGGACCGTGGCGATCCTCATCCCCTCGATCGCCGTAGGCGTCCGCCGGCTGCATGACAGCAATCGCTCCGGCTGGTGGCTGCTGTTGATCCTCCTGCCGATCATCGGCGCCATCGTCCTGCTGATCTTCTTCGTGCTGGATGGGACCCCGGGCTCCAACAAGTTCGGTTCCGACCCCAAGGGTCGCGGCGCGGCCGACACCTTCAGCTGATCGACCGGACTCTCATCGACTGGCGGATCATGACGGCGCGGTCTATCTGACGCCGTCATGATCCCGGTCACCCCCGCCATCACTCTGGACGACAGCGAGATCGAGCTCAGCTTCATCCGCGCGTCCGGTCCCGGCGGTCAGAACGTCAACAAGGTGGCCACCGCGGTGCAGCTGCGGTTCGACGTGCGCAATTCGCCGTCTTTCAACGACTATGTCCGTGAGCGCCTGGAAAAACTGGCCGGCTCGCGCCTGACCAACGATGGCGAGATCGTGCTGACCGCCAATCGCTTCCGCACCCAGGAACGCAATCGCGCCGACGCCATCGAGCGTCTGACGGCGCTGATCGTCGAGGCGGCGACGCCTCCGCCGCCCAAACGCCGGCCGACTCGCCCTACCAAGGCTTCCAAGGAGCGACGGCTTTCGGCAAAGTCGCGCAGGGGGACGATCAAGTCCGGACGGGGGCGACCCGCCCGCGACGAATAGCCTCATTCGCATAACGCCGTGACGCCATTGAAAGCGTCGCCTTCACGACCTACTTGCTCCTTCAGTTCGGGGAATAGAAATGCGCTCAGTCTTTGTTGCTTCAGGGATTGCCGCCCTTGCGGCCCTCGCCGCCGCCTGCGGTCCGACCGGCTCCGAGCCGGCCTCGGCGCCGTCCAGCGCCCCCGCCGCGCCGCCGGCCCCCAAGCTGACCGATGCGGAGAAGACCGCCATCCTCGCCACCCTGCCCGCCCCCTACAACACCGGGGACCTGACCGCCGGCAAGCAGGCGTTCGCCCTTTGCCAGTCCTGCCACACCATCGCCGAGGGCGGTCCGAACAAGACCGGCCCCAACCTCTACGGAGTGTTCGGCCGGGTCGCCGGGGCCCACGAGGGCTTCAAGTATTCCGACGCGCTCAAGGCCGCCGGGTTCAAATGGGACGCCGAAAAGCTCGACGCCTGGCTGGCCAACCCCAAGACCTTCCTGCCGGGTAACCGCATGACGTTCGTCGGCTTGAAGGACGAACAGAAACGCCGTGACCTGATCGCCTACATCAAGGTCGAGACAGGCTACAAACCGGGGGAATGACAAGGACGCCATGGACGCGCGCAGAGCTCTCTTGTCGCGGTTCTACAAGGCTCTCGACGCCAAGGACGTCGATGCGCTCATGGCCCTCGTGCATCCCGACGTCGACTTCCAGGCTCAGCTCGAGGGCGACGACCGCCTGCACGGCGCCGCCGCCGTGCGCAACTACTACGTCCGGGTCTTGGGCCTGGTCATCGTCGAAAGCACCCCTACCGCCTTTCACGCCCGGCCAGATGGCCGCATGGAGGTGCGCATTCATCACCAAGTGAACAGCCTCGACGGCGCCCTGTGGCATGATGGTCTGATAGACTACAGTTTCGACTTCCGGGACGGTCTGATCTCGCGGTTTGACCGGCTTGGTGAAGTGCCCGGATGAACCAGACGCAAGCGCCCAGGGACCTGTTGGAGGCCCTGTACGAGGCCTACAACCGGCGTGACGTTCCGGCCATGGTCGCCAGCCTGTCGCCGGATGCCGAGTGGTTGGATATGCTCAAGGGCGAGCCGATCAAGGGTCGTGATGCGGTCGGCGCCTACTGGACGCAGCAGTTCCAGCAGATGGATATCGAAGTCACGCCCCTGACCATCGACGCCCTGCCCGACGGCCGGATGGTCGTCACGGCCGCCCAGACCATGAAGCGGCCCGACGGCACGCTCTGGGGCAACGAGAAGGTCACCCACGTCATCACCTTCGGCCCCGACGGCCTGATCCTGCGAATGGACCCCAGCTAGCCGATCCTGAAGGTCGGCGCCGGAAGGGCAAGCTGCGTGTCGGCGACCGCCTCTCCCCGGAAGAACCTCAGGAGCAGGTCCTGCACCGCCGGATGGGACTCGAAGACATTGTGACCGGCGTTTTCGACCAACACCCGGCTGCGACGCCGGAACTGCGCCGCCACCTCCGCCTGCTCTTCCAGCGGCGTGCGGCCATCGAGGGCGCCGGCGATCAGCAAGGCGGGATGATCAATACGCATGGGAGCGCGATAGGCAGCGCCGAGATCGAGACCCGGTATGGCCCCCAGCAGGTGAGGCATCGGGAAGTTCAGGGCGTCCCCCATCACCGCCGTCCGCGCTTCACGCCGCACCTGGGCCAGTCGGCCGGGTGAAATGCCCGAAGCGATGTCCATGGCCTCCGGCATGCCGGAGATGGCCAGCATCCGGTCGATATCCTTCAGGAACGGCGCCAGGACGGCGGTCTCACCGGCGTCGAGGGCCAGGTACATCCCCGGGAGCATGACGAGGGTGTCCGGATTGGCGATCAGGCTGCCGGCCAGAATCTGTACGGTGAAGCCGCCGACCTTCAGATCGGTCGGCGCACCGCGCACCATGGCCCGCACTGTCGCCGGCTGGGCCTCCAGCCTGGCATGAACGCGCCGCATCAGGGCTGGAAAGTCGGGGATTTTCGCCCGGACAGCCGGATCGGCGCCGATCAGGGCGTCGACGCGCCGGAAGTAGGCGTCGAGCCGCGCCGGCCGCTTCACGGTCTGGTCCTGGCCCTCGAGGCTGGCCAGAGCAACGCGCCGAACCCTGTCACCATGCTGGCGCAGGATGGCCAGCGCCAGATGGGAGCCGTAGCTGATCCCCCAGAGATCGATCGTCTCCGCGCCAAGGTGACGGCGCAGGGCGTCGACGTCGTCGGCGCTTTCCCGGGTGTTGTAGCCCCGCATGGCGACACCTGCCTTCGTCCAGTCGGCCCAGGCCTTGACCAGCTGAGCCTTCTGGTCGGCAACCAGTCCGGCGCGGGTCAGAACCGGTAGCGGCCCTTCGCGCGGCGGGGGCGGCGGAATGGCGCTGGCCGCCCCCGTGCCACGCTGGTCGAAGGCGATGACGTCAGCCACCTCGCGCAGGGCCATGAAGATCGGAAAGCGCGGCCCCGCCGCTGTGCCCGTGGCTGTGCCGCCGGGCCCACCGGCCAGATAGACAATGGGTGGACCGGGCCTGGCCGCCCGCGACGGGAAGCGCACATAGGTCAGGCGGATCTGCCGCGAGGCGGGATCGCGGCGATCCTCTGGAACCATGAAGGCGCCACGCTCGGCATCGGTTTCCTCGCCGCGCCAGCCCTTGAAGCGAAAAGGGCCGAGGGGAAGAGACTGGGCGAGAGCGAGGCCGGGAAGGGCCAGGGCGGAGGCGGCGAGGACGGCGCGGCGGCTGAGAGCGGTGAAGGTCATGCCGTCAGCTTTGGGCATCTCACCGTGCCTGTCGGGGCTGTTTCGGTGAACGGTCGCACCGGGTCGGCGAACGGCAGCGCACTTCGGTGAATGGCGCGCTAGGGTGCGGCCCATGTGGCGCCTGCTTCCCATCCTTGCCGGACTTCTGCTCTGCTGGCCCGCGTCGGCCATGGCGCAAGGCGTCGATTGGCAGGCCTGCCAGGGGGTGATCGCCGACGGCGCCCCACAACTCAGCGACTGCCGTCCTCAGCTGGGCCCCATCAACCCGCAGGGTCGGGAGCTCTGGCTGCGCGGCATCATCCGCCAGCCTCCAGGCGACGACCCACAGGCCCTCTACCTGGCGGGTATCGCCTCGTCGCAGGCCTGGCTGAACGGCGCCCGGGTCGGCGCTAACGGGACGCCGGCGGCGACTGCAGCAGCCGAGATCCCGGGGCGCTTCCAGATCGCCTTTCCGATCCGCGACGCCGTCTGGCGCCCGGGCGACAACGAACTGGTCGTTCGGCTGTCGTCGCATCACGGCGGCCTGCGCCTGGATAGGCCGGTCGGCGCCATCTTCATCGCCCGCTATCCGTTGCCCTCGCGCAGCGGACTGCTGGCCATCACCTTCATCGCGGCCGGCGCCCTGTTCGCCGGCGCTTTCGGGTTCGCAGTCATTCACGCCCTGCGCCGCACCGACTCCAGCCTGATCCTGGCGCTCATCGCCGGGGTCGCGGGCCTGCAGGCGGTGCTCGAAAGCCTGCGCGCCCTGATCGCCTATGCCTACCCCCTGCACGCCTGGCGCCTGGTCGGCATATGGAGCCTCGCGGCCGTCTTCTCGGTGCTGCTGGTCGCCTTTGTCGCGGCGCGCTTCTGGCCCGGAGTGCGACGCACCCTGGTCGGCCTGGCCGTCGTTGCGGCGGCGGCGACCAGCCTGGCGCCCGGCTTTGACCTCAAGACCGGCTTTGCCCTGCTGACCGGCGTGGTCATCAGCGCCCTGTTGGCCGGCGCGGCTGTCTGGCGCCGCCGCCCCGGATCCGTGCCGATCCTCGCCTACCAGTCACTGTTCCTCTTCGTCGGCCTGGCCTTTCCGGCCTGGCTCGTCGACCTCTCCTACTTCCTGCTCGCCGCCGGCCTGATCCTGCCCCTGCTGGCCTTCGAGGTCGTGCGGCTCGGCCGGGACGACCGGGGTCGCGAAGCCGCCCTGACCCGCGAGGTGGCGCGGCCGGACTGCCTGACGGTGGTGTCAGCCCGCGGGGTCGAGCGGGTGCCGATCGCCGATGTTGTCGCCATCCTTGGCGCTGACGATTACGTCGAGCTTCGCCTGAGTAGCGGGCGCTGTCTGTTGCACGCGGCCCGGCTCGACCGCCTGGAGACCGACCTGCCGGCCGGCTTCCTGCGAGTTCATCGTTCGGCCATCGCCAACCTGGCCTACGCCACCGGCCTGGAGCGCGACGCGGGGCGCTCACGGGTGATCCTCCTGTCCGGGCCAGCCTTGCCCGTGAGCCGGGCGCGGCTGGCGACCGTGCGTGAGGCGCTGGGCGCCTAGACCAGCAGGTCGGCGCAGGCGTCGACGATGGCGTCGGCGTCCAGGCGGTACTTGGCATAGAGATCCGGCAGATCGCCCGACTGGCCGAAACTTTCCATGCCGAGCGCCCGCACCCGCTGGCCGCGCACCGAGCCCAGCCAGGACAGGGCGGCCGGCGAGCCATCGAGCACCGTCACCAGCACGGCGTCGGCGGCTAGCGGTTCCAGCAGCCGCTCGGCCGTCGCCATCCGCGCCTCGCCTCCCGTCCAGCGGGCCCGGCCGGCGGCGGTCCAGTCGGCGTGCAGAACGTCCGGCGAGGTGACGGCCAGCAGTCCGGCCTCGGGCAGATCTTCCAGGATCGCCTCGAAGGCGGCCAGGGCCTCCGGCGCGATGGCGCCGCTGTAGACCAGGGCCAGCTTCGCCCCCGCGGCCGGCGGCTTCATCCAGTAGGCGCCCTCGATGACGCCCCTGCGCCAGGCCTCGTCGGCGCGGACCGGCTGGACCAGGCTGCGGGTCGACAGGCGCAGGTAGGTCGAGCCACCGTCTTCGCGCTGGATGCGGTCGAAAGCGTGGGCCATGAGGACCGCCGTCTCGTCGGCGAAGGCGGGCTCGTAGGAATCGAGTCCCGGCTGGCTCATGCCGATCAGCGGGGTGCCGATCGACTGGTGCGCCCCGCCTTCCGGCGCCAGGGTCAGGCCGCTGGGCGTCGCCACCAGCAGGAAGCGGGCGTCCTGGTAGCAGGCATAGTTGAGGGCATCGAGGCCCCGGGCGATGAAGGGGTCGTACAGGGTGCCGACCGGGAACAGGCGCTCACCGAACACCGAGGAACTCAGCCCCAGCGCCGCCAGGGCGATGAACAGGTTGTTCTCGGCGATGCCCAGCTCGACATGCTGTCCCGTCTCGACCATCGACCAGACCTGGGCCGAGGGGATGCGGCGGTTCTTGAAGACGTCCTCATGGGCCCGGCGATGGAAGACGCCGCGCCGGTTCACAAAGCCGCCCAGGTTGGTCGACACCGTCACGTCCGGCGAGGTGGTCACCACCCGGCCGGAGAAGTCGTCGGTCCGCTTGGCGATCTCGAACATCACCTTGCCGAAGGCCGCCTGGGTCGAAATCTCCTTGTCGGCCGCCACCGCCATCAGCAGGTCGTCGGCGCCCGGCAGGGCCACGGTCGGCGCCACCTTGCGGCCGTCCTTGCGAGCGGCGAACGGGGCCGTATCGACGGTGTGTCGCAGGGCCGCGCGCTCATTGTCGCCAAGGCCCGAGAAGATGTCCCACTCCTCGCCCTCGATCACGCCCAGCCTTCCGCGCAGCTCACCGATCTGGGTCGGCGTCATCAGGCCCGAATGGTTGTCCTTGTGGCCCTGGAACGGCAGCCGCCAGCCCTTGACCGTGTAGGCGATGAAGAACCTTGGCGCGTCGTCCTCGGCCGCCCGCTCGAAGGCCTCCAGGATGGTCTCCAGGCAGTGGCCGCCCAGCTTCGTCATCACCAGCGCCAGGTCATCGTCGCTGTAGCCTTCGATCAGCTTCAGCGCCTTCTTGTCGCCGGCCAGATCGACCGACAGCCGTTCCCGCCAGGCCTTGCCGCCCTGATAGGTCAGCGCCGAATAGAGATCGTTCGGCGCCGTCTCGATCCAGTTTCGCAGCGCCTCGCCGCCGGGCCGCGCAAACGCCGCCAGTTGGCGCTTCGACCACTTGAGCGTCTCGACCCGCCAGCCGGCGGCTTCGAAGATCTCGCCATAGCGGGTGAACATCCGGTCCGACGTCGTCGCATCCAGGCTCTGGCGGTTGTAGTCGACGATCCACCAGGTGTTGCGAACATCGTGTTTGCAGGCCTCGATCAGGGCCTCATAGATGTTGCCCTCGTCCAGTTCGGCATCGCCCAGCAGCGAGATCATCCGCCCCATGGCGTCCGGCTTCACCGCCCCGCGCGCCGCCAGATAATCCTGGGTCAGGCTGGCGAAGGCGGTCATCGCCACCCCCAGGCCGACCGAGCCGGTGGAGAAGTCGACGTCGTCGATATCCTTGGTCCGCGAGGGATAGGACTGCGCCCCGCCGAGGCTGCGGAAGCGTTGCAGCTGGTCGAGGGTCTGGCGGCCGAACAGGTGCTGGATGGCGTGGAACACCGGGCTGGCGTGCGGCTTGACCGCCACCCGGTCCTGCGGCCGCAGGGTCCGGAAATAGAGCGCCGTCATCAGCGTCGTCATCGAGGCGCAGGACGCCTGGTGACCACCGACCTTCAACCCATCGCGGCTCTCACGCAGATGGTTGGCGTTGTGGATCGTCCAGCTGGCCAGCCAGAGCACCCGCTCCTCGAGCCTGCGCAGCAGGGCTATGTCCTGCCGCCCGGGGCTCGCCGATCCGTCATCCATGCTCAAACGCCATTCAAAGCCGAAGATTTCGACCCTTCATAGGCGTGAAGAATGGCAAAGGCTACCGCTGCGGCGCCGGTCGTGCGGCCACCGAGGCCGTCTTCAATCTAGCCGGGCCGAAGGGCTTCAGCCATAACAGGTGCCCAGCTTCAAAGGTTGAACCGCCCCCGTGACCGACGCCCTGGTACTGAGCCGCCTGACCAAATCCTTCGGCGGCAAGGCGGCCGTCTCCGACCTCGATCTCACCGTGCGGTCCGGCGAGCTCTACGCCCTGCTCGGCCCCAACGGCGCCGGCAAGACCACCACCCTGCGGATGGTCGCCGGTTTGCTGGCCCCGACCAGTGGATCGATCAGCGTCTTCGGCATCGACGCCCTGCGCGACCCTGCCGCCGCCAAGGCCATCATCGCCTGGGCCCCCGACGAGCCGATGCTCTACGACCGGCTCAACCCGATGGAGTACCTGGAGTTCGTCGCCGGCCTGTGGGGTGTCGAGGGCAAGACCGCCCGCGCCAAGGCCGAAGAACTGCTCAAATGGCTGGGCCTGTGGGAGCAGCGGTCGCAGCGCTGCGAGGGCTTCTCGCGCGGCATGAAGCAGAAGACGGCGCTGGCCGGAGCCCTGATCCACGACCCCAGGCTGCTGATGCTCGACGAGCCGCTGACCGGCCTCGACGCCGCCATGGCCCGCCAGGTCAAGGACGTGTTGCAGGAGCGGGTTCGCCAGGGCGGCACGGTCATCCTGACCACCCATATCCTCGAGGTCGCCGAACGGATGGCTGACCGTATCGGCATCATTCAGGGTGGCCGCCTGCTGGCCGAGGGCACCCTCGAAGAGTTGCGCGCCCAGGGTGGCCGCGGCGATACCAGCCTCGAAGACCTGTTCCTGCAGCTGACCGAGCCCGCGCCCCTCCAGGCTGGAATTGGCTGATGTTCAAGGCCGGTTCCATCCCCTGGCTCGCCCTGCACGAGCTGCGCATGATGTCCCGTGAGATGCAGCGCGATAAGGCGCGGGTGTTTCAGTGGGTTATGCTGGCCATCTTCATGGTCTTCCTGCTGGGCTGCGGGGTTGGCCTTGGCCTGCTGATCCGTGAGACGGGCCTGCCGCCGATCAATCCGTTGATCGTCACCATCGTCGACCTCTCGGTGCTGGTGATGTTCAGCATCATGGCCTCTTCGACCCTCGCCCGGGCCGCCCAGGTCCTCTATCAGCGCGACGATCTCGACCTGCTGTTTTCGTCGCCGATCCCGGCCCGCAAGATCCTCGCCGTCCGCTTCACCGGCATCGCCTTCAGCGTCACCGTCTTCTGGCTGTTCATCGCCTTCGGGCTGACCGTCCCGATCGCCGTGCTGGGCGAGCCCAGGGTGCTTGCGGCGCTCCCCGTGCTGCTCTCTCTGGGGCTGCTGTCCAGCGCCGCCGGTCTGTTGCTGACCACCCTCCTCTTCCGCCTGCTCGGCCCTCGCCGCACCCGCGTCCTGGCCCAGGTTTTGTCGGCCCTCATCGGCGCGGCCGTCTTCCTGGCCTTCCAGCTGCCCAACATCATGCGCGGCGTGGACTCGAACTACAGCCGCATGAGCTGGCTTCGCCCCTACATCACCGGCGAGGACCATATCGATCTGCCGCCATACGCGGACCTGCCGGCCCGCGCCGCGCTGGGTGAGCCCATCCCCATGCTGATCGTCGTCGGCGTCTGCCTGGCCGTCTTCCTGCTGGTCACCCAGGGCCTCGGCCGCCGCTTCGCCCGTGACGCCTCCCTGGCGGTCGGCAGTGACGCTTCCCGGCGCAAGGCGGGCAAGACCGGCACCTTTGCGGCCGGCGCCTTCGCGGCCACCTTGCGCAAGGAAATGCGCCTGCTGTTTCGCGATATCGCCCTGTTCAGCCAGGTGCTACTGCGCGTCTTCTACATGTTGCCGCTGGCCTTCATTTTCGTGCGCAACGCCAGTTCGGGCAGCAGCCTGCTGCTGCCCGGCGGCGCCGCGGCCCTCGCCCTGATGGCTGGCCAGCTGGCCTCCAGCTTCACCTGGATAACGGTCTCGGCCGAGGACTCGCCGGAACTTCTGGTCGCCTCACCTACGGCGATGTCGGTTATCACCCGCGCCAAGCTCTGGGCCGGTCTGATCCCGACCATCGCCCTGGTGGCCCTGCCGATCCTGGCCGTCGGCTTCTGGTCGCCCTGGATCGCCTTCGTCGCGGCGGTCGGCGCCATCGCCTCGGGTTGGGCCAGCGGCATGCTCAACATCTGGTACCAGAAGCCCAGCCGCCGGGCTGATTTCCGCCGGCGCGGCAATGTTCACTGGCTGCTGGTCATTCCGATCCTGCTGATCGGCGGCCTGATCGCCGGGGCGACCTTCCTGGCCGCCGCCGGTATGCCCTGGGCCGTTTTCCCCGCCGTTCTGGCGGCGGTCGGCATGCTGGCTCTGCGCAGGTCGGACGAGCAGATCCTCGAGCGGCTGCGTAGCCTGGACTGACCTGGCGGCTAGGGCGCCGCCGGCTTCGCCGACCCGCCTTCCTGCTGTTCGAACGCCTCGATCTGTTTGGTGGTGTACTCCGGCGACTTCGTGAACCGGGCCAGCAGGTTGTAGAACACCGGCACGATGAACAGGGTCAGGATCGTCGAGATCATGACGCCGAAGAAGATCACCACCCCGATGGTCTTGCGGCTCTCCGCCCCCGCTCCGGCCCAGAGGACCAGCGGCAGGGCGCCAAAGCCGGCGGAAATGCTGGTCATGATGATCGGGCGAAGTCGCAGGGACGCCGCCTCGATCACGGCCTCGCGGATCGTCCGGCCCTGGTCACGCATCTGGTTGGCGAACTCGACGATCAGAATGCCGTTCTTCGCCGCGATGCCGATCAGGATGACCAGCCCGATCTGACTGTAGGTGTTGATTGTCGAGCCGGTGATCAGCAAGCCGAACAGGCCCCCCAGCGCCGCAAGCGGCACCGTCAGCATGATCACCGCCGGGTGGATCCAGCTCTCGAACTGCGCCGCCAGCACCAGGAAGACCAGCAGCAGCGCCAGGCCGAATGCCAGGCCGACAGCGCCCGACGCCTCAAGGAAATCGCGCGCCTGACCGCCCCAGGCGATGCTGACCGAGGAGCTTTCCTGCTTGTCGGCCTCGGCTTTCAGGAAGTCGATGGCGTCGGCGACCGTATAGCCCGGGTTCAGCTGCATGGTCAGGGTGATGGCTCGCAGGCGATCCACACGCGGTCGATCTGGCACGTCGCCGCGGACGGTCGTTGTGACCACGCTGGACAGCGGCACCAGAGCGCCGGATCCGGACCGGACATACAGGGTGTTCAGATCGTCGATCGTCCGCCGACGTTCCAGGTCGGTCTGGACGATGACGTTATATTCCTGACCGTTCTTGATGTAGGTGCCGACCCGACGTGAGCCGAACATCGTCTCCAGCACCCGGCCCACCGACTGGGCCGAGACGCCGACGGCGGCGGCCTTGTCGCGGTCGATATCCACCGACAGGCGCGGTGCATTGGGCTCGTAGTCGATGCGCGGCCGGGCCATGCCGGGGTTGTTCTCCGCGGCGTCGAGGATCGGGGCCAGCCAACGGGCGATCTCGCCGTAGTCGTTGCCCAGCGCGATCAGGTCGACGTTGGCCCCGCCGCCACCGCCACCACCACCGCCTCGCTGGAACGGGCCACGGACACTGGCCACGGCGCGAACGCCGGTGATGCGGCTCAGGGACCGGTTCAGCTCGGCGGCGACCTCGTCCGAGGTCATCTTCCGCTCGCCCCAACCCTTCATGACGACCACGCCATTGCCGGTGTTGAACTGGCTCTGGCCGAAGCGCGGGACGCTGATGATGTAGCGTTCGGCCTCGCCGCGGTCGTAGTATGCCTTGAGCTGTTTCTCGACCTGGGCGGCGGCTTTCAGGGTGTATTCGTAGCCTGCGCCTTCCGGCCCGCTGATGCTGACGTCGACCCGGCCGCGATCCTCGTTCGGCACCAGCTCCTGCGGCACCACCTTGAACAGCAGGGCGGCCAGACCCATCAGCACGACGACCAGGACAATGGCCCCGATGCTGGCGATCCGCTTGCCGAGCAGCATGTCGAGGCTGTCATGATAGGAGGCGCTGAGGCGGCCCATGCCGGCATTGACCTTGCGGGCCAGCCAGCCCTCGCTCTGGGCGGGGCGCAGCAGTTTCGACGCCATCATCGGCGACAGGCTGAGCGCCAGCAGGGCCGAGAAGGCCACCGCCGCTGCAATGGCGACGGCCAGCTCGACGAACAGTCGGCCGATGTAGCCCGGCAGGAACATCAGCGGGGCGAACACACTGATCAGAACCACGGTGGTGGCGACGACGGCGAAGAACACCTGACGGGTGCCGCGCATGGCGGCGACCGGCGCCGGCTCGCCCTCGTCGACACGCCGCTGGATGTTCTCGACCACGACGATGGCGTCGTCGACCACAAGTCCGATGCTCAGCACCAGGGCCAACAGGGTCAGAAGATTCAGCGAGAAGCCGAGCGGCGCCAGGACGATGAAGCTGGACAGCAGACAGATCGGGGCGACGACGGAGGGGATCAGCGCCGCCCGCCAGCTGCCCAGGAAGATGAAGTTGACCAGGGCCACCAGGAACAGGGCGATGCCCATGGTGATCCAGACCTCATGGATGGCCTCCGAGGTGAACTCGGAGCTGTCGACGGCGACGATGAGTTCGGTGCCGGCCGGCAGGGTCTCGTTGATCCGGGCGACCTCTGCCCTGGCCAGCTTGGCGATCTGCAGGTCATTGGCCTGGCTCTGACGGGTCAGGGCGATGCCGATCTGGAAGACGCCGTTGCCCTTGAACAGTCGGCGACGCTCGTCGGGACCTTCCTCGATGCGGGCGATATCCCCCAGCCGGGTGACATAGGCCGGGTTGTCGATGCCCTGGCTCTCGACCCGTCCGCTGTTGGCGTTGGTGGATGTGGCGCCGGCGACGCCGGTCGCCGAGGCGCTGGCCTGGCCGGCCGATCCGGAGGTCGAGGCCCGGACGGGCAGCTTGGCGAAGTCTTCAGGCCGTGAGTAGCCGCGGTTCACCCGGATGGTGAAGTCCTTGCTCTGGCTCTCCAGCGAACCGGCCGGGAGTTCGACATTCTGGCTGTTCAGCGCCGTCTCGACGTCATCGACCGTCAGACCCCGCGCCGCCAGGGCGTCGGCGTCCAGCCAGATTCGCATCGAATACAACGGCGCCCCGTTCAGACCCACCTGCGCCACGCCGGGAATCGTCGACAGCCGCTCGACCAGATAGCGATCAGCGTAGTCCGCCATCTCGATCGGCGTCTGCGTCGTCGAGGTCATGTTGAGAATGATGATCGGCGAGGAGTCGGCCGTGGCCTTGGCGATCTGCGGCGGGTCGGCCTGGTCGGGCAGATTGGCCGTCACCCGCGAGACGGCGTCGCGCACGTCGTTGGCGGCGGTCTCCAGGTTGGTGTCCAGGGTAAAGGTGATGTTGACCCGGCTGTTCCCGTCACGGCTCGAGCTGTTGACCCGGTCGATGCCCTGAACGCCGGAGACCTGGCGTTCGATCACCTGGGTGATCCGCTCTTCGACGACCTCGGCGGAGGCGCCGCGATAGGTGGTCGAGATCGATACCACCGGCGGATCGACGTTGGGCAGCTCGCGGATCGGCAGGGCGGTGAAAGCCGCCAGGCCGATGACGCAGAGAAGGATGGCGGCGACGGCCGCGAAAATCGGCCGGCGAACGGAGAGGTCGGAGAGCATCAGTTGTTGCCCTTTGCCGCGCCACCTTTGTTTTGGGCCCCGCCCTTGCCTCGGTCGCCTCCCTGCCCGGGCAGCCGCACCTTCTGGCCGTCCTGCAGGCGGTTGAGGCCATCGGCGACAACCTTTTCGCCGGCCTTCACGCCTTCGCGCAGTTCGATGAAGCCGCCCTCGTTGACGCCGGGGGAGACCAGCACCTTGCGGGCCACCGCCCCTTGGCCGCGCGGCGTGATGATAAAGACGAAGGCTTGGTCGCCCTCGTACTGGATGGCGCTTTCCGGCACGGCCAGAGCCGTGCGCTGGCCGGACTCGACCTCGACCCGCATCATCATGCCGGGCCTGATCCGGCCGCCGGTGTTGGCGAACTCGGCCCGGGCCGTGATGGCGCGGGTGGCGGTGTCGATGCGGGTGTCGATCTGGGCGATGCGGCCGCTGATCGCCTGGTCAGGATAGGCATCCGGAGTCGCGACGATCGGCGCCCCCGGGCGCAGCACCGCCAGATACCGGTCCGGCACGTCGAAATCGACGCGCATCAGGCTCAGGTCGTCGAGGCTGACGATCGGCGAGCCGGGACTGATCAATGCGCCCGGCGCGATGTCGCTGAGCCCCACGACGCCGGCGAACGGGGCGCGGATCACCCGGTCCCCCTTGCGGGCCTGGGCGGCCCTGGTGCTGGCCCGCGCGGTTTCCAGTTCCGCCAGATACTGTTCGGCCGTGGCGCGCGGGGCGATCCCCTTGTCGGCCAGGGTCTTCCAGCGGGCGTAGGCCCGCTCGGCCTGGTTCTCCCGGGCCTGGGCCTCGGCGACGCCGGCGTCCTGTTCAGTGGCCTTGAGGGTGACCAGAAGCTGGCCGCGCGCCACCGCCTGGCCATCGCGGAAATGCACCGCGGTCACCATTTCGGCCGCGTCGGAGGTGATGGTCACCGACTGCCGCCCCTTGGCGACGCCGAGCACTGAGATCCTGTCGGCAAAGGGCCGTTCGGCGACCACCGCCGGCGCCACGCTGGCCGCCCGGCCACCGCCCGCTCCGGCCTTCCCCTTGGCCTCGCCGCCCGTAGCCATTTTCAGGCCGCCAAGGACGACCATGAGCAACAGCAGCGCGCCGGCGGCGATCAGGAAGAAATGACGACGAAACACAAAACACTCCCGGGCGCTCGAGACAGAGCGGTCGTTGAACGCGCCATCTGGATCAAGGGCTCCGCTTGTAAAGCCGCTCCCCGTTCCGAACACGTGTCAGGCCTGTTGCAACCTTGAAACAAACAGCCAGGCAATGCCCGTCCGCCGCCGGTTTTTCAACGTCGGCGGGCTCAATCCTGAAACAAAATTCTTCCATGACAAAGGCGCCCATCCCCCAGGGACAGGCGCCTTCGCCGAATACGTTCAGCGACCCGTGTCGCCGATTTCTGACCTCAGGCGTCGTAGCCGGGGGAGCCGCGATCCAGTTGGCGCAGGCAGCCGGGCCAGGCCAGGCTACCGATCGGTCCCATACCGTTGCCCATCTGGCCGCGCACCTCGGCCTGGCTGGCCTCCGGCGCGAACAGCACATTCTCACGACCGGCGCTCAGGGCCATGACCTGCTGCTGACAGGCGCGCTCGAGATAGAACATCCCGATCCAGCATTCCGCCGCCGTCGAACCCGTCGCCAGGGTGCCGTGGTTGCGCAGCATCATCAGCCGCTTGGTGGGGCCGAGGTCCGCCACCAGCCGCTCGCGCTCGTCGAGGTTCAGGGCGATGCCCTCGTAGTCATGATAGGCCAGCTGCGGCAGCACGATCAGCGCATGCTGGCTCAGCGGCAGCAGACCTTCCTTCTGGGCGGCCACGGCCACGCCCTGGTCCGAATGCAGGTGCATCACGAACATGGCGTCCTCGCGGGCCGCGTGTACGGCCGAGTGGATCGTGAAGCCCGCTGGATTGATGTAGAAGGGCGTGTCCTGCAGGACCTTGCCGTCGAGGTCGATCTTCACGAGCGAAGAGGCCGTGATCTCGTCGAAGAACATGCCGTAGGGGTTGATCAGGAAGTGGTGCTCGGGCCCCGGAATGCGGGCCGAGATGTGGGTGAAGATCATGTCGTCCCACCCGTGCAGCGCCACCAGGCGGTAGAGCGCCGCCAGCTCGACCCGCACCTTCCACTCCTCGGCGGAGACCTTGTCCTTCAGCGATGATGGCAGCGTCGAGCCGTCGGCCATGGCTGTGTTCCTTCCCGATTTGAACTCTTGTTTGAGAGGGTCGCGCCGGGGCGACGCTGCGTCAAGGTTTACGTCGATAACCAACGCGGCGATCAGACTGTCCCGCGCACCTGCGCCACCGCATCCAGCCAGCGCGCATAGGCCCCCTCACGCGCATGGTCGTCGATCTTGCTGGTCAGCCGCTCGCCACCCGGCCGCGCCTTCGCCGCCGCCTCGACGGAGGCGAACACCCCTGCCCCCACCCCGGCGAACAGCGCCGCGCCGAGCGCCGTGGTCTCCTCGTAGTTGACCCGGAACACCGGCAGGTTGGTCAGGTCGGCCAGCCGCTGGCTGAACCAGGCGCTGCGCGACATGCCGCCGTCGATGCGCAGTTCAGCCGCCGCGCCGAACGCCTCGGGCGCATCGGCCTGCATGGCCTCGATCAGGTCCCGCGTCTGCAGGGCGCAGGCGTCGAACGTCGCCGCCGCGATCTCGGCCAGACCCGCATCCCGCGTCAGCCCGAAGATCGCCCCGCGCGCGTCAGCGTCCCACCAGGGCGCCCCGAGACCGGTGAAGGCCGGCACCACAACAACCCCGCTGCCCGGCTTGGCGGTGCGCGCCAGAGCCTCGGCCGCGCGGGGTCCGCCGGTCATGCCCAGCCCCTCGCCCAGCCACTGGATCGCCGCCCCGGCCACGAAGATCGAGCCCTCCAGGGCATAGGTCGTCTTGCCGGCGACCCGCGCCGCCACCGTCGTCAGCAGCCGCGAGCGCGACACGGGCCGCGCCTCGCCGGTGTTGAGCAGCATGAAGCAGCCGGTGCCGTAAGTGGCCTTCATCTCGCCGGCGCGGATACAGCCCTGCCCCATCAGCGCCGCCTGCTGGTCCCCGGCCACGCCGCGGATGGGTACGCTGGCGCCCAGAATGTCGGCGACGGTCATGCCGTAGTCGTCCGCGCAGTCGAGCACCTTCGGCAACAGGGCCGCCGGGACCTCGAACATCTCCAGCATCTCGTCCGACCAGGCCTGGGCCTCGATATCGAACAGCAGGGTGCGGCTGGCGTTGGTCGCGTCGGTGGCATGCACGGCCCCACCAGTCAGCTTCCAGATGCACCAGGTATCCATCGTCCCGGCCAGCAGTTCACCCCTCTCGGCCCGGGTCCGCGCGCCGGGAACCTTGTCGAGCAGCCAGGCGATCTTCGTGCCCGAGAAATAGGGATCGAGCAGCAGGCCGGTGACCTCGGTCACCCGGGGTTCGACCCCGGCCTTGACCAGCGCCTCGCAGGCGTCCGCCGTCCGCCGGTCCTGCCAGACGATGGCCGGATGGATCGGCCGTCCGGTCTTGCGATCCCAGACCACCACGGTCTCGCGCTGGTTGGTGATGCCGATCGCCGCCACATCGTCGACCACCTTGCCGGATTGGGCCAGGGCCTCTCGCAGCACCGCCTGCGCCGCCGTCCAGATCTCGTCGGCGTCATGCTCGACCCAGCCATCGGCCGGATAGCTCTGCCGCAGCGGCCGCGACGCCTCCGCCATCGCCTTGCCGTCGAGCCCGAAAACGATCGCCCGGGTGCTGGTCGTGCCCTGATCCAGCGCGAGAAGCACCTTGCCGGTCATGTTTCGTCTCTCCCACAGCGGCGAACCTGAAGACTCGCTCTCGGTTTTAAGCATGTTTTCACGCCCGTACGTCAGGGTGAAGATCACTGCACAGATTCGGGGATGACCGTGGCGCTTGCCGCCCAGACTGCCGAACTACTCGACCTGGCCCGCAACCGCGCGCCGGCCGCTCGGGAACGGCTGCTCGAAAGCATCATCGGACTGTGCAACGCCGCCGCCGACGTGGTTGACACCGACAGCGTCCAGGGCCTCCTCGGCTCCATCTTCATGCAGCTGGTGGCAGAGGCCGAGAGCGAGATCCGCGCCCGCCTTTCCGAGAAATTGTCCGGCGCGGCCTGGGCGCCACCGGCCCTGATCAACGTCCTGGCGCTGGACGACATCGCCGTCGCCGCGCCGATCATCGCCAACAGCCCGGTTCTGCAGGACCACGACCTGATCAGGGTGCTGGTCGAAGCCACCCTCGACCACCAGGTCGCCGTCGCCCGCCGCGGCAAGATCACTTCCACCGTCGTCGAAGCCATCCTGGCCGGTGACGAGCCCGCCGTGCTGACCGCCCTGGCCGCCAACGACACCGCCGCCGTCAGCGACGAGGGGATGGCCCGCCTGGTCGAGAGCAGCCGCCGCCACGCCGCCCTGCGCAGCCCCCTGGCCCGCCACCCGCGGCTCAGCTCGGATCTGGCCCTGCGTCTCTACCTCTGGGTCGGCCAGTCCCTTCGCTCGTCGCTGACCGACCGCTTCCGGCTGGAGCCTGGCGCCATCGACGCCGCCCTGGCCGAGGCGGTGCGCGAGTCCCACGCCATGCCAGGCGCCGGCCAGACCCTGGGCGCCATGTCCTGGAAGGACGAGATCGAAAACGAGCGCCGACTGGTCGGCAAGCTGCATGATGCCGGCCAACTGCGGCCGGGCTTCCTGATGCGCATGCTGCGCGAGCGCAAGCTGAACATCTTCGTCCAGTCCCTGGCGACCCTCGGCGGCTTCCAGCCCGACCACATCCGCCGCGCCATTGACAGCGATCGCCCCGAACTGCTGGCCCTGGCCTGTGTCGCGGTCGGCATCGACAAGAGCGTATTCCCCGATATCCTCGAACAGGTTCGCGCCCTGAACGCCGGCCGCCCGGCCGGCGGCGCCGACGGCACCCGCCGCGCGGTCGGCGCGTTTGGTCCCTTCGACAAGGACATCGCCGGCATGGCTTTCCGCCAGGCTGTCGTGATCGTTTGACAACCGGCGAGCGCTCGGGCCTTTCTGCGCCCCGATGTTCGACGCCAGACCCGCCCTCTCCCGCATCGCCTTCGCCGCCAGTGACCGGCCCGAAGCGCAGGAAGGCATGGCCGCGCTCGTCGCCCGCTATGGCTCGGTCCCGGAAAGCGAAGCCCAGGTCATCGTCGCCCTCGGCGGCGACGGCTTCATGCTGGAAACCCTGCACCGCACGATGAGCCTGGCCCGGCCGATCTACGGCATGAACCGCGGCTCGGTCGGCTTCCTGATGAATGAGTACAGCGAGGAGGGGCTGATCGACCGGATCAACTCCGCCGAACGGGCCGTCATCCACCCCCTGACCATGGTCGCCATCGACAGCCATCGTCGCCAGCACCGCGCTCTGGCCATCAACGAGGTGTCGATGCTGCGCCAGACGCGCCAGACGGCCAAGCTGCGCATCTCCATCGACGGCAAGGTGCGGATGAACGAACTCGTCTGCGATGGCGTCCTCGTCGCCACCCCGGCCGGGTCCACCGCCTACAACCTCTCGGCCTACGGTCCGATCGTTCCCATCGACGCCAAGGTCCTGGCCCTGACCCCGATCAGCGCCTTCCGCCCCCGCCGCTGGCGCGGCGCCCTGCTGTCGCATACCGCCCGGGTCACCATTGAGGTGCTGGAAGCCGACAAGCGCCCGGTCAGCGCCGTCGCCGACAACTTCGAGGTCCGCGACATCGTCGAGGTCCACATCGGCGAAGACCGCAGCGTCAGCCTGTCAATGATGTTCGACGCCGGCCGCAGCCTCGAGGAACGGGTGCTGGCCGAACAGTTCAGTGGATAGGCTCCACTCTCGGTAAGCTTACCGCGCCGAGGCAGGACGAATTTACCCCCCCAAGTCACATTGTCGCACCCTGCGCCGAGTGGAACCAGGGTCTCACGGGTTGTTAACTCCGGAGCCGCTAGGTTTCAGACGGTAAACGCCAATTGGAGAGGCGCGTGTGAGCAGCAACAACCCCGTACAGGTCATCAACGCCCCGAATACCCTCAAGCTTCGACTTGGTGGTGGGAAGTTTGGCGGCATCGATGCCGCGGCTATCGCCAAGGCGGAAGCTGCGCTTGCGTCCCTCTCCGGGAACTTCAGCGAGTGGATGCAGGACGAGCTGACCAAGCTCGACGCCGCCCGTCAGGCCATCCGGGTTATCGGGCTCAATGCTGAAACCGCCGAGGGCCTCTACTTCCGCGCCCATGATCTCAAGGGCCTTGGCGCCACCTACGAGTTTCCGCTGGTCACCCGCATCGCCGCCTCGCTGTGCAAGCTGATCGACGATCCGGCCACCCGCGAGTCGGCGCCGATGTTCCTTGTCGACGCCCACATCGACGCAATCCGCGCCGCCGTCCGCGACAATATCAAGACCGACACCCACCCGGTCGGCAAAATCCTGATCACCGAACTCGAACGCCGTGTGGCCGAAATCGCCCCGCCGGAGTAGGCTCGAAGGTTCCCTCCCCTTGAGCTTAGTGAGAACCCCGGCTTCGGCCGGGGTTTTTTCGTGTCTCGCGCTCCTTACCGAACCGCCGACAACGGCTCCACCACCGCGCCGTATCCGGCCTCCGGCGGAATCACCAGCACCCCGCCGCCTTCACGCTGCTCGACGACCGGCAGCACCGTCACCAGCGTCCGCCCCGCCGCCCGCGCCGTGGCGTCGGCCGCGCTGGACGCCTCGCCCAGCAACTGCAGGTTCATCCGGGTCGGGAAGATGATCGTCCGCTCGCCCGACTGGGCCAGCCGCAGCGCCTCCAGCGGCGGGATCCATTCGGCATCCACCGTCTCGCGCCCGTCGCACGACGCCAGCTGCTCGTCGGTCGCGGTCGCCACATAGAACCAGGTGTCGAACCGCTTGGGCATCATGTCCGGCGTGATCCAGCGGGCGAACACGGTCAGGATGCTCAGATCCAGCCGCAAGCCCAACCGGCGCACCACGTCCATGAACGGCAGCTCGCCGCGATCAACCTCGCCCCGCACCGAGGCCGCCCAGTCATCGCCATGGAACAGCTCGCCGTTCTCATAGCGGCCCAGGATGATGCCGGTCTCCTCATAGGCCTCGCGGATAGCGCAGATTCGCAACGGCCGCTGGTCGGCCTCGACCGCCTCCCAGGCGACGCACCAGTCGGCCCAGGCCGGGTCATGGTCGCCCTCGTGCGTCTTGCCGCCCGGAAACACCAGGGCGCCCGAGGCGAAGTCGATCTGGTGGTGTCGCTTGACCATCAGCACTTCGAACGACGGGTCATCCCGCACCAGCAGGATGGTCGAGGCGGGGCGGATGGCGACGGTGGGCTTTTCTGACATGAGCGGCAGGATGCGCCCGCCAGCTCATCAGCCGCAAGTCTGACCCAACGGCAAGCATGTGTGACCGCGATGCGGTCAGCCTCAGGACAGTTGCCTCAGGCCGCGCCCATGTGCCGGGCGGGCCGCACCCGCTCCTCGGCCAGCCGGTCCAGCTTGTCGAGCATGTAGTCGACGTCATCGCGCTGTGTGGTCTGGGTCTGGGTCAGAAATCGCTGCAGCATCCGTTCCTGGAAGCGCTCCCGATCCCTGGGGCCGCCGTCGAATTCCATGGTGTGATAGGTGTCGACCGCCACCCGGAAGGCCGGGTAGAGCCGCGCCGGCAGCCCGGCCCGCTCGTAGATGGCCCGCAGTCCCAGCTGGCCCGCGTCATGGATCATCAGCCAGGTGCGATGGTGCGGCACCCCGGCCAGTTCAGCGACGGCGCACTCGAAGAAGCTCATGTGACCATGGGCCAGGGCCCGCAACAACAGGCTGGCGGTCAGGCGCTTGGCCCGGTGCAGATGAAGGGCGAAGGCCTTGGGATCGGCGGCGCGGCCGGCCTGGTCGACCAGGTCGACGATGGCCCGCTCCTTGGTCCCGATGGCGATCTGCAGGGCCAGTTCCGGCGACACCGAATGGTGGCTCAGCAAATGTTCGCGCACCTGATCGCCGACCAGATCGATCAGCTTCTCGGTGACCGAGGCCGGCAGCACCTGGCGATAGGCCACCGCCGCCAGCACCTTCTCGGATTTTTCGAACCGTTGCAGGGCGCGGGTCAGGGAGCGCTCGGAGAAGTTGGCGTTGTCGTTGGCCGCCGCCGTCTCCACCGCCGCCTCGACACCGTACTCGACGATGGCGGCGGTGACCTTTTCGGACACTGCCGGCCGCTTGGCGATCGCCACCTGGCGCACCGGTCCGCCCAGCCGCACGATCTCCGACAGGTCATCGTCGGAAAACGCCGGCGAGAAGTTCAGCATCGGCAGGCAGATGCTCTCGACATCCCGGGCCAGCTTCATGGCCACGTCGCGCGGCACCAGTGGCGAGGATTTCAGGGTCACCGCCAGGGCGCGGCGCACCAGCACGGCGGCGTCGGCCGCCATCACCCGCAGGATTTCAGCCGCCTTGGTCCGTTCGTCCTCGGTCAGCGCCTCGCGATCCATGGCCCGGCAAAGCTTGTGGGCCGCCAGGGCGCGCTCATCCGCCGTTGCGCCCTTCAGCAGGGTGCGGACGTCGATATCGGTTAGAGAGGCCCGCGTCGTGGTCATCTGTGCTGTCTCAAGGTCCCCGAGTCGGTAAACGATAATGCCGAGTTAGCCTTAATGACCCCTTGCCAGAAGACCTGTGGATTAACGCTGCCCTGTAACGGGTCGCAAACCCTGCCGCGACTATGGTGCGCCACCACCAAGCGGGGAATTTGTCGTGTTTGAAGCCATCCTCACCGACTCCGCGCCCGACCCGAGGGGGGCGCGCGGCGGCGCCAGCTTCCTGGCCCAGTGCCTCGACGCCCAGCGGCGGCTGATGCCCTACGCCCTCGCCTGCTTCGCGTTCAGCCTGCCGGTCTTTGTCTGGGCCGGCTCCTTCGCCGCCAATTCCATGTGGATGGCGGCCAGCTTCGCCATCTTCGCCCTCAACTGGGGCGCCTTCTACGCCGTCGTGAACTGGATGCGCACGCCCCCGGACGTTCCCGTCGCCCGCCGCGTCCGCGTCCACATCCTCTCAGGCCTGCTGTGGGCCGGCGCCGTGGCCCAGGTCGCCGCCCTTGCCGATGGCGCGGGTCCCGCCCGCGAGCCCCTTCTGCTGATGGCCGCCGCCGGGGCCATCGTCTGTTTCTTCTTCAGCGCCCCGCTGCTGCCCGCGCTGCTGACCGTCGCCCCGCTGGCCGCCGCCGGTCCCCTGATCGCCCTCTTCAGCCATGCGGGCAGCCGCGACCAGGGCCTGGCCGTCTGGGGCGCCATGGCGCTGGCCATGGCCCTGTGCCTGATCCTCAACCAGATGATGCGCCAGCAGTTCGCCCTCGCCGCCGAGCGTGAGGCCCTGATCGCCGAACGCGGCGAAACCCTCGAGCGGGCCCAGAAGCTGGCCCGCTCCAAGTCCGACATCGTCTCGACCCTCAGCCATGAGATCCGCAACGGCCTGAATGGCGTGACCCACGTGCTGGCCGCCGCCGCCGGCCAGGGCGGCCGCGCCGCGCCCAGCCGCGAACAGCT
>VYLE01000106.1_pt1 | contig 77458 bp, 61 predicted proteins | sample 5114391 | NCBI WGS metagenome assembly VYLE01 (sample SAMN12291771, study PRJNA351875) | freshwater metagenome | isolation source: freshwater lake | place: USA: Michigan, Kent Lake | collected 2013-08-15 | reverse complement strand
AAGCGTCGCGGCGTCGGCGGTCAGCTCGTCCAGGACGGCGCCCAACGAGTAGATGTCGGCGCGAACATCGGGGACGCGCAGGGCTTCGCGCCGTTCGGGACTCATGTAGCGCGGCGTTCCGGCGAGATCGCTTCGCGTCCGGCTCTCCGCGTTGCCGTCGAGGGCGCGAGCGATGCCGAAGTCGATGAGCCGCACGCGCGTGCCGCTCCCGTCGGGGGCCACGAGGATGTTCGAAGGCTTGACATCGCAGTGGATGACGGCGCGCTGGTGGGCGTGATGGACGGCTCGGGCGGCGCGATGGAGGAGTGCCATGCGGCCTGCCAGATCGACGCGATGCTCACGGCAGAACTCGGAGATCGGCTTGCCTCGGACCAACTCCATGACGACGAAGGGCCGCCCGTCGTCGGTCAGCCCCGCATCGAGAACCCGACAGATGTCCTCGTGGTCCATGCGTGCGAGTGCATCGCGCTCGGCCTGAAACCGTTCGACGATCTGCCCCGCTCCTGCGGTGGCCTTGAGGATCTTGATCGCGACTTCCCGTTCGAAGGGATGAAGCTGTGTCGCCCGATGAACGATGCCAAAGCCACCTTCGCCGAGCGCCTCGTGCAGCCGATACGGGCCGATTCGCTCCGGGGCAGGCGCGGGCCGGGTCCGCTCTCCGTCGAGCGTTCCCCCAAGCGATTCCCCGGCCGGTTCGTCAAGTGGTCCATCGAGAAAGCCCGTCGCCGAGTCGTGTCCGCGGAGCAGCCGCTCGATCGCCTCGCGAAGGTGCGGCTGTCCGTCGCATCGCGATCGAACGAACGCCTCGCGCCGGTCGGGCTCGAGTTCGAGCGCGTCGGCGAGCGTTTCCTTCACGAATCTCCAGTCGAGTGCGATCATGGCGAGTGGGCGGTGTCGCCGCCGGTGAGGGCATCGTGAAGCCATGCGCGAGCGAACGCCCAGTCGCGCTTGACGGTGCGTTCCGTGCAGCCCAGCATGTGCGCGATCTCCTCCTGCCCGAGACCGGCAAAGAAGCGAAGGCGAACGACCTCGGCAGCGCGGTCGTCGATGGCGGAGAGGCGTTCGATGGCCTCGTCGAGGGCGAGGATCGTTGCGGGATCGGTGGTGCGGGCCGCCTCCAACACATCGAGCGAGATCCGTTCGGCGGCGCGCGCCCCGCCGCGCTTGTCGCGGGCACGACCGCGGGCATGGTCGACCAGGATGCGGCGCATCGCGGTCGCCGCCGCTGCGTAGAAGCTCGCTCGATTCGTCCAGTCGGTCGGCCGCTCGCCGCTGAGGGTGCGGAAGAGCCGAAGGTAGGCCTCGTGGACCAAGGCCGTCGCCCCGAGCGTATGGTTGTTCCGCTCGCCGCGCATCTGGGCCCGCGCCATCCCCAACAGCTCGCCGTGGATGGCACCAAGCAGGGCATCGCGGGCAGCCGCATCGCCCTCGCAGGAGGAACGCAGAAGCTGCGTCACATCGTCTGTGTGCGGCGGTCCGCTCGGATGCTGCTCGGAAGGGTGTCCCACGAAGGTGCCTCGCCCACGGGCTCGTTGCCGGTTGAGGAGATGCACTCTACCCGTGGCGGCCGTGAGGGCCGTGAGGGCCGTGGAGACCGCGGGTGCCGCGGTCGCCCACGGGGCGATGGACGGACCGATCGCCGTCCATCGCCGCCGTGGACGGAGGAGAGATCGGGCAAGCACTACAGCGGGCACGGGCCCCAACCCCCGAGCAGCGTGCCAAGATCGGACGCATCGCTGTCGCCGTCGCGATCGACATCTCCACCGGTTCCGACCGGACCGAAGGTGCCCCACGCTCCGAGCAGGATGGCCAGGTCGAGAGCGTCGACGGAGCCATCCCCGTTCAGGTCGCCGGGGCAGGCTTCGGGAAGTTGGGCGACGACGACAACGGAATCGCCGTTGGTGAAGTCGATCGAGAGACCCACATCGCCGATCGCGTTGATCGAGGAGCGGCGACCGCTCTGGGGGCCGACTCCAAAGGTCGGACGGAGCGACTCGACGGAACGGGCCGGCTCGCCGGCCAGCGAGAGCAGCATGCCCGTCCGGGCGATGAAGTGGATCTCACCCTGGGGGTCGATCGTCCAGACTCCGATGTTGTTGGTGTTGTTGATGCCCAGTCCGCGCACCCGGGCCTGAATGAGGGTCCAGCCGCTGTCGTTGTTGGCGAACGACGGATAGGTGGAGAGGTCGAACAGCTCGTCGATCTCGACGCCTGCCCCGAATCCGTACGCGGCTGTCCCTTCGCGGAGGAGGACCTCGGTCGCCTCGCCGAGCTTGGCACGAAGGAGCAGCGTGTTCTTCGTCGCGGTGATGCCCGGTCCGGCGACGCGGGCGACGAAGACCGTGGTCCCGTCCGATGCGGTGTCGATGTCGATCTTGCTGATGAGGTCGTAGTTGCCGACCGGCGCCGGATCGCCCTGGAGCGCAACGGCGAGCACCTGGCCATTCGCGCCACCCGCGTCGACCCAAAGGGCACGCGTCGATCCGGCGAGGCCCTCGATCGACTCGACGAATGCCGCCCCGTTCGTCGTGAGGCTCATCGTCCAGAAGTCCGGCGTGCTGCCGCCGAAGGTTCCGCCCACAGGCGTCAGATCGCCTTCCTTGACGAGGTTCGCGAAGGCCGCCGGCCATCCGCGCCATCGGCTGCTGTCGCCGGCGCTCGCGCCGTTCAGGCCGACATCGAAGGCGATCTGTCCGTTGTCGGCAAGGAGGGGCATCGTTTCGCCGAAGTCGCCAAAGGTCGTGCCCGGAAGCCCCGGCGCGCCGCCGCCTTCGCGGGCGACGAGTTGGAATCCGCCGAACCAAGTCTGAACGAGACCGCTGTTGTTCGAGGCGTTGACGCCGGGCCCGGAGAACTGGACGCGCGTCGCCAACAGGTCGTCGTCGTTGAAGGCGTGGAGGTTCAGGATCCACTCGTAGGTGACGCCGGCCGCCAGGCCCGGGACCTGCTGCCCGGGAATCGCGAGCGTCTCGATGACGCCGTTCACCATGCGAAAGACGCCGGTGTTGATGACGATGTCACCAACCGGAGCGCTGAACCCGACATTGCCGGCGTCGTTGAGGTGCGGGGCGTAGTAGCTGCTCGAGAATGTTCCGAAGTGCTGACCGCCGCTGTTCGGCACCGGGTAGTCCTGGCCGACGATGAGCTGGATGGATTGTGGGTTGTTGAACGCGGTCTTCCAGTAACCGCTTTCGGCGATCGCGCCATCGGTGTCGGCGCGGAACGCGACTTGGCCCGAGGCGTTGAGGGACACGGCGGAGAACCAGAGGAACTCCCCGCCGAGGGATCCCGGAGCGGGATCGCCGGACTCGGCGACGATTCGAAACTTGTAGACATCCGCGTGCGACGCTGCGTTGGCGAGCAGGGCGAGCGCTGTGGAGGCGATGATGAAACGATGTCGGCGTGGCATGGGATCCTCTCCAGATCGGACGGGAAAACGGTCTGACGGAGGAAGAGGCGACAGCCATCGCCATCAGGGGACATCGCCGAGAGAAGATTGGGCTGGAAAAACCGCCCGGGGTCGCGCTAACGGCCCGTGGACCACGCACCGAGGAGGATCGCGAGATCGGCCGCGTCGACCGCGCCATCCTCCGTCAGGTCGGCCGGACAGGCCGGGCAGGGGCCCCAGGAACCGAGCAGGGCGGCGAGATCAGCGCCATCGACCGCCCCGTTGCGGTCCAGATCCCCGAGCAGGGTTGGCGGGGTCAGCGGCGCGGTGTTCATCGGATCGAGGCTCCGAAGAGCCCACGCGCCGTTTCCGGGGACGCCGGCAATGAGCAGTCCCGACGGCGCGCCCTTGCCGCTCGCGTCGTTCACCGTCGTTCCGGCCCCCTCCTCGAATCGATAGTGACCGACGAGTCCGGGCGATCCGGCCGGGACCACGATGAACCGTTCCGCGGCGATCTCCTCGAGCGTGCGGGCCCGCGACCAGAGCCGCAACTCGTCGAACCAGCCGGCGAACGAAGGATACGCTGCGCCCGCATCATGCTTCTCGGCGCCGAGCACGAGGTATGGATTCCACGGCGTCACGGAGTCGGGCACGCCTGCATTTGGATAGCTGAGGTCGTCATTGGAAATGAATATCGAACTTTCATAATCGAGCACGCCGTCGACGACGATGCGCTTGCGTCCGGTGGTCGCATCGCGCACGCAGGCGATGTGATGCCACGCGTCGTCCAGCACGATGACGCTTCCCTCGATCGTGCTTTCGACATCAGCGCCGGGCGACCCGTTCGCCCGGCCGGTGCCGAAGCGCACGCGGCCGCCCGCAAGCGAGACGCCGAAGTCGCGGTCGCTTCCGCCCCAGATGTCGCGGTCGACGACGATGTTCCCTTCGATCCATGCCGGGCCGGCCACTTCGACATCGCCGCCGAGGCTTGCCGTCTGGTTCGCCGAACGAGTGCCGCGCAGCCAGAACTCGATCGTGAAGCTTCCCGCGCCGAGGTCGCAGATGGAGCTGGCATCGGGGCCCGGCGCGTTGTCGTCGATGGCGATGCGGACGCGATCCTGCTGGTTCGTGCCGGTGCCGAAGAAGCGGATGGCGGCGACCGATTCGGCGTGGGCCGAGGCCGCGGCCAGCGCGAGCGGGGCGAGGGCGAGGGCGAGGAGGACGCTCGGCGGGAGCCTTTCGGTCGGCGGAAGGCGATGCATGCTGTCACTCTGCGACGATTTCGGCGAAACTCAAGCGGAAGGCTCCGAAGGACCGCAGGATGACGACCGCCTCTGCACCGAGCGAATCCCCCGTTCCCCCCGTCAGGGCCATGCCCGCCCGATGCGGACGCTGTGGTTACGCGACCAAGGGACTGTCCGGCACGACCTGCCCGGAGTGTGCCTTCGACCTCACCAGGATCCCGTACCTTCGCTTCGCCGACCGCCTCTGGCTGGCCGCGCTTGTCCGCGGGAACACGCTCGTCTGGATCGGTGCCATCGGTCTGATCGTCATGGCGTTCGGTGGCCGCAACTGGCTACGCACGATGCTGAAGATCGGCGGCGTCGGCATCTCGGCGCGAACGGTCGGCCAGATCGGCATCGTCGTGTTTCTCACGACGGCGCTTCTCGGCGCGTGGTTCCTCTCGCGGCCCGATCCTGCGCTTGAGACGGGCGACCCCGAGCGGCACCGCAGGCAGCAGCGGATGCAGATGGGGATCGGCGCGACCGGACTCCTCGTCCTCATCCGTGTCGTCGGTGACGGTGCGCTTCATCCGATTCTGGCGACGACGCTCACGGTCTCGGCGATCATGCTCTCACTCTTCATCCTCTCCGGACTGCACGGGGTCGTCATCGAGCTCCTGAAGCGGAGCGAGCACGCCGAGGCGAAGCATCTCGAGGAGAAGCCCGGCGCGCGGTCGCGCTCCTGGATCTGGTTCATCCTGCTCGCCATCGTGTTGATCGGCGCCTTCAACGCACGCGGCGGCGGCGTCGCGACCGTCGCATCGCGGATCGAGCAGGTCACCGCGAGCATCGGCGTGATCGCCCTTGCGTTCGTCTGTCTGCATCTCGTCCGCGGCAGCAAGGCGATCGCCCGCGAACTCGAGCAAGCGCCCGAGAGTGAGTCGCTCGAGCAGGACAGCGCCCCGTAGGTTCGTCGCGCGAGCGAGCGAGGTCGATCAAATGCACGAACGAAAGCCGGGCCCGCGATGTGCGGGCCCGGCTGGTGCATGCATTCGGTGTGTTTACCGTCGTCGAGAACCGATCACTGGCCGTCCTTGACCTCGAACTCGGCGTCGATCACATCGTCCTTCTTGGCCGAACCGCCGGCGGCGCCAGCGGCCGCTCCGCCAGTCGCGCCGGCAGCGCCGGCTGCGTCACCCGGCGTCGAGGCGACCTTGCTCAGCTCGTCCATGCAGCCGTAGAGCGTCTTCATCGCCGCTTCGATCGCGGCCTTGTCGTCGCCCTTGATCTTGTCCTCGAGGTTCGAGACCGCGGACTCGATCTTGCTGCGCGACTCGGCGGAGAGCTTCCCGCCATGCTCGCTGAGCTGCTTCTTCGTCTGGTAGACGATGCCGTCGGCCTGGTTCTTCAGGTCGATCAGCTCGCGGCGAGCCTTGTCCGCGGCCGCGTTGGCCTCGGCGTCCTGCTTCATCCGCTCGATGTCATCCTTCGAGAGACCCGAGCTGCCGGTGATCTTGATTTCCTGCTTCTTCCCGGTGTTCCGGTCGGTCGCGGTGACATTGAGAATGCCGTTCGCGTCGATCGCGAACTCGACCTCGATCTGCGGCATGCCGCGCGGGGCCGCGGAAATGCCGGTGAGGTCGAAGCGGCCGAGGCTTCGGTTGTCGCCGGCGAACTCGCGCTCGCCCTGAAGCACATGGATCGTCACCGAGGTCTGGTTGTCGGACGCGGTCGAGAAGGTTTCCTTCTTGCTCGCGGGAATCGTCGTGTTGCGCTCGATGAGCTTGGTCATCACGCCGCCGAGCGTCTCGACGCCAAGGGAGAGCGGGGTGACATCGAGGAGAAGAACATCCTTCACCTCGCCCTGCAGCACGCCGCCCTGGATGGCCGCGCCGATCGCGACGACCTCGTCGGGGTTGATGCTCTTGTCGAGTTCCTTGGTCTGGAAGATCTCCTTGGCGATCTCCTGGACCTTCGGGATGCGGATCGAACCGCCGACGAGCACGACTTCCTGGACATCGGTCGGCTTGAGCTTCGCGTCGCGGAGGGCCTGCTCGCAGGGACCGCGGAGACGGGTGAAGAGGTCGTCGCACATCCGCTCGAAGTTCGCGCGGCTGAGCGTGACCTGAAGGTGCTTCGGGCCGTTCTGGTCGGCGGTGATGAAGGGCAGGTTGACCGTCGTCTCCATCTGGGTGGAGAGTTCGATCTTGGCCTTTTCCGCAGCTTCCTTCAGCCGCTGAAGGGCCATCGCGTCCTTCTTGATGTCGATGCCTTCCTTCTTGCGGAACTCCTCGGCGAGGTGCTCGATGAGCCGCTGGTCGAAGTCGTCGCCGCCGAGGTGGCCGTCGCCGTTCGTCGAGAGCACCTCGAAGACGCCGTCGCCGACATCGAGGATCGAGACATCGAAGGTGCCGCCGCCGAGGTCGAAGACCGCGATGCGGGCGTTCTTCTTCTTCTCGAGGCCGTAGGCGAGGGCCGCAGCGGTGGGCTCGTTGATGATGCGCTCGACCTTGAGGCCGGCGATCTCGCCCGCGTCCTTGGTCGCCTGGCGCTGGCTGTCGTTGAAGTAGGCCGGGACGGTGATGACCGCCCGCTCGACCTTCTCACCGAGATAGTCCTCGGCGACCTTCTTGAGTTCCTGGAGGATCATGGCCGAGACCTCCGGCGGCGTGTACTGCTTGCCGCGGATGTCGACCTTCACGAGTTCGCTCGGCCCGCCGACGACGGTGTAGGGAACGAGCTTCTCCTCGTGCTGGACCTCGTTGTGGCGACGCCCCATGAACCGCTTGATCGAGAAGACGGTGTTCTTGGGATTCGTGACCTGCTGGTGCTTGGCGGCCTGACCGACCAGTCGCTCGCCCTTGTCGGTGAAGCCGACGACGGAGGGGGTGGTGCGGTTGCCGGAGGAGTTGATGAGTACCTTCGGCTGACCGCCCTCCATGATGGCGACCACCGAATTCGTGGTACCGAGGTCAATGCCGATGATCTTGCCGTTGGCCATGTGAGGGTTCCTTCCTTGAGCCGAATCCGAGCTGGACGGTGCGGGACCGGATGGGAGGACATGGGTGTCCTCCGCTGGGCGACCCGCCCACCGTCTCGCGGGTCGGTGAAGCGGACGGCCGACGCGTGCGGTCCGTCGGACCGGGTCTCGCCCGCGTTCACCGGAATCGGGTGCCGGGGCGTGGCAACTGGAGTGCCAGCGGGGGCGTCGGGGGGGTGCGCTGGCGTGCGATCGGTCTGGAAGAGCGAGGAGATCGGTGGCGGAGGGCTGGGACGGGGTTCGACGGCTGAAGAAGCGAAATCGGTTGCGCCAGCGGGCCATTGGGCGTCGCCGGACATGATGGGGGTGGGTGGGGGTGAGCGACCGTTGACTGTCCAAACTCGGTCCCAATCGATGAACGGCCTGCCGGAATGGCACCAGGGAAGAGGGGGGGGTGTCATCGCGATGGACGCGCGATCGACGGGCGACGATGGCCCATCGGCGTGTCAGGGGTCCCGATCGCTTCCGCGACGGCGCTCCCCGGTCGCCGCGTCTCGATTCGCTCCCGAGTCGCTTGGGCAGCGGGGCCGACCCGTCGGCCGTAGGATCGCTCGCGTGACCGACCCTCTGCCCAACCCGTCGCGGGCGACCCCGCTGGCACCGGGCTTCCGCCCATGGTGGCCTGCCATCGACCTCGTTGCCGTCGCGACCCAATGGGCGGCGCGGTTCGCCGAGCAGCTCGCGGGTCAGGCGGACGGCTCCGGCGCGAAGAGCGACGCGAGCCCCGTGACCGCTGCGGACCTTGCCCTCCAGGCATTCATCGGACAGTCCCTCGCGGCTATCGAGGGCGGCGTCTCGCTCGTCGGCGAGGAGTCGAGCGCGATCTTCGGGGCGACCGATGCAGCCGCTGCGCGAGGCGATTCTGCGCTCTTTCGACGAACGGAGAAGCTGGCGTCGACGATCGACTCGACGCTACACGGGAGGGCTCTGCTCGAGGCCATCGATCGGGGCACCGCCGACGGTCGGGCTCGCGAGCAGTGGGTGGTCGATCCGATCGACGGAACGCGCGGCTACCTGCGCGGCCTTCAGTATTGCGTCTGCCTCGCCTTCATCCGCGATGGTGTGCCGATCGTCGGCATCGCCGGCTGTCCGCGCCTGGGACCCAACGGCATGCTCATCGCCGCGGTGCGTGGCGTTGGTGTCCTTCAGTGGCAACTCGACGCGCTCGACGCTCCGCCGACGATGCCACGGGCGAGCAACGCCCGAAGCGGCACGATCGTCGCGTGCGAGTCGACGGGCGTGAGCGATCGCGCTCGCGAACGGCTGCGCCGGATCGCCGAGACCCTCGGCGAGCCGCTGATCGTGCGACCGATGGAGAGTCAATGCAAGTTCGCGCTCGTGGCGACGGGCGATGCGGATCTGGCGATTCGGCTCGCATCAGCCAATCCGAACGGACAGCGCGACATGATCTGGGACTACGCGGGAGCGGTCGTTTTCGCCGAGGAATCCGGCGCGAGGATGACCGACTGCGACGGCCGACCGCTGCGCTTCGGCGAGGGACGCTCCATCGCGGGAACGCGCGGCGTCCTCTGTGCGGCGTCCTGGCTCCACGCCCGAACGGTCGAGGCGTGCAGGAGCGTTGATCGACTCTTCGGCGTGCCGGTGCCTCAACTCGAAGCCGCCACCGCCGCGTCGTTGGATTCGGGAGCAAGCCAGCGTGCCGAGTGATCGGAGTTTCTCGACGATGCGCCGCGGTGCGAACCGCGAACGCCTGCGACCCCTGCGGGTGCTCGCGACGCTTCTGCTCGTCGCAAGTATCGCGGCGCTCGTGATCGGCGCGATCGCGACCGATCGCTGGCACTGGTCGCAGTGGATCTGGTGGATCCCGCGCGGAGCGCTTGCGTTGGCTGCGTTGCCGGCGCTTCTCGTGGCCCTCATCGTGCTCGGCACCCGTCGCACCCGCTGGAGCGTGATCACGCTTCTGTGTGCGCTCATCCCCGTGCTCTGGTTTGCGGTGGCGGACATCGGTTGGCGTCGATGGCAGCCAAAGCCGCAGCGTTTCGACGGCGCGATCCACATCATCCACTGGAACGCGAGTTCGCCCGGCTCGCGCGCCGGCGCTCCAGCGTCGGAAGCGATCCTCGCCCGTGACGCCGACATCGTGATCGTCACCAACGCCTACAAGCTCCTCGGCGACGGGCGCATCGAACTCTGGCGCGACGCGGGCTACGAGATCGTTCCGACCGGTCCCTTCCTCGTCGCGTCGCGATGGCCGATTCTCGAGGCCCGCGTCATCAGCGCCGTCGAGCGTCGCCTGCTCGGGCGGGCACGGATCAGCGTCGCCGGTCGGGAGTGGACGATCCTCGCCGTCGATCTTCCCTCGGACGCTCGGCTCTCGCGCAGCGATCTCGCCGAGCGCTTTCGCGCCGAGTCAGCCCAGCATGACGCCGACGGCGCCGATCTGATCGTCGGCGACTTCAACATCACCCGCGGCAGCGCTTCGATTCGCAGCATGTTCCCCGGATTCCGACATGCCTTTGACGAGGCCGGCATCGGCTTCGGAGCGACTTGGCCGCGGCGGCTTCCCTTCATGCACATCGACCACATGCTGCTCGGCTCGCCGGTCGAGTGCCACGGCTATCGCATCATCGATGTGGCCGAGCGACCGCACTTGGCTCAGGAGGCGATCATCGCCCCAAGGGCTCAATAGGCGATCATCGCGCGACGGCCCGAGCCGACGAGCTGAGTGAACTGCAATGTGCGATCGCCGCGCCGCTCGCGCCGCTTACTTCGTGCTCTCGACGATGCGGTTCCAGATCTGCTCGTAGATCGCCGGCTGCGACTGCGGCGGGACCTCCGGAAGCGCCCCGAGCAGCGAACCGTCGGTGTCGGCGAGCCAGGTGACCGCGAGATCGCCGTGCAGAATGTTGAGGCCGGAACCGTGGTTGAAGTCGGACTGGGTTCGGAGTCCGTCGGTCGCGAGCACGAAGGAGTGGTCGCTCGAGAAGCGATAGCGAACGCCGGATTGCGAATCGATGTCGCCGCGATAGTGGTAGTTCGCGAATGCCCGCTCGACGGTCGCCCACGGATTCTGGATGGTCGTCTCGTAGCGCTCGAAGGTGTGCTCACCGCGATGGCTCGGGCAGAAGAGGCATGCCGAGCAGTCGAGGTAGTGGCCAGCGCGCGGGAGCAGCCGACCGATGCCCTCAAACATGTTCGGGGCGGACGAGGTCGCACCCGTCGTGATCGCCATCATCTCGGAATACTGCCGCACCTCGGGGCTGCCGAAGTAGCTCGCCGGCAGCCGTTCGCTGTTGTCCGTCGAATAGACCGTGATGGCACAGCCGATCTGGCGCATGTTGGCGGCGCAGTTGAGGCGGTTCGCCGTCTCGCGCACCGTCCGAAGTCCGGGCATCAACAGTGAGGTCAGGACGACCACGATGAGCAGAACGACGAGCAACTCGATGAGGCTGAATCCGCGCATGCGGCATCCGACGCGCGTCGCACTGGGCGACCCGAATTCGGACGACTCTGTCGTGTGACGGACGGGAACTCGTCGCACGCGAACACCCCAACACGCGCTCTAGGCGCGCTCGCAGTGGGCGTGTCGTTCCGTCGGTCACCCCGGACCGAGACCCGGAACGGCTCCCACACTGCGGTACCACGAGGAGAGGCCAGCGAACTGTTTTCGGCGTTTGCGTCAGGCTGGACTGGGCGGAATGCGCCCCGAGCGAGCCGTCGGCATCTCATCGACACAGTTTGTCTGACTTCACACGCGATCTGAGTCTACCTCCAAATCGGTCCAAATCATCTCCCGTCTTCTTTTCGGCGCAGAAAGTTGGGCTATAGTCGGAGTTCGCCTCAGGCCGCCCGCGGTCGGATCGGCGTAGGGGAGATCGATCGTTCCCGTCGTCTGCGGCGCCCTCCCGTGTGGGAAGCGGGGCGTTTCGGACTGTATTTTGGGGAATTCGGGGATGAATTGACTGCCTCGATGCCTCCAAGTCGAAGCAATGCAGGCGAGACGCGCTTGTACTGCGGTCTTTGCCTGATCAGGCCGTCCGTTCCCCTTTCCCTCTCGCGTTTTCCGCACCCGAGGCGATACTGCGTCGCTGGCCGTCGAGAGGCCCTTCGGGCTCCCCCCCAACCACATGGTCGACGAAGACTGGAGCTTCATGCAGCGCGTGGCGTCGGGCGACGAGTCCGCCGTGGCTGAGCTGTATGATCGCTTCGGTCCGCTGGTCTATAAGGCTGCCCGCCAATCCCTCCCCAGTCGGGTGGAGGCCGAGGACGCCGTTCAGGAAATCTTCGTCCGGCTCTGGCGAACGGCCGATCGCTTCGACCCGCGCCGGGCGAAGCTGGTCACCTGGGTCATGCTGATTACCCGACGGCACCTGATCGACAAGCTCCGGCGGCGGGGGGTGCGGATCGATGCAGCGCCGCTCGAATCGGAGCCTGCGGTTCCAAACGCCGAGCCCGGCAGCGGCGGTTCCGGCGATCCGCGGGTCGCCCACCGGATCTCCGATGAGCAGCGCCAGTGGCTGAAGGATTGCCTGCGCGAGCTCCCGGAGCTCCAGCGCAGCGTGATCGAACGGACCTATCTGCAAGGGTTTACGCTCCGTGAGGTGAGCGAGCAACTGAACGCTCCGCTGGGTACGGTGAAGAGCGCTCTGAGCCGCGGCCTCATGCGATTGCGGGAGCGCCCTGGCAGCGATCGGGCCCTTGGCTGACGCTCCGACGGCGTCGAGCCGCTGCACGCGCGGTTCCAACCTCTCCCCGGCGCGACGCCGTCCCCGAGTTCGGTGCCGAGAGGGGAGTCGATCGAACGCGCCTCGGCAGCCGCGGGGCGCGAACAACACGCTTTGCTGCAACACCTTGCCGCTTTCTGCGTACAGAGCGGTGCCTCCGGAGCGATCCGGGGGCGAAGCGGAAGTTCGTCGCGGCGTTCCATCCTCGCTCTGCGACGAGCTTGTTCCATCGACGGTCAGGATGGGTTCGGACTCTGTTTGGACGCTCCTCGTGAGCGACGGCCGACGGATCCGGATCAGGCGGATTGTGGGGTTTGGGGACTTCTTGCCAGTTCGCAGTATCGCAGACGAGCCATCCGTGGTTCGATAGCGACCTCTGCGAGGCGACTGGCGTCTGGTCTGCACCAGCGATCGCGAACGCGGTCATTGAGGTGTTCGACCCGACAGGCGAAAGCCATGCCGTCAACGGAAGTCCCGATGTCTGCGGAGTAGTGCATGACGAGTCCGGACCCCATGTCCCGCGAAGAACTGCTCGAGCTCGCCCCGCTCGATGCCTTTGGCTTTCTCGACGAGGTCGAGTCGGCCATGTTCAATCGAGCCTTCCATCACGCTCCCGCCTCCGTGCAGGCCGAGGTGCGTGCCCTTCAGGCCCAACTCGCTGAGCAGGCGAGCTTTCTGAGCGATGAGGATCCCCGACCGATTCTCCGCCAGAAGGTGATCGTGCGCGTTGCGGAAGAGATCGAAGACGCCGCCGAGCGTCTCAAGCCGCTGGCGACGATTGGATCGTCGCTTGCAGGCGTCGTCGCTGGATCATCGACCGCGGTGCAGGTGAGCGGAACGCTGCTTGCTGGATCGCCCGCTCGACGCGGGAATGGTGACGGGCTCGAGACCCGGCCGCTCGATGATCGCGACGGTGGAGACGATTCGATGCGCGAGCTCGTCGCCGAGATTCGCGCCCGCGCCGCCCTTGCCGAGCGCGATCGCTCGACGCCGTACTGGCGTGCCGCCGCCTTCTTCCTCGCCGCAGGTCTTGTCGCGAGCCTCTACTTCCTCGGCAGCACGATGCGCACCGCCGAGGAGATCGCTCGGCAGGCGAGCAACCGGGTCATCTCCGAGCAGCTTCGCGAAGCCGTTCCCGACCTCACCGACTTCATCTTCCGCGACTCGCTCCACCGCACGCTCGCGAGCGCCGACATGGCGGTCGACGCGACGGCGACGCTCATCATCAACCCCGAGACGCGCGAAACGCTGCTCATGGGCTTCGGGCTCGATCCGAACCGCGGTCCCTACATCCTTCGCTCGGTGGATGACCAGGGGAACGCGACGGTCGTCTCGACCTTCGAGGCGGATGGCCCAGTCTCCTACGCCATCGCGAGCGTGCCCGCTGATTTCGCTTCCCGCAAGTTCGAGCTGCTCGACGGCTCCGGCAAGGTGATTCTCAGGTCCGCCTGACCTCGTCGGCCGATCCGCCGAAAAGCTCTTTCCTCCCACGCCGCCGTCGCCCGGTCGCTCTCTTCCCGGGCCTCGGCGGCGTGTGTTTTTGCCCTGCGAAGTGTCAGCCATCCGCGCGGCGCGCCCACTCGGCCTCGAGCGGCGCGAGATCCGCGACGACGCGCTCGCGCTGGGCGGCGAGTTCCTTGGCCTTCGCCGGCGAGCCGTAGACCTTCGGATCGGTGAGCTCGCGATCGATGGCGCGCAAGCGGGTCTCGAACGCTTCGATGCGACGCTCGAGCTCTTCGAAGGAGAGCTTCGTCAGCGGCCCTTTCGCGGAGCTCTTTGCCGGTGATGCGGCGCTGCCCGTCGGCTTCGGCTCGCCCTTCCCAGCGCCCTTCCCAGCGTCCTTCCCCTGTGCCTTGTTCCCAGCGCCCTTCGCGGTCGACTTTCCGTCGCCCTTCACCCGTTCGCGCGCTGCCGGCGGGAACTTCGCGATGTACTCGGCGTAGCCGCCCTCGAAGATCGTTGCGTTGCCCGCGCCGTCGAGAATCACGAGCCGGTCGCAGACCTCGTTGAGGAGCGCTCGGTCGTGGGTGATGAGAAGGACCGCGCCGCCGCTGCCGCCGGAATCGCCGCCCGAGCCATACTCGAGGAGCGACTGCTCGAGCCGCTCCGCGCTCGGGATGTCGAGGTGATTCGTCGGCTCGTCGAGGACGAGCAGGTTCTTCGCGCTGGCGATGAGTCCGGCGAGGACCGCGCGGGCCCGCTCGCCGCCGGAGAGGACGGCGAGCGCCTTGTCCTGATCGCGGCCGGTGAAGAGAAACGCGCCGGCGAGATCGCGGGCCTGCTGCTCGCTTCCCTTGGAGCTGCCGTCGAGGCCGATGATGACCGACTGAAGGTACTGCCAGATGGTGAGCGAAAGATCGAGGTGATCCTGCGTCTGTCGGAACCAGCCGACGGCGAGCCGCGGCGAACGGCGCACATGGCCTGATTCCGCTTCGAGATCGCCAAGGAGGGCGCGCACCAGCGTGGTCTTGCCGGCGCCGTTCGGTCCGATGATGCCGATGCGATCACCTGGCTTCACGGTCAATGAGAGATCGCGAAAGATGATCCGCTCGCCGAATTGCTTCGACAGATGCTCGGTCGTGACGACGGTGTCGCCGACGCGCGGCGGCGGCGGCAGCTCGAGATGCATGACATCGAGCTCGCTGTTGCGCTCGACGAGCTCCTGCTCCTTGAAGCGCTCGAGCCGCGTCTCGCGTCCGCGGGCCTGCTTCGCCCGCTGGCCGGCCTTGTACTTGCGGATGTAGGCCTCTTCGGCCCGGATCTTGTCGAGTTGCTTCTCGTAGACGCGTGCCTCGGAGAGCTGGCGCTCGCGACGCAGGTCGACGAAGGCGTGGTAGTTCCCGGGATATTCGCGCACGGTCCCGCGGTCGATCTCGACGATGCGCGTTACCACGCGATCGAGGAGCCAGCGGTCGTGGCTGACGATGACGACGGCGCCTTCGTATTCCTCGGCGAGAAACTCCTCGAGCCAGCGCCGTCCCTCGATGTCGAGGTGGTTCGTCGGCTCGTCGAGGAGGAGGAGGTCGGGCTCTTCGAGCAGGAGCTTCGCGAGGCCGAGTCGGGCCTTCTGGCCGCCGGAGAGCGAGGTGACCGGCGTGCCGAACTCGCGATCGGTGAAGCCGAGGCCGTGCAGCGTCGCGTCGATGCGGTGGTCGACGGCGTAGCCGCCGGCGCGGGCGATGCGAGCCTCAAGGGCTTCCTGCCGCTTGAAGAGCGAGTCAAGCTGGGACGCGTCGGCGGTGGCCATCTCCTCGAAGACGGCGTCAAGTTCCTTGTGCGTCGCCTCGAGCGATGCGAAGGCCGAGGCGGCCTCCTCGCGGAGGGTCTTGCTCGGATCGAGTCGCGGATGCTGCGAGAGGTAGCCGACCTTCGCCCCGCGGTTCACCTGGACGATGCCCTCGTCGACATCGAGTTCGCCCGCGAGGGCTCGCATGAGCGTGCTCTTGCCGCAGCCGTTGCGACCGACGAGGCCGATGCGCTCGCCGTCGGCGATCGAGAGGGTCGCGCCGTCGAGCACCTGCGTGCCGCCGTAGCTGTGCCGGACATTCGTGATTGCTGCGATAGCCATGGGCCGCCGACCGATCCTCGAAACCCGCCCGCCAAAGGGGCGTTTGGGGAAAGTCGGAGATCGTACCCCGATCCGGGGCGGTTCGTCTGGCGCTGGGGGATCGGCATCGCGCCGCCGCTATGCCCGGATGCGATCATGACTGGATGCGATGATGACCGGACGCGATTATGACTGGATGCGATCCTCGTTCCACAGGCTCTCGACGCCGCGCCGCACGCGGGCCGGCACGACGAGCCAGAGGAACCCGCGCAGGATCGGGCGGGCGATCAGGATCGCGGTGATGCGCACCACGGCCATCCACGCGGCGACGAGGAGGAGCGCCTTCCATCCGACCTGACTGAGCGCCAGCGCGTGATAGGACCAGTTGCTGCCGGGGCCTGGCATTTCGCTATAAACACCGAGGCCGCCGAACAGCAGGCCCAGTCCGAGCGGAACGACCTGAAACGCAAGGACCCAGCGACGGCCGCGATGGAAGAGAATCGTCGACCAGAGGGTCGCGCCGACGGCGGCGATGATGCCCGAGGGAATCATCATGACCAGGAAGTCCGCCTCGGCGCGATCGCGGGTGGTCGCATCGGTCAGTGCAGCCTCGAGCCGCGCCCGCTCGGCCATCACCGCGTCCGACACCCACCAGTTGGCGTTCTGGTCGATGGTGATGCCGATGGTCTGCATCGTGTCGCCGAAGGGCCGGCTGGCCTCCCAGGCGGTTCCGTAGCCGATCATCGACGAGGCGGCGACATCGGCGACGAGCAGCCCGCCCGCGGCAATCAGCATCACCACCGCGAGGACGAGTCCGAAGCGACGAAGCCAGCGCCAACTGTGCGGATACTCGGTGACCGGAGCGGCGTGTCCGCACTCGGTGCAACGCGTGTAGGCGATCTCCAGTCGTCGATCGCGATAGACGATCGCCCCATGCATCTGGTGCAGGCATCGCTGGCAGAGGCGATCCGCGTCGAGCTTCCCGATCGTCTCATCCGGCCCGTTCGCCGGCGACGCGTTCTCGGGCGCTGCTGCGGGGCTGGGTTCTCTGGCGTGCGGACCGGACATGCGGGGGAGTCTACCGATCGGGGCTCCCGCGTAGCATGCCGCCCGATGCGGTCGCTTCGAAATCCGCGAGTCTGGCTCTTTCCGATTCTCACCCTGCTGATTGCGGGCTCGATCACGATTCTTTCGCGATCGCGTGCGACGGCCGAGCGGGAGGCGGTCCGCGTCTTCGTCGAGCAGTTCGTCGGCGGCGGGCCGGTCGGCGCGACGCAGCCGTTCCTCGTCGACATCGTGCTTGGCAAGCTGCCGCGCGGTCGAACCCTGCTCGTCGACATCCGCGACGGCGATGGCGGTCCCGCACCCGATGGTGCCGCATCACATGTCGCGATCGTCCGGGCCGACGGCCTCGCTGCGCTTGGACTTCGCTGTCGATACGATGCCGATCCCGCGGCCATGGCGGTCGTCGGAGTCTTCGAGCCGGGGCACGCTCCGGTCGGAGGGCCGGACCCGGCGCCGGCACCCGCGTCATCGACATCGAGTCGCTGACCTTCTCTCGTGACCGACACAACGATGCAAGTGTGGCTCAATGGCAGTTGGGTGGCGCGCGACGAGGCTCGCATCTCGGCGTTTGACGCCGGCTTTCAGCATGCCGTCGGTCTGTTCGAAACGATGACGGCCCGCAACGGAAGGATCTTCCGCCTGCGCGACCATCTCGAACGGCTGCGTCGCTCGGCGCTGGAGCTTCGCCTCACCGAAGCGCTGCACATCGAGCCGCTTGCGGAAGTCGCTGCGCAGGTGCTCGAGCGAAACGGACTGCGCGAGGCGCGCGTACGGCTGACGCTCACCGGCGGCGACCTCAACATGCTCCAGACGACTGGAGCGCGGGCGGCCCACAGCCCGACGATCCTCATCGTCGCCCAGCCGCCGACGCGCTATCCCGACGAGCTCTACGCGAAGGGCGTACGGGTCGTCGTCGCGGACGGCCGCGTCAATCCGCTCGATCGCACGGAGGGACACAAGACCCTGACCTACTGGTCGCGGCTCGCGGCCCTTCAGGATGCGGGCGCTGTCGGAGCGAGCGAAGCGGTCTGGTTCTCGGTGACGAACCACCTTGCCTGCGGCTGCGTGTCGAATGTGTTCCTGCTGCGCGACGGGGTCCTCCTGACGCCGTACGCCCGCGGCGAGGAGGCTCGCTCAGCGCTGCCCGCACCGGTGCTTCCGGGCGTCACCCGGGCGACGGTGCTCGAACTCGCTGCCGAACTCGGCATGCCGAGCGAGAAGACGATGCTCTCGATCGACGATGTCTTCGCCGCCGAGGAGATCTTCCTCACGAACTCATCGTGGGGACTCATGCCCGTCATCGGCATCGAGCGCACCCAAATCGGCAGCGGAACGCCCGGAGCGTGCTTCGCGCGACTTCGCGAGGCCTATCGCGAGCGGGTGGAGCGCGAGACGGCGATGGTCAATCTGTAGATGAGCCTGTCACCGATCGCCGCACCACGCGGACATTTTCGCGATCGGGATCCCGAGCGTCGGCGCTTCGTCCGCTGCCCGGCATGCCTCCGCCGCCGAACAGGCGTCGGATCTTGCCGACGAGGATCATCGCGATCGCGAAGCCGATCAGGAGCACAACGAAGACGACCATGATGATCGCGATCGGAATCGCGAGGAGAATCGCAAGCAGCGACCAGAGAACGCGGGCGACCGGGCCCTCGCCGGCGCGGACGCGCCAGAAGCGTCCGGCGGTGCGGCGTGCCGCGTCGATCGTCGGGGTGAAGGTCGAGGCTCCGGTCATGACGCGAGTATAGGGAACCGAGGCGACAGGTTTCACACAGGTCGGTCGGAGGCGGGGGAAGCGTCGCGGCCCATCCCCGATGACGAGCCCGTGGCCGATAGCATGCGGGATCGCAGGGGTTGGCGGGCATCGCACGGGACGCACGAGGAGCATCGCATGGCGGACGGAACCGCGATAGGCATGGCGACGGGAGCCGCGACGGGAACGGCAGCAGCCGGGCAAGCGACGGAGACGGCGCGGGCCAAGCCCACCTTCGCCCACCTGCATCTGCACACCGAATTCTCGCTTCTCGACGGCGGCAACCGCATCGACCGGCTGCTCAAGCGGGTGAAGGAACTCGGGATGGATGCCGTCGCGGTCACCGACCACGGCAACCTCTTCGGGGCGATGGAGTTTTACACCAAGGCGAAGGGCTCCGGGGTCAAGGCGATCCTCGGCATCGAGGCCTATGTCGCTCCCGATCGCGACGGCAAACCCGGCGACCGGCGCGACCGCACCCACACCGGTCAGATGGACGGCGGCTTTCACCTGGTCCTGCTCGCGGAGAACCTCGCCGGCTGGAAGAACCTGCTGAAGCTGTCGAGCGACTCCTTCATCAACGGCTTCTACTACCGGCCGCGGATGGACAAGTCGACGCTTGCCCAGTGGTTCGACGGCCTCATCGCCATCAACGGCCACCTCGGCAGTTCGATCGCCTTTCACCTCACCAACTTCGTGCGGACGAAGGAGGAGAAGCACTGGAAGCTCGCCGTCGACGAGGCCCGATGGCACGCGACGACCTTCCAGCCCAACGAGCGGGGCGAGCCGCGTTTCTATATCGAACTCCAGCGTCATGTGCCCGAGCAGGAGGCGATCAATCCGCACCTCAAGCGGCTCGCGAAGGAACTCGACCTTCCGCTCGTATGCGACAACGACGCCCACTTCCTCCGAGCCGAGGACCACGACATCCACGACACGCTCTGCTGCATCAGCATGGGCAAGACGAAGGATGCCCCGGACCGGTTGAAGTATCCGGAGTCGCTGTATGTGAAGAGCCCCAAGGAAATGGCCGAGCTCTTCGCCGACTGCCCCGAGGCGCTCGAGAACGCGGGGCTCATCGCCCAGCGCTGCCATGTCGACCTGAAGTCCGGGCAGAACTACGCGCCGGTCGTCAAGGTGCGGCATCCGGGCGAGCCGCCGCGCTACGAGGCCGCGAAGGACGGCGATCTCACCGAGTGGTTCAAGCGCTACTGCGCCCGCTTCGAGCTCGTTCCCTTCGACTCGACCAAGGACACCGTCGATCCGAAGGAGCTGAAGGAGAGCTGCGATTCCGCCCTCCGCGACCTCACCGAGGCCGGACTCATCTGGCGCTACGGCCCGAACGGCATCACTCCCGAGATCCGGGCCCGCGCCGAGCGCGAGCTGAAGATCCTCGCCGACAAGCTCATTTCGGCGTACTTCCTGATCGTCTGGGACTTCGTGAACTGGGCGCGGCAGCGCGGCATTCCCGCGAACGCCCGTGGCTCGGGCGTCGGCACGATGATCGGCTATGTCCTCGGCCTCTCGAACGCCTGTCCCGAGCAGTATGGGCTTCTCTTCGAGCGATTCACCGATCCCGATCGAACCGAGTATCCCGATATCGATATTGATATCTGCCAGGACGGGCGCGGCGCGGTCATCGACTATGTTCGCAAGAAATACGGCCATGTCGCCCAGATCATCACCTTCGGCCGACTGAAGGCGAAGGCCGCGATCAAGGATGTCGCCCGGGTCATGGGACTCGCTCCGAGCGAAGGCCAGCGCCTCGCGAACCTCATCCCGAACGAGCTGCACATCACCATCGCCGAGGCGAAGCAGAAGGAACCGGAGCTCGCGCGGCTCTACGCCGAGGATCCGGCGATGCGACGGCTGCTCGATCAGGCCGAGGCCCTCGAGGATCACGCCCGCAATCAGGGGGTGCACGCCGCGGGCGTGATCGTGGCGACGCAGCCGCTCGACACGGTCGTGCCGCTCTGCCGCGCGGCCGGCGGCGAGAACGAGGTGGTGACCCAGTGGGACGGTCCGACCTGCGAGAAGGTCGGCCTTCTCAAGATGGACTTCCTCGGCCTGCGCACGCTGTCGACGATCGAACTCGCCAAGAAGCTCGTGCGCCAGTCGCTTCCCGAGGAGGCGATCTGGCGAGCGGTCGGGCGGGAGATGCCGAAGCGGCCGGACCCGGCGCTGGCCCATCCGCTCGACCTCGAGCGCATTCCCCTCGACGATCAGAGGGTCCTCGGACTCTTCCGGCGCGGCGACTGCTCGGGCATCTTCCAGTTCGAATCGGGCGGCATGCGCAAGCTCCTCGTCGACATGCAGCCCGACCGGCTCGAGGATCTCATCGCCGCGAACGCCCTCTATCGGCCCGGTCCGATGGATCTCATCCCCGACTACAACGCCCGGAAGCATGGGCGTCAGGCGGTGCCGTCGGTGCATGAGGTCGTCGATCGCTACACGCGCGAGACCTACGGCATCATGGTCTATCAGGAGCAGGTCATGCAGGTGCTGCATGGTCTCGGCGGCATTCCGCTCCGCGCCGCGTACACGATCATCAAGGCCATTTCGAAGAAGAAGGAAGATGTCATCAACGGCGCCCGCGGCGACTTCGTGAAGGGAGCCGCCGAGCGCGGCGTCGCTCCGCAGAAGTCGAACGAGCTCTTCGACCTCATCCTCAAGTTCGCCGGTTACGGCTTCAACAAGAGCCATTCGACCGGTTACGCGATTATCGCGTACCAAACCGCCTATCTGAAAACCTATTTCCCGAATCAATACATGGCGGCGGTCCTGAGCTTCGAAAGTCAGGCCCGCAAGGTCGAGGAGTGGGCGGTCTACCTCGACGACTGCAAGCGCACCATCTTTCCCGACACGACGCCGCAGAAGGCCCATGTCGGCGTCGAGGTGAAGCCGCCCGATGTCAATCTCTCCGAAGAGGACTTCAGCGTCGTCTTCATGCCCGGAGAAGAACGCACCAACTGTCACGGTCATGTACGCTTCGGCCTGAAGGCGATCAAGGGAGCCGGCGAGTCGGGCATTCGCGCGATCGTCGAGGAGCGTCGGAAGAAGGGGCCCTTCAAGAGCCTCTTCGACTTCTGCGAGCGGGTCGACCTCAAGAGCGTCAACAAGGCGATGATCGAGTCGCTCGTGAAGGCCGGTACCTTCGATTCGATGCACGCGATCGACGATCGGGCCTCGCTCGTCGCATCGATTGAGTCGGCGGTCGCCGCGGGCCAGTCGCTCGCCTCGGACCGGGCGGCGGGACAGGAGACCTTCTTCGGCGCGTTCGAGGCGGTCGCGCCGGCGGCGACGAAGGTGGCCGCTGCGCTCAAGCGCGTGCCGGCGTGGGATCGGATGGCCGCTCTGCAGGCCGAGAAGGAGGCGCTCGGCTTCCATGTCTCGGGCCATCCGCTTGACCAGTGGCGCGAGTCGATTGCGACCTTCTGCTCGACCGATTCCGTGGGCATGCAGAATGTTCCGCACGATGCGCCGGTCGTCATCGGCGGTCTCGTGTCGCGCGTCCGCCCGACGGTGACGAAGGCCGGCAAGAAGATGGCGATGATGACGCTCACCGATCGGCGCGGAAGCGTCGATGGCGTGCTCTTCGCCGAGACTTTCGCGAAGCATGGCGACGCCCTACAGATGGACCGCTGCGTGCTCCTCATCGGCTACGCCGACCGCGGCCGCGCCGAGCCCTGCGTGATCGTCGATCGGATCATCCCGATCGAGGCCGCGTCGCAGCATCTCGCCCAGCGACTCGATCTGGTGATCGACGGCGAGCGCGGCCCCGATGGCGAACCGATCGAGCCGACGCTCAAGATGCTTGCTGGCACGCTGCGGCAGGCGAGCGGTTCGGTGGCGAGCCTTCAGGGACGGCCCGTCCCGGTCTCGATCCATGTCGATCTCGACGACAAGCGCGTGACCCTCGCGAGCGAGCGGTTGCGGGTCGTGCCCGACGCAGGTCTCATCGATCGCCTGCGCCGTTTCCTCGGCGCGAACGCAGTTCGGGTGCGCGGCGGCTACCTGCCGCCGCGACGACAGCCGCGCGGCGAGTGGAAGTCGCGGCGCTCGAGCGACTCCGGCGACGAGTGACGACCTGCGGCGAGCGGCTTCTCGGGAAAGGGCTCAGCGCTCGCGGCGGGTGCGGCGCGGGGCCCGCGGCCCGGTGCGCGGTGGAGGCTTGCCCGCAAGCAGACGATCGAGATCGAGGTGGGCGAGGTCAAGCGGATCGTCGCTTGCCGGGAGCGGCTTCGATGGCTCTTGCTGGAGCTTCGTCTCTGTGGCGGTCCGCGGCACGCTCGGCTTCGGGCGCTCGGCTTTCGGCGCCTCCGTCGGAGGCAGATCGCGCATCGCCTCATCGAGTCCGAAGAGGCGAAGCCAGGCCCGCACCTCGGGCTTCGCGAGCGGCAGGCTCTCGCGCGGTCCGATCGTTCGCTTCGCGGCCCGTGCGACCTTCGAGTTCGGATGGCCCCGGATCCAGTCCGCTGCAAGCCTCGCGAGGAAGACCTCGCTCGACTCGATTTCCGCGCCGCGACGCTGCACGGCCCGCTGCACCGCGCGGTCCGCGGTCACGATGCGCATCCGCCGCGGCGATGTCGATCGCTGGACGAGCTGCACGATGAGGTCGTCGGCCTTGCCGCCGGCGCCTGCCCACGAGAACCAGACCCGTTCGCGTCGGCGCGGCGCGTCGACCGCCGGCCGCATGCCGTCGCAGACGATCCAGACCTCGTCGCGGGCGAGGCCGCTGGCTTCGATGAGGTCGGCGAGGCCGTTCAGGTCGAGTCCCGCAATCTCGGGCGGCAGGACGCCCGTGACATGGAGGACATTGAATGCATCGACGACCAGCGGCATGGTGCGAAGGGTAGCATCCCTCTCCATGCATATTCGCCTGGCGACCGAGGCTGATCGCGACGGGCTTTGGCTCGTCATCGAACCGACCATCCGGGCCGGCGAGACTTGGGCGCTTCCTCGCGCGTGGACGCGCGAGCAGGCGATGGCGTATTGGCTCGCGCCGTCGCATGAGGTGTGGGTTGCCGAACGCGCGGGCGAGGTCGTCGGAACCTATTTCGTTCGTCCCGCGCAGCTCGGTCCGGGCGACCATGTCGCGAATGCGGGATACATGGTCCGCCCCGACGCATGGGGCGGCGGCGTCGCCACGGCGATGGGGGAGCATTCGATCGCTCGTGCGACCGCATCGGGCTATCGCGCGATGCAATTCAATTTCGTCGTCAGCGTCAACGAACGCGCCGTGGCGCTCTGGCAGCGGCTCGGATTCTTGATCATCGGCCGATCGCCCGGCGCGTTTCGCCATCCGAGACTCGGATTCGTCGACAGCCTGATGATGCATCGTTCGCTTGATGCGATGGCGGAGTGATGTGGCGCAGCGGACCGCATCCGCTACGCTGACGATCCGCACAGGAGACGATGTCATGCAGGAACAGGCAACCGACGGACACCGATGGCTTCAGCAGATCGTCGGCGCGTGGACATTCGAGTCGACCTGCATCATGGGCCCCGACCAGCCGCCGATGACCGGCACCGGACGCGAGACCGTTCGTGCCTTCGGCGACCTCTGGGTCATGGGCGACGGTGAGATGGCCGGTCCCGACGGATCGCCGATGCGGACGCTGATCACGCTCGGATTCGATGGTCGAACCAAGCGTTTCGTCGGTAGCTTCGTCGCCACGGCGATGACCTCGATCTGGGTCTATGACGGCGAGCTCAACGCGAGCGGCCGCGTCCTGACGCTGAACACCACGGGCCCGAGCTTCACGAAGGAAGGCGAGGTCGCCGCCTATCGCGACATCGTCGAGCTCCATCCGGACGGACGCCGACTGCTCCGGTCGGAGTACCAGGATGACGACGGCCGCTGGCACGAGTTCATGCGTGCCGTCTACACGCGCGTCGCGGGCTGAGCGTTCCGCAGGTCGTCGCATCCGCCGGCGCGCTCGTACACTCGCGGGCATGAAGCTCGCCGTCTACTCCCATCGCGCATACGAGCGTCCGTTTCTCGCCTCGGCGGCGTCGGCCGCCGGCGTCGAGCTCCTGCCGATCGCGGCCCCGCTCGGTCCGCTCACGGCGGCACTGGCCCGCGGCTGCGAGGCCGTCTCGATCTTCGTCGGCGACGACGCGTCCGAGCGGTCGCTCGCTGTGCTCGCCGAGGGCGGGACGCGTCTCCTTGCACTGCGCTGCGCCGGATTCAACCATGTGGATCTGGCCGCGGCCAAGCGCCTCGGCATGACCGTCGCCCGGGTGCCCGCGTACTCGCCGCATGCCGTCGCCGAGCATGCGATCGCCCTGATGCTCGCCCTCAATCGCAAGCTTCATCGGGCATTCAATCGGGTGCGCGAGCAGGATTTCTCGCTCGACGGACTCATGGGTTTCGATATGTTCGAAAAGACCGTGGGCATCGTCGGAACCGGACAGATCGGCGAGGTCGCATGCAGGATCCTGCTCGGATTCGGCTGCCGCGTGCTGGCCCATGATCCGAAGCCCAATCCGCGCTGCGAGGTGATGGGCGTTCGATTCGTGGGGATGGACGAACTGCTCGCCGAGTCAAACATCATCTCCCTCCATTGCCCGCTGACGCCGGCCACGCGCCACCTCATCGGAGAGCGGGCCATCGCCGCCATGCGTCCGGGCGTCATGCTCATCAACACGAGTCGCGGCGCCGTGATCGACACGCGGGCGCTGATCGGTGCGCTGAAGGCCGGGCGGATCGGCGCGGTCGGTCTCGATGTCTACGAGGAAGAGGGGGATCTCTTCTTCCGCGACCTCTCGGAAGCGATCATCCAGGACGACATGTTCGTGCGGCTGATGACATTTCCGAATGTGCTCATCACCGCCCATCAGGCCTTCCTCACCCACGAGGCGGTCGGGGCCATCGCGGAGACGACGATCGGCAACGCGGTCGGCTTCCGACAGGGCGGCGTGCCGGCGGCCAATCTCGTCGATGAGCGGATGATCGCCCCACGGGTCGCTGCCGTTTCGAGCGGCGCCGGCGCAGGATGACGGACCGGGCGCTTCGCCCGTATGGTGCCCATGTGACCACGCCCGCGCCACTTCTTCAGCATCGCCCCGACTCCGCCGAGGCAAGCGATTGCCTGCTCGCCTTCCTGACCTATTGCGAGACGGCCGGCATCGAGCCCTATCCGAAGCAGGTCGAGGCCTTCGAGGCGATCTTCGAGTCGAAGAGCGTCGTGCTCGCCACGCCGACCGGGTCGGGCAAGTCGCTCGTCGCGCTCGCCGCGCACTTCGCGGGCTACTGGCGCGGCCATGCCCGACTCGACGCGGCGATGCCCGATCGACTGCGGCGATCGGTGTACACCGCGCCGACGAAGGCGCTCGTGAACGAGAAGTTCTTTCAGTTGTGCGATGCCTTCGGCGCAGCCCAGGTCGGGCTCATGACCGGCGATGCGACGGTGAACGCCGGTGCTGCGATCATCTGCTGCACGGCCGAGATTCTCGAAAGCATGGCCCTTCGCGAGGGAGCGAACGCACCCTTCGGCTGGGTCGTCATGGATGAGTTTCATTATGTGTCGGATCCGGAGCGCGGCTCGGCATGGCTCGTGCCGCTGCTTGAGATGACCGACGCCCGGTTCCTCCTCATGTCGGCGACGCTGCACGACGACGAGCCGCTCGCCCTCTGCGAGGATCTCCGGCGGCGGACCGGCGCTGACGCCGTCGCGGTCTGCTCGAAGGAACGGCCCGTTCCGCTCGAGTTTCGCTATGAGGAGGATCGCCTGCTGATGGAGGCGATCGAGGAGGTCCTGCGCGACGGACTCGTGCCGACCTATGTCGTCTCCTTCCGCCGACGCGACGCCGCCGAACTCGCCCCGAAGCTGCGCAGCACGAAGCTCGACGAGAAGGCCCGCGAGCGACGCGAGCGGATCCACGCCGAGCTCGAGCGCCACCGACTCGACACGCCCTTCGGACGGACGCTGAAGGAGCTCCTTCCGCACGGGCTTGCCGTTCACCACGGCGGGATGCTGCCGAAGTATCGACGGCTGGTCGAGCGACTCGCCTCGCAGGGGCTCATCTCGGTGATCAGCGGAACCGACACGCTCGGCGTTGGCGTCAACATGCCGATTCGAAGCGTGATCTTCACGCAGCTTTCGAAGGGCGGCGGTCCCGACGGCATGCAGCAGCTCCGGGCGGGCGAGTTCCGGCAGATCGCCGGCCGCGCCGGGCGAAAGGGGCACGACGACAAGGGCACGGTGATCGTGCTCGCGCCGGAGCATGAGGTCAACAACATTCGCAAGAAGCGAAAGTCGGTGACCTCGGGCAAGAAGTTTCACGCCGAGAGTCCGCCCCCCGGATTCAAGGGGTGGAACGAGAAGACGCTCGAGCGGCTGCGCGACGCACCGATCGAGCGGATCGTGTCGCGCTTCGCCGTGACGGGGCCGCTGGTCCTCCAGATCCTGCGTCGTCCCGGCGACGGGCGGGCTGCGCTCGATCGGCTCATCAGTTCGGTCGGCGTGCGCCAGGCTGAGCATCGCGAGACGGCGGAGCGCATCCTGACCGCGTTCGAGACCTCGGAACTCGTCGTTCCGCTTGCCGTGCCCGACGCGACCGGAGCGCGATACGACCTCACCAACGCGGCCGAGTGCATCGATTCATTCGACCGGCCGCTGGTGCCCTTCGTGCGATTCGCGATCGAGCAGATCGAACCCGACGATCCCGACTGCGATCTCGCGATGCTCTCCGCCGCCGAATCGGTCCTCGACGATCCGACCGAGGTCCTCAACGCCCAGCGCCGTAGGCTACAGGACGCCCGGCGCCAGGAGCTCTGGCAGCCGGGCATGTCGCTCGAGGAGACCGGCGCGATGCGCGACGAGCTCGACGCGATCACCCATCCGAAGCCGATGGAGGAGGAGATCGGCGTCTGGTTCCGCCACTGGAGCGAGCGTCATCCCTTCATCGCCGACCGCGATCCGAGCCCGAAGTCGGTGGCCCGCGAGCTTCTCGAGCGCGGACTGAGCTTTGCCGAGTTCATTCGCGATTATGGATTGCCGCACCACGAGCAGTCTCTGTATTATTATTTATCCGATCTTCGCAAGGTGCTCGGGCGGGCCCTCGACACGCCGCTCCCGGCGCGGATGCAGACACCGAACCCCGATGCGGATCCGGCAGCGCGGGCCGCGCGCGACGCCCGACGGCGCGAGGCGGGGGATCGCCTGCTCGAGGATCTCGCCGCGCTCGTCGACACGATCGACTCGTCGGTCGCGGAGGAGTGGCAGCGACACGGCCTTCCCCCCGACGCAGCATGGACGGAGCACGAGCGCCAGGCGGCCGCACGCCAGTCGCAGGCGGCGACGCGGGCGAACGCGGCGCGGATCGACGGGCTCATCCGCCGGATGGCCCGCACGCAGGCATTCCGCTGGGTCGAGGCGCTCGCGACCGAGAGCTACGCCCGTCTCGCCCATGCCGGATATCCGGCGGAGCAGATCGCCGCCGATTTCGAGGCCTATTGGGAAGCCCATGACGCGATCCCGCTCTCGGCCGACGCACGGGGACCGGGGCTCGTCGAGATCGATCTTGAGCGTGGGATCGTCCGACAGACGATTCTCGATCCGGAGGAGTCGGGGCGTTGGCAGCTTGAGGGGCAGCTCGACATGGCGGCGTCGCGCGCCGAGGGGCGCGCCGTCATGACGCTCGCCCGGATCGTGGACACCGATCGCGAGCGATCGTGAAGAGTCTGTGGCTCCATCGTGATGATGCGCACGGCTCGATCGCGCGCTGATAGCGTGCGCCGCACGCTCCCGGAGAACGCACCATGACCTACGCACAACTCACGCTGCCCGAGTTCGATCATGAGATGGCCACGACCCGCAAGTTGCTCGAGCGGGTGCCCGAACACCTGCTCGACTGGAAGGCCAACGAGAAGTCGAACACGATCGGTTGGAACGCCTGCCACATCGCCGAGATCCCCGGGTGGGCGGAGAACATCCTGAGCGAATCGTTCTTCGACATGAACCCGCCCGGCAGCGCGCCGTACGAGACGCCGTCGCTTCGATCGCGCAGTGCGATCCTCGACATCTTCGATCGACATGTGCGCGCCGGTCGCGCGGCGCTCGCCCGCGTGAGCGACGAGCGGCTCATGGATTCGTGGCAACTGCGTGACCACGGGACCGTCCTGCTGGAGATGCCCCGCGTCGCTGCGTTTCGCACCTGGGTGATCAGTCACCTCATCCATCACCGGGCGATTCTGAGCGTCTACTACCGACTGAACGGCGTGCCGGTCCCGGGCATCTACGGACCGTCAGCCGATGAGCAGGGCGGCTGATCAGACGATCGACGCTGTGATCGGCGTCGGATGACCGCAACGGCGAGGCCGAGGATCGGCAGAACGCTCGCGACGCCGAGGAGCGCCCAGAAGGGGGGATCGGCGTCGCGCTCGAGGCCGAGCGATCGCACGGCGATCACATAGAAAAGAGCGGTTGGCAATGCCGAGGCAAGCGTGACGGGGAGGACGGTACGGAGGAAGCCGAGCCGGTGCACGCCGGTCAGGATCGCGAACTCCTCCGAAAGAATCGGCACGGTGCGCGAGCAGGCGAAGGCCCAGAGGCCCCAACGACCGAAGGCACGATCCGCGTTCGCCAGCGCATCGCGATGAACGAATCGGTCGAGCGCCGTCGAGCGGAGCGTTCGTCCGAGGATCCAGCCGAGCGTCGTGCTCAGCAGGATGCCGAGCGTGATCGCGAGGATCGCCGCGAGCGGTTCCAGAAGGCTCGCTGCGCTTGCGGCCACGAGGCTCGAGGGGACGGGCAGAAGGACATCGCCGGCGAGGAGGGCCGTGCAGAGAAGCGCGATGCCAAGCGGCGTGTCCGCGCGATCGATCTGAGCGGCGCTCCAGCCGAGCAGCGGCTCGCCGCCGAGGGCAAAGGTCACGAGGATCGGGACGGCCAGGATCACCAGGATCGCGAGTGCCAGGGCGCGGGGGCTGGCGGAGATGGTGGTCCTCTGCGTGGTCATGGCGGACTCGCCCGATTCCGGTCGTTCACGCAACGACAACCGGCGGTTCGCTCTTGCGTGAGGCGAACCGCCGGTTGGATGTCGTGCGGGGGAAAAAGCCGGCGGGCCGGATCAGCCCGCAGCCATCTTCTTCGCCTTCTCGCGGGCGTCGGCGAGCGAGCCGACATACATGAAGGCGCCTTCCGGCAGGTCGTCGCCTTCGCCGTTGCAGAGGCGCTCGAAGCTGTCGATCGTCTCCTCGAGCTTCGTGGTGACGCCCGGGAAGCCGGTGAAGACCTGGGCGACATAGAAGGGCTGCGAGAAGAAGCGCTCGATCTTGCGGGCGCGGCTGACGGTCAGCTTGTCCTCTTCGCTCAGTTCGTCGACGCCGAGGATGGCGATGATGTCCTGAAGATCCTTGTACCGCTGAAGGATGCCCTGCACCTGACGGGCGACCTTGTAGTGGCGCTCGCCGACGACCTGCGGATCGAGGATGCGGCTCGTCGAACCGATCGGATCGACGGCGGGATAGATGCCCTTCTCGGCGATCTTGCGCTCAAGCACGATGAACGCGTCGAGGTGGGCGAAAGTCGTCGCGGGAGCGGGGTCGGTGAGATCGTCGGCGGGCACATAAATGGCCTGCACCGAGGTGATCGCGCCCTGACGGGTCGAGGTGATGCGCTCCTGGAGAGCACCCATCTCGGTCGAGAGGTTCGGCTGGTAACCGACGGCGCTCGGCATGCGGCCGAGGAGCGCGGACACTTCCGAACCGGCCTGGGTGAAGCGGAAGACGTTGTCGACGAAGATCAGGGTTTCCTTACCCGAGGCGTCGCGGAACTCTTCGGCCATGGTGAGGGCCGAGAGCGCAACGCGGAGACGGGCTCCCGGCGGCTCGTTCATCTGGCCGAAGACCATCGCGACCTTGTCGAGCACATGGCTCTTCTTGCCGCTCGCGTCGACATACTCGGCCTCCTGCATTTCGAGCCAGAGGTCGTTGCCCTCGCGGGTGCGCTCGCCGACGCCGGCGAACACCGAGTAACCACCGAAGTTACGGGCGACGCGGGCGATCATCTCCTGGATGACGACGGTCTTGCCGACGCCTGCACCACCGAAGAGACCGATCTTGCCGCCACGCACGAAGGGGCAGAGGAGATCGATGACCTTGATGCCGGTCTGGAGGATTTCGGTCTTCGGATTGAGGTCGATGAAGTCCGGAGCGGTTCGATGGATCGGTGCGGTCTTCTTCGCGTTCACCGGGCCGCGCTCGTCGACGGGATTGCCGAGCAGATTGAAGACGCGTCCGAGGACCTCTTCGCCGACCGGCACGCTCACGGGAGCGCCGGTGTCGACGCAGGCGTCACCGCGCTTCATGCCGTCGGTCGAGGCGAGAGCGACGCAGCGGACTTGACCGCCACCGAGGTGACGGGCGACTTCGCCGACGAGTCGGGTCTTCTGACCACGCACCTCGAAGTCGATGGTGACCGCGTTGTAGATCGCGGGGAGCGTGTCGTCGGGGAACTGGGCGTCGAAGGTCGAGCCGATGACCTGGGTGATCGTTCCGGTGGCTGGCATGGATGGGTCCGTTAGGAGGGATCGCGCTGCCGCCGGTCTTCTCGGCATCCACGCAACTGGCTCGAACGGGTTTCGAACCGGTTTCCGACCTGGTATCGGGCGGGGCTGCGAGCGGCGGACAGATGGCCCGTGTGGGAAGGCCGAGCAGCTCCGCGATGGGGCTCGGCTCCCGCAAGGGAGTCGGGAAGAATAACGAAAAGACGCCACCCTGCCAAGGAAGTTGGGGGAGGCGGGAGCGGCCGATTGGGTTAGGCCCGGCGGTCGACCTGCTGGCCGATGGCGACGCGGGTGGCGACTTCGACCCGGTCGGCGCTGCGGGTGTACATCGCGAAGGCCCCGCCGCTGGAAAGGGCCGCGGGGTCTGCGTTCGAGGCCAAGGCCGGATCAGCCGGAACGGCGACCCGTCCGGCGACGAGTCGAGCGGCGCCGGCGTCGCCGGTCGATTGGACGCCAGGCGTCGGCCCGACCGAAGTCTGTGGGCTGACGCCATGCACGCTCGCGGCGATGGGCGTCGGACGCGGTCCGTAGGCCCGCTGAGCCGCGCCCGCGCGAGCGGCCTGCTGGAAGGAGATGGGCCCGGAGACATCCACCGGTCGAGACGATACCCGAAGTTCCGAGATCTCTCACGCCTGTGCGTCAGCGGGAGCAGCGACGGCGTGCCGTCAGGTGCTGGCGTCAGGTGCTGGCGTCAGGCTCCGCGGCGGCCGTCGGACGAGGTCGCCAGGATCTCGAGCTGGCGGGCGAGTTCGAAGCTCCGAAGGTCGTCCTGGAGCGCGTTCCACGCCGAGAGGTCGAGGTGCTCCCGCTGGAGTTCGAGAAGGACCGCCTGGCTCGCGGCGATGAAGCGGCGGTCGAGGGTGTCGAAGCGGTGCTGGATCGCCGCCAGCCGTTCGGTGAGTTCGTCGTAGATCGCCATCTCGCGGAGGCGTCCGCGGGCGGCGACATTCTCGAAGGGGGTCGCGACGATCGATTCGATCAGAAGAGCCGCGCTGTGCAGGCACTGGGCCTCGTCCGCGGAGAGCGACGGGGTCGACCGGTTGCCCAGATCGCGCACCCGAAGGGCCTTCGGCGGGCCGTGCAGGTGCGGGTCGAGCTGCTCAAAGTCGGCTGCACCAGCCGAGCCGTCGCCCTCGCGAGCGAGCAGGCTTCGGCCATCCGCTTCGCGACCCTCGCCCTGCTGTGAGGGCCAGATCACCCAGAGAGCCCCGGCGAGTGCCAGGGCCGCGGCGGTCGCGAAGAGGGCAAGCGAGCCGCGGGTGCGGCGCCAGGCGATCGTGCGACGAAGTCCCGCCCGGTCGAGCACCGCTCGTTCGAATCCCGCCGGCAGCGCTGCGGTCGCGAGCACCGGCTCCAGGAGGTGCGGCTCGCGTTCGCAGGCGAGCCGAATCGCAGTGTCATTGGCCTCCGCCCGCTCCAACAGCTCCCGGCAGGTGCGGCATTCGATCAGGTGGCGATCCGCCGCGAAGCGGGAGTCGGCGCCGAGCTCGCCGTCGATGTACGGCGAGAGAAGCACCTTGAAGTCGACGCAATCCATGTCGTGCGGGCGGTTCATCGGAGTCATCCAGGAGAGCGAGGGGAGCGCCGGTGGGCGATCAGGCCTCGCGATAGCGGTTGATGTCGTAGGAAGAGGGGCGGGAGGTCTTCGCGTCGAAGTTCGCGTCGAGTTCCCCCAGGAGAGCGAGGCGGGCTCGGTTCAGTCGGCTCATCACGGTGCCGACCGGAACGCCGAGGTGCTCGGCGATCGCCTCGTAGCTCATGTGTTCGTTCACGCGGAGCATGAGCATCGTGCGCTTGTCCGGTTCGAGTCGGGCGAGGGCGGCCTCGACCCGTCGGAGATCCTCGTCGCGCTCGAGCTGACGCTGCGGGGTTGCCTCGCGGTCGCGCTTCACCTCGCCGAAGTCGTCGGGAAGGGCGCCGGGGCGCTTGTCGCGCTGGAGGGCGTTGATCGCCAGATTCGTCACCGTCGTGCGGAGCCAGCTCGCGTAGGCGATCTCGCCGGCGTCGGGCGGATTGCGCCAGAGCTTGATGAAGGCTTCCTGGACGAGTTCTTCGGCCCGGTGTCGGCTTCGGCAAATGCCGGCTGCGTGGGCGATCAGGCTCGGGCCAAGCCGTTGCATCCAGTGACGCAGCGAGTCTTCCGAAACGATGCCGCTCATGGCGGTGGTTCCTTGCGAAGGGCCGAGCCATCGACTCGAAGTCCGAGTCGAGCGGCTGCGGCCGGCGGAGCGGTGGGGGCCGCTCCGATGGCGAACGCCGCGAGGGACACGAGCGTTGCCCGGGCGATTCCAGACCGCGGGTCTCTCTGATGTGCGGACGCAGGACACTTTCGCGCCGATAGGGCGAACGCCTCCCGCTTCGTTGCCAGTCATCGCACATTCGGATGGTTACCAGACCGCCGGCGCTCACGCCGAGGTCCATCCGAAGAGCTTCGCACGCTCCTCGATCGGACGGTCGTAGCCGTCGAGCTTGGGGTCGATGTCGAGGGTCTGTTCGGACTTGACCGTGCCGAGGAACTCCCCGAGCAGCGGAAGTGCCGCCGGCAGCTCCGCCGAGTACCAGAGGTTGTTCTCGACGCTGAGTCCCGCCGGCACCGAACCGCCCCCTGCCTTCGCGAAGGACTTCATGACGCCGGGCGTCCAGACGATGAGATTCGCGAGGAGGGTCGATCCGCGGACCGGGGCGAAGCCGCGCTGCGCTTCGACGAAGGCATAGCCGACGCCGGCGTCGACGACCGTGTTGGCGCGGACCAACGCGTTGGCGACGCTGCCGAAGGTGATGAAGGTGCCCGGTCGCTTCGCGAGACAGCGTTCGATGGTGACGCCATCGACGAGGACCGGCGATTCGGTGGTGGGGGCGTTCGCGTTCGCCGGATCGGCGCTCGCTGCAGGGGCGGCGGATCCATCCGCGGGTCCGAGGGCGATCGCGGTGGCGATGCCGGGCGCGAAGCGGCAGCGTTGGAGAATCACGCTGCTCGTGCGGCCGTCGATGAGGACGCCAAACTCGTCGGGTGTGCTCGGGCTTCCGACGAACTGCGCATTCACGAGGGCGATGTCGCTCGCTCCGCGAATGTGCACGCCGGCCTTGTGCCATGCCTCGAAGCGGCAGTCCTTCACCGTCATGTGGTCGGTGCGATCGATGAGAAGACCGGATCGCTCAGCCATGTCGCCGGTCTTCGCGACATAGATGCTGGTCAGGGCGATGTGCTTCGAACGGCCGCCGTCGCTTCCGGAGACGATCACGCCAGCGCGCCGGCCGCCGGTGATGAGGAGATGCTCGATGCGGACATGCTCGGCATCGACCAGATGAATGCCCACATCGACCGCCGCGATCGTGGCGAGGTTGCGGGCGTCGCTCGAGGCGCTGCGGATCGTGATCGGGCGGTTCGCCTCGCCCTTCAGGCCATCGAAGCGCACCTCGCGATGCTTGCCGGGCATCAGGATGATCTCGTCACCGGGCTTCACCCGATCCTTCAGAACCGACCAGTCATCGCCCGCGCGAACGAGGTGTTGCGTCGCGACCGCTTCGCCGGCGAAGGCGGCGATCGCGACGAGAGGAACGCAGGGAAGGACGAATCGGGTGAGCATCGTTGGGCCGGTCAGGTCGCCCGGGAAGCGGCGGGGTTGCGCGGAGCCGGGAGGGTCGTGCGCAGGATCGTGGTGCGCTCGATCGCCTCCGCCGACCATCGGTCAAGAGCCGCCGGCAGGAGCAGAGTGTCTCCGACTTCGGCCCGAAGCGAGCTGGCAGCGGGACCCGTGAGCCCGACCGAGCCTTCCACGACGGCGAAGATCTCGGGCATGCCGGTGCCGCCGAGTTGGAGTCGGGCGCCGGGGCGGGCGTCGATCCACTCGATCGCGAAGAACGCGGTGGAGCAGAGGCTCCGGCGGGTGAGGCCGTCGGCTGCGGGCCCGATCGCCGTACCGCTTCCGCCGCTTGCCCGCACGATCCCCGGCGTTCCATCTTCCTGGTCATCGCCGAAGCGCATGCAGGCCCGGGCCTCGGCGATGTGGAGCGGTCGGCCCGGATCACGGCGGTTCCAGTCGAAGACCCGGAAGGTCGTGTCGCTCGGGGTCTGGACTTCCGCCGCGACGATGCCAGCGCCGAGGGCGTGACAGATGCCGCTCGGGAGATAGACGCAGTCGCCGCGCTCGACAGGCAGGGCAATCAGGTGGTCGAGGACACCGCCCTCATCCTCGGCGCCGTCGCCGAAGGACTGTCGCTCGAGATCGCGAAAGAAACGCTCGCGGTCGACCTCGCGGCGCACGCCACGATAGAGAACCGCTCCGGCCTCCGCTTCGAGAATGACCCACGCTTCGGTCTTGAGATAGGTGCCAGGATGCGCTGCCGCATAGGCGGCGTCGGGATGCACCTGGATCGAGAGATGCTCGTGGGCGTCGAGGTACTTCACGAGCAGCGGAAAGCCGCCGTCGCTTGAGAGCGGCACCGAGCCGAGAATCGCTGCCCGGTCGCTCGCCAACAACTCACGCAGGGTCTCGCCGGCGTAGCGGCCGACGAGGACGCGATTGCGCCCGTCGGCGATCGACGCTGGAAGATCGGCCACCTCCCAGCTCTCGCCGATGCGGGCGCCGATCCCGACCCGCTTGCCGAATCGCCGCAGCCGGTCGCCGCCCCACGCTCGCGGCTTCAGGATCGGTTCGAAGAGAAGCGGTTCGTTGAAGCTGGTGGGCGGTGCCGACATGGCCTGGGATCCGTCAGCCGAGGCTCAGAAGGTCATGCCGGTGATCTTCGATTCGAAGACGATGCGGCCGTCGACGATCCCCTGAGCAAGGCAGACGAATCGCTTGCGGCTCGAGGTGAGCTCGTGGGCGAGCAGGTAAAGGGTGTCGCCCGGCACGACCTGCCCGCGGAAGGAGGTCTCGTCGCAGCGGGTGAAGCCGAGGAACCCGAGGTTCTCGTACTTCGACCGCTGGAGCCAACTGGAGACCTGGGCGGCGGCCTCGATCATGAGGACGCCCGGGAGGAGTGGGCGCCCGGGAATGTGCCCGGGCACCCAGAACTCGTCGTGGCGGACATGCTTCACGCCAAGCACATCGCAGAGGTCGTCGCTCGCCCAGATGATGTGGTCGAGGTGGCGCATGTGACCGCACTGCGGATTGATGCGACCGACCTCTTCGGCGGAGGAGCGGACCTGGGTCTTGTCGATGGCTGAGATGTCAAAAAGCGGCTGGACGGGCACGGGAGGGGTCTCGCGCGGTGAGGAGGGGACGCGCTGTTGCCCGGAGGGCCAACGGGGGAACGATTAGGCCTTCGCGCCGGGCTTCGACGCAGGCGCAGCGGCCGGGGCATCGCCGCCGTCGCGGGCCTCGAGGATCGCACCGCGCAGGTCCTGAGCGGCCTGGCGGATCTCCTGCATGATCTTGCGGACGCGCGTGCCGGCGGCCTTGTTGCCACCTTCGGCCTTCTTCACATCCTCTTCGACTTCCTTCACGAGCTTGACGAGGCGGTCGTAGGCTTCCATGGTTCAGTCACCCTCACATCGAGATTGGACGCTGATCGCTGCGAGCGGGGCTCCCCACGAGCAGGCGACCGGATTGAGAGGAGAGAATACCGCTCCGAAGGGGGTGCTCCGGTCCATGCCGGGGTTTTCTTTGGGGGTTTTCTTCGGAGGGCTGTCGAAAACCCGAGCCACGCGAAGCGGACAGCGTCGGACGCCTTCCAGTGTTATCAGACGCGCGACCGTTCAACGCGCGTCGCCGTGGCGGACCGACTTCACGATGCCGAGGCAGGCGCGGAAGGCCGGGTCGCTCGCATCGCCGAGGAGTTCATAGGTCGCCCCGAGCGTGCCGGTGAGGGCCGCGCCGGCCCGGACCATCCGCTCGAAGGCGGGACCGATCTGGTCGCGCTGGCCGCTTGAGATCGCGTCGGTGGCGAGGAAGACCTGCCGACCGCCGGCGAGGAGGTCGAGGGCCGTCTGGAGGACGCACACATGGGCCTCGACGCCGCAGAGGAGGACGCTCGCGGTTCCCCAGCCGTCGAGCAGGGCTCGCACCTCCGGCACGACCGCGCTGAAGCGGGTCTTCTCAATGACCGGCGTGCCCGGGCGGATGTGGTCGCGCACCTGTTGGACGGAGTGCCCGAGCCCGCGGACATACTGCTCGGTCACGATGGTGCGCAGGCCGAGGGCATCGGCGACATCGAGCAGGATGCCGCAGTTGACCGCGACATCCTCGCCGCGGTGAATCGTCGGGGCGAGCCGCTCCTGCACATCGATGACCAGAAGCGCGGTGTCGGAACGGTGGAGGCGGGGAATGGGCATGGTGCGTCACACGGTCAGCGTGGGCTCTTCGGCAAGGGCCGCTCCGTAGCGGGCCCGAATCGGTTCGACGACCGCGCGAACGAAGGCCGTGGTCTGCTCGGCTGCGCGGCCCGTCGCCGAACCGGCGTCGCAGACGGCCCGAAGATCCACAGCGGCGAAGAGCGGATCGGCCGCGAGGCGATCGAGGAGATCGTTCGAAGCCCCCTCGCCCTTCACCTGCGCTGCCGCAGCCTGGCTGTGGACGCGAATCGCCTCATGCGCTTCCTGTCGATCCGCTCCGGCCTTGGCCGCTGCGAGCATGAGGTTCTCGCTGAGCATGAAGGGCAGCTCGGCGTCGAGATGCTGGGCGATCATCCGCTCGTGCACGACCAGGCCGCCGGTCACATTCGCCATGATGTCAAGCGCGCCGTCGAGGGCGAGGAACGCCTCGGGCAGCGAGAGTCGGCGGTTCGAGCTGTCGTCGAGCGTGCGTTCGAGCCACTGCGTCGCGGCGGTGTCGAGGCCGTTGTGGGCAAGCGACATGACGAAGCGGGCGAGGCCCGTCGCCCGCTCGCAGCGCATCGGATTCCGCTTGTAGGGCATCGCCGACGAGCCGATTTGGTCCGCCTCGAAGGGCTCTTCGATTTCCTTGAGATTCGCGAGCAGCCGCAGGTCGTTGCAGCACTTGTGGACCGCCGCCGCGGCGACCGCAAGCGAGGAGAGAAGCTGGGCGTCCACGAGCCGCGGATAGGTCTGCCCGCAGACGGGAACGCAGGAGGCCTCGGGCCAGGCGACGAGCGCACCGAGCCGCGCGACGAAGGCCGACTCGAGTCGATCGACGCGGGCTGGATCGTTGCCGAGGAGGCCGAGGAAACTCGCCTGCGTGCCGGTCGCGCCGCGGAGTCCCTTCAATCGGAGCGTCGCGAGGCGATGCTCGACCTCGGCGAGGGCGATCGCGAAATCCTGGGCCCAGAGCGTCGCACGCTTGCCGACGGTCGTCGGCTGCGCCGGTTGATAGTGGGTGAAGCCAAGCGTGGCGAGCTCGCGGCGCTCGATGGCGAAGCGTCCGAGCCGATCGACGACGCGGGCGAGCTTCAGGGCGATGAGTTGAAGCGCCTCGCGAAGGATGAGGACATCGGCGTTGCAGACGACATCCTGACTCGTCATGCCGAGATGGATGATGCCGCGAGCGCCGGGTGCGACATCGCCGAAGGCGTGCACATGGGCCATGACATCGTGGCGAAGTCGCGCCTCGTGATGGGCGGCTGCGTCGAAGTCGATGTCATCGAGATGGGCGGCGAGCTCGGCGATCTGGGCGTCGCTGACGGGAAGTCCGATCTCCCGTTCGCTCTGGGCAAGGGCGAGCCAGATCCGCCGCCAGAGCGAGAACTTCGCTCGGGCGCTCCAGATGCGGCGCATCGCCCGGCTGGCGTTGCGGGTCTCGAGCGGTGACTGGTAGCCGTCCTGTGCGGAAGCGTTCGTCATGGTTCAGGCCTTCACCTTCAGTTCCTCGCCTCGCATGATCCGCCCGATGTTCGCCCGGTGCTTCACGACGATGAGGATGGCAATGACCGCCGCGACCGAGAGCGTCGGCGTCGAGGCCGAGAGCGCACTCGTCGGATCGTCAGCGAGTCCGCAGCGGACGAGAAGTGCGAGCGGGATCGAGAGTGCGGCGACGATGCTGGCGAGCGAGACCATCTTCGAGAGCTTCACCGTCACGATCCAGACCGCGAGGGCGACGAGCGTCGGCACGGTCAGCGGCGTCCACATCGCGACGAACGCCCCGAAGCCGGTGGCGACGCCCTTTCCGCCGCGGAAACCGACCCATGGACTGAAGACATGACCGAGCAGGCTGATCACCGCGGTGAGGAGCCAGAGCCAGAGTTCCGAAGCGGGCATCTCGACCGCGGGAGCGCCGAGGAGGCCGCGACTCCATCCCGCGATGAGGACCGGCAGCGCACCCTTGAGGGCGTCCAGGGCGAAGCAGAGAAAGCCGAAGCGGCGACCGAGCACGCGGCCGACATTCGTGGCTCCGATGTTGCCTGACCCTTGGGCGCGGATGTCAACGCCCTTCGCCTTCGCGATGAGGAGGCCAAAGGGAATGCTGCCCAACAGGAAGGCGAGGATGAGGAGGGCAGGCCACGCGGCGGGCCCCAGTGCGGAAGAGACGGGCATGGGAAGGTGATAGTCTCTGACATTCCGATGAACTCCGCCACGCCCGTCGCTCAGCCTCCGCGCGGCGTGCCTCCGGGCACGCGGCGGACGCTCAAGCGCGAGGGCCGTCGGGGGGTGTTCCTCGTGCGGGCCCCGGACGGCAGCGATGAACTCGTCAAGCGCTGGCCGGCGACTCCCTGGGAACTCTGCAAGCTCGCGATCGGAATCGCCCAGCCGCAGCGGCAGTTGCGCGGGGCACGACGGCTCCTTGCCGCGGGCGTTGCGACGCCGCGGCCGCGCGGCGGCGTGCGGCTCTCGACGATCGGTGGCTTCGTCATCGAGATCCGCCTCGGCTGGGTCGAGGGCGAGAGCCTGCTCGACGCCGTGCGCCGGGCGATCGGCGATGGCGACGGCGAGCGTCTGGCGCGTCTCGGAGCGGCGCTTGGGGCGATCCGCGATCGTCTCGAGGTGGCCCGACTCTTCCACCGCGACGCAAAGCTCTCGAACTTCATCCTGACGCCGCTCGACGCGATCGTCGCCATCGACACGGTCGGCATCCGCGCCTCGCGCCACCCCGCATCAGAGCGCATGCGCTGGCGCGACGCGATCGCCTGCGAACTCGCCTCAGAAGAACGGCTCGTCGCGGCGGCGTTTCTTCACGCCGCAGGATGAGCGCTCGGCGCCGTCGCTGACAGCAGTTCCGCCGCGTGGGCCATGACATCGCCGACGCTGATGCGGTCGATCGCGCAGAACGCCGGGCGATCGTCGGCGACGAGTTCCTCGGGCAGGAATGGCTCCGCGACGACGATGCGCTCGGGCACGCCCGGAAGGCGCGTCCAGCGGTGGTCGGTCGGGCCGAAGAGGGCGACGGTCGGACGGCCGAACGCCGCCGCGAAATGGCGCGGACCGGTGTCGTTGGTGATGACGATCGCCGCACGCTCGACGATCGCCTTGAGGGCCCCGAGGCCAAGCGGCCGCTCCGCAAGACTCGTCGTCGGCACGCGGCACGCAGCGCGAATCGACTCGATGAGGGCTCGTTCGCCCGGGCTTCCCGCGATGAGCGTCGTCAGGCCATGCCGTTCCCGCAGCGCTTCCGCGACGCTGGCAAATCGCTCGACCGGCCAGCGCTTCGCCGGATTGTTCCCGCCCGGCACGAGCAGAGCGAAGGGGCCGTCGAGCGCATCGAGGAGCGTGCGAGCAGCCATGCCGTCGCCCTCGGTTGCGACGAGTCGCGGGCGTCGATCGGGGACGGCGACGCCGAGTCCGCGCTCGACCAGATTGCAGTAGAAGTCGACGGTGGAGCGGGGGCGTTCGCGCGGCATCGCGACGCGCTCGGTCAGCAGGATGCCGCGGGCGTCGCGGGCGTAACCGATTCGTCGGGGCACGCCGCTCAGTCTCACCATGAGCGCTGTGCGGAAGGAGTTCGGAAAGAGGATCGCGACATCGGCGCCGAGTGTGCGGAGTCGGCGAGCGGCACGCAACGGTCCGAGGGTTCCCGCCGCCGCCTCGACGATCCTGTCGGTGAAGTCTGGAAGCCCGTCGAGCACGGCGTCGATTCCAGGTCGACAGAGAAGCGTGCGCCGAGCATCCGGCCACGCCGCGGCGATCGCTCGAAACGCCGGCGTCGCCATCGTCGCGTCGCCGACCCAGGAGGGGGCGACAATGAGGAGGTGACGGCATGGCGCCGCTGGGCGTCCGCTCATCGCTCGGCCTCTCCCGGCGCATGCCAGAGCGGCGTGCCGAACTTTCCGCGATGCCAGGCGTCGGTCGAGCGGCGGAGTTCGTTCGCGAGTCCCATCGCGACGATCGGCGGGCCGACCACGGTCAGCGCGATCGCCCGATCATCGATCAGGAGTTCGGCGAGCGTCACGCCCATCCGTTCGGCGATCCCGCGGGCGGTCGCCTCGACGATGCGGGCGACCGCCGGGTCCTCGAGCGGACAGACCTCGGACATCGCGTGGCGACTTCGGAGCGTCACCGTCGACCGTTCGTTCCTGCGAGGTTGATCCTCCGGCCTCGGAGGCAGAGCGGGGTCGTCGGGCATCGGCCGGCTCCGAACTATCGCCCATCGAACAGAAGAAGCGCGATCGTGGCGAGCTGGGCGAGGAGCGCGCCGCCCATCCAGCGGGCGAAGAGCGTGATGTCGGCAAGCTCGAGGAGCGCGAAGACGGCGAGCACGATGGTCAGCAACTGCGTCGCAGCGGCCACGATGCGCAGCGGCCCGAACTCGCCGCGGCGGGTGCGATCGGTGCGAACCTCCTCGACGAGTTCGACGAGCGCTCGCCGCAGCGGCTCAAGCGCCGACTTCGCGCCGCGTCCGCCGCGATGGGCCTCCTCGCGCCGTTCCTTGCGCTGGGCGTTGTTCTTCCGCTCGGCGCGAGCGCTGCGGGCCCGTCGGTCAGCGGCTTCGGACACCGTCGCCACGGCGGTCGCGCGGGCCTCGGTCGCCGGCTTCATCTCGATCTCGAGCGCCGCGCGGCTGCGGGTCCGTTCGGCGATGCGCAGGGCGACCTCGGCCGCATCGTTCATGCGATGCCAGAGCACCGTGTCGACGGCATCGACGAACTCGCGCACCACGAACTCCGGATTCGACGCCTGGATCGTCGTCTCATCCTCGCCAAGGAGAATCGTGCGAACACCCGCGGCCTTGCCGGCGATGATGTCGCGGGCCTGATCGCCGATCACCCAGCCGCGATCGAGATCGAGGGCCAAGTCCGCCGCCGCCTGGAGCAGCATGCCCGGGCGCGGTTTGCGCCACGGATGCTCGCGTCGATAGTCAGGATGGGTGCCCTCGGGGTGGAAGGGGCAGTAGTAAAAGCGATCGAGCACGCGCTTGCCGCCGCTCTCCTCGTCGATCATCTGGGCGATGCGGGCATGGACGCGGTCGACATCGGCCTCGCCATAGCGGCCGCGGGCGACGCCGCCCTGATTCGTCACGACGACGAGCCGATAGCCCGCGTCCTTCAGCCGCTTGAGCCCCTCCGCGACGCCGGGGAGCAGGCGCACCTTGGCCGGATCGCCAAGGTCGCCGTCATTGGCGATGAGCGTGTTGTCGCGATCAAGAAAGACGACTGGATCCACGGCGCGATCCCTTTCCGGAGAGAGAGACGCTCAGACCACCACCGCCGGCTCGGCGGAGGTGCGGACGCGGCCCACATGATCGCCGAAACTCGTCCCGATGCCGCGGGCGGCGACGACGAGCGGGTGATTCTGCGGCACGAGCCGCTGCTTGCCGGCGGCGAAGAGGAGGTCAACATCGGTGAAGACGTTGTTCTCGCGCACCACCATCCGGCCGACGCCGCCGCGCATGAGCGTTTCGAGGGCGTAGTAGCCGAAGTTCGTGCCGAGAATGCGATCGGCCGCGATCGGCGGGCCGCCTCGCTGGATGTGCCCGAGGACCGTGGTGCGGGTTTCCGCGCCGGTTCGAAGCTCGATCTCCTTGGCGACGAACTGGCCGATGCCGCCGAGGCGGATCGGATCGGGGCTCGTCGGATCAAGCCGGGCGACGATCTGCTCGCCGCCGAGCGGCTTGGCACCCTCGGCGACGACCACGATCGCGAACTTCGGGCCGCTCGAGCGTCGGGCGGCGATGTAGTCGGCGACGACATCGAGATCGAAGGGGATCTCGGGCATCAGGATGACATCCGAACCGCTCGCGACGCCGGCATGCAGGGCGATCCAGCCGGCGTTGCGGCCCATCACCTCGCAGACCATGACCCGGTGATGGCTGTCGGCGGTCGAGTGCAGCCGGTCGAGGGCGTCGGTGGCGGTCGCCACGGCGGTCAGGAAGCCGAAGGTGATTTCGGTGCCGACGAGGTCGTTGTCGATGGTCTTCGGCACGCCGATGACATTCACCCCGGCGCGGACGAGCGGGGCGGCGCAGGCCATCGTGCCGTCGCCGCCGATGACGATCAGCGCGTCGAGCCGGTTCCTGGTGCAGGTGTCGAGGCAGCGATCGGTGACATCGCGGAAGATCGGCTTGCCGGCGCTGTCGAGGCCGATGCAGAAGTGTCCGGGATTCGCCTTGTTGTGGCTCCCGAGGATCGTGCCGCCGCGGGTGAGGATGCCCGAGACATCCTTGAAGGTGAGCGGGCGGGTTCGATTTTCGATGAGTCCGAGGAAGCCGTCCTCGATGCCGACGACATCGATGCCGTGCATGCGGATGGCGGTCTTGGCGACGGCGCGAATGACGGCGTTCAGGCCCGGGCAGTCGCCGCCGCCGGTGAGGACACCGACGCGACGGATGGCGGAGGATGGGGTCATGGATGCGGCGCGGAAAGGGTGATCAGCGAGAGGGCCTGGCGAGCGCGGCCGGAAACGACCCGCGCGACGGCGAAACGGAAGAGGGTACCATCGCGGGCGGCTCCGGGATCGTTCGCTCCCGGTCATCGCCATTCCGTTTCGCTTGCACGAGGCTCTCGACCGTGACGCTGCCCGCACCCGATCCCACGATTCCCTCCGATGGCTCCGATCTCGTCGCTGCGCGACGCGAGAAGCTGCGGAAGCATCGGGAGGAGTTGGGGATCGAACCCTATGGCGAGCGGATCGACGGGCTGCATTCCCTGGCCGACGCCCGAGCCCTCTTCGCCGAGGCCGATTCGCTGGCCTTCGAGGCGAGCGAGGCGGCCCGCAAGGCCGACCCGACGGCGCCCCTCCATGACCGTCGGGCGGTCGCGCGCGTCGCCGGCCGCGTCGTCCAGCATCGCGACATCGGCAAGCTCGTCTTCGTGCGCGTGCGCGACGCGAGCGGCGATCTTCAGGTCACGATCTCGAAGGCGAATGTGGGCGAGGAGCGCGACTTCGCCCTCGCGAAGCAGCTTGACTACGGCGACATCGTCGTCGCCGAGGGCCCGATCGGCCGCACGAAGACCGGCGAGATCTGCGTCTGGGCCAAGCGACTCTCGATGCACGCGAAGTCGATCGCGCCGCCTCCCGAGAAGTGGCACGGGCTCACCGATCCCGAGATTCGCTATCGCAAGCGATATGTCGACATGTATGCAAATCCCGAGGTGATCCAAACCTTCGCGGCGCGGTCGCGGATCGTCTCGCGCATGCGGCGATACATGGAATCGCAGGGATACCTCGAGGTCGAGACGCCGATGATGCAGCCGCTCGCCGGCGGCGCCGCGGCGCGTCCCTTCATGACGCATCACAACGCCCTCGACATGCCGCTCTTCATGCGCATCGCCCCGGAGCTCTATCTCAAGCGGCTCCTCGTCGGCGGCATGCCGAAGGTCTTCGAGATCAACCGGAACTTCCGCAACGAGGGCGTCGACCGCAGCCACAATCCCGAGTTCACCGCGATGGAGGCCTACCAGGCCTTCGGCGACTACATGACGATGCTCGATCTGGTCGAGGGACTCGTCTTCGATCTCGCCCGGCAGCAGTGGCTCGATCGCCGCGCGGCCGGACATCCCGTCGAGGGCAGTGAGGACGCTCCGATCCTGCCCTTCGGAGCGCTCGCGATCGACTATCGCCGCCCCTTCGAGCGGGTGCGCTATGCCGAACTCTTCGAGCGGGCCTGCGGCTTCCCGATGGACGACATCGCCAAGGTCAGGGCCCAGGCCAGGGCGATGCACCTGAAGGACGAGGCGAAGCTCGACGACTGGCTCGTCATCAACGAGGTCTTCGAGGAGGCCGCGGAACCGCTGCTCGATCCGCAGCGACCGACCTTCGTCCTCGACTATCCGAGCGCGATCTCGCCGCTCACACGGCCGAAGCGCTCGAACCCGACGCTTTGCGACCGCTGGGACCTCTTCATCGCGGGCATGGAAATCGGTCCGGCCTACAGCGAGCTGAACGATCCGGACATCCAGCGGGCGAAGTTCACCGAGCAGTTGCGCGGCGCCGACGACGAGGAGAGCACCTTCCGCTCGCTCGACCATGACTTCCTCGAGGCCCTCGAGGTCGGCATGCCGCCGGCGGGGGGGATGGGCCTCGGCGTCGACCGACTCGTCATGCTCCTCACCGACTCGCAGTCGATTCGCGATGTCATCCTGTTCCCGCTTCTCAAGCGAGCCGAGGGCTCGTAACGCTCGGCATCCGCTCGGCCGCACCACGGTAGGGAATCCCATGACGAAGACCCAGCCTTCCGCGTCCCCGTGCGGCTTCGTGCGTCGATGCACGATCCAGGTGATCGCGTTCCTCCTCCTCCTGCTCGCCGGGCCGACGGCGCTCGCCCAGGTGCATGGCGGCTCGCGACCGCCGGAGCCCGCCGCACCCGCCGCGCCCGTTCGGTCGCTCGATGGCTGGGAGGTGCTCACCGAGCGCTGGTACGAGCTCACCCTCGCTGGGCAACCCTGCGGTTCGATTCACGCACTCGTCGAGCGGCAGGGTGAGCGGATCCGCAGCTCGAAGGTCATGCAGATGCGCCTCGCCCGCGGCGACACGACGGTCGAGGTCGCCTCGGAGACGCGCTTCGTCGAAAGCGCCCGCGGCGAGCCGATCGAGGCCTCGCTTCGTCAGCGGATGGGCGCAACGGCGAACTCGGCGCCGACCGAGACGACGGTGCGGTTTCGCCGCGACGGCGACGCCTGGGTCGCGGACATTCGCGAAGGTGCGGAGGGACAGGTCGTGCGCGAGAAGCGCCTGCCGGGATCGGGCTGGCTGCCGCCGGCGGCGCTCGATCGATTCGTCACCGAGCGCATTCGGGCCGGCGCGCGGCAGATCGAATATCGCTCGGTCGATGTCGAGTCGGGACTCGAGCTGGTCACGGTGACGATGCGCCGGAAGGGCTCGGGAATGGTGAACATCGATCACGAAGCGACGCCGCGCACGCTGCCGGTGTCGCTCTGGACCGCTATCGATAGCCTTCAGAAGATCGAAGTGACCGAGCGCTACGCCGGCGACGGCGTGCTCGTCGAAAGTGCAGCGCCGCTCGGCATCGGCGAACTCAAGACGCGATTGACCTCGCGCGAGCGGGCCGTCAACGCGAGTCAGCGAAGCGGGGCCGAGGTGCTCGTCGCGAGCTTCGTCCCCGCGAAGCGTCGCATCTTCGGGGTCATGGAGAAGATGCGCCTCGCGGTGCGGGTCGAGACGAAGACCGGTGAGATCAACGAGTTTCCTTCGGTCGGCGCCCAGCGCGTGCGACGATTGGCCCCCAACGCCCTCGAGATCGCGATCGATGCCGGGCGCGGCAGCGAGCCAGAGCCTGGCGACGCCACCAACCCGGCCTATCTCGCCCGCTCGAGCCTCATCGATGGAAGCGATCCGAGCGTGCGTCGGATTCTCGATGCTGCGCTGCCGAAGGATCGGGAACTGCCGCCCGCCGAACGGGCCGAGCTGCTGCGGAAGGCGACCGACCGAGCGCTGCCGAGCAAGAACCTCGCGAGCCCCTTCGCCTCGGCTGCGGAAGCCGCTGAGGCCCGCGGCGGCGACTGTAGCGAACATGCGGTGCTCCTCGCGGCGCTGCTGCGTGAGTCGGGCGTTCCAGCGCGCGTCGCCAGCGGCCTCGTCTACGCCGATCGCTTCGCGGGCGAGCGGAATGTCTGGGCCTGGCATGTCTGGACGCAGGCGCTTCTGCCCGAGCCCGACGGTTCGCTTCGTTGGCGCGATCTCGACGCGACGCTTCCCGTTCCCTATCACGCCGCGCACATCTGCGTGGCGGTCGGTGCGCTCGAAGCGGGTGCGACCGATCCGATGTGGACTTCAACGCTTTCGCTGATCGGTAACCTCTCGATTCTCGACCTGACCGGCGAGGACGCGGAGCGGGCGTTCGAAGAGGTGGGCTTGCCGGTCGCTCGCTGACCGCACGACGCTCGGATGCACCGCATGGACCTCGAACGAGCTGATCCATCACCGACCCTTCCCGCTCGCGATCCGCGCGGACACAAGGGCACCTTTGGAACGGTGCTCGTCATCGGCGGTCATCGCGCAACCGGCGTCGATGGCTCGGTCTGCACGATGATCGGAGCGCCCGCACTCGCTGCGATGGCGGCACTTCGAAGCGGCGCCGGCCGCGCCGTGTTGGCGATGCCGGCGGCGCTCCTGCCGGCGGGTCTCACCATCTGTCCAGCCGCGACCGGCGTCGAACTCCCCGCCTGCCTAGACGGAAGCCTCGATGCGAGCGGCGCTGCGGCGCGCATCGACGCTGTGACCGGTTCGGCCGATGCGATTGTCCTCGGACCCGGTTTCGGCGTCGGCCACGCCGAAGAGCGCGTGGTGATGCGGCTTGTGGCGACCCCCGATCGTCCGATCGTCCTCGATGCCGACGGCCTTTCGTGTTTCGCGGCGACGCGGGAAGGGTGGCGTGACATTCGAGCGCCGCTCGTGCTCACGCCGCATCCGGGCGAGTTCGCTCGACTCGCCGCGCCGCTTGGCATCAGCCATTCGGCGACGGAGAGCTCGAGTCGCCCTGCCGCAGCCGGAGAGCTTGCGCGTCGTCTCGGTGCGATCGTCGTTCTCAAGGGCGCACGCACCGTCGTCAGTGACGGGCTCCGCCTCTGGGAGTGCGTCACGGGCGTCGCCGGCGCGGGCACCCCCGCACTCGCCGTCGGCGGAAGCGGCGATGTCCTCGCGGGACTTTTGGGCGGCTTCATCAGCCAATTCGGATCCGCTCGGGCGGGCCGCCCATCGCACCTCTCGCTCTTCGAGATCGCCTGCTGGGCGGTGCGCGTCCATGCGACCGCCGGTGAGCGCTGGACGACATCGCATGGATCGGCGGGCATGCTTCCCACGGATCTTGCCGACGAGCTTCCCGCGACGATCGAGTCCTTCCGGCGCGGAACCCCCGCGTGACGAGCGGTACACTCGCCGCATGACTTCGTCTTCGATCGCCGCAGTCGGCCAGCCCTCCGCCCACATCGACATTCGGTCGCTCACCGACCGCATGGTCTTCGAGGGCGTCTACAGCCTCGTCAATCCGCAGCTCGCGACGACCCGGCAGGCGAAGCCCTTCCTCAAGGCGATCCTCAAGGACGCGAGCGGCGAGGTGCCGACGCGGATGTGGACCTGCGACGAACAGACCTTCGCGTCGCTCGCCAACGCTGCCTTCGCTCGGGTGAAGGCACGGACCGAGCTCTACAACAACGCGATCCAGGTCGTCCTCGACGGCATCGAACCGGCGGAGCCGACGGCGGCGGAGCTCGCGAGGCTCGTGCCGACGACGCGGCATGACATCGAGGCGATGTTCATCGAGGTCTCGGGCATCCTCCGCACGCTTCGCCACGATGCGATGCTCCGACTCGCCGAGGCGTTTCTCGGCGACGAGAAGCTCATGCAGCGATTCCGCCGCGCCCCGGCCGCGGCGAGCGTCCACCACGCCTTTCTCGGCGGACTCCTCGAGCACACCCTCCAGTTGCTGAAGGTGGCGGAACGGATCCTCCCGCTCTACCCCGACCTCAACCGCGACATCGTGCTCATGGGCCTCTTCGTCCATGACCTCGGCAAGACCGTCGAACTCGACTGGGAACGGGGCTTCACCTACACCTTCCGGGGCAACCTCATCGGCCATGTCGTCGACGGCATCCTGCTCCTGCGGGCGAAGTTCAACGCGGTGAAGGCCGCCGGCGGCCCCGACCTGCCGCCGCGAGCCCAAACGGTTCTCGAGCACATCGTCGCGAGCCATCACGACAAGCTCGAGTTCGGCGCCGCCAAGCCGCCGTCGACCCCCGAGGCGATCTTCGTCGCCCTGCTCGACAATCTCGACGCGAAGACGGCGCTGGCCCTGACCCAGGTTCGACGCGGCGAGTATGGCCTTGAGACCGACATCGGCGGCGAGTTCACCGACAAGATCTGGGCCCTCGACGGCAACCGGCTCTATCGGCCCGATCCGCTGCGCGACGAGTGAGTGGTGGCGGACATCACGCGCGGCGCGCGAGCGGATTGCGCTGAAGGCTGCTACCCTCCGCGCGTATGGCAGTCCCAACGCACGAATCGATGCAGGTCTTCCCGGGTTCGCGGTATGTCGGCATGGTGTGGGCGGGGCGCGTGATCAGCGGCCTCTGCATGGCGGCGCTGACCATGAGCGCGGTCATGAAGTTCCTCCAGCCGCCGATGCTGCTCGAGGAGATGGCCCGCTTCGAGATTCCCACCACGAAGCTCGTCATGATAGGCGTCATCGAGCTGGTCTGCGTCCTGCTCTACGCGATTCCGCGCACCGCAGCGCTCGGCGCGGTGCTCCTGACCGGCTACCTCGGCGGAGCGACGCTGACGCACCTGCGAATCGACGATCCGATCTTCGGTCCGGTCGTCATCGGGATCTTCGTCTGGCTCGGACTCTGGTTCCGCGACGCGCGGGTCCGCGCCCTGCTGCCGCTCCGCTGAGCGCGGCGTGCGGCGTGCAGCACGATTCGCGCCAGAGAACCACAGAGGCACGGAGGGCACAGAGGCAGCACAGAGGAGTCAACGGAAAGAGGGAACTCGTCGCGCACACTCGTAGGCGCAGAGTGGACTTGACTTGGGTCGGGACTTCTCAAGGGTGCCCAGCGCCAGCGCTCCGCAAGTCCCTTTGGCACCGGCATGTCTTCATCAACGCGCGCGCAACCTATCTCCTCTTTTGCCTTCTCTGTGCTGCCTCTGTGCCCTCCGTGCCTCTGTGGTTCTCTGGCGGAATAGTGCAGAAAGCTGCGTCCTCTGTGGTTCTCTGGCGCGAATTGTGCAGAGTCCCGCGGCCTCTCCGTTACGGCCCGCGGTCGCGGTAGCTCGGCGGCGCGGCCCAGCGCATCTTGTCGAGGAGCGTGCGCCAGTAGGAGTTCGACGGGTTGCCGACGAGGAGCGCGTGCACCGGATGGCGGGCGATGCGAACGACATCGCCCGCGGTGAGGCCATGGGTGACCTGGCCGTCGAGGACGAGCGAGGTGCCCTCGTTGGACCGCGTGACGGTGATCGCGAGCTCCGCCGCGCCGGGCAGGACGAGCGGTCGGAACGCCAGCGAGTGCGGGGCGTTCGGCGTGAGGATGATCGCGTCGACATCGGGATGCACGATCGGCCCGCCGGCGCTCACGTTGTAGGCCGTCGAGCCGATCGGCGTCGCGATGATGACGCCGTCGCCGGTGAGATCCGGGCCTTCGTTTCCCGCTCCGCCGAAGGAGCTTCCGAAGCGTCCGATGGTTCGGATGGTGAGTTCGATCATCCGATAGGGCGGACCGGCGGCGATGACGCAATCGTTGATCGCGGCCGATGAGAAGAGCGGTTCGCCCTTCGCGTTGAGGACCGAGATCGAGAGCGCCATGCGCTGGCGAATCAGCGGGGCGCTGCCGAAGACCATGCCGGCATGCGTGACGAAGGAATCCCAGTCGAACTCGGCGAGGAAGCCCAGCCGTCCGAAGTTGACCCCGACGATCGGCCGCTTGCGCTCGAGGAGCCGTCGGGCCTCGGAGAGCAGCGTCCCGTCGCCCCCGAGCACGACGGCAAGATCGAACTCCGGCACGGCGGCGACCGCATGGTTGAGCGCCGACTCGACCTCGACCGTCGCCTTCAGGTCGGCGAGCGTCCCGATGATCCGCTTGGCCTCCTCGAGGCGTGCCGACACGCCCGGACGCGAGCGGTTGGTGACAAGGAGAACGCTTGGGCGAGAGGGCATGCGGTGATCCGTTCGTTCGCGGGACGCCTGGTGCGGACGAACCCGAGCTACTGGACGAGTCCCTTCGTCAGGCGCATGAACGCCGTCTCGAGGTTGACCTGTTCTTGGGCCATCGACGAAAGCCGGAAGCCGGCGGCGATGAGCCGCGATGGAATCTCGCTCGCCCGGAAGCCGCTGTCGGGATCGACCGCCACATCGATGCGCTGGCCGCCGTCGGCCTCGACGACATCGACGCGGGTGACCCCCTTGACCTTCGCGAGCAGCTCCGCCGCTTCGCTTGCCCGCTCGTCGACGCTGACCTGGATGACCATGCCGGCGCTCGTGCGGCGCATGACATCGGCGACGGAGCCGGAGTAGACGAGCTTCCCGCGCTCGACGATGCCGACGACATTGCAGAGTTCAGCCAGCTCGTGCAGGAAGTGGCTCGAGATGATGATGGTCTTGCCCATGCGGCGCAGCTCCTTCAGAAGCTCGCGCATCTCGATGCGGGCCCGCGGATCGAGACCGGAGGCGGGCTCGTCCATGAGGAGCACCTTCGGGTCGTGCAGGAGGACGCGGGCGACCGCGAGCCGCTGCTGCATGCCGCGGGAGAGGCCGTTCACCTCGGAGGTCGCCTTGTAGGAGAGGTCGGTGAGGTCGAGGACATCGCGGACGACCTGCTCGCGCTTCTTGCCGTGGATCGCGTAGCAGGCGGCGAAGAACTCGAGGTACTCCGAGACCACCATGTCCTCATACGCGCCCATGAAGTCCGGGACATAGCCCATGATCGGCCGGATCAGGTGGTTCTGGTAGCCGACGACCTTGCCGTCGATGCGGGCCTCCCCCCAACTCGGCTTCAGCAGCGTGGCGAGGATCTTGATCGTCGTCGTCTTGCCGGCGCCGTTCGGGCCGATGAAGCCGAAGCAGTCGCCCTCTTCGATGGTCAGGTTGAGATGGTCGAGCGCCACGAACTCGCCATACTTCTTGGTCAGGTTGATCGTTTCGATCATCGGCATCGGAAGGGATCTCGGTGGGAATCGGGCGGAGGGTCGTCGGTCGTGCGGGGCAATCGGTTCAGGGGCCGCGACGGCGCCCGGGGGCGGGCACCGCGTTTGGGCGGCTCGTGGGCTGGTCAGCGGCGGGAGCGTTCGGATCGACCGGCTCGGTGCCGTCCGCGTCGGGTGCGTCGGGCGTTGCCGGAGGCGTCGGCGCCGCGGGCACGACTTCGATGCGGCGCTCCGGCACCACGAGGTCGCGGTAGTTCGAGTCCGATGGCGCTGACCACCCGTAGCCGTCGAGCGGGTAGATCCATCGATAGAGGGTCGTGCCGCGGCTCGGGACGGTCTCGCCCTCGATCTCGACGGGAATCGGAATCGCGCTCTCCTCGAGGAACCCCATCACGATGATGCAGGGACGGGTGAGCCAATGCGAGAGGTCAAGCTCGCGGGCGTGTTCGCGCTCGGCCCGCGCGGCGACGACGGTCGCGTTCGCCGAACGCTGTAGCCACTCGGGGGGCTCGAGCATCGCGAAAAGGCTCAGCGATTCGAGGAAGCGGCGACGCACCTCGGGCGAGAGACTCTCGCTGATGAGGGCTCCGCCGTAGAACTGGTTCGCGATCGGGTCGCGATAGAGCTTCTCGATCTGCTCGTCGAGCCGGAAGGTCGGCGAGCCGATCGTCAGTGGCGTGTTGGCATCGACCAGCTCATCGAACTCGATCGGGCTGTTCGCGACCCAGCGGGGCAGGTTCAGGCTGAAGTAGAACCCGTAGAGCGGCATCTGCCCGCTGCGGTCGGCGAGCGGCATCGGCAGCGCTGCGTTCGTGGGGAATGCGGCGAGCGGGCGCCGATAGGGAGTGACGACGATGATGCGGACCTGCTCGAGCGCGCCGGGCAGGCGATGGCTGATCGCGCCGGAGAGCTGGATCGCGTTCGGCGTCTTGCTGCGATCCAGATGCACGCCGATCGGACTCTCGATCTTGATGAGCTCGCCCCACGAGGGCGGCACCACGCCCATCCAGTGGGCGATGAAATCGGCGCTCGTGGCCCGCGCGGGGACGCGGTAGCTGTTGGGAGCCTCGCCGCTCGGATGGGCCTCGTCGAAGTGAATCGTGTAGCGATCCTTGTTCGGGAAGCTGTCGCCGGTGCCCGACGGCGGCTTCGACCAGGAGGAGAGCACCACATCCTGATCCTCCTCGTCGGGGACGGTCACGAGCGTCGGCGCGTAGCCGGGCAGGAACGCCGAGAAATAGCTCGTCGCCCGCTGGAGCGGCACGCCGGCGGTCGGATCGGTGGCGCTCGGATCGACGGCAAGCTGATCGATGACGGTGAGGTGCTGGATCGAGGGATCGGTCTTGCCCAGGAGCGTGCCGCCGACCCACGCGAGCGCGGTGAAGAGGAACGCGAAGGCGACGAAGAGCGTCCAGGAATGCTGCTCGCGACGGAACTGCTTGAGCCCCGCGAAGCCGAGCGGACCGGAGAGAAGCCAGTAGCCGAGGAAGAGGCCCGCTGCGCCGACCACCACGAGCGCGGCCGAACCGCGCATGCCGATGTAAACGGCCACGGTCTCGCCGCTGCCGAGGCTCGAAAGGCTCGGCTGGGCGAGGTAGAGGCGGTTGTCGTCGCCGAGGAGCTGGAGTTCCTCTGCGGTCGGCGTGTCGCCGCGGCGACCGATGATCCCGTTCCAGAAGATGTCGCCCTGCGGGACAGCGCCGCGCTGAAGACTCCGGCGATAGATGCCGTCGACATCGACGCCGAGCAGAATCACCTGTCCGTGGCCGTAGTTCCGCTGCACGCCGATGATGGCGCCGTCGAGCGAGGTCGGCGTCCGCACCGCGAGGCCGGTCGTCAGATCCTTCGTCGCGGGCATCGCCACGAGCGGGCGGTAGCCTCGATCGAGCGTCGTCGGATCGAAGGTGAAGAGATTCGTGCGGGCGAGCGGGGCGTTGTTGGTCTCTGACTTGGAGAGGATCGGCAGCAGGTCGGCGATCAGCACGCCTTCGTTCCGCGTCGGCGCGACGCTCGGCAGGAGATCGGCGAGGCGATGGCTCTCGCTTCGCCCGCTGCCCCAGACATCGGCCGCGCCGTCGGCGGCGATGTTGACGATGAAGGTGCCGCCGTAGGAGATCCAGCGCTTCAGGGCCTCTGCCTGGGCCGTCTCAAGCTGGCTCGGCAGACGCGTGCCGTCCGCCCACACGATGACGCCATACTGCTTCAGTCCCAACCAGCGATCGGGAAGGTCGCGCGGGCCGACGCCGGTGACGACGACCATCGCGCTGTTCATCGACGAGGGAACGCCGCTGCCGGCCATGCCGCCGCGCGGCGCGTAGCTGTCAAGACCGATGCGGACATCGCCCATGACGAGGGCGAGATCGGAGAGCTGGTCGACCGGGAGCGACGAGGTCGCGGCCGTCGCTCCGCTGATCGGCACGGAACCGAGATCGGCGATGCGGCGGCGGCGCTCATCGACCTCGTAGAGCCGGATGAGCGATGCGTTGCCGGTGATCGCCTGCGCCTGCGAGTTGGGCGGAAGGCGTCCGTAGATCCAGCGCTCGACGCTCGCCCCGGCGGAGAGGTTGACGGTTCGCGAGTTGCCGACCGTGTCGCCGTCGGCGTTGGGCAGTTCCCAGACGACCTCGACGGTCTGCACATCGGTCGCGACGCTGGTGAGGCGGAGTCGGATCCCGATCCAGTCGCCCGGCCGCGCTGCGTTGCCGACGCCGTAGGAGAGGAGTTCCACCTGCACATCCGCGGCGCGGGCCGTGGAGGGGGCCCAGCCGACGAGGAGAAGCAGTGCGACGAGGACCGCCGTCGAGCGGGGAACGAGCCGTGCCGCGGCCAACCTTCGGATTCGCATGCGACTCGTCGCCTCCTCGATATCAGTGAAAAGCCTACCGAGCTTCGTCGGGAGTGTATCGGGCGCAGGCGGTCGGGGTAGGGATGATTTCGGCAGCCGCGTCTGCCGCGTTCGTCCTGCGACGACGCGCACGCACAACCGACCTTTGCTGGCGATCTTTGACGCCCTTCAGGTTCGAGGCTGAAGTCCCTCCCGCTCCGAGCCGACGACCCCCGCATGACTTCGGCGGTCGAACACCTGGTTCCGGTCCTCGTCGCGAGCGGCTTCTTGGCCTTCGCCGTCTGCGGGGCCGTCGCCTTTCCGCTCGAGACCTTTCAGCGCGTGGCAACGCTCCGCTTCGAAGCCCGCCGGATGCAGCTTCGAGCGATGCGCGACCGGCTCCGCCGACTGAGTCGCTAACGAGACGGCGTTACCGCCCGGCGACCGCGGCGAACTCGGCGAGCATCGCCGCGTGGGAGCGGATGCCGTTGCGGAAGCAGGCCAGCTCGAACTTCTCGTTCGGGCTGTGGACGCGATCGTCGTCGAGGCCGAAGCCGACGAGGAGCGAGTCGATGCCGAGCACCCGCTGGAGCAGTCCGACGGCGGGGATGCTGCCGCCGGTGCCGATCACCGCAGCATCGCGGCCGAAGACTTGGCGGAGTCCGCGCTGCGCAGCCCGGAGCCACGCCGAATCGGTCGGCACGGCGATCGCCGGGCTCATGCCGTGGCTCTCGATCTCGATCCGGCAGCCCGGCGGACAGCGCTCCTCGAAGAAGCGTCGAATGCCGGCGAGGATCTTCGCCGGATCCTGATGGGCAACGAGTCGGCAGGAGAGCTTGACCGAGGCATGGGCGCCGATGACCGTCTTCGCTCCCTTGCCGGTGTAGCCGCCGAAGATGCCGTTGCAGTCGCAGGTCGGGCGCGACCACATCCGCTCCATCGTCGAGAAGCCCTTCTCGCCGAAGGGCACCTTCACGCCCGCTTCGCCGAGGAACTCGAGTTCGTCGAAGCCGAGCTTCGACCACTGCTCCTTGATCGCCGCCGGAAGCGGCTTCACATCGTCGTAGAAGCCGGGGATCTGCACGCGTCGATCGGCGTCATGAAGCTGGCCGATGATCGCGGCGAGGGCGTTGATCGGATTGACGAGCGTGCCGCCGTACATGCCGGAGTGCAGGTCGTGGCTCGGCCCGTGCAGCGTCACCTCGACATAGACGAGACCGCGCAGCATCGTGGTGATCGCGGGCGTCTGGATGTCCCACATGCCGGTGTCGCTCACGACGCAGACATCGGCCTTGAGCCGGTCGGCGTGGGCGGTGACGAAGGGGTCAAGCGACTTGCTGCCCGACTCTTCCTCACCTTCCAGCATGACCGTCACGGCGCAGGGGAGCGTGCCATGGGCCTCCTGCCACGCCCGGAAGGCCTCGATGAAGGTCATCACCTGGCCCTTGTCGTCGACAGCGCCGCGGGCCACGATCCGCTGGCCCGGCTTCCCGTTCACCGCATGGCCCTCAACGATCACCGGCTCGAACGCGGGCGAATGCCAGAGTTCGAGGGGATCGGCGGGCTGCACATCGTAATGGCCGTAGTAGAGAATCCGCGGCGTCGAACGACCTGCGGGCCCGTCATGATGGGCGAGCACCATCGGATGGCCGATCGTCGGAATGACCTCGGCGCGGAAACCGATCTGGCGAAGCTGCTCCGCGGCCCATGCGGCGCATCGGCGCGTCTCGGCATCGAAGGCTGGATCGGTCGAGACGCTTGGAATCCGCAGGAACTCCTTCAGTCGCTCGATCGCGCCGGCGTCGAGTCGATCGGCGGCGGCCAGGACGGGAGCAAGCGAAAGGTCAGTCGACGCGGCTGCGGAAGCGGACGAGGCGGAGTTCATGGCATGCGGCTCCAGCGGACAAGAGCGTTCGGCTCGCCTCGGTCCGCCTCGGGCGAGAGGCGGGGCACGGGCGATGCGAGCGGGAAAGCCGCGGAGTGTACGGGAGCCGTCCGAAGCGTCGCACCGGTGCGAGCGGTCGTACGACGCGATCGCGCCGGCGAGCGGCTCAGGCCGTCAGCGACGAGAGGATGTTGGCGAAGAGAACGAAGCTGATCGCCAAGAGCACCACAACGAAACAGCAGAGGAGGAGCCACCGCTCGACCATCGTCGACTCGGTCGGAAGACTGGACACGCCGCTGCGCAGGGCATGGTCCTCGTCGAAACCCTCCATCTCGGCGTAGGAGCGGGGCGGGCGCGTCGCGAAATCGCAGCCACAGCGCGGGCAATGGGCCGCACGCCGTCGAGCCGCCTCGGGCTTGAGCTGGGCGAAGTGTCCGCCATAGCCGCACGAACAGCACCGCCGAATGTCGAGCGTGCTGCGTCGGGCTGTGGCTCGGCCGAGCATGAACCTACAGTAGCACCGCTTCGCGAGCGACCAAAAGATTCGTCGCGGAACGCACGCGAAAAGTCACGCTTGGAGGAGGATGCCTCCAAACCGACACGCACGAGGTGCATGCTTGATCGCCGATCGCAGAGTCATCACCGCATTGGAGCGCTGGGCGCGACACCTTCGGATCCTGAGCGGCCTCGACCCGGTCACCGCGTGGCCGCCGGAGAGCGCCGTGCGTCCCGCCCGCAGCGGCCCGGGCGGTCCCGGGGGAGAAGTCGACCTCTGGCGGACGCTCGCGGAAGGTGCATGCCCCGCCGATGAGGCCGTGCGACGGTCAGGCATCGACCTCGCCGCCGACGGACCGCTGTGGGCGAGCTCCGACTGGGCCGCGATCGAGGTCTGGACCGAAGCGGAACTCTGTGGACTGCACGGGCTCTGGCGAGCTGGTCGCATCGCCGGGGCTGCCGATCCGGCCCGCGGGGTGCGGTTGCGGGCCCGTCTGAAGCGGGCCGTGCACTGGCACCTCGAGCACACCCAGCCGGACAACGCGACCAACCGCCCGTGGGCGGTGCATGTCTTTCTCCTCGACGGAAGCGATGAGGCGAGGCTCTACGGCGAGACGCTCGTCCATAACGCGCAGGCCCAAGGCAACGAGGATCCGGCCAGCCGGTGGATTCTCGCTGACGCGGCGCAGGAACTGAGCCTCGCCCTCCGCTCGGACGACGAGGCGATGCACTGGTAGCATCGCCGGCACGATGACGAGCGCGTCGGATCAGGTACAGGATCGGGCACAGGATCGGGCACAGGATCGGGCACGGGGGGGCGATCCGCGCTTCGGGCCCGAACGGTCGACCCCGGCGATGCGCGGCATGCCGCACGCGGACCGACCGCGCGATCTCGGATCGATCGCCGATGCCCTCCGTTTCGTGGCCGCCGGGGTTCTCCCAGCGCTCGCCCCGGCGCGACTCCTTCTTGCGACCGCAGCGATCCTGGTGATCGGACTGGCTGGCTGGACCTTCGACGCAGCGCATTTGGCCCTCGGCGGCCTGCCGGCTCCGCCTCCGGGTGTGACCAGCCGATCGGGCACGACGGGACTGGCCACGACGGAAAAGGGAGGGCCGACGCTCGAGGCCGAGCGGGTCGCCCGGCGGACAGCCTCGACCTTCGTCGCAGGCACGAGCGCCTCACCCTCGCTGACGCCCGAGACCCCCTTTGCCGCCCTCGCTGGGCTCGTCGATCAGGCTGGCCGCGAGAAGCTCGCGTCGGCTGGCGAAGCCGAGCGGGCCCGGGCCAATGTCCTCCTCGACTGGGATCGCGCTCAGGCCGCGATCGAACGGGCTCGACCGCGCGGCCCAGCCGAACATCTCGCCGAGGGGATCGGCGGGGGCGTCAGGCGAGCCGTCGCCGGGATCGTCGGACTCTCGCCCGTCGAGGTGCTCTCCGGCGCGAGCGACGCAGTGGTCGGCAGCGCTGCGACGGTTCTCGGGCACACGCTGGTGTCCGGCCTTCTCTGGATCACGCTGCTCGTTGTGCTCGGATCGCTCCTGAGCGCTCCGCTCGCCCGACTCAGCGCCGTTGAGATTGCCCGCGGCGAGAAGCTTGGAATCGGCGATGCCCTCCGCTGGCTGCGTCGGCACGCCTGGCGTGCCGCCTGCGTGCCGCTCGGGCCGCTCGCCCTTGCCGCCGGGTTCCTGCTGCTTTCGACCCTGCTCGGCCTCCTCTTCCGCGTGCCGGGTCTCGATCTCGTCGGTGCCGCGCTCTACGGCCTCACGCTCGCGACCACCATGCTCGCGCTTCTCCTGATCGCGACCACGATCCTCGGACTGCCGCTCGCGGTTGCGTCGGTTGGTGCCGGCGATGCGGACAGTCTCGACGCGACCGTCCGCTCGACCGCCTATCTCTTTCGGGCGCCCGGTCGGGTCGTGGGCCTTGGCCTCTGCGGCATCGCGAGCGTTGCGGTCGCGATCCTCGTCGTCGGCATGACCGTCGCCGCCGTGCTCGCGCTCGCCGCAACGGTCGCCTCCTTTGCCGGCGGAACGGCCGGTGCTGCGGCGGCTGCGGACGCGCCGTCGCTTCTTCGCGACGCAGGCGGCGCAGTCGGGGAAGCCTCCGCGCGGCTCGGCGGCCTCACGAATCGGCCGGCGGGCGCGATCATCGATCTCTGGGAAGCGCTCTTCGCGTCGCTCGTGCTCGGCTTCGCCCTGAGCGCTGTCGCCGAAGCGGGCACGCGGATCTACATCGCCCTGCGTTTCGCCTGCGACGGCGAGGACGAGTCATCGATCGACGGCCAGCCGCTCGGTCGTCCAGCGGCCGCTACGACAACGCCCGCTTGAGCGCTGCGAGTTCGTCGGCGAGCGTCGCGACGGTGGTCTCGAGCGCGACGACGCGCTCTTCGAGGGCGGCCAGGCGACCGGCTGCGCGTTCGCCATCGCCCTCGCCATCCCCCTCACCATGTCCGGTCGGCGCGACGGCGTCGAGCGGATGCAGATCGGGGCAGAGCAGTTGCACCCAGCGCGGTGCCCGCGAACCGGGCGCCGGCGGCAGCTCGCGCACCGTCGGCGTCGCTCCCTTCGCCATCTCCGCGAGCACCGCCTCGACCGCTTCGAGGGTCTCGAAGGGGCACATGCGCGATGCGTGCGTGCGCAGCTCGCCGACGGTCTGCGGTCCGCGCAGCAGGAGTTCCGCGAGCAGGCAGATCTCGTTCGTGCCGGCGTTGAGGGCCTCGCGGGCGACATGCCGGAACTTCTCGACGCGCGAGCCGGCCATCGAGACCTCGCGCACGAATCCCTTCGAGCGCAGCCCATCGAGCGCCCGCAGCGCCCGCAAGTCGTCGATGGTGACGACCGGCGTGCGGTTGCTCTTCTGGTTCACGCCGTTGACGAGGGCGTTGAGGGTCAGCGGATATTGGTTCGGCGTCGTCTGGGCCTTCTCGATGAGCGTGCCCAGGACGCGGCTTTCGTCGTGATTGAGCGGCGATCGCATGACCGCAGTGTACGGCGGCTTCCTGACGCGGCTTCGGCTCGTACACTTGTGCGGATGACTTGGGGAGCGCCGGATCGGTCGGAGGAGGAACGCCACGAGGTCGCACGACAGGCGGCGCGGTTGCTGCGCGACGGCCGGGCGAGCGACATACCGAGTGCCGTGCGGAGCGCGATGGTCGCTCGCGGTCACAGCAAGGCCGAGATCGAGCGGATCGCCCAGCGCGTCTCGGCGTCGATGGTGCGCGAACACGCCCGAGGACTCGCCCTCGAGGCCCTCGGCGCGCAGGGGTATGACGCCTTCGTCGCCTCAATGCTCAGTCGCGCCGAAGAGACCATGACGCTCCTCGTCACCCAGCTCGGCGGACCGGCCGTGGAGCCGCGATGCGTCCTCGTCGGACGCGCCGCCCGAGGCGAGGTCGACGCCGATCCGATCCTGCGCATCCGGATTGAGACCGACGCCCCGCCCGGCGTCATCGCGGCACTCCTCGTCGCAGCGGGCATGGACGAGCCGACCTTCTCGTCGGTCCAAACGCGCTTCGGTCGGCTCGATCGCCTGGAAGTGGACGACGAAGGCGTCTGCACCCGCATCCTCCGGCTTCCGCCCGCGATGGGCGTCCCGCTCGACGCCGATCTCCGGGCCGAACGAGCGTCTGACAAGCCCGTTCCAACGCTCTCGTTGGCCGCCCTTCGCGAGGCCCTGGCCGAGGGATGCGAAGACCGATCCCCGAACGACCTTCGGGATTGAGTCGGAATACTCCTTTCGATTGCCGTCCGCGCCCAGCGCTGGAGTCCAGCCGCGAATCCTCCGACGGAAGCGGCGATCGGCCCGCCTGACGGGTTCGACGCCCGGGATGTGACACCAGTCTCGGGCGGTGGGGTGCACGCGGTTCATAGGCGCCCATCCCATTCGTTGCACAGGGAGTCTTTCGGAGGCCTCGTGATGTTCGAACTGTTGAAGTCAGCGACCCGCTCGTGGGGCTTGGGGCGTCGCGTGCTCATTCTCGCGACCGGTACCGTCCTTGCGGCGGTCGGGGTCAACTACATCGTGGTCGTCGGGGCATTCCGGCAATCCGCCGAGGCCGCGATGTTCGAGAAGGGCGCTGCCTTCACGGCCGTCGCCGACAAGTCGAAGGACAACGCAAGCGCCATGCATGAGTCCGGCGCGATCGACGCCGATGCGCTGCTCGCCGAAGCCAAGGCCGAGATCGCGAAGGGGAAGGACTACAGCGACACGCGGTTCTTCCAGACCGTTCCGGTGGTCGTCGGATGGACCGCCGCACGCGAGGCGGCCGCGCAGGAGGGCATCGAGTTCCGCATCACCGCGTTCGAAGCCCGCAACAAGAAGAACGCGCCGGACTCGGGTTCCTTCCGCGAGAAGCTCCTACAGGATCTCGAGCGACAGGTGGCTGCTGGCGGATCGATGCAGATCGGCCGCATCGACGAAAGCACCAACTCCTATCACTACATGCGCTCGATCAAGCTGGAGGAGAGCTGCCTCGCCTGTCACGGCGATCCGAAGAGCAAGTGGGATCCGGATGGCGACGGCAAGGATCCGCTCGGATTCGCCATGGAAGGCTGGAAGGCCGGCGGCACGCACGGCGCGTATGAGGTCGTCCTTCCGCTCGAGCCGATGGATGCGGCCGTCACCGCGTTCATCTCGAAGGGCGCGCTCTGGACCGGCCCGATGCTCGTGGTCATGCTCGGGGTCTTCGCCGTCGCGCTCCATCACTTCTTCAAGCGTCCGATCGTCGACATGATCGGCAAGATCAACATCATCGCCAGCGGCGATCTCCGGGCCCGTGTCGACCGCAACGCCGTCGGCGAACTCGGCGAGATGTCGAACTGGTTCAACGGGTTCCTCGATCGCCTCGAGACCGCCTTCGTCGAGTTCCGCGAGGGATCCCATCAGATCGACGCCGGCTCCGGCCAGGTGAGCGGCACGAGCCAGGCGCTCGCGAGCAGCTCCACCGAGCAGGCCGCGAGCCTCGAAAAGATCAACATCAGCCTCGCAGAGCTGACGCGGCGCACCGAGAAGAGCGCCGAGGGCGCTCGTCACGCCGTCGAGCTCACCCAGAGCAGCCAGTCCTCCGCGACGCACTGTCACGGGCAGATGCAGGAGATGAGTTCGGCGATGACCGAGATGAAGCGATCGGCCGACGCCATCGCCAAGGTGCTCAAGGTCATCGACGAGATCGCCTTCCAGACGAATCTCCTCGCGCTCAACGCCGCCGTCGAGGCCGCTCGCGCAGGCGAGGCCGGCAAGGGCTTCGCGGTCGTCGCCGAGGAGGTCCGCAACCTCGCCCAGCGCTCCGCCGAGGCGGCCCGCGAGACGGCGACGATGGTCGAGGAGTCGACCACCCGAGCCGAGCGTGCGGTCACGCTGAGCGAGCAGGTCGCGACCTCGCTCGAGCAGATCGTCTCGAGCACGAAGTCGGTGAACGATCTCGTCGCTCAGATCGCCGATGCGAATGTCGTGCAGGCGAAGGAGGCGGGGGAGATCAGCGAGAGCGTCCACGAGCTCGACAAGGCGACGCAACAGAACGCCGGCAGCGCCGAGGAACTCGCCGCGGCGGCGGAGGAGACGGCATCGCAGGCCGGCATCTTCCGAGACCGCATCGCCCAGTTCCAGGTGCGCGACGCCTGACCCAACGCGGCAACCTTCCTGACAATCCCGCAGCGCTGCGACCGTTCCGCAGCAAAGCGAACGGGGCGGTCTTCGGCATCAGCCGGGACCGCCCCGTTCTCGCTTCCGACGATTGTGTGCGCGGCCCGCGCGGATCAGCCGAGACCGCCCTTGAGCTGCGGCTGCGTGCCCTTGCCGCCGAGCCGAGCCTTCAGCTTCCGCATGCCGGGATCCTCGGTGCGCGGAGCGTTGCGATCCTCGCCCGGCTTGCCGGCCCGCTCGGGGGCGTTCTGAAGGGCCTTGATCGAAAGGCTGATGCGCTTGCGACCCGGATCGATCTGAAGCACCTTGCAGGTGACGATCTCGTCGCGCTTGAGCACCTTGTCGACGCTCGGAATGCGCTCGTGGCTCACTTCGCTGATGTGGACGAGTCCCTCGACGCCGGGAGCGAGCTCGACGAACGCGCCGAACTCGGTAAGGCGGGTGACCTTGCCGGTGACGGTGTCGCCGGTGTTCACCGCGGTGATCGCCTGGGCGAGCGGATCGTTCATCGTGTCCTTGCGGGACAGCGAGATCTTCACCGGCTGCTGGTCGCGGTCGATCTTCTTGATCTTGACCTGAACGATCTCGCCTTCCTTCAGGACCTCGGACGGGTGCTTGAGGCGATCGTGGCTGATGTCGCTGATGTGGATCAGGCCGTCGACGCCGCCGAGATCGGCAAACGCGCCGTAGGGCTGGATCGAGATGATCGTCGCCGGTCGGACCTGGCCGACCTCGAGCTCGGCGAGCAGCTCGTCGCGCTTCGACGCCCGCTCGGCGGCAAGTACGGCCTTGCGGCTGAGGATGAGTCGGTTCTTGTCCTTGTTCAGCTCGACGATCTGGCAGGGGAACTTCTCGCCGATGAAGACGGAGATGTCGGGGATGTGGCGGAGGTCAACCATGCCCGCGGGCATGAAGCCCTTGTGGTGGGCGACCTCCATCTCGAGTCCGCCCTTGTTCATGCCGGTGCAGCGGGCCTCGACGACCTGCCCGATCTCGAGCGTGCCCCAGTCGGCCTTCTGAACGGCGCCGGGCAGCGACAGGACGAGCAGCCCCTCAAAGGCATCCATGCGCTCGACGACGAACTCCATCTCGGTGCCGACGAGCGGCGGTTCGCCGGTGAACTGCCCGATCGGACAGACGCCCTGCGAGCGCGGGCCGAACTCGACGAAGACATCGCCGGCGTGGATGCGCAGCACACGACCGGTGCGCACCTGGCGGCCGCCTCGACCTGCCTGTCCCTGCGGCTTCGCCCGCGGACGATCGACGAGGAGATCCTCCACGCTCATGTCGCCGAGCGCTGCGGAAATCTCCGCCTCAAGCGATGCATCGAAATCGGCTCGGCCCCGGGGCTGCCCACCTCGCTGAACTCCCGCGGATGGGGGAGCCTCGTTCGCCGGGGTGGGCGCCGAGGTTTCGGGGGCGTTCGGGGAACCGCTGGTCGGATCCGTGGTCATTGGTTGGCAGAGAGGGTCAGAGGTGCAACGAGCCGAAGGTTGGTCCGGCGCCGGCTTCCGCGAGGGAACCGATGCCGAGCACGGCTGGTCGAGGGTGGAGAGCGGCACACAGCGGCCGAGACATCGCGTCTCGGCTGTCCGCAGAGTGACCAGCGTACCGCACCCTTCGAGCGAAGGGCGTTCACGGCGTGCGAAGTCACAGGAGTTTGACGCAGCGATCGGGAGAAGCGCGTCGCCGGCAACTCGATCGCGAGGTTCGCGATTCGCGCGAAACTCCGCGGGAGGATGGGTCCGCCGCCCAAGTCGCCTCGTACATCTCTCGGGATCCTTCCCACCACCAAGCGTTCGTCGGGCTTTGCTCTTTCGGGGTTCCGTCGGGCCTCCGTCGGGCCGTCGAGGTGTGCGGTGGTCGCCCGTCTCCGCCAGCAGTCGAAGTACGCCCGATAAGTGCTTGACCGCATGGCTGGGCCGGTTCCGTCTTCCATTTGGACAGACTCCGGCATCCGCCCCGTACCGACCCGCTTCCCAGCCGGTCTTCGGCGAACTGCCGCTCTTCCGGATGCGATCGCAGGCCAATGTCAGTTGTCGGGTTATAGTGCGACGCCCGCTCGTGCGGGCGCCGGTCAGCGGGACTCCACCAGTGGGTTCCGGCATTCCGAGACCATCCATTAGCCGCCCGAGTCGGAAGCCTCGCTGCACGCCCGTGCAGGTCGCCTCCGGTGCGACGGGCGGCGCTTGAGGGCGACCATGGCTTCATTCAAGGCGGCCTGGGGCATCGAAGTAGGCGCGTATGCAATCAAGGCGGTTCGTCTTGAGCGCGTTGGAGACCAGGCCCGACTGACGGATTTCACCGTCATTGCACATAAGAAGGTGCTGACGACGCCAGACCTGGACCAGGACGAGATGATCCGGCTCGGCTTGGGTCAGTTCGTCAGCCAAAAGAAGGTCGAGGGCGAACACTGCGTCATTTCGGTTCCCGGCAATACGGCATTCGCGCGCTTCGCGAAGCTCCCGCCGGTCGAGCCGCGCAAGGTTCCCGACATCGTCAAGTTCGAGGCCGTTCAGCAGATCCCGTTTCCGATCGAGGAGGTCGAATGGGACTACGAGACCTTCGAGGCGAGCGATAGCCCCGAGATCGAGGTCGGCATCTTCGCCATCACGAAGGAGCGGCTCAATCAGCGGTTGGCGCTCTACGCGGAACTCGGCATCAACGCCGACATCGTGACCATCAGCCCGCTCGCGGTCTTCAACGCCCTGAGCTACGACATGGAACTCGGCGCGCAGTCGAAGCCGCTCGTCTTCCTTGACATCGGAACCACCGCGACCGACCTCATCGTCGCCGACGAGGGACGCTGCTGGATCCGCACCTTCCCGATCGGCGGCACAAGCTTCACCGACGCGATCGCCGAGAGCTTCAAGCTCAATTACGGAAAGGCCGACACGCTCAAGCAGGAGTCGGCGACGAGCAAGTATGCCAAGCAGATCATGCAGGCGATGAGGCCGGTGTTCACCGATCTCCTCACCGATGTGCAGAAGTCGCTGAATTATTATCAACAGCTCCACCGCGGCGTGCACCTCGAGCAGATCGTCGGACTCGGTTCGACCTTCAAGATCCCGGGGCTTCGCAAGTTCCTCGGTCAGCAGCTCAACCTCGAGGTCGTGCGCCACGACGAGTTCCGCAAGATCACCGTCGAGGGACGCGAGGCCGCAGACTTCGCGGCGAACACGGTCAACATGGCGACCGCCTACGGCCTCGCCCTGCAGGGCATCGGCCTCGCCCCGATCGATGTGAATCTCGCCCCGGTGAAGGCGCTGCGCGAGCAGATGTGGGCGGCGAAGACGAAGTGGTTCGCCGCGGCCGCTGCGGTCGCCGTCGCCGCGAGCGGTCTCATGTTCGTTCGGCCCGTCCTCGACGACGCCAAGCTCGAAAGCTCCGAGGCCAAGCAGACCGACCAGCAGATCCAGACCGTCGTCGCCCAGGGCAAGCGATTCCAGAGCGAATATAAGGAACTCGAGGTGGCTGCGAATCTGGGCTACCGCGCCGAGAACCTGCGTCGGCTCACCGACGAGCGGCATGTCTGGCCCGCGCTGATCGACGACACCGCGAGCGCGATCGCCTCGGCGGGCCCGCAGATCGAGCTGCTCGGCGAGAGCGCGGACCTGATCAACCGGATCCCGCCTGCGGAACGCAAGAACATCCGGCTCGAGAATCTCGCGGGCACCTATGTCTTCCGCGACGGCCGTCGGATCATGCGGATCCAGATGGATGTGACCTTCTCGAACGCCGGTCGCCAGGACTTCCTGAACGACACGGTGGTCCAGTACCTCCGCGGGCTCGAGGGCAAGGAGCGTTCCGATGTGCCCTACAAGATCGTTCCCGGGTCGGTGAACCTCAACGCTGACCAGCTCAGGAATGTGCTCGTCGCCGAGGACGGCACCTTCAAGCTGCCGGATGTTCCGTCGGGGGCGCCGAGCGATTCCAGCCGTCCGCCGGTCAACAACCCGGGCGCGTCCGACGAGGGCAGCTCCGGCAGTTCGAGTGGAGGCGGCGTTGGTCTCGGCGACGGCAGCAGCCTGCCCGGCAAGCGTCAGCCGACCGGCGACACCCAGATCTCCCGGCCCGGAAGCGGCATCGGCTTCGGCAACAACCAGGGCGAGGGTGGCGATCCGTCGAACGATCCGAACTCGCCTTCGTTCGGGCGCCCCGACGACGGCATCAACCGCAACAACCGCGGATCGACGGGCAACGAGCAGTCGAAGTTCGATCTCGCCTCGCTCGCCCCGGTCCCCTCAGCCCCAGCCCTCTTCAAGAAGGGTGACACGCTCTATCAGGGTCGCGTCACCTTCGAGGTCGAACTCGCGCCGGTGGCAGGTGCCGCTGCGGTGCAGGAGCAACCCCAGCCATGAAGCCTGTCCTCGATTGGGTGAAGTCGAATGTTCTCGTGGTGGTGCTCGCGGTCGTCGCGATCGGTTCGCTGGTCGCCGGCTGGTTCGTCTCCTCGTCGATGAGCGCCGAGGTACGAACGAAGGCCGAGACGCGGGCCCGCAAGATGAATGACCTGACGAGCGTCGAGAAGGGGAGCGTCACGCTCGCCGTTCCCGGTCGCGAGCCGACGACGAAGCAGGTGGTCATCAACCAGAAGGTGCTCGACGAGTACCAGCGCATCACTGGTTCGCTGAAGGGCGATGCCGACGGCGTGCACAAGCTCGCCCTTGAGCGCAACCGTCGGGACCACAAGCCCGTCATGACCGGCGTCTTCCCGCAGCCCCCAGCGGACAAGCGAGCGGTCATCGCCTTCGGCATGCACAAGGAACTCGTGGCCGCCTACGACGATCTGCTGAAGCGCGTCAACGCCGGCGGGCCGCCGCCGGTCGACGATGTGGGCGAGGCGCTCGCCCGGCGCGAGAGCCAGTTTGTCGAGTCGACCGTGAAGAAGGCGTCGCGGGCCGAGCTGGACGAGAAGGAACTCGCCGACCTCCGCGAGGACCTCACCCGAAGCCGACTCGCGATCTACGGCGAGCATGCCCAGAAGGTCTCGGTCTACGCCGACGCGAGTGCCCTCGACATCCCGCAGTCGCCCGAGAATCGCAAGCTTCCGAGCCTTGGTCAGCTCTTCGACTGGCAGTGGAAGTTCTGGATCACGAGCGACATTCTCGGCGCGATCGCCGACGCGAGCGCGGGTTCGCCCGGCGGCACGCCGACCAGCGTGATCGGAAGCCCCGTCAAGCGCATCCTCTCGCTGCGGATTCCAGACGCCGGCTTCGGCGCGAAGGATCAGCCGACCAGCGGGTCTTTCGGTGGCGGAGCGGGTTTCGGCGGAGCCGGTATCGGCGGCGACGGCGCGGCACCGCCGCCCGCGGCCGCACCGACGGCCGACGCGCCGCTGACCGATCCGCAGATCGACCTGACGCAGGAGGCAGCTCGCGACTACAAGCGAAGCTTCACCGGTCGGGCGACCAATCCGATCTACGACGTGCGGACCGCCCTCCTGTCCGTGGTCGTCGAGACCGCGCGCATGCCCGAACTCTTCGACGCACTCGCCCGTCGCAACTTCATGACCGTTCTCGATGTGAAGGTGCGGCCGGCGGATCCCTTCCTGGCGGCGAGCGAGGGCTTCATCTACGGCAAGAATCCGGTGTCCGAGGTGGACCTCGTGATCGAGTCCGTCTGGCTGCGCGAGTGGACCGCGCCGCTCATGCCGGCCGAAGTGCGTACCGCACTCGGCGTTGGTAGCGCACCCGGTGCCGAGGCCGCAGCGGCTCCGGCGGGCTAAGTGTTCGAAGACTTTTTCCCTGAGCGCCGCGTCCGCCGCGAACGGCGCGTGACGCAAACACATCACGACTCCGACCCTGAACGAGCATCACCATGAAGATCAAGGGCATTCCGGTCTGGGAGCAGCATGTCGAGAAGTTCGTTCTCGGCGGATTCGGGCTCGTCCTCCTCGGCGTCGGCGCGATGCAGGTCTTGACCTCGCCGCACGATGTTTCGCTCGAGAACCGAACCGCCGGGCCAGACGAGATCGAGGCCGCGCTGCGAGCGCGAACCGACGCCGTCGCCTCGAAGCTCAGCGAGAGCGCAGCCGCCCCCAACCTCGTCGACGGCGAAATCCCCGCTGGCGCGTTGGACACCTTCCGGGCGTCGCTCGATAGCGGCATTTCGCCCCGGCGTTCGCTTCCCGCGACCGCTCCGGCTCTCGCCGCAGCGATCCTGCCGAGCGAGGCGGCGGTCGACGCCGGGCGCTTCTACGAGCCATCCTTCATCGCGCCGCGCATGACCGCGGTGCGACAGGAATCGGACACGCTCGATGAGACGGTCCTGCGTCAATACCCCGAGATCGCCGAGATCTTCAAGGGCTCGCTGGACGCGCCGGACGCCGCCAAGGACATCACCTGGATGGTGCCGCTCGCCCAGATCGATCTCACCGCGTGGCGCGACGAGTTGCGGAAGGCCCAGCCCGGGGCGAAGCCGCCGCAGTTGGCCATTCCGACCCTCTGGTACAACGATGCCCTCTGGCTTGTTGATGTCGTCTTCGAGCGACAGGAGCGCGTTGCCGCGGGCAACGGCGGCTCGCCAAGCGGGGCAAGCTGGGGCGACCCGACCACCGTCGGCGTCCTGCCCGGCTACTTCACCTTCCGCAAGGAGATGGAGAAGGCCGATGTCGGACTGCGCGACGAGGTGTTCCGACTCCTCTCCCAGAAGGACAAGGTCCTTCAGATCATTCAGCCCGAGTTCCTCGCCACGAAGGGTGAGACCTTCTCGCCGGCGCTCGTGCTCGGTTCGCGCGACGAGTCCGGATCCGCTGGTGACACGCCCGAACTCCGCCGCCTGAAGCAGCAGTTCAGCCGAAAGGTGGTCGAACGCGATCGGACCTTCGCTGAGGTGAAGGATCTCGGCGGCCCCTGCGAGCCGAAGAGCAACGACGAGCGTGACCGTCGGCGTGACGATGATGGCCGCGGCAACAGCGGTGGAGCCGGCGGCGGTGGTGGCGGCGGTGGTGGTGGTGGAGCCCGTTCACCTGGCGGCGGCGGTCTCGGCGGCGGCTTCTCCGGCGGCAAGAACAACAGCGGCCGATCGAAGGAAGATGACGAGAAGTGCATCCGACTCACGCGGCGCTGGAAGGAGCTCGACGAGCAGGTGAAGCGGCTCGAGGAGGACATCCGTCGGCTCTCGCCGGATGCATCGCTCGGAAGCAAGTCCGGCGTCGTCGATCTCGCGAAGGATGAGGCCCTCACGATCTGGGCCCATGACATCTGGGTGAAGCCCGGCGCGACCTATCGCTACCGGTGCCGCGTCGAGATCTACAACCCGTTCTTCGCCCGGAAGCGTCAGCTTCTCCCCGAGCAGCAGAGCCTGTCGGACCGCTTCGTCATCGCCTCGACGACGAGCCAGTGGGGGGATCCGGTGACGGTCGAGCCGCCGGTGCGGTTCTTCGTGACCGATGCGAGCGAGAGCGGCGGACGACTTGGCCTCGGCAACGCGAAGATTGAGCTGTATCGATTCGTCGACGGCCAGCGTCGCTCCGAAACGATTTTCGTCCAGCCAGGCGATCGGGTCGGGACGGTCGTCGAGAGGCGTCGTGAGGGCACGACGATCGACTTCGGTACCGACTGGTTCGTCGTCGACATCGTCGATGATGGTGGTGACCGTCAGCGCGGCGGGCATGTGCTGCTGCGGCGTGCGGACGATCCGACGATCGTGATGCGCGTTCCCGCCTCCGACGCATCGTCCGAGGAGCGCCTGCGGTTCAGCGATGAGGTGCAAGCCGCTCGTGACACCCGCGGCAAGGAGTCGGAGGAGACGGCGACCCCCGAAACGCCCACGGAGGGCGGCGGACGGAGCGGGCCCGGCGGCGGCTTCGGCGGTCCAGCCGGGGGCTGAGCCCATCTGACGACGGTTCTGCTGTCCCTCACGGCCCGCGTCGACGGGTCGCCACGAGGGACAACCTTGAATTTCCTGTGGATAAACCGTTGGAACGGCGCTTGGGCCCAGCCCATGCCGGCCGTTCGCCCGGCGGATCGGGCGAACCCAAAAGGTCCAAGAGCGTTTATCCAGCCCAAGAAGGGCATTCGACAAAAAGCCGACGCAGAATCCTGCCGAAGCTGTTGACACCGCCGCAAGGATCGCTATCTTTCGCGGTCTGCCCATCGAACGCCGCACGGCGAACGACGCAGCGGCTGGGTCGCCCCGGTGCAAACCGAGGCATCATCAGCCTGACGATCTTTGACAAGTCATGAATGTGTGAAGCGTAGCGGATCCATCCGCTCGCCCTGTCTGCACCGATGGTGAAGGCAAGGCGACCGAACGAGGGCCAATGCCTCGGTCGGGAGATGGATTGCAACACCGAGATGATGAGCAGCTTGAGCGACTGCTCGGAGCGGATCAAACTGACCGTGCGATCCGAACCGAGTTCACAGAGCCGCAGGAAGCCATGGGGCTGGCCTGCGGATATGCACTCTGGATGGTTTCACCGGACCCGACGGTTCTCCGATCGGGATTCGGTAGGCGAGACCAAGTCATTAAGGGCAGATGACGGATGTCTTGGCGTCAAGAGGCGATGAAGGACGTAGGAACCTGCGATAAGCCCAGGGGAGCTGGTAACCGAGCCATGATCCTGGGATTTCCGAATGGGGCAACCCGACCCTTTGGGTCATCGATATCTGAATGTATAGGGTATCGAAGCGAACCTAGCGAACTGAAACATCTTAGTAGCTAGAGGAAAGGAAAGCAACCGCGACTCCGTTAGTAGCGCCGAGCGAAACCGGATCAGCCAGATTGCGGCGTGAACGGGCTGGAAAGCCCGACCATAGAAGGTGATAGTCCTGTATAGCCGTTGCTGGTGAGGCCTTGAGTAGAGTCGGACTCGTGAAATCCGGCTTGAACATGGGGGGACCACCCTCCAAGCCTAAGTACTACTTGACGACCGATAGTGAACCAGTAAGGCGACTGAACGATGAAAAGCACCCCGACAAGGGGAGTGAAAAGCACCTGAAATCATCTGCCTACACAGCGGTCGGAGCCCCTTCGGGGGTGACGGCGTGCCTTTTGCATAATGAGCTGGCGAGTTACTCTTTGCGGCAAGACTAAGCTGAATCCCAGCGGAGTCGTAGGGAAACCGAGTCTTAAAAGGGCGCCGAGTCGCAGGGGGTAGACGCGAAACCGGTTGATCTACCCATGGGCAGGTTGAAGGGAGGGTAATGCCTCCTGGAGGACCGAAGCCGTGAACGTTGAAAAGTTCTGGCATGACCTGTGGGGAGGAGTTAAAGTCTAATCATAACCGGAGATATCTCGTTCTCCTCGAAATAGTTTTTGGACTAGCCTCGCGAATCATCGCACGGGGGTAGAGCTACTGGATGGGACAGGAGGGTCACAAGCCTATCCGTTCCAACCAAACTCCGAATACCGTGTGAGTAGTCGCGGGAGTAAGAGTGCGGGGGATAATCTCCGCGCTCAAAAGGGAAACAACCCGGACCACCGGCTAAGGCCCCTAAACGAGCCTAAGTTAGAAAGATAGTCAGATTGCCGTGACAGCCAGGATGTTGGCTTAGAAGCAGCCACCATTTAAAAAGTGCGTAACAGCTTACTGGTCGAGGAATCTGGCGTCGATAATTATCGGGAATAAGGTTCGTGCCGAAGCCGTGGACTGCATTTGCAGTGGTAGAGGAGCGTCGCTGTCAGCGTCGAAGCTTTCCCGACAAGGGTGAGTGGAGCGACAGCAAGTGAATATGCCAGCTTGAGTAACGATAAACGGAGTGAGAATCTCCGTCGCCGAAAGCCCAAGGTTTCCTGGGGAAGGTAATTCCGCCCAGGGTTAGGCGGATCCTAAGGCGAGGCTGAAAAGCGTAGTCGATGGACAGCCGGTCAATATTCCGGCCCCTTCGCGTGAGGTTGAACCGACGTGACGAATCTCGAAGGTCTGCGGGACTGTGAAGCGTCCTGGCCGTATGGCCGATGCAGGCTGGAGAGGTTTCAAGAAAAACCGTTCGGGGACGATCGCGAAGTCCGTACCAAAACTGACACAGGTGGGCGTGGCGAATAGCCTCAGGCGCTCGAGAAAACGGTCGTGAAGGAACTAGGCAATTTGACCCCGTACGTTCGCAATAAGGGGGCCCTCCTCGCAAGAGAGGGCGCAGAGAAAAGGCTCTGGGAACTGTTTATCAAAAACACAGCACTGTGCTAACTCGTAAGAGGACGTATACAGTGTGACGCTTGCCCGGTGCCGGAACGTCAAGGGAGCTGGTTAGCCGCAAGGCGAAGCTAGCGACTGAAGCGCCGGTAAACGGCGGCCGTAACTATGACGGTCCTAAGGTAGCGAAGTTCCTTGTCGGGTAAGTTCCGACGCGCATGAATAGCGTAATCACTGGAGCACTGTCTCCACGACCGACTCGGTGAAATAGTAGTGGCGGTGAAGATGCCGCCTACCCGCGGCAAGACGGAAAGACCCCGTGGACCTTTACTGTACGCTTGCAGTGATCATGGATTAACATTGCGTAGGATAGGTGGGAGGCTTTGAGGCCTGGTTTTCGGATCAGGCGGAGCCATCGTTGAAATACCACCCTGTGTTGATTCGTGGTCTAACCCTGACTCCCGTGAAGCCGGGCAGGGGACACTGCATGCCGGGCAGTTTGACTGGGGCGGTCTCCTCCTAAAATGTAACGGAGGAGCGCAAAGGTTGGCTCAGTGCGGTTGGAAACCGCATGTAGAGTGTAAGAGCACAAGCCAGCTTTACCGTGAGTCGTACAGGACAAACGGTCTCGAAAGAGGGCTCTAGTGATCCGGCGATTCTGTGTGGAAGGGTCGTCGCTCAACGGATAAAAGGTACCCCGGGGATAACAGGCTGATCGCTCCCGAGCGTCCATAGCGGCGGAGCGGTTTGGCACCTCGATGTCGGCTCATCACATCCTGGGGCTGAAGGCGGTCCCAAGGGTTAGGCTGTTCGCCTATTAAAGTGGTACGCGAGCTGGGTTCAGACCGGCGTGAGCCAGGTCGGTCCCTATCTGTCGTGGGCGTTGCAGTACTGCGAGGAGACATTTTTAGTACGAGAGGATTGAAATGGACGTACCCCTGGTGTGCCAGTTGGTCCGCTCGGACCACAGCTGGGTAGCTAAGTACGGCAGGGATAACCGCTGAAAGCATCTAAGCGGGAAGCCCACCTCAAGATAAGTACTGCTTGTCGAAAGACGGGAGACCCCCGGAAGACTACCGGGTTGATAGGCCGGACGTGTAAGCAGAGAAATCTGTTCAGCGAACCGGTACTAACGGTCAAAGACTTGGTCCCCCCTACCGACATCCGCTCTGAGAGCGGGGTCGGGTTGGGAAGTCGCTCGAGTCAGGCATGACTCGCGGCTCATCAGCTCATGTTGTCCAGCACAGCTGGCGCTACGCTTCCAATCATGACGACAATCTTCCTTTGCAAGGCGGAAGCCTTGCAAAGGATTTGTCGGTGAATATAGGCAAGGGGTCACACCTGTACCCATTCCGAACACAGAAGTTAAGACCTTGCCGCCGATGATACTGCTAAGCGGGAAAGTAGGTGATCGCCGACTTTAGAAGCCCGCCAAGTGAAAGCTTGGCGGGCTTCTCCTTTTTTGACTTTGGAAGCTGCTGGCCGAGGCGGGGGCACCTTTCGGACCTGGATGCCCGGTACTTGCGTCGCGAGGCCGATCACTTCATCTTCGGGCGCCTTCGTTGGCGTTCATGTGCGTGTGCACCGTTGGCTGAACGAATCGGCACAGCTCGTGTGCCGGCGGCGATGCGGCGCCGATGCGGCGCCGATGCGGCACAGATGCTTGGTTCGGTGCCGATGCTTCCAGGCTGCAGGCTCTCGCAGCAGTTCGACGAGGAAGTGGGCATGGGCCAGATGGGTGGTGACGGGCGTGGCGCGCTTGGTGAGCACCTAGGAGCCGCTGGAGCGCACAGCACAAGTCGTTCTCCGCGAGGGGCTTCTCCTTGGTGCACCGGTCGCTACGCGGGAGTCAGACCGAGCTGGCCATTCGCTTGTTCGTCGTCCGCGAACCCAGGCGCGGAGACCAAAGCAGCGCCTCTCTGAACCTGTCTGCACCGGTCTGCACCTGTCCCATTCCGTCACTCGCCCAGTCCTCGCCCAGTCTTGAGCCAGTCCTGAGCCAGTCCTCATCTGGCCCGCTGGGCCCGCGCCATTCGTCCGACGCACTCTGCGTCTCGGCTGGTTGGCGTTCGCGACCGCGTTCGCTGCGGCTCGCCCAGCATCACGACGCCGAAGCAGGGACCGTCGGTCCGCTTCATGACCGCGTTGCCTTGATTCCAACGGGCAGCGATGGGTCGTGCCGCGCCCGCCTCTCACGCTCGCACCGACAGGGTGGGCCGTGGCCGGACATGAGCTGCGTGATAGACGCAACCGCGATTGCCCAGCGCCGCGCCAACTTCGCGCCGATCGCACACCGACCGCGCACGGATCTGGCGCGGAGACGAACCGCATGCCTGCCCGGGGGGGCCGGGTTCGCTCGCGACCGCATACGGTCGCATCAGGGCCGATCTGCGGCTACGCTCCACATCGACGAACCTTAGAGTGGCGAGCGTGTTTGGTCGCCATGGCTGTCGTCACGAGGCAGTCGCGAGTCGGGTTGAGTGGTGTCATTTGGGTGCAGTCGAGGTTTTCAACTGCATCGAGACGGTCTGCTCCGACGGAAGGGTGTGCCGCATGTCGTTCGCGGCACACAGGGAGACTCGATGTTCAAGATCTATGTCGGGAACCTCGACTATAAGGTGAAGGTCGAGCAGCTCCGCGAGCTTTTCTCGGTGCTCGGCCCCATCGAGGATCTCGTCATTCCGACGGATCCCGCGACGAACAAGCCGAAGGGATTTGCGATCGTCATGATTCGCGATCCCGAGATCGGTCACGCTGCGATCAAGGCAATGCAGGGCAAGCGCCTCATGGGGCGAGCTCTCGTCGTCAACGAGGCCGTCAAGAAGAAGAAGTCCGCCGCATTGCCGCCGAAGGAGCAGGTCATCCGCAACGGCCCCTTCGGCCCGCGGATGAATCGCTTTGGCGACCCGCGCGGCAACGGCGGAGGTCGACCGAATCGAAACCCGCGCCGTGCGGGGCCGTCGATGTCGCGCGGGCCCCAGTCAGGGCCATCCGGCGGGCCACCTCGCCAACTAGGCGAGCGCGGAGCCGGCGGCGATGCGTCGCGCCCTCCCCCCAGTTCGACCAGCTCGACCGGCTCGACCAGTTCGACAGGCTCGACCAGTTCGACCAGTTCGGCAGGTTCAGCGAGTTCAGCGGGTTCGTCGAGCTCGACAGGGGGGCCACCGTCCAGCGCTCCTCGCATCGCCCCTCCGGGCAGCGCTCCGACACCGAGTTCAAGCCAACGGCAGCCAGCCCCTCCTTCGTTCGCCGCAGGAGCGAGTGGTACCGCTGGCGTTGGAGCCGTCGTACCGCCACCCACCGGTGCCCCGCGAGGTTTGGCGGCACCTTCATCGGGCTCGCCGTCGCGGTCCCTCGCGGATGCGGGGGGCCCGGCAGGTGCCTCGGCCGCCCCAACCGTCCCAGCCGGCAGGCCCGCCGCCTCCAACGCTGCCGAACCAACCGCTCCGGCCGCGCCGGTGCGACCAAAGGCTCAGAAGCTCGCTGCCCCGCGACCAGCCAACCCCGACCCGTCGTCCAACCCGCCACCTGCGCCCCCGGCCTAATCGATAGCCGATCGGTGTCATGTCTTGTCGACTGACAGGCTTCGCCGGGCTGCCAGCGGTGACCACCGTGACGGTGTGGCTTGCGGTTCGGGCCCTCCGTCCGTCGTTTCCGAGAGGCTCCCTTCAAGCCCTTGGAAGAGGGAAATCGCGCCTCTTGGCGCGAATCCTCTGGAAATCTCGGGTATCAGCGCTTGATTTCTGGCGGGCCCGGTACCATGCCCATTGGCTACCACATGGTGTGGGGCCGGTTCGACGCCTCGTTGGCGGCGGCATCCCGAAGAACACCGCTTGGCATCCGCTGCGTCCTCTCCTGGGCGTACGCATGTGGCGGTCGAAACGCGGGTGTGTTTGAAGTGTGGCTATCGAGGCCTGTCGCCTCGGGCCCACGATTGGTTCGGCAGACGGGCATTTCTCTTCATTTCTCGCATGGTCTCTCAGCGACTCGTGGGCGTTCGACAGAACACAACGCGTTCGACTGGCGGGATCCTCCGAGACTCGTGGGAATGGTCCCTCGCCGGAAAGGGCGACTCTGTGTTTAAGATCTATGTCGGAAATCTGAATTACCGCACCACTGACGACGCGCTCCGCGAGGCTTTCGCGGCGTACGGCGAGGTCCTCGACGTGTTCGTCGGGACCGATCGCGAGACCGGCCGCTCGCGCGGCTTCGGCTTCGTCACCATGGCAGACAAGGATGCTGGCAACACCGCGATTACGGCGTTGAACGGCAAGGAGCTCGAGGGTCGCCCGCTCGTCGTGAATGAGGCTCAGCCGCGCGCTCCCCGTCCGGCTGGTGGCGGCTTCGGCGGTGGCGGCGGCGGCGGTGGCCGCGGCGGCTACGGTGGCGGTGGTGGCGGCTACG
>VYLE01000241.1_pt1 | contig 77647 bp, 70 predicted proteins | sample 5114391 | NCBI WGS metagenome assembly VYLE01 (sample SAMN12291771, study PRJNA351875) | freshwater metagenome | isolation source: freshwater lake | place: USA: Michigan, Kent Lake | collected 2013-08-15 | reverse complement strand
CGGTTGGTGGGCGCCGCGCCGGTCGGTGCGCCGCGCCCGCGCGAGGCCGCTACCGTCCCGGGACGCCCATCGCCCGGCTTTCCGCGCGTCTTGCCGCCGACGGGCTTGCCACCGACCGGCTTGCCGCCCGTGGCCGTGCCACCGGGGCTACGTGCTCCGGGGGGCTGGCGGCCACCGCCGTCACCACCGGACCGACGTGGCGGCGTCACTCGGGCACGACCGCGGTGTTCCCCGCGCCGCGCAAGGCGATGGCCAGTTCGTCGGCACGCGGGAGCTCTTCGAGGTGACGCAGGGCAAACTGCTCGAGGAACTGCGGTGTGGTACCGTAGAGGAGCGGGCGACCGATGCCTTCGCTGCGCCCCACGATGTCGATGAGGTTGCGCTCGTGCAGCGACTTGAGCACCGAGCCCACGGCGACGCCGCGGATCTCCTCGATCTCCGCGCGCCCGATGGGCTGCCGGTAGGCCACGATGGCGAGCGTCTCCAGCGCAGCCGCCGACAGTTTCTGCGGGCGCACGGCCACCTGGGCGCGTTCGATGGCTTCGGCGTATTCGGCCCGCGTCAGGATCTGCCAGCCCACGCCCTGTTCGACGAGTTCCACGCCGTGGCCGTCCACGTTGTAGTGCTCGCGGAGTTCATCCAAGGCGGCGGCCACGGCGGCGGGGCTCGACTCGGGATCGAGCGCCTCCAGCGCCGTCAGCGGGATGGGCCGCGGGGCAGCGAACAGCGCCGCTTCAAGCAGCTTCGCTAATGGCGTCACGGGTAATCTCCACGGAGGCGAACGGACGATGCTGCGCGATACGCAGCTCACCGAGCTTCGCCATTTCGAGCAGGGCCAGTAGCACGGACAGGATTTGCCACGGCTCCGCGTCGCGGCCGACCAGATCGGCCCAGCGCGCGTGCTCCCGCATGGCGATGACCTTGCGGATGGTGGCCATGGCCCCCGCCACATCGAGTGCCCGCGGCACGACGTCATGGAACTTGGGCTCCTTGGTCGTGCGGAGGACGCGATCGACGGCGGCGAGCAGCTCGCCGAGCGACAGCGCCAGTGGCGCGTTGAGCGGCGTGATGTCGACCGCGACATGCACGTACCGCCTGGCGAACTGGTGGCGGCGCTCTTCACCGCGACGCTCGAGCAGGTCGACGACTTCCCGCATCTGCTGGTACTCGAGGAGACGGCGCACCAGTTCGGCGCGCGGATCCTCCCACGCGTCCTCCCCGTCGGCACGCGGCAACAGCATCTGCGCCTTGATGCGCAGCAGCCGGGCGGCCATTTCGAGATAGTCGGCCGCCTCGTCGAGCCCCAGCGTGCTGATGCGCGCGAGAAACTGCTCGGCGATGCGGGCAATGGGGATGTCGTAGATGTCCACCTGCTCGTCGCGGATGAGCGACAGCAGCAGGTCCAGCGGGCCGGTGAACTGGCTGAGCTCGACGACAAACGACGACGATTCGGACTCGACGGGGCGAAAGTTGGGGGCAATCACGCAGCGTTCACGCGTCGAAAGGGTTGGGGAGCAGATACGGAAGGTACACCTGCTGGGCGAGTCGGGCGGTGGCGAAGGCGGGACTCATCCAGGCATTCACGAGCGGCCGACCAAAGGAGAGCAGCGCGAAGAGGAGCAGGAACCCGACGGCGCCGATGCGCTGGTACTGCAGCGACCATTGCGGCGGCAGGAGGTATTTGAAGACGTGCGACCCGTCGAGCGGCGGAATGGGAATGAGATTGAACGCCGCGAGCACCAGGTTGAGCACGATGCCCTGCATGAACATGAGCTGCAGCACGAAGAGCGGCCTGAGCAGCTGCGGGAACTGCTGCCCCAGCAGCCCGACGCCCATGACAAGGGGGACGCAGGCGAGGGCAATGAGCACATTTACCGCCACGCCGGCCAGCGACACGATGATGTCGCCCTTGCGGTACTCGCGGTAATTGCGCGGGTTGACGGGAACCGGCTTGGCCCCGCCGAAGATGGGCCCGCCCAGAAACGCCAGCATGACCGGGAGGATGATGGTCATGAAGGGGTCGATGTGCTTGATGGGATTCCACGTGAGCCGCCCAAGCTGGTAGGCGGTCATGTCTCCCTGCCTCATCGCCGCGTAGCCGTGCGCATACTCGTGGGCGACCATCGAGAAGAGCAGGACGGGAAAGACGAGGGCAAGTTGCTGGGCGAAGTCCACCGCGGCAGCCGGGAAGGATAGGAGACGTAGAACGAGGGGCGCCGCAGCGCCGCCGGGAACGCGAATGCAAGCAAATCGAACGGGGAAGTCTAGCCGTCGAGAGAGGGGAAGTCAAAAGTATTCCACACGGGGAGTTATCCACATGGCGTGGGAGCCCCGCTCTCTGCTTCCCGCTTGCTGCTTCCTGCTTCCCTGCCCCCTGCCCCCTGCCACCTGCTCCCTCCCCGTGCCCACCAAGAGGGAGCTGGCAGCGGGAGGCAGGAAGCAGAAAGCGGGTGGGCGAAACGGCTCTTCGCGCAGCAGTGGCAACGGCTTGACCCCTGCCTTGGGTTCGCCTAGCTTCACCAGTCTGTTCCGCCGTGGCCGGATTCCATCCGTCTGCCGGGTGGTGTACCGTCACTGTCAAACAAGTTCCCAGGAGTTTTTTCGTGCCGAATATCAAGTCCGCAAAGAAGGATCTGCGGAAGTCGCGTGCGGCGGCGGTGCGTAACCGCGCCCAGCGCTCGGCGCTGCGGACTGCCGTGAAGAAGGCGAAGACGGCGACTGCGGCGGCGGATGACCGTCTCAATGCCGTGTCACTGCTCGATCGCGCGGCGCGCAAGGGACTCATTCACAAGAACGCGGCCGCTCGTCAGAAGAGCAAGCTCGCGAAGCAGGCCAACAAGGCCGCCGCCGCGTAAATCGCGGTCGCCGGTTGGCTGAACGCAAGAAGGCCGGTCTCATGCATGAGACCGGCCTTCTTGCGTTTCGTCCGTCTGCGGCACCATCAGTGCGCTCGAATCAGAACGCCGCCAACTCTCCCCCGCACCGCTCGCAGTACCACTCCGTGGGCAGGTTCATGGTGCTGCACTCGGTGCAGCGCAGGGTCTTCTGGGGTTCGGTCGAGGCGGCGGGAGCGGCCACGGGCGACGCTGATTCGGCCGCCCCATTGGGGTCGATCACCGACCGCAGGAACGCCAGATCGTCGAACGGATCGGCGGCGGTGGGGGCGGGCTTCGGTGTCACCGTCGCGGTGGAGCGCTCCATGCGCGTGTCGTGCTCGGGCTCGATGCCCTGCAGTGACTGTACGAACTGCGTGTCGGCCGGCCCCGTGGCCGTGCCGAACATGGCCAGCGCATGGTCCACCTCCGCCCGCTGGGCCACAGCCTTCGTCGACAGCGCCGGCGCAGCCAGGTGCGGTGTCGAGGGGGCCAACGGCACCGCAGGCTCCGGCGCCGGGACCGCGGCAATGCTGGACGCATTGAAGAGCGCCGCGACGCCCGCGAGCACACCCTCGTGACGGTCCGCCGCCGGCACGGGGGTGTCGACGATGCCCGACACATGGATATCGAGCAGCGGCGCCTCTGACTCCGTGGCGGCACGTTCCGCGTCCACGGCGAGACCGACGAGGGGCGTGGGCTCCGGGGAGAGCGTGACGACGGGTATGGGGACCGACGCCACGTTCCGCCCGGCCGCGACCTGGACACACGGCTCGACGCGGGCGTTTGCCAGCAGCGCGCGAACCTCCTCCACTTCGGCCAACAGCGCGCCGCGTTCCTCACCCAGCGTGCCAATGCGAGCCTCGATGTCCCGCCGTACCGCGTCCCATCGCTGGTGGTCGTATTCGCCCACCAGGTTGCGCAGCATCCCTTCGGCGAGTTCTTCTCCCAGCAACGACAGTCGTCCGTCGAGGTCGCCCAGTCGCTGCTCGAGTTCACCGCCGGACGTCGCGAGGGCGCTCACTTGTGCCTGGAGCTGTGTCAACACCCCTGCACGACGGCCCACGTAGTCCCCATGGACCCGCTCGAACACGCGAGCAGGTGTCTCGGCTCGCTTGGCCTCGAGGGCAGCGAGCCACTCGTCATAGCGCTGGCGCTCCGCGACCAGCGCGCGCACTTCTTCGATGGACACGACGGCTACTCCGTGAGGAGGGACGAGGGGTGAACTCCGGGAAGCTCAGGGGGACGAACGGGTGAAGCAAGCACCGCGTACCTGACAGGCGACGAAGAATGGCACCCGCTGTCACGCCGAGGGGCGTGACGGACGTGACGTATTCGCTCGCGGCGCTGTGCACTGTGACACCATGAACCGGGAGCGTGCGACCCACCAGCAGCGCGGCGTGACCGGCGTCACACCGCGCGTCCCGACCCGTGGGACCGGTCAGGCGCTGTAGACAAGGCGGCCACCGACCACGGTGTGCACCGCCTGTCCGGTAAAGGCATGGCCGGCGTACGGCGTGTTCCGCCCCTTCGACTTGAAGCGCGTGGGGGCGCAGGTCCAGCTGCGGGCCGGATCGAACACCGTGACGTCGGCGAGACTGCCACGCGCGAGCGAGCCACCCGGCAAGCGGAAGATCTTCGCCTGTTTGCAGCTCATGGCGTCGACGAGCTGGGAGAGGGTGATGATTCCGCGGTGCAGCAGGTACGTGGTGTTGACCGCCAGCGCGGTCTCGAGCCCCACGATGCCATTCGGCGCGTCGGCGAACTCGCGCTCCTTTTCGTCGTAATGGTGCGGCGCGTGGTCGGTGACGAGCAGGTCGATGGTGCCATCGGCCACCCCCTGCTGCAGCGCCTCCACATCCTCGGCGGTGCGCAGCGGCGGGTTCATCTTGGCGTTGGTGTTGTAGCCGTCCACGGCATCGTCCGTGAGCGAGATGTGGTGCGAGCACACCTCGGCGGTCACGTTGATGCCGCGCTCCTTGCCCCAGCGCACGAGTTCCACCGACCCCTTGGTACTCAGGTGGCACAGGTGAATGTGGCCGCCAGTGCGCTTGGCCAGCAGGATGTCCCGAATGACGTAGATCTCCTCGGCTTCGGCGGGGATACCCTTGAGCCCAAGCTTCGCGCTCATGATGCCCTCGTTCATGCTGCCGCCACGCGCGAGTGTCATGTCCTCGCAGTGCTCCGCGATGGGCACGTTGAAGGCGCGCGCATACTCGAGGGCGGTGCGCATGAGTTGCGCGCTCTCCACCGGCTTGCCGTCGTCGCTGAAGGCCACAGCGCCGGCGCTCACCATTTCGGCGATCTCGGCGAGCGTTTCCCCCCTCTGCCCTACCGAGATGGCGCCGTACGGATACACGCGAGCCAGTCCGGCATTCTCTCCCTGTCGCTTCACGAAACCCACCACCGCCTGATTGTCGGTGACCGGTTTGGTGTTGGGCATGGCGCACACCGCGGTAATGCCGCCGGCGACGGCGCTGTGCGCCCCCGACGCCACGGTCTCCACGTCTTCGCGTCCCGGCTCGCGCAGGTGCACGTGGACGTCGATGAAGCCGGGCGCCACCACCAGGCCGGTGGCATCGATCACCTCTGCGCCGTCCGGGGTGCCGAGCATCCCCCCGCAGGCCTCCACCACGCCGTGGCGCAGCAGCACATCGCCCACGGCATCGAGCCCCTGTGAGGGATCGATGATGCGTCCGCCCTTGATGAGCAGGTCGCGCGTTCCGATCGGGTGCGCCATCTATGCGTTTCCTTTCTTGGCCGCTTCAGCCAGTTCAGGCTTGCCACCGGCAAGCAGGTAGAGCACCGCCATGCGAACGGCCACCCCATTGGTGACCTGGTCGAGAATCACCGAATGCGGACCGTCAGCGACATCACTGTCGATCTCGACGCCGCGATTCATGGGACCGGGGTGCAGGATGAGCAGGTCGCGCGACGCGTTCTTGAGGCGCGCGCTGGTGACGCCGAAGACGCGATTGTATTCGCGCAGCGACGGGATATAGCCGGCCTGCATGCGTTCGAGCTGCAGGCGCAGCACGTTGAGCGCATCGGCCCACTCGATGGCTTCCTCGATGCGGTTGAACACCGAGACCCCCATGGCCTCAATGGCATTGGGGAGCAGCGACCGCGGACCGCACACCGCCACCTCGGCGCCGAGCTTGGTGAGCCCCCAGATGTTGGAGCGCGCCACGCGCGAGTGGAGCACGTCGCCCACGATGCAGATACGCTTGCCCGCGAGGTCGCCGAAACGATCGCGTAAGGTGAGCAGGTCGAGCAGTGCCTGCGTGGGGTGCTCGTTGGTCCCATCCCCCGCATTGATCACATTCGACTCGATGCGCTCGGCGAGGAACTGCGCCGCACCGGAGGCCCCGTGGCGAATGACGACCATGTCGATCTTCATCGCCTCGAGATTGCGCGCGGTATCGACGAGCGTCTCACCCTTGCTCACACTGGAGCCCGCGGACGCCACGTTCACGGTGTCGGCGCTGAGCCGCTTCTCGGCGAACTCGAAGGAGATGCGCGTGCGCGTGGAGGCTTCGAAGAACAGGTTGACGATGGTGGCGCCACGCAGTGTGGGCACCTTCTTGATGGCGCGCTCCGAGATCTCGCGGAACGGCACGGCGGTGTCGAGCACCAGCCGGATCTGCTCGGCGGAGAGCGGCGCGAGTCCCAGCAGATCCTTGCCGAGGGGGCCAGGCACGGGTCAGCTCTCCTCGTCGCGGGAGGCGATGCGCACTTCGTCGCGGCCGTCGAGTTCCTCGATGCACACATCCACGCGCTGACCGGGGGCGACATCGATGCGGCGCCCCACGATGTCGGCGTGGATGGGGAGCTCGCGGCCACCGCGATCCACGAGGACCGCGAGCGCAATGCGCGCCGGCCGACCAAAGTCGGCCAATTCGTCGAGCGCGGCGCGCACGGTGCGCCCGGTGTACAACACGTCGTCCACGATGACCACCCGCTGATCATCGAGTGCCCAGGGCAGAGAGGTCGCCCCGACGACGGGGCGCGGCCCTACCGTTTGCAGGTCGTCGCGGTAGAGCGTGATGTCGAGCGCGCCGGAGGCCACCGTGACCCCTTCCTGCGCCGCGATGATGCGGACGATGCGCTCGGCGAGTTGCACGCCGCGGCGTTGAATGCCGACGATGACGAGGTTGTCGCAGCCGGCGTTGAGCTCGATGATCTGGTCGGCCATGCGACGCAGCGTGCGGTCAAGCGCACGCGCATCCAGCACGGTGGTTGGCTTCCTTGGCATGGCGGACAAGTTAACAGCGCCACGCACGAAGCGGCGGGCGCCCCCCCGGACGCCCGCCGCTCCCCTACCCCTGCGTCCTACGTGGAGATCCTGCCATTGCCTACCATTCGTGATGCGATCGCGGCTGCTCGCTGGACTGGGGCTTGGGCGACCAGAGACCGTGCAGCGGCGAGAGATGCCGTGCCGCCGTGCGTGCGGCCCGGAGTCGTGCCTTGTCGATGGGCGGCACGTACGAGGTGGCCGCGTACATGGCGATGTCGGCGGCCGCCTCCATGGTGGCCTGCGCGAAGCCCAGTGACCAGTCGGGACCGTACGGGTGTGAATCTGCGCGCTCCTCGACGCCATGCCCGAAGGCCACGCACTTGTCGGCCGCTTCCTTGAGCGAGCGGCTGGAGGCCAGGTGCGCCACCACCACATGCAGTCCGTCCCGTCGGCCCATATGGTACGTGGGCGACTGGAGCGCGTCGCCGACAGGCGCCTCGACCACCCCCGTGGCAATCCCCGTCAGCAGCACGCAGTGTTGCGAGAAGTAGCTGCGAATGGGATCGACCGGCGGTTCTTCGAGGATCGGGGACATGGCTGGTTCCGGCAGAATGGTGTCCAACGGTCGCGGCAATCGCCGCCTCACCATACGGCTAGGGCAAGCGGTGTGCCGCGGTCGGGGCCGTTGGCCCGATGCACGTTTCCCTCTGAAATCGTCACTTTGGGGTGCCGGCGCTTACGGCCGGGGCCGCCAAACGTTGCAACAACACCACCGGCAGTGCGGCATGTGCGCCACACCCACCGGCGGTTCTTCCTTCTCAGGCAAGCGCCAGACGGCAGGTCAGCCCGCGTACAGGTGCAGGTCGGTCCCCACGAAGTCGGCGAGCGCCATGCAGGTGTCCCAGTCGGGGTGCCGGAGGGTCACGTAGCCGTCCGACAGCAGCGTGCTCTTCCAGTCGCGGCGTGGCGTGCCAACCGGCAGAAGATCGATGGCGCACAGGGCATCGCCCAGCCGGCTCTTGATGCGATCCAGCCCTTCAATGCGCTGGATGGGCCCCTGGCCGTGCGCCCGCTTCGTGATGCAGGCGCAGTTGAACTTGCGCTCGACGACGGGCGAAAAGGTGCCGTGCAGCTCGGCCTCGGCCCATCCGGCGAAGAGGTCGATGTCGCTGGCAAAGTTCATCAGGTCCACCGTGCGGGCACCGGGCGGCCGGGCCCCGATTTCGCCGAAGACCACTTCGCCATCGGACTTGCGGTACCATTCCATGTGCGTGAACCCGGTGTCGTAGCCGAGCACTCGGATGACCTGCTCCCCCAGCGCCATGCCGTCGGTGACCCAGGGGTTATCGACGTGGCGGTACGAGAGCGTCTGGGGCGAGATCCACTCATTGGTACGGGCAATGAGCGGCCGCGGGCGGTAGTGCCCCACGTGGAAGTACTTGATCTCGCCGCCGGCGCAGATCGTGTCGTAGGTGAACTCCTCACCGTCGATGAACTCTTCCACGTCGACGGTTTCGATGTGGCCGAGCTGACTGATGGCCGCCGCCACCTCCTTGGCGTCGTCGCAGCGGAAGGTGTCCATGGACCCGGCGCCGGCGATGGGCTTGATGATGAGGGGATAGCCGACCACTTCGGCGGCCACCCACACGTCGGCGGCGCTGCTGGCCACCGCATGATGGGGGACCCGTACGCCGCCCTCGGCCAGCGCCTGCTTCATGAGGTCCTTGTTGCGGAACTTGACCGCCTGCTCGAAGCGCTGGCCGGGCACGTCGAACGCCTCACGAAGGTGCGCCGCCAGCTCGATCCCCGGCTCCCAGAGGCAGCAGACGCGTTCGAGCGTGCGGCTGCCCAGCCACCGGCGGATCTGCGCGATGGCGCTGGCAGTATCGCTGAAGAGATCGGGCACCTGCAGATAGTCACTGAGGTGCCGGCGTGCCATTTCCGGCAGGTCGTGGGCGGGGCCATTCGCCACCCCCAGCACCTGCGCGCCCTGCAAGGAGAGCCCGCGGGTGAAGAGCGGCATTTCCCCGGGGAACCCCGGGGTGATCATGAGAACAGTCTGCGACATGGAATTCCGATGAACGGTCGGAGGAGGGTGAGGCGGGAGCGGGAGCACGCCCCTACCTCAGCACCACGCGGATAGTGGAGATGATACGCTCGAGCGCCGCCTGCACCACCCCGGTATCGGAATGTCGCACGATAATGAACCCCTCACCCTCGTAGCTCCCGGTGGGTGACTGGCCGATGTGCGGGAGGCGGTAGTCGCAGATGAGGTGCCCCCATTCACGCTGCACCTGGTCGAGTCCCTCGATGGCGACCACGGTGCCCTGCCCCTGCCCCCGCAGGTAGGCCGTCCCCACGGCATAGCGGCGCTCGGGCGGGGTGAAGGTGCCGTCCACCATGACTCGCACCCAGGCCCCGACAAAGTCCATGTCGTTGGCCCGCGAAATCATCGTGGTCATGTTGGCCCCAGGCGGGCGGGCGGCAATCTCGCTCACCGCAACGGAGCCATCGGGGCGCCGGAACCACTCACAATGCGAGACCCCGGTGGTCATACCCAGTGCACGCAGCGCCCGGTCCCCCACGGCGCGGATATCGGCGTAGGCGGGATCATCCACCTCTCGGGGCAGCAGCACCGTCCACTGAATCCACGGCGTCTCCAATACCTCGAGCGGCGTGGGCGCGTAGCGAGTGAGCGAGTGCCAGACGGCGTGTCCGTTGATGCTCACCGTTTCCAGGGAGTGCTCGGTCCCGCGCAGGAACTCCTCGGCGAGCATGGGATCGTGCGCCGACGGGGCGTAGCGCTGCAGCACCAGCTCGAGTTCAGCCACGGTGCGTACCCGTTCCGTGGCCTTGGCCCCAGCACCGGCGGGCGGCTTGACCACAATGGGGAAGCCCACCTCGTTCACGAAGCGCCGCGCGTCGGCCGGATCGTGCACGAGCTGGTGCCGCGCCACCGGCACGCCGGCGGCGCGCAGGACGTTCTTCATGCGGGCCTTGTCGCGGAAGTTGTGCGCCGCGGTGGCAGGCAGCCCGGGAATGCCCAGGCGCTCGCGCACCTGCGCCAGCGGGAGCTGACACTGCTCATAGGCCGCGAAGCAGCGTGCCACCGCGCCGTGGACACCGGCAATGGCGCTCACGGCCCCCGCCAGTTGCTCGGCGTTCGTGACGTCGGCCACTTGCCAGTGTGCCACCAATTGCGAGCCCATGGCGGGGGCAAGCTCCGCCAGCGGCTGCTGAGCGACGACGGCGAGCCGGATGTGCGTCAGGCGCAGCGCCGCCTCGATCATCTGAGAGGCGGCCGGCGAAAAGAACGGACAGACGAAGATGACGAGCATTATCGCTCCAGCGTGAATCCCGGATCGACGCCTGGTCGTTTCGGGGCGTTCGCCACGAACCATCCGGTGAGATACATCCACTGGGTCATGCGCGTGAGCTTAGGATAGTCGATCCGGTCGGGCTTGTCGCGCGGCGTGTGGTAATCGTCGTGCAGGTTGGTGGTATACATGACCGCCGGGACATTGAGGCGCGCATATGGAACGTGATCACTGCGGAAGTACCAGCCTTCGGGGTGCATGGGACGGTCCCAGAGCGAGTCGAGCGAGAACTTGCCGGTGAGGGCGTTGGCCCGCAGCGCCATGTCCACCAGCTCCGTGGAGTTGCGATGTGGCGGCTGCACACCGAGCAGGCTGGCGGAGTCCGGGTGGTTGCGGCCCATCATTTCGCCGTTGAGTACGGCCACGATGCTGGCGAGCGGCACCACGGGGTGCGCGGCGTGCCACCGGGAACCCAGCAGCCCACGCTCCTCGGCGCCGTGATACACGAAGAGCACCGAGCGCTTGCCTGGCTGTCGGGCGAACGCGCGCGCCGCGGCCAGCAGCGCCACGCTGCCCGTGCCATTGTCGTCAGCCCCGGCCCAGACGGAATCGCCGTCGATCAGGTAGCGCACCCCATCGTGATCTTGATGGGAGCTGTACAGGACGTACTCGTTGCGCAGCACCGGGTCGGTGCCACGGATGACACCGACGATGTTGGTGCTGGGCGTCTCGAACCGTTCGAGACGTACCTGCAACGTGAGCGTGGGGGCCTGCTGGAGGCGAGCCGCCATGCCGCCACGCACGAGGAACGCGGGAGTCCCCGCCTGGCGTGCGGGGACCGGTAGCTCGGCTCGATTCGACTGATTGGCGAACCGGCGTGCGGCTCCATCGACATCGTACGTGCCTCGTGCCCGCAGGATGGCCAGCGGATCGAAGGCGCGATCGGCCACCGTGTCGGCCACGATGAGGAGCGCGAGCGCACCCCGTCGCGCGAACCGCTGCTGCATGGCCGCGACGGCCGCCTGCGTGTAGCGCACCTCCGGACTGTTCGTCGTGGTGCGGATACTGGCCGAGAAGGGCCGCAGCATGGGGGTGGCGACGACCTTGCCGCGCACGTCGATGGTGGAGTCGGCACTGTTGGCGATCCACACCACGGGCCCTTGCACGTCAGCACCCGAGCTCCCGAGGGGAATGAAATCCTTCCACACCTGCAGCGGCTGCTCACCGAGTGTGCCCAGGGACGAGACCGTGGACACGCGTGTGCGGAACATGGTGAACCACTGGAAGTACGAGCCATCGTCGCCCAGCGGCTTGACGCCGATAGCGCGCAGCTGCTCTGCCACCCACACCGAGGCGCGCATTTCATCGGGAGTGCCGGCTTCGCGCCCGCGCATGGCATCGCCGGCCATGGCGTACAGGTCACGCTTGATGTCGGCCTGCCGGATGAGGGCGTAGGCGGCGGGGAGTTGGGGCGCGCGTGCGGAGCGCGGCGGCGCTGACTGTGCGCCGAGAGGGCTGAGTGTCAGCGCGGGGAACGCCAGCGTGACCGAGAAGAGTGCTGCGGCACACGTGCGCATGGTCACGGTCGCTTGCTTGGGGCGAGGGGATCTGGGCATACCCAACGCTACGGCCAAACTCGCGTTGGCGCTGGGGGCAGTGGCTCCTGAGCGGGGCACGGCGTCGGGGCGGACTCGTGATGGGCACCGTCGGCGGTAGATTTCCCCCATGACCGAGTCCCCGCACATTCAGGACATCACCACGGCGTCGTTCCTCGAGGCCGTCGTCACGCGATCGCACAGCACGCCGGTGCTGGTGGATTTCTGGGCCACCTGGTGCGGACCATGTCGCGCGCTGGGGCCGGTGCTGGAGAAGCTGGCTGTGGAGTACGACGGCGCCTTCGTGCTGGCCAAGGTGGACACCGACCGGGAGCAAGCGCTCGCGGCCCAGTTCCAGATCCGCTCGATTCCCACCGTGATGCTGTTCAAGGACGGCAAGGCGGTGGCCGGATTTCCGGGGGCCCTGCCCGAGGGACAGATTCGCCGTTTCTTTGCGCAGCATGGCGTTGCGAAGGGCGGAGCCGCAGAAGCGTGGTCCGACGACCCTGGGACGCGCGTGCAGCAGTTGCGTGAGGCGGTCGCGCGCGATGCCTCGCGCGGCGACTGGCAGTTGGAATTGGCACTGGCGCTGCTGGCGCACGGCGAACTCGACGCCGCCCGCGCCGCCGTTGAAGCGTTGCCCGGTGACGTGTACGGGGACGCGCGCGCCGTGCGGGCCCGCGCGCGGTTGTCGCTGCTGGCGCGCCTGGATTCGCTGGCCGCCGCTGACGGGGTGCGTGCCGGTGTGGAGACGTTCCTGGAGGGCCACACGGAGGCGGGGTTGGCGCAGTTGCTGGACGCCGTGCGCGAACAGAAAGGGATGGACGAGAGTCCAGCCAAGGCGGCGCTGGTGGATGCGATGACGTCGCTCGACGACGAGGCGGTGGTGCGAGAGACTCGGCGGCGGATGGCGGCGGTCCTGTTCGCGTAGGCGCTGGCCATAGGAGAACGAAACGGTCCCCCGCGCGTGAGGCACGGGGGACCGTTGTCGTGTGACGACCACACAGCGGATGAGGGGGGATTCGAACCCCCGAGACGCTTTCGCGCCAACACGCTTTCCAGGCGTGCGCCTTAAACCACTCGGCCACCCATCCGGGGAAGCAGGAACGCGCCACCGCGGCAGGCCGTGGCGGCGCGTTCGTGCTGGATACTGCCAACAGCGGACAGGGTGAGATTCGAACTCACGATACCGTTGCCGGTATGCCGGTTTTCGAGACCGGTGCCTTCAACCACTCGGCCACCTGTCCTCGGACCCACCACCGCACAAACACGGCAGCACTCCAAGAGCCACGATAGTTAACCGGCGGGAGGGCCCGGATCAAGCCCCTCAAGCCCTGCGAGGGCGCCCCACGGGACCTTGTCGGCGGTCGGCATCGCGTGCCGCACAGGCGCACCGGCTCCATTGCCGAACCGCCGCCCAGTCGGCACGTTACCCCGCCGCGCCCGGACGCCCCCGAGGGTCCGCCACGCCATCTCGGGGAGTACGCGGGCACAGCACCTCCACCGGCATCGCCCCTTCTGGGCTCCCGGCAGCAGCACCTGCCGGACGACTTTTCGCGGGGCACGCAGTGACCGTCAGAGATTCGGTAGTTCACGTGGGGCTGCTGGGGGCCGGGGCCTGGGCGCAGGGGGCGCACCTGCCGGGGTACGCCCGTGACCCGCGCTGCAAGGTGGTCGCCATTGCGGACCCCGTGCGGGAAAAGGCCGAAGCATTCGCGCGCGAGTTCGACATCCCGCATGTGTACGATTCGCACGAGGCGCTCCTGGCACATCACGGCATCGATGCCGTGGACGTGTGCACGCCAAGCGTTACGCACTTCGCCCTGAGTTGGGCGGCGCTCGAGGCCGGCAAGCATGTGCTGTGCGAAAAGCCGGTCGCCTATGAGTACGCCGACACGCGGCGCGCCGCGGCGCTCGCTGAAGCGAAAGGGCTCAAGACGAAGCTGGGATTCACCTTCCGCTACAGCCCCGGCATGCGGTACATGAAGGCCCTGATCGACGAGGGGTTCATTGGCGAACCGTTCATCTTCAACGGCTTCGAGCAGAACTCGCAGTGGCTCGATCCGCAGAACCCGCTGCGACAGGTGGACCATACCGCCGACCAGTCCCGCCTCCAGGTGTCGTCGCTCGAGGGATACGGGGCGCCGATCATGGACATCGGGCATCTCTGCATGGGGAGCCGCTTTGCGCAGGTGGTGGGCACCATGAAGAACTTCATTCCCGAACGCATGGTGCGCGCCACCGGCACGATGATGCGCATGAACATCGATGACGGCGACATCTTCATTGGGGAGTTCGCCAACGGCGCCATCGGCTCCATCCAGACCAGCTTCGTGACGGTGGGCAACTACCCCGGAATCGAAGCGCGGGTCTACGGCAGCAAGGGGGCGCTCATCTGTCGCATGGTGGAGGAGGAGGGGGTGGCGGAGACGCTCAAGGCCGCCAGCGCAGACGCGGTGGAGTTTCGCCCGCTCGAGATCCCGCCGCGCTTCTACCCCACGGGCGGGAGTCCGCGGGAGTCGTGGCGGTCGCTCTTCTACGCGAATCTCACCCACTCGTTCATTTCGGAGATTCGTGGCGACGCGGCGGGGAACGAAGGCAACTTCGAGGACGGGGCCCACGTGCAGGAGTTGATCAACGCGGTGGAGCGCTCTTTCCGGCAACGGCGCTGGGTCACCATTCCGCTCGAGCAGGATGGTGTGGCATGAGCGCTCCCATCGAGCAGTTCCTCGAGCAGTATTTCTTCCGGCATCCGGTGAACGCGACGTTTACCGGCATCCGCCTGTACGACCACGAGTTGCCCGACTGGACGCGCGAAGTCCGCGACGATGAGCAGGACGAATTCGAAGCGCTCACGATCGCGCTCGACGATGCCTACCCGCCGTCGGAGGATTGGGGGGAACTGGCGCGCAACCCGGCCCAACTCGACGCGGAGCTGGCGCGCGCGAGCATGGACGTGCGGCAGCTGGAGTTCGAAAGCCGCTACTTCCATGACAAGAACCCCGCCCTGTGGACCGGCGAGGCGCTGTTCGGAGTGATCGGGCTCATGCTGCGCCCGCCGGCCACGGTCGAAGAGGCGTTTGCGTCCATCGCCATGCGCCTGCACGACCTGCCCCGCTTTCTCGCAGACATGCCGCACACCCTCACGGAGCCGATGCCACCGCAGTGGGTGGCGCGCGCCGTGCGCGAGTGCGCCGTGGGCGCCGATCTCTTTCGTTCCAAGCTGGCGATGTGGCTGGATGCCCACGGTGCCGACGAGGCCTCGCGGGTGTGGGTGCTGGAGGCGGGCGACGTGGCGGCCGCGGCACTCGATGCCACGGCCGCGTGGCTCGCGGCACAGCCCGTTCAGCATGAGGCGTCGATGAGCCTTGGTGCCGAGGCGTACGACGTGCTGCTGCGCCGGGGGCATTTCTGCGAGGTGAATGCCGACGCCCTGCTGGAGCGGGCGCAGCAGGCGCTTCCCGGCGCGCGCGAGCGGTTCGAGTCGCTCGCCATCGAGGTGGCCGGAAGCGTGGAGGCGCTGGCGGAAGCGCTCGCCGACGACCACCCCGCCCCCGCCGGGTACCTCGCCGCCTTTGCCGAGAAGTGGGAGCAGTGCCGCGAGTTCGCGGCCGATCATGATCTCGTGACCTGGGGCGACTGGCCGCTGCGCTACGTGCCCATGCCGGCATGGGCCGCTGATGCCGCCCCGCAGCTGTACTTCCTGTTCTACCGGTCTCCTGCCCCGCTCGAATCGCGCGACGACCACGTCTACCTGGTCCCCCCCATCGATCCCCCGGTGACGGCGACCGAGCGCGACCGGCGGCTGCGGCAGTGGAACCACAGCGCCATCACGCTCAATCACGTGGTGCACCACGGCGCGCTGGGGCACCACGTGCAGAACTGGCACGCCACACACCGGTCCACATCCCGCATTGGCAGCGTGGCGGCCGTGGACTGTGCCAGCCGCATTGGCCTCTTTCAGGGTGGTTCCATGGCGGAGGGGTGGGCCTGCTACGCCACCGAACTCGCCGACGAACTGGGCTTCCTGACGCCGCTCGAACAGGCGTCCGAGCAGCAAAGTCGCCTGCGCATGCTGGCGCGCACCATCGTCGACATCTCGCTGCATACGGGGCGCATGACCTTCGACGATGCGGTGGAGTTCTACGAAGCCGAAGTCGGCATGCCGCACAGCGCCGCCACGGCCGAAGCGGTGAAGAACTCCATGTTTCCCGGCACCGCCGTGATGTACTGGCTGGGCACCCAGGGCATTCTCGACCTGCGCGAGGCCGTGCGTGCGCGCGACGGTGCCGCATTTTCGTACCGCGCCTTTCACGACGCACTGCTGAGCCGTGGCTCGATTCCTGTCCTGCTGGCGGCGCGGCTGCTGCTGGCGGAGGACTGACCCCATGCGCACGCCTTTCCGCCGGTGGGTGTGGTCTGCGTGCACCGTGCTCACGGTGACGGCCTGCGGCGGCACCGATGCCCCCGGTGCAGCCGGAGCCAGCAATTACCTGCTCGTGATCGGCTACGACCGCGAGCCGGATACGATGAACCGCTATGCCACGCACATCCTCGAGGACATCGAGTCGTGCGTGGTGGAAGGACTGGTCACCAACGACGAGCAGATGCGCGTCGTGCCGCTGCTCGCCGCCGGAATCCCGACCGTGGAGAATGGCGGTGTGACGCTGCGCTCCGACGGCGGCATGGACGTGACGTGGAAGCTGCGCTCCGGCGTGACGTGGCATGACGGGACGCCGCATACCTCGGCCGACGTGAAGTTTACGGTGGAGGCCATCAACAAGGGCGACTGGAAGCCGGAAAGTGTCGATGGCTTCGATCGCATCACCGGCGTGGATACTCCCGATTCCCTCACGGCCGTGGTGCACTACCGCGAGCCGTACGCGCCCTACCAGCTGCAGTTCGTGCGCGGCACGCTGCCCCGTCATCTGCTGGCCGGGCGTGATCTCAACACCGCCAACGACTACAACCGGGCGCCGTTGGGGACCGGCCCCTACCGCGTGAAGGAATGGAAGACCGGCGAATACGTGCTGCTCGAGGCGGTGCCGCGCTACTGGCGTACCGGCGCTGCACCGAAGATTCGCCAGCTGCTCTTCCGCTTTCTCACCAACACCACCACGCGCATCAACCTGCTCAAGTCCGGTGAAGTGCACATGGTGGCGCTGGTTCCGTGGGATCAGGTGCGGGGGCTGCGCACCGTGCCGGGGCTCCGGCTCAACACCGTGGTGGGGAACGGCTACGAGCATGTGACGCTCAACCAGCGGCAGATTCCGGCCTTTGCCGATGTGCGGGTGCGACGGGCGCTGGCGCATGCCGTGGACCGGCCGTTGCTGGTGAAGACGATCCTCGATGGGCAGGTGGAGATCGTGAACGGCCCCATCCAGCCGCTCAATCCGGCCTACGAACCGAACGTGGCGCGGTACGACTACGACACGACGACCGCCAACCGATTGCTCGACGAGGCGGGGTGGCAGCGCGGCGCCAACGGCATGCGCGCCAAGGCGGGCACCCCGCTCGCGTTCACGCTCATCACGCAATCGGGGTTCGCGATTCGCGAGAATGTGTCACAGTCGCTGCAGCAGGCCTTTCGGGCCATCGGTGTGGACATGCAGATCCGGCTCATCGACGGCACCGCGATCAGCAGCCTGTGGTTCAAGGGCGAGTTCGATGCCATGCTGCACTGGTGGCAGATGGGCGCCGACCCGGAGCTGACGCTGTTCTTTGCGCATGATCGAACACCACCGGCCGGCCGCAACATCAACTTCGTGAACGACACGGCGTTGACGGGCCTGCTCTACGCCAGCGATCGCGCCATCGAGACGACGACGCGATACGACCTGCTGCGCCGTGCGCAGCGGCGCATTGCCGAGCTGGCCCCCGAGATCGTGCTCTACAACACGGCCAAGGTGGACGCCGTGCCGGTCACCCTACAGGGGTTCACCGGGAACCCGACCAATGCCGGTCCCTTCTGGAACGTGCACGCGTGGGAGATCGTCGCCCGGTGAGGTGCGGGCCACGGCGTATGGGCCAGTGGTGAGGCACGACCAGTGACGCGCCTCGTGTGGCGGCGCCTGATGCAGAGCGTGCCGTTGCTGCTGGTGATTTCGGCGCTCGTGTTCTTTCTCATGCGGGCAGTGCCCGGTGGCCCGCTCGCGGCCTACCTCGAAAACCCGAACGTCCGCCCCGAGGACCTCGAGCGTCTGCGCGTAGCCATGGGGCTCGACGCGCCGCTGGGTGTGCAGTATCTGCGCTGGCTCGCCGCCTTCGTGCGCGGCGACTGGGGGTACAGCTACGCCGACGGCCGCCCCGTGCTGGATCGTGTCCTCGAGCGCGTGCCGGCGACCCTTGAACTGGTCCTGAGCTCCACGGTGCTGGCGCTGTGCCTGGCGCTTCCCGCAGGCATGCTGGCCGCCACGCGCGTGCGCGCCGACCGGTTTACCCGCCTGCTCACCACCGCCGGCGTCTCGCTGCCGGTTTTCTGGTTGGGGTTGGTGCTGCAGCTGTTGCTCTCCATCCACCTGGGGTGGTTGCCCTCGTCGGGGCGACAGTCGTTCGGCAGCAGCAGCGTGGGAGACCGTGTGGCACACCTGGTCCTGCCGGCGCTGGTGCTGGCCGCCGTACAGGGCGCGGCGTGGACGCGGTATCTGCGCCGCGCACTGCGCGACACGCTGGCCCTGCCCTTCCTGCGCGCGGCCCGACTGCGCGGCCTGTCCGAGTCCCGTGTGCTGTGGCGCCATGCGCTGCCGAATGCGGTCGGCCCCTTCGTGACCGTGGTGCTCCTCGATGCGGCCATGCTCGCGTCGGGGGCCGTAGTCACGGAAAGCGTCTTCGCCTGGCCCGGCGTGGGCAGCCTCTTCACCGAGGCGCTCGTGAAGCGTGATTACCCCGTGCTCATGGCCTTCCTCATGCTGGCCGCGGCCGCCGTAGTGGTGCTCAACCTGCTCGCCGATCTGCTCGTGCAGCGCCTCGACCCACGTACGGGAGCGCGCTCGTGGGAGCGTCCATGACCGTGCACACGCCCGCGGTCTGGCCGTGGCGGTGGTCGCCTGCCCTGCTCGTGCTGGCCGCGCTCGTGCTGTGTGCCGCTGCCGCGCCGCTCATTGCCCCGTACGCCCCTGACGCGCTCGATCTGGCCAACCGCCGGGCCGCCCCGTCGGCAGCACACTGGTTCGGCACCGATGAACTGGGGCGCGACGTGCTTACACGGGTACTGAGCGGCGCGCGGGTGTCGCTGGCCATTGGCCTGCTCTCGGCGCTCGCGAGCGCGGGGCTGGGGACGGTGATTGGCAGCGCGGCCGGCATGATGGGACGGTGGGCCGATGACCTGCTCATGCGCGCCACCGACGCCATGCTCTCCATACCGCGGCTACCGTTGCTCATGCTCGCCGCGGCAATCGTGCAACCCACGGTGCCGCTGCTCATCGGGCTGGTGGCGCTCAGCGGGTGGATGGAAACGGCGCGCGTGGTGCGGGCGGACGTGCAGTCACTGGTCGCGCGCGACTTCGTGCAGGCGGCGCGAGCAGTCGGCGCCGCACCGTTTCGTGTGTGGCGCCGCCATCTGTTGCCGGCCGTCGTGCCCACGCTGGCCGTGGCCACCACACTCGCCATCGGGCGCGCGATCCTGCTCGAGAGCACGTTGAGCTTCTTCGGCGTGGGCGTGCAGCCCCCGACCGCCAGCTGGGGCAACATGCTCTATCAGGCGCAGAGTACGATGAGCTCCGAACCCTGGCTCGCCATCTTTCCCGGCCTCTTCATCTTCATCACCGTGCTGGCGTGCAATGCCGTAGGCGATGCCCTCGGCGAGACGCCACGCCGCTCCAGCCCCTGACGTCATGACTGCCACGCCAGCACCCGCCGCCCTCTCGCTCTCACTGCCGTTCGTGCCTCGGCGCGTGGTCATCGGCGCCAGTGCACACGCCGACATTGCGGCCATGATTCGCGCGGCGCGCCCGGAGCTCGAGGTGCGCGGTGCGCCGTTCATGGAGATCACGGCCGCCGATCTCGCCTGGGCCGACACCTACATTGGCTTTCGCCGACCACCGGCTTCCCACGACATGGGGGCGGTGCAGTGGGTCCACAGCACCGGCGCGGGGGTTGACGGCTGGTTGGGTCAGGGACTCGATGCGGGTATCCTGCTCACGCGTTCGCCGGAATCGTTCGGGCCAATGATTGCCGAGTGGGCCGTGGCGCGCGTGTTTGCGGTGCAGCAGCAGCTGGTCTCGCTCATGGACGCACAGCGTGAGCAGCGGTGGGCGCCTCGGGACATCGCCCGTGTGGCCGGTACCCGCGCGCTGCTGGTGGGCACCGGTGACATCGGCTCGCACATCGCGGCGGCGTTTACCGCGCTGGGGATCACCGTGACCGGTGTGTCGCGCACCGGGCAGGCCTCGCACCCGGCGTTCCGTGCCGTGCACACGGTGGACAGGCTGGCCGACCTCGTGGCCGACGCGGATTGGATCGTGCTGTCGGTGCCGGACACCCCGGTATCGCGCGGGCTGGTGTCGCGCGCAGTACTCGAGCGCTGTCGTGGTGCGGTGCTGCTCAATGCCGGACGTGGCGCGGTCGTGGACGAAGCCGCGCTTCCCGACGCGCTCGACAGCGGCTGGCTGCGGGCAGCGGCCCTCGATGTGTTCACGACCGAGCCCCTGCCGTCTTCATCGCCTCTCTGGGGTCATCCGCGCGTGCTGGTCTCGCCGCACATTTCGGGACTCACCACGGTGGCCGGCGCCGCCGAGGGGTTTCTGGCGTGCGCGGAGAGCCTCGGGCGCGGCGTGTGGCCCACCTGGGTGGTGGACCGCGCCCGAGGCTACTGATCGCCAGCGCTCAGCGTCTGAGCGTGGCGCCACCGGGAAGTCGGGCCAGTTCGACCTCGGCGGCGATCGTGCCGAACGCGCCCCACTGACCTCCCGCGACGATGCGCCGCCAAAGGGCTTCGGCCTCGGCGCGCCGCCCGTTGTACCAGTGCCAGTTGGCCACGCCGTATGCTGCCGAGGCGTCCTGCACCGACAGTTCGCCAGTGGGCGACGCCGTGAGTACGGAGTCGGCGGGGAGCAGCCCCTTGTAGAGCAGCATGAGCTTGTGATAGGCCTGATTCTCGATGATGCGCATATCGCGGCGCATGGGCTGCAGCACCCGGGCCGCTTCCGCGTTCCGCCCCGCGCGACGCAATGACATGTAGAGCCAATGCGCCATGGACACCCGGCGATCGTCGTTGGTGGCCGCGTTCACTTCACGCTGCGCCACCTCGGCGGCCTCTCCCCAGCTGCCGTTCAGATAGTAGGCGAGCGCCAGATGGTAGCCGATGTTGGACTTGAGCGTGCCGATGGGGGTGTTGGCCGCATTCGGCTGTCCATCGGGCTCGACCTCGTCGGGCTTGTCACGCGTGAGTTGATCGGCCCGCTTGAGGTCCCGAATGGCGGCGTCGAAATCACGCACGGAGATCCAGCGGTGTCCGCGATGGCGCAGCAGCCACGCATTGTCGGGATACAGCGCGAGCCCGCGCGTGTAGATCTCGATCGATTGCCGCAGCTGGCCAAGATAGCCGAGGCGTCGTGCGTACCAGATGATGGAGTCGAGGTTGGTGGGGGCCGCCACATATGCGCGCCGAGCCTCCGCCAGCTGGCGCTCGTAGCGCGCCCGCACGTTTGGGGCGAGCGGGAAGTCGCGCAGCGTATCGCCGAGCAGGGAAACGGCCTGCAAGCGCGGTGTGGCCGGAGGGCGGCTGTTGGCCGCCGCGGTGGCCGGCGTACCACCGGGGGTCGCCTGGGCCTGCACGTTAGTGAACGGGGTGCCCGCGAGCAGGATCATGGCACCCGCGAACGCGCCCTCTATGGCGCGGCGCAGGTTCTGGACTGCTGTGTATGAGGATGTCATGCGTTGAAAGTGCCGCGCGACGCGCCGATGGGCAAAGGGACCGCCGTCGCGGGGGGGAGACGTCAGCGGCGCCGAGCGAAGAACTCCTGCAGCAACGCGGCGCTTTCCTGCTCCAGCACGCCGCCTCGCACCTGGGGCCGATGATTGAGGCGCGGGTGGCGCACCAGGTCACCCACGCTGCCGCACATCCCCGCCTTCTCGTCCCAGGCGCCAAAGACCAGCGCGCCCACACGCGCCAGCACGATGGCGCCGGCGCACATGGCGCAGGGTTCCAGCGTCACCACCAGCGTACAGTCAGCAAGCGCGCGATCACCCAGCTCACGGACCGCATTGCGTAAGGCGAGCAGCTCGGCGTGCGACGTGGCATCGGCATCGCGGCGCATGCGGTTCTGGGCGCGGCAGAGGATGCGGCCGGTGGCCGTTTCCATGAGGACGGCGCCGACCGGCACCTCATTGGCCGCGGCCGCAGCGCGCGCTTCCTGCAGCGCCTCGTGCATGGCCGCCTGCAGCACCGGGGGCACCGGCACCTGCGACGTCACCGTCGCGGCACCCATCCGTAGTGCCGTTCCAGATACACGAGTAGCGCATCGACGAGCGTGCGGGCAAACGCCCCGCGACTGGCGGCGGTGTCGCGAATACCCGGGAAATGGCACTCGATCTGAATGGCGTCCACGGCGGAACCGTTGCGGGAACCGTGGCGCCCGGTGTTGTAGCCACCGTCGAAAAACTCCTGCCCGACCAGCGGCGCTGGATCGCTTGGCGAGGGCACGGACGGAACGCCGCGCGTGCCCAGCAGTCCGCCGAGGCTGAACGGCCCGCGCAGCAACGCCACCCCGCGGTCTGCCAGGCTTCGCGTGCCGGTGGCGGCGCGCGCGATACTGCTGCTGTTCATGACGCCCGCGGCCTGCAGCGCGGCATCGCTCTGTCGCAAGGTGGCGGCGGAGAGCAGATACCCCAGCTCCAGTCGCGGTACGGCGTGGCCATGGCCATGCAGGTCGATGAGCAGGCCGTGGCCTCCGTTTGCGGCGACCCGTTGCCGCGCGGAATCGATGGCCGAGTGCAACCACAGCCAGGTGGTATCGAGGGCGCGTGTGCCACCGGTGGCCTCATCGCGATCACGATTGGCGTCGAACTTGCGCCGATGCAGGCGATTGACCACCAAGTGCAACCGGGCACCGGTACGCACCTGAAACGTGTCGGCGATCGCGCGCGCGAGTTCCTGGGTGTTGGCATCGGTGACGGTGACGCACCCGCTGCAACTGCGATCGGGAACACCGGCTGGCTGCAGGGCCCCACCGTGCGGCGCCACCAGCACGAGCGGTGCATCCCCGGGGGTGTACTCCACGAACTCCGACCGGTCGGTGTACATCTGCCCGACCACCAGCGGCCCCAGCGGCCCCGTGGGCTGCGGTGGGGTCAGCGGTGGCGTGGGGCCAGGACCTGTGGGCGTGGGGGCGCCCGAAGGCGACGGTGCCGACTCGCCTCCGCAAGCGGCCAGCAGCAGGCACAGCGCCGCCGCAAGGCGGCGCCGGCCAGTCCGTGCCAGTGAGCGCCAGGGCACAACGTGGGCAATCGTCATGCCCTGCAAACTACGCCGTGGTCTCGCCGGCGTCACCGTGCGTGAAGTCGAGCGTGTCGACGTCGGGGCGAACATCCGCCACGATCGCATCGCCCTCCTTGAACCGTCCCTCGAGCACCGCAAGCGCGAGCGGGTTCTGCAGCAATCGCTGCACCGCCCGCTTGAGCGGACGCGCGCCGAAGACGGGATCGTACCCTTCGTCGGCCAGCTTCTGCCGCGCCGCCTCGGTGAGCAGGAGCGTAAGCTTGCGGTCGGCGAGCAGCTTGCGCAGGTGACCGAGCTGCAGGTCGACGATAAAGTCCAGCTGTTCGCGGCCCAGCGGATGGAACACCACCACATCGTCGATGCGGTTGAGGAACTCGGGCTTGAAGACCCCGCGCAGGGCGGTAAGCACCTCCTGCTCCGTGCGCTTCCAATTCTCCGCGCCCCCGCTCTGCCCGCGCTCCAGAATGAGGTGGCTGCCCACGTTGGAGGTCATGATGACCACCGCGTTGCGGAAGTCCACCGTGCGCCCCTGGGAGTCGGTGAGGCGCCCATCATCGAGTAGCTGCAGCAGGATGTTGAAGACATCCGGATGCGCCTTCTCGATTTCGTCGAAGAGGATGACGCTGTATGGGCGACGACGCACGGCTTCGGTGAGCTGCCCGCCCTCCTCGTAGCCCACGTACCCCGGCGGTGCACCGATGAGGCGCGCCACCGCGTGCTTCTCCATGTACTCCGACATGTCGATGCGCACCATGGCGTATTCGTCGTCGAAGAGGAACTCGGCGAGCGCCTTGGCCGTCTCCGTCTTGCCCACGCCGGTGGGACCGAGGAAGATGAAGGAGCCAATGGGGCGGTTGGGATCCTGCAGCCCCGCACGCGAGCGACGCACGGCGTTGGAGACTGCCTTCACCGCCTCCTGCTGTCCGATCACGCGCGTCCCCAGCACCTCCTCGAGCTTGGTGAGGCGTTCCCGCTCGGACTCCAGCATGCGGGTCACGGGGATGCCGGTCCAGCGCGCCACCACCTCCGCCACGTCGTCGGCGGCCACCTCTTCCTTGAGGAACTGCGGGCGTCCACCGTGGCTTGCCAGCTTCGACTCCGCGTCCTTCATGTCACGCTCGAGCTGCGGGATGCGCCCGTAGGTGATTTCCGCCGCCTTGCTGAGATCACCCGCGCGGGTGGTCTGCTCCGCCTCGAACTTGGCCTGTTCAATGGCCTGCTTGATGCGCCCCACGGCGCCCAGCGTGTCCTTCTCCTGCTGCCACTGCGCGCGCATGCCGGCTGCCTGTTCCTTCTTGTCGGCCAATTCCCGTTCGAGATTCTGTCGGCGCTCAAGCGACGCGGCGTCGGTTTCCTTTTGCAGGGCCGCCTTCTCGATTTCGAGCTGCACGATGCGGCGCTCCACCTCGTCGATTTCCTGCGGGACCGAATCGATCTCGATGCGCAGGCGTGACGCGGCCTCGTCGATGAGATCGATGGCCTTGTCGGGGAGGAAGCGATCGCCGATGTAGCGGTTGGAGAGCGTGGCGGCGGCCACGACGGCGCCATCGGTGATGCGCACGCCGTGGTGCGCCTCGTAGCGTTCCTTGAGGCCACGCAGGATGGCGATGGTGCTCTCCACGCTCGGTTCACCCACGAAGACGGGCTGGAAGCGCCGCTCGAGGGCGGCGTCCTTCTCCACGTGCAGGCGGTACTCGTCGAGGGTGGTGGCGCCCACCACGCGCAGCTCGCCACGGGCGAGCATGGGCTTGAGCATGTTCCCCGCGTCCATGCTGCCTTCGGCCTTGCCGGCCCCCACGAGCGTGTGCAGTTCGTCGATGAAGACGATGTACAGCCCGTCGGCGCTGGTGATTTCCTTCAGCACCGCCTTGAGCCGCTCCTCGAATTCGCCGCGGAACTTGGCGCCAGCAATGAGGGCGCCCAGGTCGAGTGACACGAGCTTCTTGTTCTTGAGTCCCTCGGGCACGTCGCCACTCACGATGCGCTGCGCGAGCCCCTCGGCAATGGCGGTCTTGCCCACGCCGGGTTCGCCAATGAGCACGGGGTTGTTCTTGGTGCGACGCGACAGGACCTGAATGACGCGACGGATCTCCTCGTCGCGACCGATGACCGGATCGAGCTTGCCCTTGCGGGCGCTTTCGGTGAGATCGCGCGTGAACTTCTGCAGCGCCTGGTACTGCTGCTCGGGGCTCTGGTCGGTGACCTTGTGCGCGCCGCGCACCAGCTTGAGGGCGTCGAGCAGCGCCTGACGATGGGCGCCGACGCTGGTGAGCACACGCGTGCTGTCGGTGCCCTTGGCATCGGCGAGCGCCAGCAGCAGGTGCTCGGTGCTCACATACTCGTCGGCCAGCGCCTTGGCTTCACGCTCGGCGGCATCGACGACCTGCGTGAGTTCACGGCTGAACGTGGGCTGGGCGTCGCTCTGCCTGGCGTAGCGCGCCGCCTCCTGCTCGGCCGCCGTGCGGACGGAGGTGACATTGGCTCCCACACGCTGCAGCACCGGGACGACGATGCCTTCGTCCTGCGCCAGCAGGGCCAGCAGCAGATGCAGATCGTAGACGAGGGGGTTGCCGTTCTTGCGGGCCAACGCCACGGCGTCGTTGAGCGCCTCGGCGCTCTTCACGGTGAGACGGTCGGGATTGATCATGCCGTCACGAGAGGCAATGAGGATGCCGGATGCGGACTGCCTTATCTGCAGGGAGCAGGAGGCAGGAAGCCGGAAGCAGGGACCAGGCGTGTGACAATACTGCAGCCTGATGGCAATGTGGCGGAATCGCACCGCGAACGGCGACATAAAAAGAGCGCCCCGGGTCCGCTCACCCGGGGCGCTTCTTCACCTGGTACATCGGGTCTCGTGGTGCTCGACCAGCAACAGCTTACTTCACCACGATCATCTTCTTCACCAGCGGCACGCCATCCACCTCGAGGCGATACAGATACACGCCTGAGGCGGCCTCCCGCCCGGTTGCTTGGACTTTGCCGTCCCAATAGGCGACGTAGTCACCACATGGGACCGCGATTTTTTCCAGCGGTTGACCACCGGCCACTCCGCTCGTTCCGCCCTGCAACACCGGGGTTGCCACCACGTCCGACAGGACGTTGTAAATCTTGAGGCTGACCCGGTACTGCCTTCCAGGCTGCGAACAGGTGGGCGCATCGCCCACGCTAAACGGAATGCGAGTTTCCGGATTGAAGGGATTCGGGTAGTTCTGCCCGAGGCTCGCTCCGGCGCGGCGCTCTCGCCCGTCTTGCGACGGCTGAGCCTCCGCGACTCGTGGCATGAACACGCTGAGAGCGAGCACCAGACCCAGTGCTCCCCACAAACGTTTCATGGTGCTTCTCCGACTGACGAATCAGGTTCTGAGTCGACGTCTCCGTTAAGGGTGAGAAACATGGATTCGCGAATCGAATCCACTGTGAATGCTAGGACGCACACCCCCGCCCGTCAAGCAACATTCCGGGTATCGCCTCACCCCGTAACCGCCATAATCTCGGCGAAAAAGCTACAAGAAACCTTGCATCAACCATTTAGAACAATTAACCTCATGTGCTACTTGATGTGCTACTTGCTGCTGCCGTCCCACTGCCCCTGTTCCCAGACCTGATAGGCCTTGAGCGGCCGCCGCTCCGGCACATGCTCCAGGAGAAACTCCCGCAGCAGACGCTGGTGCGCCCGTGCAGCACCGGCGTCGAGGGGCACGGGATGTCCACCGAGCCACGCCTCGAGCGCCGCCCGGGCGTCGGGGGGAAGCAACCGCCCCCCGGGTGTGCGCCGCGCACAGGCGGCACATAGCGTCCCCCCGGCCATCACCGAAAATCGCGCCGTGAGCGGGGCCTCGACCGGGGCGTGGCACTCCGCGCAGTGCCCCACGCTGGGGCGAAACCCCACCTCGGCCACCAGCCGCCAGAGCACGCCCACGGTCACGGTGACCGTGTCGTGGGGGGGCGCCATTGCGAGCTGATCGAGCCCCTCCACGAGCGTTCCGTACGCCACCGGCGCCGCCTCCTCATGCACCAGCCGCAGGGCGCACTCGGCGATGGCGCTGGCCGCCGTGAAGCGACCGAGGTCGAGCCCCAGCGCCGGCCGCGCCGTCGTCACGTCGAAGCCATGGAGGGCGTGCAGGTCGCGCCCCGGCTTCGTCTGGATCTGCGCCTGCCCTTCGGCGAACAGGTCGACGGCGCTCCCGAACCGTTTCCGCGAGGAGCGCGCCCCGCGCGCCACCACCGACTGCACCCCGGCCTCCCGGGTCACCAGCCTCAGGATGCGGCTCGACTCCAGGTAATCGGCCACGTGCAGCACGATGGCGTCGGTTAGCAGCAGGGACATGCAGCAACGTTAGCCACCCGGTGGGGCAATGGGCACATCGGCGTGCCGGCTCAGCGCACGGCGAGATCCACGCCGCCCTGCCCGGCCGGTACCCGCCGGGTCTCCACCAGCGCAGGGGAGAAGACGATGAGCGAGGTGGCCGAACCGGCGCCATTGACGATGCAGTGCAGTCTGCCGAGGGCGTCGGCCTGTCCGCTGCCGCAGGTCACCGGGGTGCCGGCGGCGGTACGCAAGTCCAGCCATGGGGCGGTCCCCGTGGGCACGACGGAGAGGTCGTCCGCGCGCAGCTTGAGGATGCGGCTGGTGAAGGTGGAAAGGTTTTCCGAGAGACTCACATACAGGAAGCCGTCGAGTCCGCGCTTGGTGCCGGCGCCGAAGGTCCCGGTCGGCATGGGGCGAATCGTTTGCACGCGACGCGCGGCCAGATCCACCTTGGCCACGGCGCCCGACGCAATGAGCGAGAACGGGAAGCTGGCGAAGTTGGCTTCCCCGCCGGCGCTCACATACGCCACCTGCCCGGCAAGGATCGCCGATGCCCCCGATCCACGTACCCCTGGCAGCGTGATGGTATCCCGAGTGCCGCCGGCCGCGGGAATGCGAATGAGCCGCACGTCGCCCTGCACCGCGTAGTTCGTGCGACAGTTGCTGTTCGCATCCACTACCCAGGTGGCATTGTCGTACTGGAACATGTCGGTGGGACAGAGCCCCGCATTGGCGATGCGCGCAATGGTGGGAGCGGCCGTACCGGCCACCGACACCAGCGCGATGGCGCTGGAATCACGCAGCGCCGCCGCAATGAGGGCCTGCCCATTGCTGCCGCGGAAGAGGCGTGCCCGCGAGGGATTGCTGCGCGGCGGCAGCTGTACACGTCGGGCGCTCAGGGCGCCGATGTCGACGATGTACAGCAGGTCGCCAGCACCGCGGCTCGAGACCGTGAGGACCGTATCGCGTTCGAGGGTGAAGCCGCCGGCGTCGAGCTCCGTTGGTGGCGCGAGCGGCAGCCGCGACGTCACCTGGCCGGTGTCACCAAGGAACGTGAGACCCGGCTGGATGAAGCCGTCGAGGACGACGATGCCGCGCGGGGGCTGCGGCGGAACGGCGATGGGGGTGGACTCTCCGCAGGCCGCCACGCCGAGCAGCGCGCTCAGGAGGGCGAGTTCCCGCACACGGCCGGAACGACGTGGTGCGTGAAGCAGGCGTGGCGGACAGACGGTGCGCGCATGACGCGGAGGGACAGGGAATTGGGTAGGCACCAGAGTGACTCGGGGGGAGTGAACGGATCGGTCCTACTGGCCAGTCGCGGTGCGCGTAACCACACCGCGAACGTCGCCGCGCGTTACGTTCGCGGCTGCAGCGTGAGCGCGGCGGACCAGCCGCGTCCTGGCATGGGGAACCCTCGTACCGACTGCCACCGTACCCCGGTGACGTTGTCGATGGTGAGGGAGATAAGCGCGTCGACCTGCGCCACGCGCTGTCGCCGTGCCCAGGCGACATCGGTGAGCGTGACCGATGGCAATTCGAAGCGTGGATCACGAGGGCCGGCCGTGAAGGGCCGACGCCCCTGATGCCGCACATTGGCGCTGAGCGTGTGGGCACCTAAGCGCCAGAGCGCCTGCACAGCGCCGCTGTGCAGCGGCACGTAGGGCGTGGGAATGGTGAGGAGCCCACTGCGCAGCGTGGACGCGTATCGCGTGTGCCAGGCCGACAGGGTGATTGCCGGCGTGGTGAGCTCGACGCGCGACTCGGTACCGCGCAGCTGTTCACGCCCCACATTGGCCGGACTCCAGCCGAAGTTGCCGGGGAACCACACAATGGCGTCGCGCGTGTCGCGCGCCACGAGCAGCAGTTCGCCGGTGAGCCGACGCTCTGCGCGCTGCCACACGCCCTGCGCTCCACCACTGGCGTCGAGGGTGACCCGTTCGGCGCGCAGGGCGCGCACGAAGAGTCGTTGCGGCGAGGAGAAGTAGAGGTCGTAGAGGGTGGGTACACGCACGGCCTGTGCGCCACGCGCCAGCAGCACCAGAGAGGACCCACTCGGTGTGCCCCGCGCACGCCAGGCGAGGCCGGCGCTGGCCGTGGGCTGTACCCCGTTGCGCTCCACCGCATCGGCCCGCACACCGAGATCCAGATCGAGGCGCGGGACACGCCCGTCGGTGCCGCTGGCGGCACGCTGCCACCCCCACGCCGCAAAGCCACGAGCGCGGCGCTGCGACACGGCACCCGTTCCGGTGAGCCCGTCGGCGCCGGTACCGACACGCCACATGCCGCGCCAGGCCGAACCGCGCCACTCCACCTCGCCCGCCCACGCGCGCGCCTGAGCATCGAGGGCCGGGCGCGCGGGATCGCGGTAGCGCAGGGCAAAGTGCCGCACGCCGGAGGTGAGCACGGTCGTGCCCCACGTGGTCTGTCCACGCAGCATCGTGCGTGTCGTAACCGACCGATCGTTGTCGAACGCCCGCACGTTGGCAGGCCCCACCATGCCGCGCTCGCCGGTGGAGACCAAGAGGTTCCACTGCGTCTGCGCGGCAATCAGCCCGCCGCTGATGACCGCCCGGCGCTCGTCGTTGTTGACCCGCTGCTCGCGCACGGGCGCGGCGCCGGCCTCATTGGTGAAGGCGAAGTCGTTGGCCGCCTGCTGGAGCGCAGCCGTGGCGTTCCAGCGCACTCCCATGGCGCTCGCGGCCCACGCGGCTTCAGCGGCCACATGACCGAAGGCACCAGTGCGCACGCTGACGGCCCGTTGCGAGGCGCTGGAGAGTGCCAACACGCCACCCGCTGCGCCGCTGCCGGTACCGACCGGGTCGGCGCCGGGACGCACGGTGGCTGACTGCACCGCCACCAATGGCAAGTCGGAAACGTCCGCCAGTCCGGTGGCGGGGTCGTTGAGCGGCAGACCATCGAGCGTGATCACGACCTGTTCGCGCCGCGCACCACGCAGCGACAGCCCGGACTCACCGCGCGCCGACCGGATGCTGGTGTAGGGCAGCAAGGTCACCACGCCGTTCATGCTCACCACACCGCGCTCGCGCGCCGACGTGGTGGTGATGGCGGCGGACGTGGCGCCGGGGAGCGACGTCGGTGCACGCGCGGTAATGCGTTGCGTTGCGAGCACGGCCACGGAGTCGGAGACCGCTCCCGCGGCGAGGCGGCCACGGGAGGGGCGCAGATACAGCCGCAGGGTGTCGGCGGTGACGCTGGCCCGCCCGGCGTCGCGCGCGACGGTCGCGGACGATGGCACGACGAGACGTTGGGGCTCGTAGCCGATGCGCGCCACCCGCACCACGCCGCCGGTGGACACCTGCCCGCAGCTGCCGGTGAGGACGCGGGGGGCCGCGCGTTCTTCGCGCACCGTGACTCCCACCACCGGGGCTTGCGTGACGGCATCGAGGAAACAGAGCGCCACACTGTCGGCCATTGCGAACGCCGATGTCGTAGGCGCCTGCAGCAGCCACCACGCCGCGGCCTTCGCGGGCCCCAGGATGCCCCCCATCATCGCGGGCGCCCCCGCCCCCGCAGCGGCAGAAGCGCGGGCGCCCCCACCGCGGGATCGCGCGTTACGACGAGTGGCCAATCGTACACCGCCTCCAGGATCTCCCCGCGCATGACCGCGTCGGCATTGCCGGCGGCGGCCACGCGGCCCCGATGCAGGAGCACGATGGCGTCGGCGAAGCGCGCCACGAGGTTGAGCTGGTGACTCACGAGCAGCACCGCGCGCCCCTCGCGTGCGAGGGCGTCCACGAGTTCGAAGACCGCCATTTCGTGCGCGATGTCGAGAAACGTGGTGGGTTCGTCGAGCACCAGCACCGGCGTGTCCTGAGCCAGGGCACGGGCAATGCGAACACGCTGCCATTCGCCGCCGGAGAGCGAGTCGGTGGTGCGGTCGATCGCATCGGCAATGCCGGCCCGCTCGATCGCCTGCTCCACCTGACTCCGGTCCTCACGGGACGCGCCGCCGAAGGCGCCGCGATGCGGGTGCCTGCCCAGCATGACGAACTCGCGCACCGAGAGCGGCATGCCCGGTTCCTCGCGCTGCGGCACCACGGCCACCTGCTGCGCCATGGCGCGCGACGCCATGGCCGCGATGGGTTCGCCCGCCAGCAGAATGCGCCCCGACGCCACGGGCACACGCCGCAGCAGTGCCCGCACCAGGCTGCTCTTGCCGCTGCCATTGGGGCCCACCACCGCGGTCACCAGCCCCGGCGGCGCGACGAAGGACACGTCATGCAGCGCCGGCTGCGGGCGCCCCGGGTAGTGCACACCCAGCGACTCGAAGGCCAGCGTGGCCCCCTGCCCCGCCATCGTGGCGGTCACGGGGTCACCTTGCGCAACTGCGACAGGAAGAACGGAACCCCGATGAGCGCGGTCACGGCCCCCAGCGGCAGTTCTGCTGGTGCGCGCAGGGTACGCGCCAGCAGGTCGGCGGCGACGAGCAGCACCGCGCCGTACAGTGCCGACAACAGCAGCATGGGGCGATGGCGACGTGCGCCCAGCGCTAGCGCGAGATTCGGCACCACCAGCCCCACGAACCCCACCAGTCCGGCGGCGGCAACGGTGGCCGCCGCGAGCCAACTGGCCACCAGAAACAGCGTGCGCGATGCGCGCTCGACGTGCACCCCGAGTGCGGCGGCCGGTTCGCCACCGAGCGCGAGCACGTCGAGATCGCGCGCGCGCCAGACGAGGACACTGCCCAGCAGCGCCAGCGCCACCGCACTGCGCCCCACGGCGCTCCACGACGCATCGGCCGCGCTGCCCATCATCCACCAGAGCGCCCCACGCAGCCGTTCCGGTGGCGCATCGGCGAGCGCGACGAGGATGGCGGCATTGGCGAACGCTCCCACGACCACGCCGGCCATGAGGAGCAGGCGGGTATCGCCGCTTCCCCCCACCACACGCGCGAGCGCCGTCACGAGCAGCGTGGCCGCAGCGGCACCGGCAAACGCGCACGCGGTAATGAGCGCCGGTGCCTCGACGCCCAGCGCCATGGCGGTCACCGCCCCCACGGCTGCCCCGCCGGATACCCCCAGCAGATACGGTTCAGCCAGCGGATTACGCATGGTGCCCTGAAGGGCGCCGCCGCTCATGGCGAGTCCGGCGCCCACGAGGGCGGCCAGGAGTACCCGCGGCAACCGGAGCTCCTGCACGATGGCCACCGTGGCCGCGTCACCCGATCCACGCAGGGCGTTGACCACGGTCTCGAAGGGCAGCGACACGGCGCCCAGGGCGATCGCCAGCAACGAGACCATCACGAGCAGCACGACGCCCACCACCCACGGCCAGCGACCGCGGTCGGCCACGGAGCGGAGGCTGACCTCGGTCTGCGTCATGGGAGCGAATCGGCGAGCGTGGGGTGCAACACTCGCGCGAGCTGCACGGCGGCCATGCCCAGCACCACCGAAGGGCGTCCGGTCACGGCCTGGTCATGACGCACGAACCGCTGCGCGCGCACGGCGGGGAGCGCCCGCCACGTGTCGGCACGGCCCAGCGACGCCACCTGCGTGTCGCTCGCCACCACCAACTGCGGCGCGCGTGCGATGATCTCCTCCATGCTCACCGAAGGCGATGGCTGGGGGGCGTCATGGAACACGTTGCGCGCGCCCGCGATTTCGAGCAGTTCGTCCATGTAGCTTCCGCCGCCAATCACCATGGGGGGCGTGTTCCACACCGGCCACACCACGGCCGGCCGTTCGGCCACGCGCGCGGTCAGGGCCCGCACGCGATCGAGTGTGCGCTGCACGGAGTCACTCACCACCGCGGCCCGCGACGACGCCCCGAGCGCCACGCCCAGCACCCGCAGCTGCCGGTGGAAGTGCGCGATGCGATCGACGCGCAGCGCGATGGTGCGCACGCCGGCCCGCGTGAGTGCGTCGGCGACGGCACGGTTCTCGGCCGTGGCGTAGAGCACCACCAGCGTGGGGCGCGCGGCCAGCACCGCCTCCAGCGACGGGCGGAGGCCATCGGCAATGGCCGGCACGCGCGCCACTGCGGCGGGATACCGATCCCACCGGGAGCGACCGACGAGCACGGAGTCGGCGCCGATCGCGAACACCGCCTCGGTGGCCGCCGGATTGAGCGACACCACCCGCCGCGCGTAGCGCGCGTCGGTGGGCAGCGGCACGCCGAAATCGTCGGTATCGGCCGGCGCGATGGCACGCGCGCCGTTCGCCGCCACGGACCGCGGACGCGACGTATCGGCGGCACCGGCGGCGGAGGAAACACGAACGGGCATCCTCTCCCACGAGAAGACGCCCGAGCACCCATGACCCACGCCACGCCAACGACGTTGTCACGTTTGCACGAGCCCCCCCTCGAGGGTCTTCGTCAAAGAAAGAGCGCGGGTCGTCTCCTGGCTTCGGGCCACGACACTCACCTTCCCGATCGAACCGATCAGTGGTGTACGGAGTGTCGATGCTGCAGCGCATACCGCGATGCAGAGCCCGTTACAGTGGCGGGGCCGCGCCGGCGTCGCACCGGCTTCCGTGTCCCGCGCTCGAAATCAGTTGTGCGTCACGCCCTGTGCGTGACAGCCCGAACCTACCGTCCAGCCGGCGCTTCGGCAAGCGCCTGCGCCAGCGCCGCCTTGAGTTCGGCACGCCGAGCTTCGTAGGCGGCGGTGACCGCCGCACTTGGTGATTCCTGCCGCGCGTAGATGGCATCGAGGGCCGCGATTTCCTGTGCCAACCGATCTCCGAGCGGCACGGTTGGCTCTACGGGGCGCAGTGAGGGGGCCACGACGCCGCGCTTCGCCGACGCGCGCTGCATGCTGCGCGTGAGCGCCAGCATCATGAGCAAACCCACCGCGACGAGCAGCCCGGCTATGTAGAGATTGCGCCCGGGGGTAGCGCCGGCGGGGACCTCCACCACCAAATCCGCATCGGCCTTGAGATCCTGGGCGAGGAAGCGGCGGAAGTTACGCCCCTCGAGCGCGACCGGATCGACCGCCGTGAACCCCTTGCCGCGGACCTGCGACTGCGGCTCCTCCACGAGCACCTCGAACACCACCACGGGTGACTCGGAGCGGACACGCAGCGGGAAGCTGCTGGCGGGCAGCTTGTACGAAAACGCCACCTGCTTCACCCCGGGAGCGATGGGCGCAAACACCGACACGCGCCCGTTCTGGGCCGCAAAGGCGTCGGGGGATATCTCGCCCTCATTGGCACGCACATCGACCGCTGCCGCGGGGATCGCCACGCTCCACGTGGGCGCCGCCCCCGCGGCTTCGCTGGCCACGAGCGTACGGACGCTGTCGTTCGAGAGTTCGAACACCTCCACGATCGTACGCATCTCGTTGCTGTCGGCCTTGCTGACAATGAAATGCCGCCCCTTTACCGACAGGGGAAAGGTCCGCGACGTGGTGTCGAACACGGTGATTTCCGTATCGGCGCCGCTGGCGGCCGCCACGCGCAGCGGGGCCGTGAAGTACGCAATCCCGCCGTACGTGGTGGATGCGAAGTACACGGCCTCGCCAACGCCGAAGGGGGTGTAGCGAAACCGATACCGTCCGCCGGCGTCGCTGCGAACCGAGTCGATGGGCCCGGCCGAATCCTTCCCCACGCGATGCAGCGTGACCCACACGTTGGCCGCTGCCCCCATGCCCGTGGAGTCACCGCCACTCGACACCGGGATGCGCACGCGACCATTCACGGTGCGGGTTGGGCTCGCCCCGCCGCCCGCGATCGTGGCGGCGCCACTCTGGGCGCTGGCGTCGGCGGCAACCAGGAACGTGGCAACAGCCAGAAGGGCCAGCGGCCGCCGAATGAACTCGAACCAACGGGCGCGATGCATGGTGGGGGAGAGAGAGGGGCGTGGACTCACGGAGTGAACTTACCGAAGTCTTCGGGGCGAAGGGTCTCGAGATACGCCTGCAGCTGTTCGGGGCTCAGTTCCTGCCCCGAGGGCGAATCGGCGGCGAGCGCACGGTCACTGCCTTCCTCGTCTTCCAGGTCCGTTGGGGCAAGCAGTGCCTCGGCGGCAAAGATGGGAGACGCCAGCCGCAGGGCAATGGCAATGCTGTCGGACGGCCTGGCATCGAGCGTGACGAGGCCATTGGCTCCTTCGAGATGCAGCTCGGCGAAGTACGTGTTCTTCTCCACGCGCGAGATGGTGACGCGACGCAGCGCTCCGCCGAGCGCGGTGATGAGCGACTTGCACAGGTCGTGCGTCAGTGGCCGCTCACGCTTGAGGTGGTTCATCTGCATGAGAATGGACTCGGCCTCGGGCTTGCCGATCCAGATGGGCAGCACGCGGGTTCCGGCCTTCTCGCGCAGGATGACCACGTAGGCGTTCGTCGCGCTGTCGAGGCCGAGGCGGGATACCGAGAGTTCCACCATGTGCTTCCTCCGGATGGGGGCGACGATCGGATGTGCCTCCCGATTCGTGACGACTCGAGTGCATATACACCAAACCGACCGCCGGCGGGCCATGCTGCACGGACCATGCAGCGCCACGCCAGCGGTCGGTTACCCCAACACAGGCCCCTTACTTGACGGCCTTGCGCAGGGCGGCTACCCGGTCGGTGCGCTCCCACGTGAACGTAGTGCGCGCCGAGGCGCCGCGTCCGTGGGTTTCCGGGGTGCGACCGAAATGGCCGTAGGCGGCGGTGGCCTGATAGATGGGTTTGCGCAGATCGAGCGCCTTGGTGATGCCGCGCGGGGTGAGGTCGAATACCTCGCTCACCGCCGCCTCGATGGCCCGGTCGGGCACGGCACCGGTTCCGAAGGTCTGCACGTACACCGACACGGGCTCGGCCACGCCAATAGCGTAGGCCACCTGCACTTCGCAGCGGCGCGCGAGCTTTGCGGCCACGATGTTCTTGGCCACCCAGCGCGCGGCGTAGCACGCCGAGCGATCCACCTTGGACGGATCCTTGCCGCTGAAGGCGCCGCCGCCATGCCGGCCCATGCCGCCGTAGGTGTCGACGATGATCTTGCGCCCCGTGAGCCCGGCATCACCCTGGGGGCCGCCAATGACGAAGCGTCCCGTGGGGTTGATGTGCGTCTTCATGCGGCGGCCGATGAACTCGTCCGGGATGACCGCGTGGATGACATCGTCGAGAATGGCCCGACGCAGCCTGGTGTTGGAGATCTTCTCGTCGTGCTGCGTGGAGATGACGACGGTGTCCACCGCCACGGGGCGATTGTCCTCGTAGACCACGCTGACCTGGGCCTTGCCATCGGGGCGCAACCAGGGATAGGTGCCGTCCTTGCGAAGCACGGACAACTGGTGCGTGAGCGCGTGCGCGAGCTGGATGGGCATGGGCATGAGCTCGGGCGTTTCGTCGGTCGCGTAGCCGAACATCATGCCCTGATCCCCGGCGCCGCCGGTGTCCACTCCCTGCGCGATGTCGGGCGACTGGCGGTCGATGGTGCTCATGACGGCGCAGGTCTTGGAATCGAAGCCGAAGTTGGCGTCGTTGTACCCAATTCCCTCGATCGTCTGCCGCACTATGTCCGGCAGATGCACATAGGCCGACGTGGTGATCTCGCCGGCGATGACGGCGAGTCCGGTGGTCACCAGCGTCTCGCAGGCCACACGCGCCGCCGCGTCCTCCCGCAGGATGGCATCGAGCACGGCGTCGGAGATCTGGTCGGCGATCTTGTCCGGGTGCCCCTCGGTGACGGATTCCGAAGTGAAGAGATGACGATCGGCCACGGTGCGCAGCGCTCGCGTTGATTGAAAGAGGAAAAAGGTCTGCGTAGACTAGTGAGGCGTAGCAGCCGGGACAACTGGACGCACGCCGCCCCGCCCTGGCGGCGCCCAGTTCAGCCCAACTCGGCGCGGAGGCGGCGACGCAGCAGCACCTCGGCCTCACGGGCGGTGCTGCAGGCCATCGCCGCCACGGCGGCGTCGGTGGCGACGTCGGCGCGCACGCCGCGAATGATACGCTTCACGTCGGCCACGGCCCGTGGGGCAACGCTGAGCTGCCGCAGCCCGAGCCCCAGCAGGGCGAAGACGGCGAGCGGCTGTGACGCCATCTCCCCACAGACGCACACATCGATGCCGTGTGCCGCCCCGGTAGCCTGCACCTGCGCCATGAGCCGCAGCACGGCGGGATGAAAGGGGGTGTAGCGCGGGGCCAAATTGGCATTGCCCCGGTCGACGGCCAGCATGTACTGCACCAGGTCATTCGACCCGATGCTGAAGAAGTCCACGTCGCGGACCAGTGTGTCGCAGGCCACGGCGGCCGCCGGCGTCTCGATCATCACGCCCAGGGGCACATCATCGCGGAACGGGACGCGGCGCGCGGCCAGTTCCTCGACGCATTCGCTGATGAGCTGTCGCGTTTCCCGTACTTCATCCACGGTGACAACCAGCGGCAGCATGATGCGCAGGTCGCCGTGCACGGCGGCCCGCAGGAGTGCCCGCAGCTGCACCTTGAACAGCTCGCTCTCGTCGAGGCACATCCGGATGGCGCGCCAGCCGAGGAACGGATTGGCCTCGTGTGGGAAACCACCCACCGGCAACTTGTCACCGCCCACGTCGTAGGTGCGAATGACGGTGGTGCGTCCACCAAACGCGAGCACGACCTTCCGGTAGGCGCGGTACTGTTCCTCCTCGTCGGGCATGCTGGCACGCCCCACCACCAGGAACTCGGTGCGCATGAGCCCCACGCCCTCGACGCCACTGTCGGCCCCGGCCTCGGCCTCTTCGGGGATATCGACATTGGCGCGCACGACGAGGCGCACGCCGTCGCGCGTGACCGGCTCGCTCATGGCGAGTTCGCGCAGGACGTCGGCGCGCCCCTCCTCCTCGGCCACGCGTTGCCGCGCCTCCTCCACTTCATGGTCGGTGGGGGCGATGACCAGCGTCCCCTCGGCACCATCGAGGATGGCCACCTCACCGCCGTGGAGCACGGACAGCGCCTGTCGCAACCCGACCACGGCGGGCAATCCCAGCGACCGCGCGAGGATGGCCACGTGCGCGGTGGCGGTACCAGCCTCGGTGGCAATGGCCGCGATGCACTCCCGATCGAGCTGCATCGTGAGCGACGGCGTGAGATCGTGCGTGACGAGGATGGTGTTGCTGCCGCGCGGCACATCAACCGGGTCGTGGTCAGGCAGGTCGAGCAGCAGCGATAGCACCCGGATGTGCACGTCGGTCAGGTCGCCCACCTTCTCGCGCAGCATGGGCGCGCTCGATCGTGCGAAATGCTGCCGCCATTCGAGGAGGACGATATCAAACGCCTTCTCTGCGCCGAGATTCTGCCGGATGAGCGCGATGGTGCTCCTGATCAACTCCCCATCGTCGAGAATGGAGAGTTGCACATCGAAGATGGCCGCCTCCTCAGGCCCCGCCTGCGCTTCGGTGCGGGCGCGCAGGTGGCGCAGGCGCTCGCGTGCGCGCTCGACCGCGACGTGGAAGCGGGCAATCTCCTGGTCGATGTCGCCGTCTTCAATGACGCGATGACGAACCTCCGGAACCTCCCAGCGCAGCAGGTGCACCGGACCCACGACGATTCCCGGCGACGCGGGGATGCCGCGGAGGACCGACAGCATTCAGCTCTCTCCGAACCGGGCGGCGACCAGCGCCGACAGGGCATCGAGAGCGTCATCGGCGTCGGGGCCGGTCGCCTTGAGCGTAATGGTGGCACCATACTCGGCGGCCAGCATCATGACTCCCATGATGCTCTTGCCGTTCACCTCGAGGTCATCACGCGAAATGGTGATGTCACTCTTGAACTTCGAGGCCGCCTTCACCATTTCGGCCGCGGGTCGCGCGTGCAACCCATGCTTGTTCACGATTTGGACAGATCGTTCAGCCATCAAGGGACCACCGAGTAAAGGACGAAGGCCGCGAGCAGCAGCAGGACGACGCGCCACCCCTCGGCACGGCCCTGCAGTCGCACGAGGAGTACTGCCAACACGGGGGTGGCGACCGCCACCCCCATCGGAATGGGCGACAATGGCTCCTGACCACCGATGGCCCGATGTACCGCCAGGGGGAGCGCCAAGCCGCCGAGCACAGCTGATACCCTTCCAATGTAGCGTGGTCCATGCTGCAGCACCGGGTGCCCCATGGCGGTGGCTACGCGCAGGCCGGATTTCCAGCCTGCGCGCAGCCCCCAATCACGCAATCCCAGGTGCCCGACGTTGTACAGCACAAGGAATCCGAGGACCACGGCCAGGGGGGACCACCCGAATCCGAAGAGCAGCAGCGCCACCAGGGAACAGGCGGGCAGCCATGCCGCCCACACAAGGCGGTCGCCGAGGCTGCCCAGCGGGCCGCACAGTGCGGTACGGAAGCGTTCGATGCGGGCGGGCGGCACCTGTTCGAGTTCGGCACGCGCCAGCGCGCCGACGGCCAGGGAAGCGAGGTACGGATGGGCGTTGAAGTACATCGCCTGGCGGGCGAGCGCCTCGCGGTAGGGCTGCCCGTCGATCCCGCCCGGCAGCCGGCGCAGCGCCGGCTCCACGCAGAATCCCATGCCGTTGCCCACGAGGATTTCGTAGTTCCACGAGCCCTGAATGGCGAGGCAGCGCAGCAGCATGGCGGCTCGCAGCGACGTCGGCAACTCCGCCAGCGGGCGCGTGTCGGGGACCGGCATGCTCACTGTGTCCGTGCGCAACGCGGGGTTGTCGAGTCCTGTCTCAGGCACGGGCCACCACCAGCAGCGTGCCTACCGCCAGTGACGCCACGAAGAGGCGCCGAGTACCGGAAATGGCGTGGAAGTCCTTCCAAACCGACGCGGCGGCCACGGCGGCCACGGCAGTGACGACGATGGCGCGGGAGACGTCCTCACCCATCGTCCAGCGGGCATTCACCAGTACGGCCAGCGGCCGCGCGACGAGAAACATGAGCGCCCCCAGCAGGGCCCCGCGAGCGAGATCGACGGTCATGCCGAAGACCTGCAGCCCGACCACGGTATTGCGCGACCCGCTTGCCAGCTGATCGAGTCGGGGACGGGCGTAGGCGGCAATGAGCTGGCGCTGCTTGACCATGCTCCAGCCACCAACCCACCCGGCCATGATGCCAACCAGCACAGCCACAACAAAAGCGCCCACGTCGGGAAAGGAGGAATGCGTGGCCCCCACCGAGGCCACGGCACCGGCCACCACCGAGGCACTGCCCCATTCGGGGTAACGCGAGGCGCCCACCGGGAGCGATTCGAGTGCCAGACATTCGAGCGCCGTCCCGCATACGAGTCCCGCCTCGGGCGCGCCCAGGAACGCGCCGCCCAGCGTGGCGCCCACGATGGGACGGGAGATCATCGCCTGCGGAAAACTGACCACATCGAGTCCCACCACGGCGGCCAGCAAAGCGAGTGGGATGACCTCAACCAGGACGGCGAACCACTCCATCAGGCGCCGGCGGTGGAGGTGAGCAACTCGGCGAGTGGCACGGGGCGCGCCGAAGGCACATCCTGGGCGGTGACGTCCACGCCGTGCGCCTCGATGGCCCGCAGCCCCTGCTCCTCGGCCGCGGTAAGAAAGACGTAGCGCAGCCGTCCGGTGCGACCGGGCGAGTGATGCACGCCCCCTACGTTCACCGCCCGGATGGCGCCGCGCGCCGCGGCGACCAGACGCTCCATGGTGCCGATATCGCCCACCAGCAGCACGCCGGGCTCGGTACGCTGCGCATAGGTGGCGAGCTGCGCCGCCGCCTCATCCACGCCGTGAAAGAAGACCTGCATTTCCGGCGGAACGCCCATGCGGTACAGCTCCTGCTCCCACTCGCTCGCCGCCACTTCGTCATCCACGAGCACGATGAAGCGCAGTTCCAGTGGTTGTCCCCATCCCACGACCACCTGGCCGTGAATGAGGCGATCATCGATACGATAGAGCGCGATGGGCATGCGATGGGGAGAACGAGGGCGCCGTCAGGCGCCGTGCACGGGTACACCGTGCGCAGTCATGGACGCGCGCCCGCGATCGAGCGCCCCCTGCACCGCCTGAAGCGGATCGGCCTCATCCTGCATGGCGAAGTCGAGGAGCAACGAGAGGTTGATGCCGGTGACCAGCAGTACCCCAGGGCGTTCGCGGATCATGCGTCGCACGGCCATGGTGCAGCTGCCAGCCGGCAGGTCGGTGAACACCACGCGCGCCCCCGTCTCGTCGAGCGCGCGCGCCAGCGCGCCCTGAATGTCATCGAGGCAGAGGCCGGTGTTGGAGATCGCCACGAACTGTCCGCCGCGCCCGGTGATCTGATCGACCGCCGAAATGATGCCGCTGGCAAAGGTGCCGTGCCCGGCCACCACCCCCCGCACCGGCACGGTCCGCTGCGTATCCGTCACTACTCGTCATCCTCCTGCAAGTACCGCTGCACGTCCGACTGTCGGCGCATCTGGCCGATGAGGCGTTCGTTGAAGGCGGTCGCGGTGTCGTATCCGCGATAATAGCGCAGGAGATGGTTCATGGCGATCACCTCGGCTATCACCGTGATGTTCTTCCCGGGGTTGAGATGCACGGTGATCTTGGGGATTTCCACGCCGAGGATGTCGATCGTCTGCACGTCGAGCCCGGTGCGATCCACCTGGGCGTCGGCGTCCCATTCCTCGAGGACGACGACGACTTCGAGGCGCTTCTGCTGGCGCACGGCGTGAATGCCGAAGATGGCGGGAATGTCGAGCAGCCCCACGCCGCGGATTTCCATGAAGTGCCGCTGCAGCTCGTGTCCCTTGCCGATGAGCACGTCGTTGCCTCGGCGCGCGACGAACACGAGGTCGTCGGCCACGAGCCGGTGGCCCCGTTCGACGAGATCGAGCACGCACTCCGACTTGCCGATCCCACTCTTGCCGGTGAAGAAGAGTCCCACGCCGTACACGTCGGCAAGTGACCCGTGCATGGTGGTGGTGGGCGCGAACTGGTCGGCGAGGAACGGCTTGATGAGCCGATAGAACTCGGCGGTCTTGAGGCGCGAGCGCAGCAGTGTCACGCCGGCCTCGTCGGCCAGCCGCGCAAGCGGCTCCGGCGGCTCGAGGGCCTTCGTGATGAAGGCGCAGGGGATGGGGAACCCGAAGAACTGTTCGAGGTTGACGGCGCGCTGGGCGGCGTCGATCGACTGCAGATAGGTGATCTCGGTCTCGCCGAGCACCTGGATGCGCTGGTACGGAAACCGGTTGATGTATCCGGCGAGGACGAGCCCCGGGCTGGACGCCTCGGGGCTCGTGATCTCACGATCGAGACCGGTGGCCGGGCCGAGCAGCTCCAGTTCGAGCACATCCTTCATGCGCTCGTAGAGCGTGCCGACGGTCAGGCGTCGTGTCACCCGGTACGATCCCCGTCGCGGGGCACGCGGCGCGAGCGCCGGACGCGGGCCACCTGGCTCTCGAGTCGATGGACGGCGGTGGAGAGTGCCGGCGCAAAGGCGTGCGCATCGGCGACGGCGAAGAGTTCTCGATGTCGGGATCCACGCAGCACGATCTCGACGCGACGCGTAGGCCCATCGCCCACGAATCGCACGATAGCGTTGGCGACGTTGTGCAATCGTGTCGCAATGCGGCGGATGGCCTTTTCGGCCTGGGTGCGAAGTGTCTCGGACACTTCGGCATGGTGCGCGTGCAGGATGATCTCCATCAGCGACCTTCCTCCCTTCCCACCACCTCACGGAGGTGGGCTTCGGTCTCCTTCGCGGCGTTCGCCCAGGTGAACCCCTCGGCGAATCGTCGTGCATTGGCCCCCAGGTGTTCGACGAGCGTCCGCTCGCCGCTGAGGCGCCGCATGCAGGCAGCCATCGCGGTCACGTCGCCGTGGGGCACGAGAAATCCGGTCTCGTCGTGCTTCACGGACTCGCGGATGCCCGGGGAGTTCGACGCAATCACCGGGGTGCCGCTCGCGGCCGCTTCCAGGTTCGTGATTCCCCATCCCTCCTTTGGTGAAGCGAAAACGGTGGCCCACGCCCGTCGCAGCAGGGCACACTTGGCAGTCTCGTCAATCCGACCCAGAAACCGTACCCGTGAAGCCACCCCCAGGGTTCCCGCCAGCCGCTCGAGTTCCTGGCGGAACTCGCCGGCCCCGGCCACTTCGAGGGTGGCTTCGGGAACACCGCAGGCAGCGAAGGCGCGCAACACGAGATCTACGCCCTTATACTTCTTCAGGCGACCCAGATACGCAAATACGGGCTGAGCCGCGCGAACGGCGGGATCGGGCGTGTAGTGGGAGCAGTCGATTCCCGGAAAAATGACGCGAATGCGCTCGGGGGCGATACCGCGCTGCACGAGGTCGTCCTTGGTGCTCTGGCTGATGGCCTCGAAATCGCGCCCCCGGTAGAACCACGGGAGCGGCTTCTCGGAGAGCCAGACGGCGGCTGCCAACGGCACGGACAGCTCCTGGAAGGCGGTGCCGCCAAAGAGATGCGGTACCAGTGCGACCAGCCGCGGAACCCGCCAGGTGGGGGTGAACAGCGGCACCTTGTTGATGTCTTCCACCAGCACGTCGAAGCCGCGGTCTGCGAGGTGCGTGTGCCAGTAGCGGCGCGCCAGAAACGGGAACGACTGTCGCGTTCCCACGCGGTGCACCTCGATGCCGTCCAGCGTGGCGCGGGGCGGACACCCTGGCCAGCCGCCGCACAGCAACACCACCTCGTGGCCCCACTGGGCCAGACGGCCGAAGATCTCGTGCAGATGGATCTCCGCACCACCGGCAAGCGGATTGTCGCGACACTGCCAGTTCACGACGGCAATGCGCAGGCGTTCCGGCCCACCATGGTTGCTGCCAGCGCTCACAGCTTGCCGAGCATGCGCGCGTAAGCGTCGAGCACCCCGTTCACGAAGCGGGCGCTGCGTTCGGTGCCGTAGCGCTCCGCCAGGTGCACCGCCTCCTGCAGCACGACCTTCACCGGCGCCTCATCGCGCGCCAGCTCGGCCGCGGCGAGCCGCAACACCGCCCGTTCGATGGCGCCCAACCGTTCGAGCCGCCAGTTGTTGGTGACCTCGCCAAGCGCCGCATCCAGTTGCTCGCCTCGGTCGGCCACCGTGGCCACCAGGCGCGAGGCGAAGGCGCGTTCGTCGGGGGCCACGGCGAGGTCATCGAAGACCGTTGTGGCGATACGCCGCAATTGCGTGTGGTCGCGCAGGTCGGCCGCATACAGCGCCTGCAGGGCCCGCGCCCGTCCCCGGGTTTCCACCCGTTCGGTCTTGCTGGTGGCCTTGCCGCGAGCGCGCCGCCCCTTCGCGGGGAGCAGCGGTTCCTGCGTTGGTCCATCCCAGAAATCATCGTCACGGAGCGTGCTCATGCATCCTCCTCACCGAACGACTCGTCGGGGAACGCCCGGTCGAACAGGTCAAGCACTTCGAGCGCGGCCAGCGCCGCATCTTCCCCCTTGTTGCCATGTGCGCCACCGGCACGCGCCTCAGCCTGTGCCATGGTGTCGGTGGTGAGCAGGCCGAGCGTGACCGGCACCTCGAAGTCGCGGGACGCGTCCATGAGGCCGCGCGACGCCTCCCCGGCCACGAAGTCGAAGTGCGGGGTGTCGCCGCGCACCACGGCGCCCACGACCACGGCTGCATCGTACTTGCCGGTGGCGAGTGCCCGCCGCACGGCCGTGGGCAGTTCCCACGCCCCGGGCACCCAGAGCACGTCGATGTCGTCGAAAGCGACGCCACGTGCGGCCAGCGTGCTCACGGCCCCCTCGGCAAGGGGCACCGTGATGCTTTCGTTGAAGCGACTGGCAACAACCACGATGCGACGCCCTTCGCCGCGCGGCTCCCCCGTGAATTCGGCCACGTTGATCTCAGACGGCGAAGAGGTGTCCAAGCTTGGTTCGCTTGGTTTCAAGATAGGAAGCGTTCTCACTATTGGACGGGGCCTCGATGCGCACCCGGTCCTTCAGCAGGAGGCCGTAGCCATCGAGCCCGACGAGCTTGCGCGGATTGTTGGTGAGGATGCGGATGGAGCGCACGCCAAGATCCAGCAGAATCTGTGCGCCAATGCCGTAGTTGCGCAGGTCGGGAGCGAAGCCGAGTCGCTCGTTGGCCTCGACCGTATCGGCACCGGTGTCCTGCAGCTCGTACGCCTTGAGCTTGTTGAGCAAGCCAATACCGCGTCCTTCCTGGTCGAGATATACAATGACCCCACGCCCTTCGGCCTGGATCATCTGCATGGCCGTTTCCAGCTGCCAGCCGCAGTCGCAGCGCCGCGAGTGGAACACATCGCCGGTGAGGCACTTGCTATGCATGCGCACGAGGATGTCCTCCCCGTGGGTGACATCACCGTAGGCAATGGCAATATGCTCCCGGTTGTCGACGTCGTTGCGATAGCCCACGATGCGCCAATCCCCGTAATCGGTGGGGAGACGGGCGTCGGCCATGCGATGCACGAGCCGTTCGTGGCGAAGCCGGTACGCCACCAGCTGGGCGATGGTGATGAAGGTGAGGCCGTGCTCCCTGGCGTACACCTCGAGCTGCGGGCGGCGCGCGGTGGTACCGTCCTTGTTGAGGATCTCGCAGATGACGCCAGCGGGGTGCAGCCCGGCCAGTCGGGCGATGTCCACGGCGGCCTCGGTGTGCCCCACGCGCTGGAGCACGCCGCCGTTGCGTGCACGCAGCGGATGAATGTGCCCCGGCACGCGCAGGTCGGCACGGGTGGCACTGGGGTCTACCGCCACCCGAATGGTGGTCGCCCGGTCACTGGCGCTGATGCCGGTGCTCACGCCGTACTTCGCCGCCGCGTCAATGCTGACGGTGAAGGCGGTGCTCATGGCCTCGGTATTGTGATCGACCTGCATCTCGAGCCCGAGGCGATCCGCCCACTCGTTGGTCATGGCAAGACAGATCATGCCTTTGGCTTCGAGCATGAAGTTCACCATTTCGGGCGTGACCAACTCGGCCGCGCAAACGAGATCTCCCTCGTTTTCGCGATCCTCGTCGTCGGCCACGACCACGAACTTGCCAGCGGCAATGTCGGCCAGTGCCTGTTCGACGGTGCCGAACACCGGCTCGGCATGATCGGCGGTCGCTGTTTCCGTATCCTGCATCATGACTGCAACTCCGTGAGAGCGGTCGCCAGTGTGTGGGCACCAGGGGTGCGTAGCCACGGCGACAACAGACGTTCGACGTGCTTGGCCAGCACATCGGCTTCCACATGCGCCGCCATGCCCGGCACCAGCGTACCGAGGGTGGTGTGCCGGCGCGTGTAATCGATAATGGACAGCTGCACCCCGGCGGGGAGCAGTGCGTTCACGGTGAGACTCACGCCGTTCACCGTGACCGACCCCTTGTCGACCATGAGCAGCCGCAGGGATAGGGGCAGTTCCAGATCGACGAGCCAGGCATCGCCGGCGTCTCGGGTGGCGAGCACCCGCCCGAGCCCGTCGACATGGCCGAGGACCAGGTGCCCGCCCAGCCGATCGCCGAGTTTCATGGCGCGCTCGAGGTTGACGCGGTCACCGGCACGCCAGCCGCCAATGGTTGTGCGGTCGAGGGTCGTGACCACCGCCGCCACGGTGAACCAGCCGTGTCCGGGCGACGAGCTCCCATGCTCGCGAACGGTGAGACAGGCGCCGTTCACGGCGATGCTCTCGCCGTCGGTGAGGTCGGTGTAGCGGCTTGCGATGCGCAGTTCGCGCCCGGCCGGCGTATCGGCGACGTGCTCGATGAGCCCCACGTCGTCCACGAGCCCCGTGAACATCCTGTCCTCAGTCTCCGGAAACAGCGTAACGGGTCATCAGGTCGGCGCCACACACACGGCGCTCAAGCACGGTGAGGCGCGGGGCCTCATCGGCCTCGCGCCCAGGCAGTGCAGCGAAGGCCGGCATGGCCCCCGCCCCGAGAATGACCGGAGCCTGAAAGATAATCAGGTGATGCACGAGACCGGCGGCCAGCAGGGCCGAGGCGAGCGTAGCGCCGCCTTCCACGAACAGGTGATTGATGCCGCTGGGCTTGCGCAGGCCGCAGAGGGCGGCGGTGAGATTGGTCGCGGCGTGGAGGATCACGCCGGCGGCCTCCAGGGCGCGAAGCCGGTCCAACGGCGCGGCACCTTGGGCCGTGATCGCGTACACCGGCACCTCCCCGGCCGTGCGCACAAGGCGACTGGCGAGTGGCAGTCGGGCTGTTCGGTCGAATACCACGCGCGCGGGCATGACCCGCGGCGCCGGCCCGAGGCGTACGGTCAGGTCGGGATCGTCGGCGAGCGCCGTGCCAATCCCTACGGCCACCGCATCGGCCTCGGCCCGCAGGGCGTGCACCACGGCCTGGCTCTCCGGCCCGGTGAGCCAAGCCCGCTTGCGTGTGGGGCCCGCGATGGCGCCATCGATGGACACCGCCAGCTTGAGGGTCACGAAGGGCAACGGCCCCCCGCGCGCCACATGCAGGAACGGGGCGTTCTGCACCCGCGCCTCGGCCTCGCACACCCCCGATTCGACACGAACGCCGGCAGCGGCGAGGCGCTCGAGCCCACCGGCCGCCGCGGGATTGGGGTCGCGGGCGGCGCAGACCATGCGGGCCACGCCGGCGGCGAGCAGCGCCTCCGTGCACGGACCCGTCTTGCCATGGTGGTTGCACGGCTCGAGGGTCACATAGGCCGTCGCGCCACGGGCCCGCTCGCCGGCAGCGGCCAGCGCATGCACTTCAGCGTGCGGCCCACCGTATTCCTGATGCGATCCCTCACCCACGATCTCGCCGCCCTGCACGAGCACGCAGCCGACCTTGGGATTGGGCCACACCTGCCCCGCCCCGCGCTGGGCGAGTTCGAGGGCCCGACGCATGAAGCGCACGTCGTCGGGCGGTGCTCCCGGCGCGTGCGCTTCGTGGCCGGTGGCCGGCCCGATGTCAGAACCGAACCGTGAGTCCAAGCGACCCGAAACGATAGCCTTCATTGGCGGCGCGGCCGCCGAAGGTGTTGGTGGTCGGGTCGGCAGCGCCGGCGCCGGACCAGCCAAATTCGGCCACCAGCCGCGCCAGCCCGAGCCCCAGCGACACATTCGCAAAGGCGCTATTGCGCGTGACCGTGTTGCGCAGCCCGAAGAGCGAGACCAACGCGCGTGTTGGCTGATTGAGCACCGGTTCGTTCACCACCGCCTCCATGCCCGCGGTGTTCTCGATCTGGTCACGCCCCACACCCGCGGCAAATCCGAAGATCGTCACGCGCTTGCTGACAACCACCCGCAGGCTGTTCGATGTCGCCGCGAGATTGCGCACGGTGATGGAGTCGTTGCCCGCCGTGTATCCCAACGAGGTGGTGGGCAACCGGCGTCGCATATAGCTGGCGCTCACCCCGGGCACGAGCGACGACTCCTGAAGGGCGCCAACGCGTACGCCATACGAGATGGCAACGCTGGACGTCTGCGGGGCCACCGAGAAGCCGTTCTCGGTGACATCAGGGAGATAGGTGGCGCCGAGCAGCAGGTCCACCCCGCCGATGTTGGTGAGCCCCGCCGGAACGCCGGCGAGAAGACCGATCGCCGCGTCGACCGAGGGCACCGGGACCGGTACACGACTCGCCCCAAGGTTCGAACTGGCGGGACCCGTGAGGCGAATGGGCACCGCGTTGGCCGGCACGCGACCATCAACGGCCGTGACGCGCAGGGAGAGTGCGCGCTTTCCCCATCCACCAAGGGTGCCGCCCTCCCCGAGCACGGGGTTGCCGCCGGACAACGCCACCCCGACCTGCGGCATGACAAAGGCGAAGAGGTCGCGCGCCTTGACGCACGCGTCCTCCCCGCTGAATCCGCCGAAAGTGGCTGTGGCGCAGTTCCCGGCGGTGGTCTGCGCGCCGAGTTCACGCACGCCCGCGTGCGTTGCCGACACCAGCACCAGTGCGGCAGCCGCAGCCCTGCGTGCGCCCCGCATCAGGTGACCTGCCCATCGAGCCGTACACGGCCGGTGCCGGGCACCACGGTACCCAACTCCCACGCCGCAATACCACACGCCGCAGCGCGCGACGTGATGTGCGACACGTTGTCGGCCGACGTGATGACCACCATGCCCACCCCCATGTTGAAGGCCCGGAACATCTCGAGCGCGGCCACCTGCCCCGCCTCAGCGAGTACCCGGAACTCGCTGGGGACGGTCCACGTGGACGTATCCACATTGGCATCGAGTGTTTCGGGGAGGGCCCGGTTGAGATTGCCCGGCAGGCCACCACCGGTGATGTGCGCCATGGCGTGGACGTGCCCCAGTACAGGCCGGAGGCACTGCAGATACGAGCGGTGCACCTTGAGCATCACGTCGGCCACGGTGGCGCCGTTCGCGTCAGGGAACACGTCGTGCACGCCGAGCTTGAGGCGATCGCTGATGATGCGACGCGCCAGCGAATAGCCGTTGGTGTGCAGCCCGTTGCCACCGAGCGCCACCAGCACATCGCCCTGCTGCACGCGCGCGCTACCGAGCACGGCGTCTTCTTCGACAATGCCCGTGATAAAGCCGGCGAGGTCGTAATCGGGGGGCGTGTACACCCCAGGCATCTCGGCTGTCTCACCGCCGATGAGTGCACAGGCGTTCTCGCGGCACCCTGCGGCAACGCCGGCCACGACCCCCTCCACCACGGGCGGCTCGAGCTTACCGAAGGCCACGTAGTCGAGGAAGTAGAGCGGAACCGCCCCCTGCACGAGAATGTCGTTGGTGCAATGGTTCACCAGGCAGTGCCCGATGGTGTCGTGGCGACCGGCCTCGATGGCGATCTTGATCTTGGTGCCCACGCCATCGGCGCTGGCCACGAGCAGCGGCGCCTTGTACCCCTCGGGCACACGGAACATGCCGCCGAAGCCGCCAAACGCGCCGCGCGCCCCGGCGGTCATGGTGCTCTGGACGAGCTTCGCCAGGCGGTGTTTCGCGTCGTCGGCGGCCTCGATGTCGACGCCGGCGCTGCGGTAGTCGAGCGGCGGCTTGTCCTGTGGGGTACTCATGCGCCGAGCTCCGCGTCGAAGGCCACCAGCTGACGGAACTCGTGCACTCGGCGATCGATGTCGTCGCGCGTGAGCTCGAGCAGGCGCGCGTTGGAGAACTTCTCCACCGCGAAGGAGCCCATTGCCGATCCCACGACCACTGCGCGGCGCATGCTGTGCTCGCTCAGATCGCCCGTTGCGGCGAGATAGCCAATGAAGCCCCCGGCAAACGAGTCGCCGGCGCCGGTGGGGTCAAACACGCTCTCCAGCGGATACGCCGGCGCGAAGAAGATGCTTTCGCGCGTGAACATGAACGCCCCGTGCTCGCCCTTCTTGATGAGCACGTGCTTGGGCCCCTTGTCCATGATCCAGCGCGCGGCCTGCACGAGGTTGGTATGCTCGGTGAGCTGACGCGCCTCGGCGTCGTTGAGCGTGATGAGATCCACGTGGCCCAGCAGCTCCACGACCTCGGGGCGGCGGGACTCGATCCAGAAGTTCATGGTGTCGCAGGCCACCAGCCGCGGCTTCTCCACCTGCTCGAGCACCTGCAACTGCAGGCGCGGATCGATGTTGGCGAGGAAAACGAACGGCGAGTGCCTGAACTGCTCGGGAATCTTGGGGCGGAAGTGCGAGAACACGCCGAGGTGCGTCTCGAGCGTCTCGGCCGAGTTGAGGTCGTGCCGGTAGCGGCCGCGCCAGCGGAAGCTGGTGCCCTCTGCCTTCTCGAGGCCCGCCAGATCCACGCCGCGCGCGGCCAGCGGCTCGAGCTTGTCCACGGGGTAGTCGTCACCGACGACCCCCACGAGCTGCACCGGCGTGAAGTGCGACGCCGACGACGAGAAGTACGTGCCGGACCCACCAAGCACCTCGTCCGCCTTGCCGAACGGGGTTTCGACCGAATCGAGGGCCACCGATCCCACGACGAGCACGGGGTTCTTGATGCTGGTTGCAGCCACGCTCACATGCGCTCCGGCGCCGACAGTCCGAGGATGTGCAACCCGGCGGCAATGCCGAGCTGCGAGGCACGCGCCAGCACGAGCCGCGCGTTGGTGATGGCCTCGGGCTCACCGAGGACGTGATGCTTGTGGTACCAGGTGTGCGCGGCGCGTGCCGTTTCGAGCAGCCACCCGGCAATGCGGTGTGGCTCGAGGTTGTCCGCCGCGCCCTTCACCATGGCGGGGAAATCGAGCAACTGCTTCACGAGCTCCTGCTCGGCTGGCTCGCTGAGCACGCCCAGATCCACGCCGTCGCCGGTAACGGTCGCGGCCTGGATCTCGCCCACGCGGAAGATGCCGCACATGCGGGCGTGCGCCATCTGGATGTAGTACACCGGGTTTTCTTCCGACTGGCTGCGCGCGAGGTCCACGTCGAACACGAGCTGGGAGTCGCCCTTGCGCATGAGGTAGAAGTAGCGCACGGCATCGCGTCCCACCTCGTCGATGAGATCGCGCACGGTGACGTACGACCCGGCGCGCTTGGAGATCTTCACCTCTTCGCCGCCCTTCATCACCGTCACCATCTGGTGCAGCACGTAGTCGGGGTATCCCTGCGGAATGCCGATCCCCAGCGCCTGCAGCCCGGCGCGTACACGGGTGGTGGTGCTGTGATGGTCGGCCCCCTGCACGTTGATGGCGCGGGTGTAGCCACGCTCCCACTTGGTCACATGGTATGCCACATCGGGGACGAAGTACGTGTAATCGCCCCCCTTGGCCGCGCTCTTCTTCATCACGCGGTCCTTGTCGTCACCGAAGGTGGTGGTGCGCAGGAACAGCGCGCCGTCTTCCTCGTACGTATGGCCGCTGGCCTTGAGCGCCTCGACGGTCTGCTCCACGCGCCCGTCGGTGTAGAGCGAACTCTCGAGGTAGTACGTGTCGAACTTGACGCCGAACGCCTGCAGGTCGAGATCCTGCTCGTGACGCAGCGCCGCCACGGCGAACTGCCGCAGCGCGTCGAGGTCGTTGCCGTCACGGTCCTCGGGGTGCTGCTGCACGTAGCGCTCGGCGATCTCGGCAATGTAGGCGCCGTGGTACCCGCCCTCGGGAATCTCGAGGGGGTGTCCGACGAGCTCACGCACGCGCGCCTGCGTGCTCTTCGCCAGGTTGGCGATCTGTGCACCGGCATCGTTGTAGTAGAACTCGCGGTCGACGTTCCAGCCGGTCCACTCGAGCAGCGTACTGATGGCGTCGCCGAGGGCGGCCTGCCGGCCGTGGCCAACGTGGAGCGGCCCGGTGGGATTGGCGGACACGAACTCTACGCACACCCGCTGCTGCTGGCCGATGTCGAGGCGCCCCCACTGCTCCGGCGCCGCCAGGATCTGCAGGAGGCCGCGCGCCTGATAGCCGGGATCGAGACGGATGTTGATGAACCCCGGGCCGGCAATCTCCGCCGACACGATGCCCACACTGGGCCGATCGAGCGCCGCGATGAGTGTCTCGGCAATGTCGCGCGGCTTCTTGCCGAGCGGTTTGGCCAGCGTCATGGCCAGATTGGTGGCCCAGTCACCGAACGCCGGATCACGCGGCCGCTCAAGAATGGGGGAAACGTCGTCGGGCGCACCGAGCGTGCGCGCCGCGCGTGCGAGTTCCGCGCGCAGGGCGTCGGCGTGGGTCACGGGAGGGGCGAAAAGAGAAAAGACGGCACGCGGCCGTCATGCACGGGACGGTGCCCGACGGCCGGCATCACTCGGACTTGGGCGCAGGAGCCGCAGCCGGCTTGGACTCGCTCTTGGATTCCGCCTTGGGCGCGTCACTCTTGGTGTCGGACGATCCGCTGCCCGAGGCGGGCGCGGCGCGCTGATCCTTTTTGCCGTCCTTGCCGTAGTCGGTGATGTAGAACCCCGACCCCTTGAAGAGCAGCCCGGCACCACCGGAGATGATGCGCGCGGCCACGCTTCCGTCGTCGAGCGTGACGGTGTCGGGGACTTCGCTGATCTTGAAGATCCGCTCGATGATGGTGCCGTCGGGCGTGCGAAACTCGTAAGTTGGCATGGCTACGAAAGTTGGCTGAGGTCTGACAGCCCTTAAACGTAGCCATTCCGGGGAGCGGGTTCAACGGCTGAGGGGCCGATTTCCGGGTCGGGACACGAGCAACGTTGGCGCCCCGGGCGTTTAGGTGACCGTGAGGCGCAGCAGGTTCGTGGTGCGCGGCGGCGACGAGGGGAGATTGACGCCGGCGCTATACGAGAGCGCCCCTTGATTCGGGCAGCGGAAGCTCGCGTTGTTCACCACGTAGATCCGCGTTCCGGCGTGCGGGCAGAACATGGAGAAGGCCGCGACGCGGGTCGCTCCGGTGCGTACGAGGGTCACCGGCGTGGTGTTGAGGTTTCCGACGCTGCCCGCGACGCCGCGCGCGACGCACGGTCTCTTGGCAACACGCCATCTCGGCACGGGGATTCGGGTAGGGAGAATCCGATGACGCGGGTTCCGACACCCTTGATCGGGGGCATCGCACCCGCCCCATGGAAACACCGCTCATTACCCTCGCGGAGCCCTGACCAGGTGCAGGATGTAGGGCAACGGCCAGACAAGCAGGAACAGGTTCGCCAGCCACCAAGCCGGGTCGAACTCGGCGCGGATGGCCCAGTAGGAAACCGCCATCAACCCGGCGGTGGAGGTAAGCGGCAGGGACAGCAGCGCCAGCTCGCGCCAGCCCGGGTGGCCGCGGCGGTAGCGCCACGCAGCCAGCAAACCGAGGCAGGAAAAGACCACGTCCAGCGGCATGAACGACCAGTTCCAGGCCACCACCGCCGGATTGGCGTAGTCGGAATAGAGCCATTCGGGCGGCAGCGCAACCATGCCTGCACCCGCCAGCGCGGTGACAAGCCAGTAGCCAAGCAGCGCGACGTCGGTACCGACCATCAGCCCGAACAGGCCTCGGGGCGCAGCAAGCGCTGCGAAGCCTTGAGGCGGCGGCACAGGACCTCCAGAACGAGTGGAGAAGAACCGGCGCAGGCCGCGCCAGCGCGTCGGGATAAGAATTCCAATCGGGGCGGGTCGACGACCCGTCGAGTATAGGGCGCGATCGCCGACCGCGCGAGCACCGTCTGGCGGGCGGCAGCGTGCCCGCCGACGCGTTCGTGCGCTCCGTGACCAACGACATCGCGCTCGCCGAAGTCCATCCCGGCGAGCGCGATGCGCGTGGTCAGGGGGACGCGGGGCCGAGTTGGCCCCGGATCTCGCCGGCGGGGAACTGTGACGAGTGCACGTTCACATACCCCTGCCCATTCCGAAGAATGGTGGACAGCGAATCGAGCGAAATGGGCGGCTGCCCGGCGATACCGCGAATGTCCGTGGCCGAGAACGACCCAGTGAGTACGCCGCTGGTGCCCGTGAGCGGGGTGCGCATAAGATCGACGATGATCCCCGCGGTGCCATTGGGGCCCGCCGGCGCGTGGATGTGCATACCGGTGGGATTGCTGGCGATGCCCTGATAGGTGACGACGTAGGTCATCGTGCTCCCGCTGCGCGTGAACACGGCGGCACCGTTGGCCATGGTGTTCACGGCATTGGGCCGCTCGTTGGCCCCATTCATCTGCGTAAAGAGCGCACTCGCCACGACGTTCACGGTTCCCGTCATGCCGGCATGCAGGGTGCAGGCGTATGGGTAGCTGCCGATCGTTTCGAAGACGCGCTGTGCCGAGGATCCCGAAGTCACGCCGATGTTGGTGGGTGCCCCACTCGACTGGAACACCACGTTGTGGCCGATACCGCCGAAGGTCCACGTGACCGTTCCGCCCTGCGCCACGTTGATCGTGGGCGGCGTAAAGAGGTTGGCGTCGGTGGCCTGTACCGCTGCGGAAGCGGCCGCTGCCACGGGCGCGGTGACCGTGATGTTCGTCGTGGCGGTCGCGGTCGTCGCGTCGCGCGTGAGCGACGTGGTGATGACTGCAGTACCTGGCGCCACGGCGGTGAGCACCCCTGTGGGACTCACCAGCACTTTCGTTCGATCACTGGTGGTGAACGTCGCGCCCGTGCTGCCACTCATCGGATTACCGCGTCCGTCGCGTGCCGTCACCGTCAGCGGACCGGTGGCCCCGATGGCCATGCTGGAGGCGCCGACCGTGGCGGTGAGCTGCGCATAACGCTGGGCCACCTCCACGGCAATGGTGCTGCGCGCGGTGCCACTCGTGGCCGTGATGGTGGCGCTTCCGTTGCCGGCGGCCGTGACCGTGGCGGTAGTGCCGCTTCCGGACACCGTGGCGATGCTCGCGTCACTGGTGATCCAGGTGACCGAGCCCCCCGAAATACTGGCGCCGCGCGCATCAGTTACGGTAGCCGTAAGCGCGCGCGAATCTCCCACACTCACCAGCGGCCCGCTCGACGCCGCCGCGATGGTAATGGTGGCGGCAACCGGCGCTGGCGACGTTCCGCCATCGGCGCCACCTCCGCACGCTGCCGCGAGGCTGACGAGGAGCACGGCGCCGATCCGCACGGCGCGGATCCATACGGCCTGCATAGCTGGTAACGACATTCCGATCTCTCCGGGTGAGTGGAAGCATGACGCGCGTCGCGTCGAACCGGATGGCAGACGGAATGGGCCCGCACACTATTCCCGCGGGCCCGGTTATCGGAGCACTCCCGACAGGTGGCCCACCCTCACCCAGGCGGCGAGGGCCTCGGTGGCTACCCCGAGGCGGCGATCGGGATCGGGGTGAATCATGTACTGAACGAGCGACAGCAATTCCGACGGACGGGGCGCTGCGCCGGGCGTGCGCACGGGCAGTGGCGACCGCTCCGACCGCCGCGACTCGGACACCGGTTCGTGCTCGCTCGCCATCGACGCCGCGGCCCGCGGGGTCAGCGAACCCAGCTTGCTCCCCAGCACCTCGATCGGCGACCGCGAGCCGAACGGCGTGGTCCCGATGAGACACTCGTGCAAGACGACGCCGATCGAGTAGAGATCGGCCTTGGCGCTGGGCATGCCACCGATCAACAGCTCCGGTGCCATGTACTCCGGCGCACCGACTCGCCCGCCGGTGATGGCGGGAGCCGTGTCGCTTCCCGCGGCCTCTCGCGCTTGGCGACGGGCGCGACGGGTGATCCCGTAGTCACCGAGCTTGACCACGCCAGCGCGCGACAGCAGCACGCTGCGGGTCGTGATGTTCGCATGCGTGATGTCGTGCGCATGCAACGCGGCCACCCCACGCAGCATGGCGCGCGCGATGGCGGCGACAGCACACGTGTCGAGCGCCCCACGCAGCTGCAGGAGATCGGCCAGCGATAGACCGTCCACGAATTCGACACTCACGAATCGCACGCCGTCGGCCTCGCCGACGTCGAGGGTCTGCACCAGATGTCGGTGAACCACGGCAGGTCGTGGCGGGGCGACCATGTCGCCCCGCGGCGATGCCGCCGTGCCCTCGGCCGCGGAAGGCTCCGTCGGGAGCAGACGGAGCGCAACCACCTGGCCACGGGCCGTGTCTCGGGCACGAAAGCTGATGCCCAGTTCACCGCGGCCAAGTTCCTCGTCGAGGCGATAGCGCTGTGCGAACAACATCCCCGGCGCCCACGCCGTCGCGCGCGACGCCGTGGGGCGGAACGCCAGTGTACGCGCCGTGGTGGCTCGCGGCTTCATGGTCAACTCGGCCCCAATCATGGGATGCGCCGCGAGGAGCGCTCGCACCGTATCCTGATCGTTCGATTCAACAACCAGGGAGTCGACCGCGTCGGCGAGCGCCGACAGTTCCGCGGAGCCATACAATGCGCCCGTTGGCGTACTGCCCAGCGGGTTGGCCGGTGCCCCACCCTGCTCCACGACGTGACGCACCAGTTGCGTCATGGCCGCGACAGGATGTACCACCGCTCGCGATGTCAGCCGTGCGGCGATCAGGGCGCCGAGCAGGCCGAGGATCGCGGCGAGCAGCAGCGAGCGACGTACGGGCTCCAGACTGACGAGTGCGTCGTCGGCGAGCCGCAAGACCACATACCCGCCGACGGGCGTTCCACCGGCAGTCGCGAGCGTGCTGCGATGCAGCATCCATGTGCGACCGTCGAACTCGACCTCCTGATGCGCACGGCCTGCCGCGGGCGCCGTGGGGGAGACCGCCTGCACTACGGCACGGCGGAGTGCGGTGTCGCTGGCCAGACTTGTCGCGGCCATGCGCTTGCGCCCCTCGGCATCGAGCACGAAGAAGAGCACCGCCTGATTGGTCGCCAGTGCGATATCGGCCGCGGCGAGACTGTCGAGGACACGCGTGGCGACGAGCACACCGAACGGCATGCCACCGGGCGCGGCGATGGGGACGGCGGTGGCCTGGAACAGCACCGAGTCGCCCGAGCCGCCGAACCCAGTCGTGACCTGCCCTCGCAGCGCCCCCGATACCAACGGCACGCGGGCCATGGGCTCACCGAACGCCGACGGCTCGTCCGACTTGGCGATCAGGTTGCCGTTGTCGTCGGTGATGAACACCCACGAGGCCTCGAGCTGTTCAGCGGCTTCGAAGGTCTGGTCGAGGATGTCGTCACGGCGGCGCTCGGCGACGAGCGTCCGGAAGTACGGTCCCTGCACGAACACCCGCGCCCCGCCACCGAGGCTCCGGCCCCGCCCCGCCAGCAATTGTGCCACGAGATCGGCCGACTGCTCGAGCGATTGCCGCGCCGCGTTGCGCGCCGCCCGACGCGCCCCGACGGTCCCCAAGGCGAGCACCATCGCCAACAGGAGCAACACCAGCGCCGCGGTTCCGGTGAACACGCGCCACGACAGCCGATGCCACGCCCTCGGCGCAGCGCTCCGGGCGGACACCGTTCAGTACCGGTCGGCGCGCGTTGCCGCATACGGCTGGCCGAACTTGTTGCTGTGCGCCTTGGCAACGTAGCCCCGCGCATCGAGCGCGAGCGTGAGCGCGAGATCCTCAGTGGTCACCCGGATGGTTTCGATGTGCTCCGCCGCGCGCTCATGCCACACGCGCAACGTCCACGTACCGGCCGGTACGTTGGCAATCTCGAACGTGCCGTTCGTCCGGACGCGCGTAACGTACGGCGTACGGACTGCCACCACGTAGTTCGCCATGCGCGCGTGGATGTTGCAATAGACGGCGTACACACCGGGCGCGCTGAACGTGGCCGAGCGTGTCTTTCCCGACCGATACAGGCCGAGATCGAAGGCCCCGAGCGACGAGTTCGAGAACACGTTATGGCTGAATGGATCCTGATTGGGATACGCCACACTGCCGCCCACGCCGATGATCTGCACATGTGGTTCGAACTCACGCAGGCGCATACCGACGGTCGCCTTGTCGAGCCACGAGGGGCGCTTGGCGCCCCCCGCGTCACCGTCGAGCGATATGATGACGTCGGTCAGCAAAGCGGACGGCGCCCCAGCCCGCTCTATCAACCGCACCTGTCCGCGTACGTGTCCCTGGGCACGGGCGGGCTGGGTGCAGAGCGCCGCGCAGGAGAGCACCAGCAGCATGCGGGCACATCGCCCGTGGGCGAGCGTTCGCATCAGAGATCCACGCCCACCGACAGATTCCAATGACTCGCGCGCCACAGCCCGTCGGGATATCGGGTACGAAATCCTCGATATTCCACGCTCAGAAACACGGGCATCGCCGGCCGCCACGTCGTATGTACGGCACAGACACCATTGCGCCGACGATCGGCGCTGCCGCCGTGCACGCGATCGGTGCCGCATCCCACGCCGTGCACCAGCACGGGGTGCCACTGCGTGTTGAGTTGCAGCCAGCCCGCGGTGTTGGTCAACGGGGGCCCAAACTCGTTGCCGGGCACACTGCGCGTCCCGAAGTTCTGGCCGATCCCACCGCCGCCAAGCCCACGGAGCATCGCTCCGCGATACACCTCGCCGCGCAGTTCGAGACCGTGCCCCAGGGCCGCGTGAAGGTCGGCGGTTACCGCCCAACTGCGACGGTTAACGCCGGGCACCGACTGCAGCCACGCCGAATGCGTCCCGAGTCCCACCTCGAGGCCCGACGTCCACACGCCCTGCGCGGCACGGTCGTCGAGGTCGTGCCCACGCCGGAGACGCACGCGCGACTGGAGTGCCGGGCGTCCGCTGGCCTGACCGATGTCAGTGGGGACCGTGTTGCTGAGCGGTCGCTCGGAGGCATTGGGGGACAGTATCGCGCCCTGAGCCGCCACCGCCCACTCCCCGCGCGTCACCAGCGTGCGCGTGAGCCGAAACTGGGGCAACCAGTTCCAGAGGTTCCCCGCCGCCGCGAACACCGGAATGGCCACCCCGGCCACGCTGATGGGATTGAGGTCCGAGACGAGCGGCGTCTCCATGCCCACCATTACCTCAGCGCGCGGCCACACGAGAAACACCCGTGCGGTGCGCAGCCGCGGCTCGGGAAAGAGCGGTGGCGTGGCGTCGAGCGCGCGCGCGAAGAAGTCGAGTTCGAAGTCGGCCAGCAGCGTGGCGCCGGCGACACTGTCCATACTCGCACTGCCCCCCAGCAGGGCCTGCCGCATCGTCATACTGAACACCGACGGGCGCGCGGCCGTCGCGGCAGCGCCACGTACGGGCGCGGCGAACACGGGTACTTCGGCAGCGGACACCGCTCCCCGCGTCACGGCGCTGTTCACCACCACACGGGCAGAGAGATCCAGTTGAATTCGCGACCGCAAGCGCACACTGCTGGCCGATTCGGTCGCGATCTGCTGTCGCAGCAGCGTTAGCGCCGAATCGGTGCGGGCGAGTCGCGCCGCGAGAGAATCGAGTGTGACCGACGATTCCCGGGACACGGTGTCGCGCTGTTGCGCGCCGGCACCCGTCGCGCTCGCAAGCCAGAGCACGGCGGTGAGGAGCCACCATGGGCACAGTCGACGCGAGGAAGTTGTGTGAGCAAGCACGTCCCCAATAGGCGGGCCGTACGTGCGATTGGCAATGCGTACGGCCCACCACAGGGCAGTTTGCTGCTGCGCTCATGGGCGGCGGACTCGCTCCGCGGTGCTGCTGGTCCCCACCCGCTCGCGTGCCGCTGACGCCGTTTGGAATGCACGCAACTGGTCCACCGACGTGTTCCCGAGCAGCACCGTCGCGCCGCCTGGCGTGCGCCACAGCACCATGCTGAGAGCGTCCTCACCCGTGAGGACCACGGGGGACCGTGCCAGCGCGGCACTCAACGATCCCGATCTCGCAAGCAGCGCTTCCGGGATCGTGAACTGCACCACCAGTCGGCCATCGAAGCGATAGGCGAGCACGCCGAGCAGTTCCCCCCACGCAGTGGTCGTCCACGCTGCGGCGAGATCGAGCCCAGGCGACTCGAGCGGGAAGACCGGCCCCCCCAGCGCGCGCCGAATCGCATCCACGTCGCGCTCCCGCCCCGGCAGATTCTCCGGGGACAGCGCACGCCACTGCACGGCGAGCGAGTCGAGCAACGGGGCGTCGCCAACCACAGCAACGGGAACACCCTCGGCGCCCGTTTCCGCGGCGGTATGCGCCGGCAGCAGGACACGGCCCAGCCAGAGAGCCGCGATGAGTACGACGACGGCCCCCCAGCCCCAGCGACCGAAACGCCAGCCTCGCGTCCCAGACAGCGCTGACTGCGGGGCGATTCCCGGCGCCGGCAGGGCGGCGATGGACTGCCGAATACGTGTGTGGAGTGCGGCCGAGGCCAGCGGGCCACCGATCTGCCCCAGGCCGGCCGCGAGTTGGCGCTGCATCCCCACGTCTCTGGCGCATCGGGCGCATTCACGCAGGTGCGCATCGAGTTGCGTCGCGGTCTCCGGCGGCAACTCCCCGTCGACATAGGCCGCCAACAACGAAGCGATAATGTCGTGCTGTTCGACCTCACGCCGCCTGTCGTGTGGCAGCCAGACGGATGCAGCCCCACTCGGAAACTCATTCATGACGACCTCGGCATGCGACGGACACCGGACTCCGGCTGCGGCCCCAGTGCCCACTCTCGTCCCCGTTCGGCGATCACCGCCGCGAGCAATCGTCGCCCGCGGGACATACGACTCATGATGGTGCCGATGGGTACCCCCACGGTTTCCGCGATCTCGGCGTATGTGAACCCCTCGATGTCGTGCAATTCCACGGCGGTCGCGAAATCCTCCGGGATGGCGGCGAGCGCCGCCTGCAAGACTTCGCGATCGAGCCGGCCCACGATTTCGTCGAAGACCGAGTCGCTCGAACTGGCGACGAGTGTTTCGTGCACGTCGTCGAGCCGCGTAATGGGGAGCAGGCGGGCGCGACGGGTCTGACGCTCGATCGACTCGCTGAGCACCGAACGCAGGATCCGGTACAGCCAGGCGCGCACACTGCCGGGGTCGCGCAGCTCGTCAAATGCGGCCCACGCTTTCACGCAGGTGTCCTGTACCGCGTCCTCCGCATCCACCAGCGTGGCCGTCCGGCGTGCGGCAAACCCCAACAGACGATCGAGATGCGGGAGTACGAGGGCCTCGTACTCCCGCTGGCGATCTTCGATGGAGGTAGGGACAGGCTTCGGCATGCGGAAGGAGAGGGGGCGACGGGCGAAGGTATTCCCGGAGCCGGCCGGCAGCGAGCCTCGCGACTTTACACCAGCTGGCCGGCCGCCGCACTTTGGGCCCATGAACACCCTTCTCCTCTCCCTCACGATCGCAGCCGGTGCCCTGGCGCTGGTTCGGTCACCCGTGCCGGCCCAGTCGGCGCCTGCCGGCACATCGTCGGCCTCGCTTACCGGCCCGGGAGTCTCGGCGGAGCTGGCCGAACGGCGACGCACGCAGCTGCGGGACGTGCGCTACGAGCTGGCGTTGCGCGTCGGCGTCGGTGACACCGCGAGCGGGACGGTCACGGTGCGTTTCACCGCCGTCCGCCAGGGGGCGATCATCCTCGACTTCCGTGGCCTCGGCGTGGGTAACGCACGGCTCAATGGGTCGGCGTGGCCGGAGGCCGCCAACGCGTGGAACCGGCACCATCTCACAGTGCCGGGTACCCTCGTGCGGCCGGGGCGCAATACGATCACGCTCGACTTCACGACGCCCGTCGCCAACGCCGGTGCCGCCATCATCCGCACGCGCGATGCGTCGGACAGCAGCACCTATCTGTATACGCTGCTCGTTCCCGCCGACGCGCACCTGCTCTTCCCCAGCTTCGACCAGCCTGATCTCAAGGCGCGGCTGACCCTGCAGCTCACGACGCCGGCGGCGTGGACGGCGCTGGCCAACGGCGCGCTGGTGCGCCGAGACAGCGGGGCGACGGGCGTGACCCATGTCTTTGCCCCCACGCAGCCGCTCAGCACGTACCTGATGGCGTTCGCTGCCGGCCCCTGGCAGCGCTTCACCCGCGCGGAGGTGATTGCGCCGGGGGGCGCGGCGGTGCCGACGTCGTTGTACGTGCGCCGCTCACGGGCGGCCGAGGCGGAAGCGGACACGCTGTTGGCCATGAATACGCGTGCGCTGCGCTGGCTGGGGCAGTACTTCGGGGTGCCCTATGCCTTCGACAAGTACGACGCCCTGCTGGCCCCGGCGTTTCCGTTTGGCGGTATGGAGCATCCCGGTGCCGTGTTCTACAACGAGGAGAGCTTCATTTACCGCGAGCGCCCCACCACGTCGCAGCTGTTGGGGCGGCAGGCCACGACGTTCCACGAAGTGGCCCACCAGTGGTTCGGCGATTACGTGACCATGCGCTGGTTCGATGACCTCTGGCTCAAGGAGGGCTTCGCCACCTTCATGGCCGCGCGCATGCAGGCCGCCCTGGAGCCGACGTCGAACGCGTGGAAGACCTTCTACCTGCGCAACAAGCCGACCGCGTACGGCACCGACGCCACCGCCGGCACGACGCCGGTGTGGCAGGCGCTGGGCAACCTGGATCAGGCCAAGAGCAACTACGGGCCCATCGTGTACAACAAGGCGCCGGCGGTGCTGCGGCAGCTCGAGTATCTGGTGGGCGAGCGGGCCTTTCAGCGCGGCGTGCAGCAGTTCCTGCGCCGCCATGCCTATGGCAACGCAACGTGGCCGGCGTTGCTGCAGGCCATTGGCAGCGCTGCCGGGCGTGACCTGCGTGAGTGGGGGCAGCAGTGGATGCTGCGTCCCGGCATGCCGGTCATCACGCAGCAACTCGAGGTGCGCGACGGCCGGATCACGCGCTTGCGGCTGCTGCAGCGCGCGGCGCAACCGGCGCTGAGTGGTCCCGGTGGCTGGCCACTCAAGGTGCAGGTACGCCTGCACTACGCCGACGCGCCGGCGGTGCAGTTGCCGGTGGAGTTGCGCGGCGCGAGCACCGAGGTGACGGCGGCGATAGGGCGGCCGGCCCCGGCCTTCGTGTTCGCCAATGAGGGCGATTACGGGTACGCCATCGTGCTCCCCGACAGCGCGAGCGTGCGGTGGATGGAGCAGCACATCGCGGAGGTACCCGACGATTTCCTGCGCGCCATGCTGTGGGGGGCGCTGTGGGATCTGGTACGGGAGGGGGGACTGGCGCCGGCGCGCTTTGCGAACGCCGCCATGCGGGCGCTGCCGGGGGAGCGTGACGAGCAGCTGGCGGCCTCCCTCGTGGGGCGCCTCGTGACCAGCGTGAGCCGGTACGCGACGCCGCCCCTGCGGGCGTCGCTGCAGCCGACGGTGGAGCAGCTGCTGCTGGCGGGAGCGCAGGACAGTGCGAGGAGCTACGGCATACGCAAGAGCCACCTCGATGCGTTCATCGGCATGGCGCGTGGGGAGGGGGCGCGTCAGCAGCTGCGCCAGTGGCTGGCGAGTGACAGCGCGGCAGGGCTGGTGCTGCGCGCCCCGACACGATGGGCCATGGTGACCCGCTTGGTCGCGAGTGGCAGCCCGGACGCCGATTCGCTGCTTGCGGCGGAACGGCGGCGCGATGGCACCACGGAGGGAGCGCGGCTGGCGTTCGTGGCTGGCGCCGCGGCCCCCGACAGCGCGACCAAGCAGCAGTACTTCGACCGGTGGTTCCGGGACGGAACGCTGAACGAGGAGTGGGTGACCTCGAGCCTGCGTGCCTTTCACGAGGGGGAGCAGCAGCAACTCACTCGGCGCTATCTGGTCCCGGCGCTGGACACGCTCCGGTGGATCCAGGGGAATCGCCGCATTTTCTTTCTGGGGAGCTGGCTCGCGTCCACCCTTGGCGGGCAGAGCGAACGCGAGGCGCTGGCGATCGTGGACGGTTGGCTGGCGGGTGAACCCGGGTTGCCGACCGACCTGCGGCAGAAGGTGCTGCAGGTGCGTGACGAGCTGGAGCGGGCGGTGCGCATCCGTGCGCGGTACGGCGACGAGGGAGAGCGGGGCACCGCCGGCGACCCGAAAAGCCGTGTAATTCAGTCGTATCAGTAGTCCGTCGGTGGTCGTGAAACGGGTTGGTCACATCTGGCGGGATTCGGTTTGGGGGGTAGCTTCGCAATGTCCCATCACCCAACCGTCCAATCACCCCGCGATGCCTTTCGCCAGCCGCAGGTCCGTGATCGCTGGTCACGACACTCCCCGAGCCGTCCGTCCGTGTCAGGTCGGACGTTCGCGTTCCGTCCGATTCCCCTCCATCGGAGGCCGTTCATGAGCAGGTTGCAGAGACTCCTGGCTGCGGTGGCACTCGTTGCCGCCGTGCCCTTCAGCGCCCACGCGCAAACCCGTGACGTGACCGGCAAGGTCACCATGTCGGGGACCGGGACCCCCCTCCCCGATATCACGGTTGGCATCGTTGGTCAGCAGGTGGGGGTGCGCACGAACGAACGCGGCGAGTACCGCATTCGCGTGCCGCAGGGTGAGGTCAGCCTGTTGGCGCGTGGCCTTGGTTACAAGCGCCAGACCATTCGTTTGTCCGCCAACGAGAACACGGCGAACTTCACGCTCGAGAAGGACGTCCTCCAGCTGGAAGGCGTGACGGTCACGGGTGCGGCCACCACCACCGATCGCCGCGTCGCGGCCACGGCGGTGGCCACGGTGAATGCGGCCGAACTGAATCGTGTGCCGGCCCGCTCGCTCGAAGGCAACCTGGCCGGCAAGGTGGCCGGTGCCCGCATCTCCGACAACAGCGGCGCGCCGGGTGGTGGTGCGCAGATCCAGATCCGCGGCGCCACGTCGGTGCTCGGGCAGGGTGACCCGCTGTACGTGGTGGACGGCGTGATCATCTCGAACGCCGGCATCTCGTCGGGCGCCTCGGCCATTACGCGGGCTGGCGGTACCACGGGATCCAATCAGGACCAGGTGGTGAACCGTCTGGCCGACCTCAATCCGAACGACATCGAGAACATCGAAGTGCTGAAGTCAGCGGCGGCGACGGCCATTTATGGCTCGCGCGCGACGAACGGCGTGGTGGTGATCACCACCAAGAAGGGTGCCTCCGGGCAGACCCGCTGGAATGTGACCCAGCGCGTGGGCACGCAGCAGCTGATGCGCTCCCTCGGCCATCGTCAGTATGCGACGCTCAACGATGTCCTGCCGTGGGTGGACGGCCCGGTGGGCGAAGCCGCGGCGCGCGAAGTGTGCACGCCGAACTGCACCAACTACGACTGGCAGGGCGAGCTGTACGGCCGGACTGATCCGTCGTACGAAACGCTGCTGTCGGCCTCGGGCGGCGCGGGGAACACGCGTTACTTCGCGTCGCTGAACGATCGTCAGGAGTCGGGTATCATGATCAACACCGGCGCGCGCCGCACCGGTGGTCGCATCAACCTCGACCAGACGATCAACAGCAAGCTGACCGCCAGCATGGGGCTCGACGTCACGCGCAATTTCCTGCAGCGCGGCATCGGCAACAACAACAACGCCGGCGTGAGCCCCACGTACACGTTCGGCTACACGCCGGCGATCGTGAACCTCAACCGCCGCCTCGAGAACGGCCGCTACCCGATCATGCCGTTCGACGGCGGTGGGGCAGGCACGGCCAATCCGTTCGAGGTGCTGCGCGCCATCCAGAGTGATGAAACGGTCTTCCGTCAGGCGGGCAACCTGCGCCTCAACTACTCGGCGCTCTCGACGGCCCGCCACAGTGTGCAGATCACGTCGCTCATGGGCTTCGACCGCTTCCAGCAGGAAGGCGTACAGTACTCGCCGAACTTCCTGCAGTTCGAGCCGGCCGACGGCTTCCTTGGCACGGCCGGCCAGAACAACGTGTCCAGCCTCCAGACCAACTCGGGGCTCAACGCCGTGTGGACCTGGACACCGGGTTCGAGCTGGCTGACGTCGCTCACGACCTCGGTGGGCGGCACTTACGAGCGCCAGAAGCAGGAGGTCTACCGTATTCGCGGCCGCGGCTTGCTGCCCACGCGCAAGACGGCGGCGGGCGCACAGGATATTGCCACGGAGGATACGCGCACGGAGTTCCGCGACCAGTCGTACTACGTCAATGAGCAAGCACTTTTCTTTGACGAAAAGCTGGCGCTCAATGCCGGTTTCCGCGCCGACCGCTCAAGCGCCAACGGCGACCGTGACCGGTACTACATCTTCCCGAAGTACTCGGGCTCGTACCGTTTTGTGAACCCGCTCACCGACAAGATCGACGAGATCAAGCTGCGCGGTGCGTGGGGCCAATCGGGCAACCGCCCCCGCTACGGTGACCGTGACCTGCTGTATGCCGACGGTGGCCTCATTGGCGGGCAGGGCTCGCTGGTGTCGGCCGGCTTGATTGGCAATACGGTCATTCGGCCAGAAGTGATGAACGAGCTGGAATTCGGTTTCGACGCGTCGTTCCTCAAGTCGCGTCTGGCCTTCGAGTTCACGCGCTACCAGCGCAGGATCACCGACCTGCTGCTCACCTTCCCGCTTGCCCCATCGTCGGGCCTCGGGAACCAGATCATCAACGGCGGTCAGCTGTCCGTGCTCGGCAACGAAGCGGTGGTGTCGCTCATTCCAATCCGCAAGGGCAAGTTCGAGTGGGCGAGCCGGATCATCTACAACGCCAACGTGCAGTACACGAATGACATTCCGGTGCCGGCCTTCCCGGTGCCCGGTTCGTTCGGCGCGGCTTACGGCCGCAACCGCATCACGGCGAACACCCGCTCCACGTACATCTGGTCGAACGCGCCGTTCCGCCTCAACCCCACGACGGGAGTGCGGACCGTGGCGGACACGATCACGTACGACAGCAATCCGATCCACATCACCACGTTCAACAACGACTTCACGTTCGGCCGCTTCACGGTGTCGGCGCTGCTCGACTGGCGTGCCGGCGGTACGGTGTCGAACATGACGAACAACCTGTGGGACGAAGGCGGCAACTCCCGTGACTTCGACGCCCCGGCCCCGGCCCGCATCATCGAGGCCACGGCGAATCAGCCCGGGTCGGCCGATTGCGGGACGCGCACGCTTGGTGCCTGCCGGGCCTTCACGTTCAACGGCGGCGACACGCGGCCGTACATGCAGAATGGATCGTACGTGAAGCTTCGCGAAGTCACGCTCAACTACGACGCGCCGGAGTCGTGGGCCAAGAAGGTTCCGGGTGCCCGCTCGCTGCGCTTCAACGTGAGCGGCCGCAACCTCATGATGTGGACCGACTACTGGGGCTTCGACCCCGAGTTCAACAACTTCGGCAACGTGAACTTCAACCGGTTCATCGACCTGGCGCCGTTCCCGCCCAGCCGGCAGTTCTTCCTCAGCGTCGATCTGGGGTTCTAAGCCATGTCGACTTCATTCACCAAGAGCGCATCGCGCATGAGCACCACTTCCCTGCGCGCCGTGGGCGCGCTGTCGCTGGCTTCCCTCACGCTGACCGCGTGCAGCCAGGACACGCTGGAGATCACCAACCCGAATACCCCGTCCATCGCGGGTGCCAGCACCGACCCGCAGGCGCTGCAGTTGCTGGCCACCGGCCTGCTCCGGCAGAACCGCAACAGCCGCGGCGGGTTCATCACCGAGACCGGACGCTTCGGGCGCGAAGCGTACGTGTACACGCCTCAGGAAGGGCGCAACACCTCGGCCTACCTCATTGGCATTTCGGGGCAGAACCGCCTCGACCCGGCCGGCTTCGCGGTAGGCAGCTGGGGCGGCCCCTACGGCAACCTGCGTGACATCTTCAACTTCAAGAACACGGTCACGGCCTCCACGCTGTCGGAAACCCAGAAGCGCGCCGCGCTAGGCTTTGCCCGGACCATGGAGGCGATGGAACTGCTTACGGTCATCTCCACCCGTGACACCATCGGCGCCGTGGTGCAGATCAACCCGGACGCGGCGGTTCTGGCGCCGTTCGTCTCGCGTGATTCCACGTACCGCTACATCCTGAACACGTTCGACGCCGCGGTGACCGACCTCACGGCGGGTGGGAACGCCTTCCCGTTCGCCCTGCACTCGGGCTACGCGGGCTTCAACACGCCGGCCACGTTCGTGCGCTTCAACCGGGCCATGGCGGCTCGCGCGGCCGCGTACCACGCCACCTCGGGCGGCGGCACGGCAGCGTGGACGCGCGCTCGACAGGCGCTCGATGCGTCGTTCATCAACATCACGGCCAACAACGCGGCCGCGTACAACGTGGGGGTCTCTCTCCCCTACTCCGCCGCGCCGGACGTGACCAACCCGCTTGCGGCGGCAACGAACACCGACTTGTACGCGCACATGTCCATCGATACCGACGCGCCGCTCAAGCCCGACGGCACGAAGGACAACCGTTTTCTGGCCAAGATCGGTCCGCGTCCGCCGCGCGGTGCCCCGGCAGGACTGGGCATTTCGTCGTCACTCGGCTTCCAGATCTATCCCGCGATCAACAGCTCGATTCCGATCATCCGCAACGAGGAGCTCATTCTCCTGCGGGCCGAAATCCTGCTGGCGACTGGTGACAAGGCGGGGGCGATCGCGATGATCAACAACATCCGCGTGAACTCGGGCGGCCTGGCGCCGACGACGCTGACGGCGAGCTCGCCGGATGCCGACGTCATCACCGAGATCCTCGTGCAGAAGCGCTACTCGCTGCTGCTCGAGGGGCACCGCTGGATCGACATGCGCCGGTACGGACGTCTGGACCAGCTGCCGCGTGACATTACGACCGGCGTGAACGCGCACTTCGTGGCGCGTGTGCAGCCGCTGCCGCAGGCCGAGTGCCTGCAGCGTATCGGTCAGACGGGACCGCTCGCCGGCCCCGGGTGCTGACCATCGCCCGCCGCTGGTGAACAAGACAAAGGCCCCGCACACCATGTGTGCGGGGCCTTTGTGCGTTGCGCGGTTCGCGTAATGCGGCGCGGCGGGTAACGGCACCACGGACTTCACCAGCGGGATCGCAGAGCGCCCGCGCCTGTGGCTACCAGCAGCCTCCCCGATCGCCCCCGATGGTGGTCAGTACCCGTCGCGCGTCCACACGGCCACAACGCCACAGCGGCGGTCAACGCCGCTGAACTGCGGGGGCACGGTGGCGGCGCCGGCATACACTTCGATTCCGGCGATCTGCTTGGGTGGCGGCAGCAGATCGAGATTGAAGTACCGCGGCAGGATGATGCCGTCGAGCAGCACCTGCATGGGGCAGTACTGCTGTTGCTGGTTTCCGTCGAAACCGCCACCTTCACGGCGCGAGTACACCTGCGTACCACCGAAGACCTGCGTGGTGTTCACCGAGACCTCCACGCCGCGCATATAGCGCAGGAAGTCCGCCGTCTGTACGGAGCCGCGGCGCTCGATTTCCGCCTGCGTAATGAATTGGCCCTGCCCCTGCTGACGCCGACGGTCGAAGTCGACCATGCGCATGGTGAGTCGCTCGCCGCGCACGCGCACCGTGTCGAGCATGCGATTGGAGCGGGTAAGCGTATACGCAAGGCGCAACGTGTCGTTCGACGGCACGTCGATGACGCCGGAGGTAGGCGCGTACCCGATGCGACGCACGACCAGCAGGTACTGACCGGGCGTGACCTGCACCATGCGGAAACGGCCGTTGGCACCGGTCACGACCCGTGCGCCGGTCCCGACGATCGTCACATCGGCCGCGTTGAGGGGCACCAGCAGCGTGTCGGTCACCGTGCCGTCGATGACGCCGAACTGGGTGCCAGGACCGGCCGCATTGCGATCGGCCGCCTCACGACGGGCACGGTCGAGCACGGTCTGCTTTTCCTGAGCGGTGAGCGGGGCTGCAAGGCTCACCGCGCACAGGACGGCGGCCACTGCCAGCGGACGGACACGCGCGGCACAGCGCGCCGGAATCGGCGAGGGTAAAACGGTCAGCATACCAGAATACTACTGGCGCTCCCCGCCGAGGGGGATGGCGCAGGCACGACGGCCAAACGCCGGATCAGCGCTTGGTCAGTTCCCCGCAGGCCACAATGATGCCCATGGCGGCAACCGCGTCGTGAATGTTCACGTAGTAGGATGCGCTGTCGGCCAGCGGTACGGGAATGGTCGCCGTCCCGCTGGCCTGCCCCTTGACGTCCACCACGAGCGGCGTGTAGGCCCGCCCACCTCCCACCACGCCTCCCGATTGCCGGCAACTGCCGGTGTGCACGTGCCACGGCCGTGTGGCCCCCGGGGTGTCGCCGTCGAGCGTGACCGTGACCAGCGTGCCGGTCCCGTCGGCCGTGGGCTTGGCGGTGGCAGCGCCGGTCACCTTGCGCCCCTCACGCCCCGCCAGGCGAGCCGCCCACTCCGTGCGGGTACGCTCCCTCCGTCCGTCCCGTAACGCCGGACCGCGCGATACGGTGGCAGCCTCGAGCATGGACGACGTGGCCACGGCCACGAGAGCAAGGGTTCCAGCTGCAGAGAGCACGCGCATGGGAGACTCGCGAGGTGTGAAACGTGAAACGGTCAGGGGCGACGGCGGGTCCAGTGCGGCTGCGTAGACGACGGTGGGGCCTTGCGGGGCTTGGGCGGCGGGAGGGGGCGCCCCCGGCCCGTGTAGTTGGTGGAGCGCGCATCGAGCACGAAGATGAGCGCCACGGCCAGCAGAGCCACGGCGAAGCCCAGCACCAGCAAGCGGGTGCGGAACTGCCGATCGTCGATGAAGAGCGAGCCCACCAGCAAGGGCATGGCCACCAGGAACAGGCGGATCATGCGCCGATCGAAGTCGCTGGGAACGATCTTGGTCCCGCGGGGAGCGAGCTTGAGCCGATACTCCGCCTCGGCGGCCAGCGCAAAGAGGCCGTCTTCGAGACGGCGAAACCACACCAGCGGGTTGAGCGACCAGCGACCTGGGCGTGACGGCATGTCAGGTGAACGACGATCCGGCCGTGCCGGATCCCACCGACTTGCCGAGTGTGCGTCGTGCCGGACTCGTCAGCTCCGCTCGACGATGCGGTCGATGAGGAAGCTCGACTGGACGAGCGCCTCGGCGGTGAAGTCGCCGAAGAACGTGCGGACCTCACCGAACAGTCGGGAGAAGTGCTCCTGATCACCATCCGCGAGTACGTCGGCCAGCTCGGCGACGGCCTGGCCATAGGCGGCGGTAATCTCGGCGGTGGCCGGGTTCCGCATTTCGATGGGACCGTACAGCGCGGGATCCTGCGCGAAGTGGCGCGCCGCCACGTACAGATCGAGCAGATAGGCGGGTGAGGTGAACGGCAGTGTTTCGCTGAGCGGCAGCCCGAGTCGGGCCAGCGTCAACCCCTGGACCTGCGTCTGGAAGTGGGTCAGCACCTGGACCACCGACATGATGCGGTCGTGATGCTCCGCGGTGGTTTCCGTAATTACCAGGCCACGGGCGGCGAGCATGGAGGCGAGCCAATCGGCCCAGACGTCGCCGCGGCCGCGACAGAGCACCACACGCTGCCCCTGCAGCGTGTGCACGTTGGGACCGAACATGGGGTGTGTGCCCACCACGCTCGCCGCCGTGCTCTCCAGCATGGCCTGCATGGGCGCCGCCTTGATGCTTGTCACGTCCATGAGCAATCCCGTGGCCGGGACGTGCGGTCCCACGGCCCGCACCACAGACTCGGTCTGGTCAATGGGGACGCTGATCACGGTCACCTCGGCGGCTGCCGCGGCTTCCTCGGCCCGCAGCACCGTATCCGTGTCGACGACCAGTGGCTGGTGGCCGAGATCGCCAAAGAGGCGCACCAGCACTCGCCCAATCTTGCCGTGCCCGCCGATGACGGCCACCGTGCGTGGGGCCGCCCCCGACGGTACCTCGGCGCGCAGCGCCGCCTGCTGGTCCCGACTGGAGCGCAGGAGCACCCGAAAGATCGACTCGATCTCGCCGGGCGGGAGCCCGAGTTCCAGCGCACGATCGTGCCGATCCTGCAGCACCTCCTGCTCCCGCTGCGGATCCCGAATGCGGATACCATGCTGGCGCTTCCAGGCAGCCACCTCGCCCACGAGCGCCATGCGTCGGGCGAGGATCTGCAGCAGGTCGCGATCGAGCGCGTCGATCATGGCCCGCACCACGGCCAACGGACGCGGGGGGGCCGCCCCGTCTTGCGCGCCGGCCTGCGTCACGGTCAGTGCGACGAGGGCTGGTAGCGGCCCCACGCCTGTTCCAGCGTATCGGCGATCTCGCCGACCGATGCCCGAACCCGCACGGCGTCGATGATGCGCGGCATGAGTTCGGCACGCGGCCCCGAGTGATCCGGCAGGTAGTGTGGTGCCGCTTCGGCGATGCGGGCGAGCGCCTGCTGCACGGCAGCGCCATCACGCGATGCCCGCACGGCCGCCAGACGCGCCACCTGATCCTGTTCGAGCGCGCTGAAATCCGGCGCCGGAATGATGGGCGGCTCCTGTCCGTCTCCGTATTTGTTCACCCCCACCACGACGGTCTCGCCCGCCTCGACGCGCAGCTGGTACTCGTAGGCGCTGCGGCCGATCTCCTCCTGGAAGAAGCCGGCGCGAATGGCCTCGGCGGCCCCGCCGAGTTCGTGCACCCGCTCGAGCAGCGCCACGGCGCGCTCTTCGATGCTGTTGGTGAGCTGCTCCACGTACCAACTGCCGGCCAGCGGATCCACCGTTTGCGCCACTCCCGCCTCGTAGCCGACGATCTGCTGGGTGCGCAGCGCCAGCGTGGCGGCTTCCGCGGTGGGGAGCGCCAGCGCCTCATCGTAGCCGTTGGTGTGCAGCGACTGCGTGCCACCGAGCGTGGCCGCCAGCGCCTGGATGGTGACGCGCACGATGTTGTTGTGCGGCTGCTGCGCCTGCAGCGTCACGCCGCCCGTTTGCGTGTGAAAGCGCAGGCGACAGCTGGCATCGTTGGCACCGAAACGCTCGCGCATGAGGCGCGCCCAGAGCCGACGCGCGGCGCGGAACTTGGCGACTTCCTCGAACAGATCGTTGTGCGCGGCGAAGAAGAACGACAGACGCGGCGCGAACGAGTCGACCGCGAGTCCGGCCTCCACCGCCTGCTGCACGTAGGCCAGGGCGTCGGCGAAAGTGAACGCCACTTCCTGCACCGCCGTGGCGCCCGCTTCGCGAATGTGATAGCCGCTGATGGAGATGGGATTCCACTGCGGCACCTCGGCGGCGCAGAAGCGGAACATCTCCGCCGTGAGCGCGAGCGACGGCGCAGGCGGATAGATGTACGTGCCGCGCGCGATGTATTCCTTGAGAATGTCGTTCTGCACCGTGCCGGAGAGCATGTCACGGCGGATGCCGCGCTCCTCCGCAACGACGATGTACATGGCCAGCAGCGTGGAGGCCGTGGCGTTGATCGTCATGCTCGTGGAGACCTTGTCGAGCGGAATGCCGTCGAGCAGCACGTGCATGTCTTCGACGGTGTCGATGGCCACACCGACACGCCCCACCTCACCCATCGCCCGCGGCGTGCCGGAGTCGATGCCCATTTGGGTGGGAAGATCGAAGGCCACCGACAAACCGGTCTGCCCGGCATCGAGGAGCAGCCGGAACCGTTCGTTGGTGGCCTTGGCGGTCCCGAACCCGGCATACTGCCGCATGGTCCAGAGACGACCGCGGTACATGGTGGGCTGGACGCCGCGGGTGAACGGGAACTGGCCCGGGTCACCCAGGTCGTGCGCGTAATCGATACGGACGGCATCCGGTCGGACAACCGCCGGAATGGGGATACCGGATGGGGAGAGACGTTCGGTCATCTCCCCAATCTATCAGCCCGCCGAAACCGCGGAGGGTGCGGGGCGTGCCGCCCCTCGGCGCTCCGGAATGCCGGGGGCCACATACCGGGGAAGCGGGAATTCACTGACCATCTCCACCTCCGCCTTGCTGCCGATATAGAGCGGCGAGCGCTGATGCAGCTCGGTGGGCTCGATGTCGAGGATGCTGCCGTAGCCGTCGGTCGCGAGTCCTCCCGCCTGCTCCGCAATGAAGGCAAGGGGGTTGGCTTCGTACAGCAGACGGAGCTTGCCGCGCGTGGCCTTCTCGTTGGCGGGATAACAGAACACACCACCACCGAGCAGGTTGCGATGGAAGTCGGCCACGAGCGAACCCACGTAGCGCACATTCAGCGCCTTCTTCTGCCCGTCGAGCCCACGATACCGCCGCATGAGCGCGCGGGTCGGCTCCGGCCAATCCTGCTCGTACGCGTCGTTCACCGACAGATATCGCGCCCGCTCGGGGATGCGGATGTTGGGGTGCGACAGCAGGAACTCACCGATGGACGGATCGAGCGTGAAGCCGTGCGCCCCCTGCCCCGTGGTGTACACCATCATGGTGCTCGAGCCATAGAGGATGTAGCCGGCCGCCACCTGACGGCGCCCAGGCTGCAGCATGTCCTCCATCTCGCCGCGCGTACCGCGCGTGATCTTGCGGAACACGGAGAAGATCGTGCCCACCGGCACATTGACGTCGATGTTCGACGAGCCGTCGAGCGGATCGAAGAGCAGCACGTACTTGCCGTGGCGGAAGCCTTCGGGGATCTGGATGATGTCGGGCTCTTCCTCTGACGCCATCGCACAGAGCCGCCCGCCATGATCGAACGCCTTGACGATGATCTCGTTGGCGATGACGTCGAGCTTCTGCTGGACTTCGCCCTGCACATTCTCGCTCATTGTTGCGCCGAGGATGTCGGCGAGGCCGGCGCTGCGCACCTTGTTGGCGATCATCTTCCCGGCGAGTGCCATGTCGTAGAGGATGCCGGACAGTTCGCCCGTCGCCTCCGGGAACATGCGCTCCTGCTCGATGATGAAGCGCTCGATGGTGACGACCGACGTCGCAGTATGCTTGACCACGGTAGGATCCCCGGAGGGTGAACGCGAATCGCCGACTGAGCCCCAGTCCGGCTTGTGCGCTGAGCGGAAAGCTGGCGCCCCCGGGCAAGCTCGTGCAAGAGCAGCGCCGCGGTTTTTCGAAGGACTGATGCGGTGAAACGGATGTAACAGGCACGACCTGTCCCGCAGGTCATGGCACGCGATTCTCCTGGGGCACCTGCCACGCCTCGCCGCCCGCAAGGACCCGCAGCGTGCGTCCATCGGTCTGCACAATCACGGTGCCATCGGTATCGGTGCGCAACACGGGAACGCCGCGTGCCATGAGCGCCGCCAGCGTCTCGGGTGAGGGATGTCCGTAGCGGTTGCCCGCCCCCACCGAGGCAATCGCCAGGCGCGGCGTGGCCGCATCGAGGAGCGGGGCGGTCGAGCTCGTCCGACTGCCGTGATGCCCCAGCTTCAGGACATCGACATCGAGCGCGTCGGCGCCCTGCTGCGCCACCAGCCACGCCTCTTCCTCTCCCTCGGCGTCGCCGGTCAACAGCAGACGGTGATGTCCGAAATCGACGCGCAGCACCACCGACGATTCGTTGGCATCCCGCTGTAAGGCGGTCCACGAGGAATCGGGAGCCAGCACGGTCAACTGCACACCATCCAGTGTAAAGGTGCGCCCCGGGCGCACACGCTCCCACGGCGTGTTGGTTTCCCGCACGGCGTCGAGTGCCTCGCGGTAGCCTGGGCTGGGCAGCACGAAGGCCGGCTCCCACCAGCGCGCCGGGCGCAGCGCCCGCACCACACTTGCCGCGCCACCCGCGTGATCGTCGTGCGGGTGCGTAAGCACGAACAGCGCCACCTGTCCGCCGCGCCGCCGCACATACGGCACCACGACGCGGCGACCCGCATCGCCCCCCTGCCAGCGCCGCCCCGCGTCCACGAGAATCCAGCGTCCGCGCGGCGTACGCAGCGCCAGGGCATCCCCCTGCCCGACGTCGAGCACATGCAGCTCCAGGTGCCCGTTTCCCGGCACCATTACCGATCGCCAGAGGGTGGCCGTGAGCACGGCGGCCGCCCCCACCACCCAACGGCCGCGCCGTCGGTCGGCCGTGCTTCGTACGAGCAGCGCTACGGCCGTGCCGGTCCCCACGGCGGTGGCGAAGGTGGGAGCCACGCCAAGGACGGCGCCTGGCACCGCTGCCGCACCGTGGGCCACGAGATCGAGCAACGCCATGAGTGGCTGCGTCGCGTCCGCGAGCCAGTGGTGCGGCCCAGCGGGCAACAGCAGCGCAGCGAGCAGGGCAAGAAACAACGCCGGCTGGAGAATGCCGATCAATGGCGCCGCCACGACATTGGACAGCGGCGCCACCAGACTGATCCGACCGAAGGTCCAGGCTACGAGCGGTGCCATGACCAGCGTGGCGATGAGGCCGGTGGAGATTTCGCCAAGGAGCCAGCCGGCGGCCCCTCGTTGCCGATGCCACCAGCGCAGCATCCTTGCCGCATAGGCGGTTCCCGGGAGCGGGTGACGGTCCCGTTTCCAGCGTCGGTGCAGCGACCGGGTCGCCACCAGCGCCGCCATGCCGCCCACGCTGAGTTGCCACCCGAGGTCATGCACGATGGCGGGCTCGATGGTGGGGACGACCGCCCCGAGGGCGAGTGCCGTCCACTCGTGCACCGGGCGCTGCCAGCGACGACTGAGCATCGTGACGATGAGCATGATGGCGCTGCGGACTGCGGGCGCCGGGAAGCCGAGGAGTGCCACGTAGGCCACCACGACGCACACACACGCCGGTTCGAGCCAGCGACGGGTGAGGCGCAAGGCGCCGCCCAGCGTGAGCAATGCCGTAGCGATGATCGCGACATGCATGCCGCTGACCGACAACAGGTGCACGAGACCAGCATCGGCGTAGCGATCGCGCACCGCGGGGTCGATGCTGCGCTGATCGGCAATGAGCAGCGCGCGCACGAGTGGCGCACGCGCGCGAAAGGCGGTGTCAATGACCGTCCCCACATGGGCGCGCCACGCCACGAGTGGATGGCGGGGGCCATACGCACCTCCAACCCGGGCGCGTTCGAGTCGCAGCGCCGTGCCGGTTGGCTGCGGAGACGCCCACACCGGCACGTGCATGCCTGGCCGGGGCGTCGGCGCGGCGGCGCGCGCACTATCCTGCGGTGCGAGGTTCACCACCGCCGGCACGTGACAGCGCGGCCAGCGTGCGC
>VYLE01000105.1_pt1 | contig 77732 bp, 82 predicted proteins | sample 5114391 | NCBI WGS metagenome assembly VYLE01 (sample SAMN12291771, study PRJNA351875) | freshwater metagenome | isolation source: freshwater lake | place: USA: Michigan, Kent Lake | collected 2013-08-15 | reverse complement strand
TGATCTTCCCCGAAACCTGATCACCTGGCCCGATGCCACAGGGGATGCGGCCATCGGTTGGCCCGCATGTTGTGACGAAACTGTCATCCATCTGTTACAAAGCTGTCGCAAAAGGCGCGCGCGTCCTGCGGCAGAGCAGGCCCTTGGGCGCGTCCCCTGAACGAGGCCCGCATGTTCCGCCACCCGCCCTTCCTTCGCGTGTCCGCTGTGTCCGCTGTGTTCGCGGCACTCGCCCTTGCGGCGCCGGCATCGGCGCGGGACCACATCCAAATCGCGGGCTCTGACGGCGTCTCGGTTGATATCTACGGCGGCTCCTCTGGGATGCTGGCGCTGGTCGTGGCGGAACAGCCGTTGAAGCCTCTCAGCCAGTGACAGACGCGTGACCCATACCTTCCGCCGCAGGATGACCGGACCATGAGCCTTGGGCTTCTCCTTCTTCTTCTGATCGCCTTGGCCGCGCTTGGCTATGTCGCGGGGCGCCAGCGGGCGCTGGCCGCTGTCCGGGGCGATGCGCGCGACCTGCATTCGCTGCCCTCCTATTACGGGCAGGCCGTGGCGCTGGCGGCGGCGGTTCCCGGGTTTCTGGTGATGGTGGTCTGGTTGATCACCCAGCCGCTGCTGGTCGAGCGGACGACCCTGAGCCTCATCCTGACCGAGGATATCGGCCCCGGATCGTCGCGCGAATTGGTGATGGCCGACATCCGGCGGATCGCGGAAGGGATGGCGGTGTTGGTCGCCACAGGGGCCGCGAATGAAGGCGAGATCGCCGCGCTGGCCACCCAGCCCGACGCGCTGAAGGATCGGCTGGCCGCCGTGAACGTGGCGCTGGCCGCGCCCATTTCGGCCCCGGTGGCGCAGGCGGCGCTGGTCTATCGGCAGTCGATGGAGACGGGGCAAGGCGCGATGGCGGCGGCGGTGCTGGCCGTGGCGGTGGCGGGCTTCCTGCTGGCGCTGTGGCGTGTCACGCCCGCCTTTCGGGCGCGCAACGTGGTGGAACGCGTGGTGCAGGTGCTGCTGATCGCGGCCTCGTCGCTGGCGATCCTGACCACGGCAGGGATCATCTTCTCGCTTCTCTTGGAAAGCTGGCACTTCTTCCAGCTCTACCCCGCGCGGGATTTCTTCCTGTCGCTGACATGGTCGCCCAAGTTCGGTGGCGGGTCCGACCTTGGCCTCTGGCCGCTGCTCTGGGGCACGCTTTATGTCTCGGTCATCGCGCTGCTCGTCGCGGTGCCGATCGGGCTGATGGCGGCGATCTACCTGTCGGAATATGCCAGCCCCGGCCTGCGCGCCATCGCCAAACCGGCGATCGAGGTGCTGGCGGGCATCCCCTCCATCGTCTACGGCCTGTTCGCACTGATGACAGTGGGCCCCTTCCTGCGCGACTGGTTCGCCCAGCCGATGGGACTTGGCGACAGTTCGTCCTCGGTCATGACGGCGGGCGTCGTCATGGGGATCATGCTGATCCCTTACGTGTCCTCGCTGTCGGATGACATCATCAATGCCGTCCCGCAGGCCCTGCGCGACGGGTCCTACGCCATCGGCGCGACGCAGTCGGAAACCATCCGTCAGGTCGTCTTTCCCGCCGCCCTTCCCGGCATCGTGGGGGCGATCCTGATGGCCGCCTCCCGCGCCATCGGCGAGACGATGATCGTGGTTCTGGGCGCTGGCGCGGCGGCCAAGCTGGACCTCAACCCGTTCGAGGCGATGACAACGGTCACCGTCAAGATCGTCAGCCAGCTGACCGGTGACACCGAATTCGCCAGCCCCGAGACGCTTGTCGCCTTCGCGCTTGGCCTGACGCTCTTCGTCTTCACGCTGGGGCTGAATGTCCTCGCGCTCTACATCGTCCGCAAGTACCGGGAACAGTACGAATGACCGCCCCAGCCATGGCCGCGCCCGCGAAAGCCACCTCGCTCATCGAACCCGATGCGCGCACGCGCCGCCGCAACGCCTCGGAACGCCGCTTTCGCCTGCTGGGCCTGTCGGCGGTGGGCGTGGGCCTGCTGGCGCTGGTGATCCTGCTGACCTCCGTCCTCGGCAACGGGCTGTCGGCCTTCCGCCAGACATGGATCACCATTCCCGTGACGCTGGATGCGGCGGTGCTGGACAAGCAGGGCAACCGCAACCCGGACGAGATGAAGAAGGTCACCACGCTGGGCTATGGCAAGCTGGTGCAGCAAGCGCTTCTGGATGCGTTGGTCGAGAAGGGCATTTCCACCGGCGACCTGACTCCGAAAGAGGTGATGGCGCTGCTGTCCAAAGAGGCGCCCGCCGATCTGCGCGATGCGGTGCTGGCCGATCCGTCGCTGGTGGGGCAGACCATCGCCTTCCCGGCCTTTGCCACCTCGCGGATCGATGGCTATTTCAAGGGCCGCGTCACCCGCGAAAGCGCCGAACGCGATGCCAATATCAGCCCCGCGCAGCTTGATCTGGCCGACCGGATGGCCGAGGCCGGGCTGATCGAGACGCGCTTCAACATCGGCTTCCTCACCCGTCCCGATGCATCTGAACTGCGTCCCGAGGCGGCGGGTCTGGGCGTGGCGATCCTCGGCTCGGCCTATATGATGATCGTGGTGCTGGTCCTGTCGCTGCCCATCGGCGTGGCCGCCTCGATCTATCTGGAGGAACTGGCACCCAAGAATCGCTGGACCGACCTGATCGAGATCAACATCGCCAACCTCGCCGCCGTGCCATCCATCGTCTATGGGATTCTGGCGCTGGCGTTGTTCATCAACATCCTTGGTCTGCCGCAATCCGCGCCACTGGTGGGGGGGCTGGTGCTGACGCTGATGACGCTGCCCACCATCATCATCGCCACAAGGGCCAGCCTGAAGGCCGTGCCGCCCTCGATCCGCGATGCGGCGCTGGGGGTGGGGGCGTCGAAGATGCAGGCCATCTTCCACCATGTCCTGCCCCTGGCCATGCCCGGTATCCTGACGGGCACGATCCTTGGCCTTGCGCGCGCGCTGGGGGAATCCGCGCCGCTCCTCCTCATCGGGATGGTGGCCTTCGTGCGCGACTTCCCCGGTGCGCCGCCGCAGGGCTTCCTTGACCCCGCCGCCGCCCTGCCGGTGCAGGTCTATAGCTGGACCCAGCGCGCTGATCCCGCCTTCGTGGAACGCGCCTCGGGGGCCATCATTGTGCTTCTGGCCTTTCTTCTGGCCATGAACGCGCTTGCCATCATCTTGCGCCGCCGATTCGAACGGCGCTGGTAACGGAGTGTCCCACCCCATGAACGACATGCGTCTGACGGAGAGAGTCGTGACAGAAACCGCCAAGATGACGGCCCGCGGCGTGCAAGTCCATTACGGGACGAACCACGCGCTGAAGGATGTCGATGTCGATATCCTCGACAAGACGGTGACGGCCTTCATCGGCCCCTCGGGCTGCGGCAAGTCCACCTTCCTGCGCTGCCTGAACCGGATGAACGACACCGTCGCCAGCGCCCGCGTCACGGGCCGGATCGAGATGGACGGGCAGGATATCTACGACCCCCGGGTCGATCCGGTGCAACTGCGCGCCAAGGTGGGGATGGTGTTCCAGAAGCCCAACCCCTTTCCGAAGTCGATCTACGACAACGTGGCCTATGGCCCCAAGATCCACGGCCTGTCGCGCAACAAGGCCGAACTGGACGAGATCGTCGAGACGTCGCTGAAGAAGGCCGCCCTCTGGAACGAGGTGAAGGACCGCCTTTCCGCCCCCGGCACCGGCCTTTCGGGCGGCCAGCAGCAGCGTCTTTGCATCGCCCGCGCCGTTGCTACCTCGCCTGAAGTTTTGCTCATGGACGAACCCTGTTCCGCCCTCGACCCCATCGCCACCGCGCAGGTGGAGGAGTTGATCGACGAATTGCGCGCCCAGTTCTCGGTCGTGATCGTGACCCATTCCATGCAGCAGGCCGCGCGCGTGTCGCAGCGCACGGCCTTTTTCCATCTGGGTCATCTGGTGGAATACGGCGAGACAGGCCATATCTTCACCAATCCCAGCGACCCCCGCACCGAAGCCTATATCACCGGCCGCATCGGCTGACGGAGAACGCCCATGTCACAGTCCCACATCATGTCCGCCTTCGACCGCGATCTTGAAACCATTCAGGCGCTGTTGGCCCGGATGGGCGGTCTGGTGGAGGCCGCGATCCTTGACGCCGCCGAGGCACTGGAAACCCGCGACGAGGAAATCGCCCAGCGCGTGCGTGCGGGCGACAAGGCCATCGACGCGCTAGAGGAACAGATCAATTCCGAATGCGCCCGCGTCATCGCCATCCGCGCCCCCGCCGCCTCCGACCTGCGCACGGTGCTGACGGTGATGAAGATCGCGGCCAATCTTGAACGCTGCGGCGACTATGCCAAGAACCTTGCCAAACGGTCGATGGTGCTGGCCCAGATGACGGCGCTGCCGGGATCGACCGGGTCGATCCGGCGGATGGCGAAACAGGTGGCGCTGCTGCTGAAGGATGCGCTGGATGCCTATATCGCCCGCGATCCCCGCATGGCCGAGGATGTGCGCCAGCGCGACCACGAGGTCGACCAGATGTACAACGCCCTGTTCCGCGAGTTGCTGACCCACATGATGGAAGACCCGCGCAACATCACGCCTGCGATGCATCTGCATTTCATCGCCAAGAACATCGAACGGGTGGGGGACCATGCCACCGCCGTGGCCGAACAGGTGATCTACCTCGTCACCGGGCAATTGCCCGGCGATGCGCGCCCCAAGATGGACAGCACGCTGGGCGGGGCAGGGGCCTGAGGCGGGGATGACCACGCGCCCCTCTGTCCTTCTGGTCGAGGATGAACCCGCACAGCGCGAGGTTCTGGCCTACAACCTCGCCTCCGACGGGTTCGAGGTGCTTGAGGCCGTGACGGGCAGCGAGGCGGAGCTGATCATCGCGGAAACTCCGCCCGACGTGATCCTTCTGGACTGGATGTTGCCCGAGCTGTCGGGGATCGAGCTGTGCCGCCGTCTCAAGGCGCGGGCCGAGACGCGGGGCATCCCCGTCATCATGATTTCGGCCAAGGGCGAGGAAGTGGATCGCGTCCGGGGGCTGGAGACGGGGGCGGATGACTATGTGGTCAAGCCCTATTCGATGGTGGAATTGATGGCCCGCGTGCGGGTGCAACTGCGCCGCGTGCGGCCCGCCACGGTCGGGATCGTGCTGGAACAGGGCGATATCCGGCTGGATACGGAAACCCACCGTGTCCACCGTGCGGGCGCGGAGGTGCGGTTGGGGCCGACCGAATTCCGCCTGCTCACCTGCTTCATGGAACGCCCCGGCCGCGTCTTCACCCGCGAGGCGCTGCTCGACCGCGTTTGGGGGCGCGACATCTATGTCGAGACGCGCACGGTGGACGTCCACGTCGGCCGACTGCGCAAGGCCCTGACCGAAGCGGGGGGCGGCGACCCGATCCGCACGGTGCGTGGATCGGGCTATGCTCTGGGCTGATCTGTAGGATGGGCAATACTGCACATCTTACGGCAGCCGCGCGATCCGCTCCGTCAGCAGGGCATAGAACCCGTCCGCATCGACCCCGCCCACGAACAGCGCATTGGCCTTGCGCTCCGTCACGCCCCACCAATCGGCCACCGTCATGCCCAGCGTCAGGTCGGACTGCGTCTCGATCTCCACATTGATGTGGCGACCGGTGAAAAGCTCGGGGCGCAGAAGATAGGCAATGACGCAGGGGTCATGCAGCGGCGCGCCCTCGCTGCCGTATTTCTGCATGTCGAACCGTTCGAAGAAATCCGTCCATTCCGCCACCATGCGGCCCGATGTGTTGCCGATGGCGCGAAAACCCTCGACCCGCGCACGGGTGGTCAGCGCCTTATGCGTCACATCCAGCGGCATGACGACCAGCGGCACGCCGGAGCCGAAAACGATCGCCGCCGCTTCGGGATCGACATAGATGTTGAACTCCGCCGCCGGGGTGATGTTGCCCACCTCGAAATAGGCTCCGCCCATCAGCACGATCTGCTGCACCCGCCCCACGATGTCGGGCGCCTGTTCAAAGGCCGTGGCGATGTTGGTCAGTGGCCCAAGGGGGCAGAGCGTGACGCTATGCGCAGGCTCGCGCCGCAGCGCCTCGATCAGGAAGTCGACGGCGTGCTGGTCCTGCAGCGCCATCACCGGATCGGCCATCTGCGGGCCGTCCAAGCCGGTCTTGCCATGCACATGTTCCGCCGTCACCAGCTTGCGCCGCAGTGGCCTGTCGCAGCCGGAGAAGACGCGCATCTCAGGCTGGCCCGCCAGTTCGCAGATGATGCGGGCATTCTTCTGCGTCAGGGCCAGCGGCACATTGCCCGCCACGGCGGTGATCCCCAGCACCTCGATCTCGTCAGGGCTGGCAAGCGCAAGAAGGATCGCCACCGCATCATCCTGACCGGGATCGGTGTCGATGATGATCTTGCGCGCCTGAGCCATGAGCTCTCCTTTGAATGTCCTGCTCCGCGGTCGGACGGTGGCAACCAAGGTTAACCATCGTGTCATTCGCGCTTCGCGAGTGAACTGCGACCTTGGTCGTAGCCCCTGCACCAAAGCCGATGAAACCGATCTTGTCCAGACAGTCAAAATAGAAAAGGGGCGCCACTGGCGCCCCTGTCACCCAAGGCTTAGCCCCGGGTCAGCCGTCGAAATTGACCTCTTCGATCAGTTTCAGCGCGTCGGGACGCAGCTTTGCCACATCCGTAAGCGGCATGGGATCGGCGGTGAACTCGCCCCAGCTTTGCACCAGCGCCGACCGTTCAACACCCGGCTTCACCGGATATTCATGGTTGGTCTCGGCATAGATGCGCTGCGCCTCGTCCGAGGCCAGCCATTCCATGAATTTCAGCGCGTTCTCGCGATTCGGGGCGGCCTTCGTCATCGCCACGCCCGAGACGTTCAGATGGGTGCCCGCCCCTTCAAAGACCGGGAACAGGATGCGCACCGCGTCCGCCGCTTCCTTCTGTTCGGGATCGTTCAGCATCTGCCCGATGTAATAGGTGTTGCCCACCGCGATGTCGCACTGGCCCGCCGCGATGGCCTTGACCTGATCACGGTCGCCGCCTTCCGGCTTGCGCGCCAGATTGGCCTTCACGCCTTCCAGCCAAGCCTTGGTTTTTTCGGCCCCATGATGGGCCAGCATCGCCGCCGCCAGCGCGACGTTATAGTCATTCGTGCCCGACCGGATGCAGATGCGGCCCGCCCATTTCGGATCGGCGAGGTCCTCATAGGTGGTCACCTCGCCCTCGGCCACGCGGTCCACGCTGGCATAGACGATGCGCGCGCGGCTGGTCAGGCCGAACCAGTGATCCTCGGCATCGCGCAGATCGGCGGGGATATTCGCCTCCAGCACATCCGATTGCACCGGCTGGGTCACGCCCGCATCCACCACCTGCTGCAGCCGGGCGATATCCACCGTCAGGACCAGATCGGCGGGCGACCGGTCGCCCTCGGCCACCAGACGCTCGGCCATCCCCTTGTCGACGAAGGCCACGTTGACGGTGATTCCCGTCTCGGCGGTGAAGGCATCGACGAGCGGCTGGATCAGTTCCGGCTGGCGGTGGGAGTAAACATTGATCTCCTCCGCCAGCGCGGGCAGGGCGGTGGAGACACAGGCGAGGGCCAGAAGGGAAAGGCGCATCGACATTTGCTTGAGTCCTTTTGTCGGAAATAGGTGCGCCCCATAAACCTTACTATTTTACTCAGGTCAATATCTGACGAAAAAAATCGACATATCTGCCGCTGGCCGACCTGCCGTCAATGATCACGGACTTCGCGGAAGATACGGATATTCCGAAGAATTCAGTCAGGGCTGCGGGCGGCCTTTGCGGCCTTTTCCTCGGCCTTGGCGCGGTTCCACAGCGCGTCCATCTCGGCCAGATCGCTGTCCTCGGGGTGCTTGCCCGCCTCGGCCAGCCAATCCTCGATGCGCCCGAAACGACGGGTGAACTTGGCATTGGCAGCCCGCAGCGCCGCCTCCGGGTCCACCTGAAGATGCCGCGCAAGGTTGGCCATCACGAAGAGAAGGTCGCCGAATTCCTCGGCCACCTCGGCCTCGGTCAGCCGATCACGCGCCTCCACCAGTTCCGCCGCCTCTTCCGTGATCTTGGCCACCACCTCATCGGTCGAGGGCCAGTCGAACCCCACGCGCGCCGCCCGCTTTTGCAGCTTTACCGCCCGCGTCAGCGCGGGCAGCCCCAGCGCCACCCCGTCCAGCACCCGCGCCGCGCCGCGTTCGGCGGCCTTGATCCGTTCCCAATCCGCGGTCTGCTGGGCGGCCGTCTTGTCGCGGCTTTCGTCGCCGAAGACATGCGGATGCCGCGCCACCATCTTGTCAGAGATCGCGCGCACCACATCGTCAAAGCCGAAATGGCCCGCCTCTTCCGCCATCTGCGCATGATAGACGACCTGCAGAAGAAGGTCCCCCAGCTCCCCTCGCAACTCGCCCCAAGCCCGCCGCGCGATGGCATCGGCCACCTCATGCGCCTCTTCCAGCGTGTAGGGAGCGATCGTGTCGAAATCCTGCGCGATGTCCCAAGGGCACCCTGTCACCGGATCGCGCAGCGCCCGCATGATCGCCAGCAGCCGTGGCACCCCGCCCTCTGGATCGGTGATCGGGTTCCCGCCTGCCGTTGCGTCGCGCTCATCCACGGCCATTGCAGCCCCCTCCGAATTGGGATTTGATCAAAGGTCACCACGCGCAAGGAAACCGCAATGCCCGTCCTGAACCGTATCGCCGCTTATGCCGAAGAAATGAAGGCCTGGCGTCGCCATCTGCACGCCCATCCGGAGCTTGGCTTCGAGTGCCATGATACGGCCGCCTTCATCGTCGATCGGCTGCGCGAGATCGGGGTGGATGAGATTCACACCGGCATCGCCAAGACCGGGATCGTGGCGATCCTGAAAGGGCAGGGCGGCGATGCGGAAGGGGCCCCCACCATCGGCCTGCGCGCCGATATGGACGCGCTGCCCATCGACGAGATGACGGCGGCCGATCATGCCTCCACCATTCCCGGCAAGATGCATGCCTGCGGTCATGACGGCCATGTCACCATGCTGCTCGGTGCGGCGAAGTATCTGGCGGAAACCCGCCGCTTCACGGGCCGCGTCGCGCTGCTGTTTCAGCCTGCGGAAGAGGATGGCGGCGGGGGCGAGGTGATGGTCAAGGAAGGGGTGATGGACCGTTTCGGCATCGGCTCGGTCTATGGCATCCACAACGCGCCCAATGTGGAATTCGGGCATTTCCATACCAATCCCGGGGCGCTGATGGCCTCGGTCGACACGGCCTTCGTCTATATCACGGGCAAGGGCGGGCATGGCGCGAACCCGCATGAATGCATCGATCCGGTGGTGGCCGTGGTGGGCATGGTGGGGGCGATCCAGACCATCATCCCGCGCAACGTCTATGCGCTGGATGAGGCGGTGATCTCCGTCACCCAGATCCATGCCGGGACCGCGTCCAACATCATCCCCGAAGAGGCGATGTTCTGCGCCACGATCCGCTGCTTCAACCCCGATGTCCGCGCGCTGCTCAAGCGGCGGATCCACGAGATCATCGAAGGCCATGCGCTGGCCTATAACGTGACAGCGCGGATCGAGTACGACTGGGGCTATCCGGCCACGATCAACGAGGCCGCCTCCGCCGCCTTCGCCGCCGACGTGGCGCGCGAGGTATCGGGTGAGGGCGCGGTGAACGACCACGCCAACCGCGAGATGGGGTCGGAGGATTTCTCCTACATGCTGGAGGCCCGCCCCGGCGCTTATCTCTTCCTCGGCACCGGCCCGGGCGCAGGGCTGCACCATCCTGCCTATGACTTCAACGACGAGGCCGCCCCCATCGGCGCCAGCTTCTTCGCCCGCCTTGTGGAACGCGCCCAGCCGCTGGCCTAATCAAGCGGAGCGCTGACGCGCACGCCTTTTGTGTCGTCGGCGCCTGCGCGCCTCCTCCGGATTAAGGGGCCGTTCCGTCCCCTCTGTCCGCGCGGGGCCCGCGCGGCCATTCACCCCTTGAGGATATTTGAAGACAGAAGATTAGGAAAAGGCACTGCGTTATCCTAAACGATCAACGTCTACTGCATCTTCTGTCTTCAAATATCCTCGGGGGTGAATTGGCACGCCAAAGGCGGGACAAGAGGGGGCAGAAGGCCCCCTAGACGCGGAGGAGGCGCGCAGGCGCCGACGACGCCAAAAGGCGTGCGCGTCAGCGCTCTGCATCAAGGGTCGGGAGGATCACCGGCGGCTGGTCTGGCGCGCGATTGGTCGATTTGTTATACTAACGTGCAACAAATCGCCTTTGGATGGTCGTCATGTCCCCGCTCGCCGCGCTCAATTCTCCGTCGCCTGCCGATCTGTGGGAGATGGACCACAGCCACGCCCTGCATCCATGGACCAATTTCGGCAGCTTCCAGCAGGACGGGGCGCTGGTCATCACGCGGGGCGAGGGCTGCTGGCTCTGGGATGCCGACGGCAAGCGCTATCTCGATTCGGTGGGCGGGCTCTGGTGCACCAACATCGGGCTGGGGCGGCGCGAGATGGCGCTGGCCATCGCCGATCAGGCCGAACGGTTGGCCTTCTCCAACACCTTCGTCGACATGGCGAATGATCCCTCCGCGCGGCTGGCCGCGACACTTGCCGCCCTCGCACCCGGCGATCTGAACCGCGTGATGTTCACCACGGGCGGATCAACTGCCGTCGACACGGCGATCCGCATGGTGGCCTATGTGCAATCCTGCCTTGGGCACCCGGAAAAGACCGGAATCGTGGCGCGGGATCACAGCTACCACGGCTCCACCTACCTGTCGCAAAGCGTGGGCAAGCGGCCGGGCGACCGGGTGCCGGAATTCCGCTATAAGGAGGATGGCATCTGGCATCTGTCCCCTCCGAATCCCTATCGCCGTCCCGCCGGCATGACGGAAGCGGATTTCTGCGACATGCTGGTGGCCGAGTTTGAGGATCTCATCGCCCGTGTGGGGGCGGATCGCATCGGCGGCTTCATTGCCGAACCGATTCAGGCCTCGGGCGGGGTGATCGTCCCACCCGATGGCTATTTCCGCCGGATGTGGGAGGTCTGTCAGCGTCACGGCATCCTCTTCATCGCCGATGAGGTCGTCACCGCCTTCGGCCGCCTTGGCCACTGGTTCGCCTCCGAGGCAGAGTTCGGCGTGGTGCCGGACATTATCACCACGGCCAAGGGCCTGACCTCAGGCTATGTGCCGCTGGGCGCGATGATCTTCTCCGACCGCTTGTGGCAGATCATGGGGCAAGACCCGGACCGCTGGTTCACCGCAGGCTTCACCTATTCCGGCCACCCGGTGGCCTGCGCGGCGGGCCTGAAGAACATCGAAATCATGGAACGCGAGGACCTTCTTGGCAACGCCGCGCGCATGGGGGCGCTGTTTCAGTCCCGGCTGAAGGCGCTGGAAGACCTGCCCTTGGTTGGGCAGGTGCGCGGGCGCGGCCTCATGATCTGTTCCGAGAACGTCATGAACAAGGCCACGAAGGAACCGCTCCCGGACGGGGTGAACGAAAGCAAGCGCATCTCCAACGCGGCCGAGGCGATGGGTCTGATCGTCCGTCCCATGGCCCATCTGAACGTGATGTCGCCGCCGCTGACCATCACCGAAGAGGAGGTGGAGTTCATCGCCGTGACGCTGGAAAAGGCCATCCGGCAGGTGACGGACGAACTGGTGCGCGAAGGTTTCCGTCTGGGGTGAAGGGCCGGGTGCCCTGATTCGCTGTCGTTGGTTAACGGGATATGCGCGGGCGGCCAGCGTGCGCTGCGTGGCCACAGTTTGCGGCACAAAAGGCGGCACAACATCCGGCACAGCCGATGATGGGAAATTTCCGTCATTTCAGATGGTTAAATTACCGCGCGCTGCAGTTTGGTTTGCCGCCGCTTGACAAGATCATCCGGCATGGCACCCTCCGCCCACCCGATCCGCGCGTCTCGGCTTTCCAAATGACTGCGCTGCTGTTCAGGGGCAATCCCATCATGGCACTACTGGAAGACGCAAAGTCTGACATCGATACCGCTTTCACCCGCAAGGGCCTGCGCGGCCATTCCTTCGAGAATGCTTTCGCCGGCGCCGCCTCCTTCCTGCGGCGGACCTATACCAAGGACCTGACCGGGGTGGACATCGCCATCACCGGCGTCTGTTTCGATCAGGCGACCAGCAATCGCGCCGGCACCCGCTTCGGCCCCCGCGCGATCCGTGAAGCCTCAAGCCTCATCGCCTATGACCCGCCCTTCGGTTGGGGCACCGATCCGCTGGAGGAAATGGCGGTCGTCGATTACGGCGACCTCGCCTTCGACTATGCCCATACGCCCAGCTTTCCGGCCACGCTGACCGACCACATCCGCACGATCCTGAATGCAGGCGCGGGGGCGATCACGCTCGGGGGCGATCACTACATCACCTACCCGATCCTCAAGGCCTATGCCGAAAAACACGGCCCCCTCGGCGTGATCCATTTCGACGCCCATTCCGACCTCTGGCCGGATGACAATCCCGAACGGATCGACCACGGCACCATGCTCTACAAGGCGGTGCGCGAAGGCTATGTGGACCCCAAGCGGTCGCTTCAGATCGGCATCCGCACGACGACGGAGGACTATCTCGGCGTCAATGTCCTGACCGCGCGCGAATTGCACGAAAAGGGCACCGCCTATGCCGTGGCGCTGGCCAAAGAGATCGTGGGGGACAAACCCACCTATGTGACCTTCGACATCGACGCGCTCGACCCGGCCTATGCGCCGGGGACCGGCACGCCGGTCTGGGGCGGGCTGCATTCCTGGCAGGCGGCGGCGATCCTGCGTGATCTGGCGGGGATCAACATGGTGGGCGGCGATGTGGTCGAGGTTTCGCCTCCCTATGACACCACCGGGGCAACGGCGGTGGCCGGGGCGCATGTGGCCTATGATCTGATCTGCCTCTACCATTGGGCGAGGACTCGGCGCTAAAACGCGGCGAAGCAAAAGGAAAAGGCGATTCGGAGTGGGCAGGATGGGCATGATCGCGGGGCTGTTGGTCCTGATCGTTCTGGGCTTCGGCCTCTATGTCCGCTTTGCCCCTTCCGACGCCGCGCGTTGGCATCAGCCGCTGCCGACCGATCAGGTCGCGCTGGAGGATTGCCTTCTGTCGATCCAGCAGGGGCGCGGGGATGCCCGCGCCGCCTGTCTTCTGCCCGGCGAGACGACCGCTGTTCTTATGGCGCTGGACAAGGTCGCCATGACCAGCCCGGGCACCACCCGTCTTGCCGGGTCTTGGGCCGATGGGCGGATCACTTGGATCAGCCGCTCGGCCCTTTGGGGCTTTCCCGACTATATCACCGCGCAGGTCAGCCCGGGGCCAGAGGGCAAGATCCGCCTCGACATCCACGCGCGCCTGCGCTTTGGCCACAGCGATCTGGGGGTGAACACCGCGCGGCTCGTGGATTGGCTGACACGGCTGAACCAGCCCGGGGCCTAGGCTGAGAACCCTTGACCGCCGCGGGCGAAGCGGCCAAACCCGCCCGCATGGTTCCGCTCGACAAACTCGCCCAGATTACGCAGCGCTTCGAATATCTCGAGGCGCGTTTGAACGCGGGCGCCTCCCCGGCGGAGATTGCAAAGATTTCCCGCGAATACAGCGATCTGCGGCCTGTGGCCGACCAGATCGCTGCCTATGTCCGCGCGCTGGACGATTTGGCCGAGGCCGAGGCGATGCTGGCCGACCCCGAGATGCGCGCCTTGGCCGAGGATGAGCTTCCCCGCCTGCGCGCCCTCATCCCCGATTACGAACAGGCGCTGCGCATCGCGCTTCTGCCCAAGGACGCCGCCGATGCCCGTCCTGCCATCCTTGAGATCCGCCCCGGCACGGGGGGGGAAGAGGCCTCGCTTTTCGCCGCCGACCTGCTGCGCATGTATCAGCGCTATGCCGAGAAACAGGGTTGGCGGTTCGATATCCTTGAACAGCAGCTGTCCGATCTGGGCGGGATCAAGGAAGTCACCGCCCATGTGCAGGGCGAAGGGGTCTTCGCCAAGCTGAAATTCGAATCCGGCGTCCATCGCGTGCAGCGCGTGCCGGAAACCGAGGCAGGCGGGCGCATCCACACCTCTGCCGCCACCGTCGCCGTCCTGCCCGAGGCCGAAGAGGTGGATATCGACATCCCCGCCGCCGATATCCGCATCGACACGATGCGGTCCTCCGGGGCAGGGGGGCAGCATGTGAACACCACCGACTCCGCCGTCCGCATCACCCATATCCCCACCGGGATCGTCGTCACCTCATCGGAAAAGTCACAACACCAAAACCGCGCCATCGCCATGCAGGTGCTGCGCGCACGGCTTTATGAGATGGAGCGGGAACGTCAGGCGCAGGACCGCGCCGCCGACCGCAAGGCGCAAGTGGGATCGGGGGATCGGTCCGAACGCATCCGCACCTACAACTTCCCGCAAGGGCGCATGACGGATCACCGCATCAACCTCACGCTTTATGCCCTGCCGCAGATCATGGGCGGCGAGCTGGATGGGGTGATCGACGCCCTCGTGGCGCATGATCAGGCCGAAAAACTGGCCGAGATGGAAGGATGACGGGGAACGAGGCGCTGCGCGCCGCCATCCGCCGCCTTGCCGCCGCAGGCATCCCCGACGCCCCCCGCGATGCGCGCGCGCTCTTGGCCCATGCCATGGGCATCGCGCCGGACCGTCTGACCCTGCATCTGGCCGATGATCTGACGCCCGAGGCGCTCATCGCCTTCGAGACCGCCATCACCCGCCGCGCCGCCCGCGAACCCGTCAGCCATATCACCGGCACCCGCCTCTTCTGGGGGCGCAGTTTCCGGGTAACGCCCGACACGCTCGACCCGCGCCCCGAAACGGAAATCCTTGTCCAAGCCGCGCTGTCCGAACCGTTCCTGAAGATGCTCGACCTTGGCACCGGGACGGGCTGCATCCTTCTGTCCTGTCTTGCCGACATGCCCATGGCGCAGGGGATCGGCAGCGACATCCACCCCGCCACCCTTGCCGTCGCCGAAGGGAACGCCCGCGATCTGGGCCTGTCGGCGCGCGCGCGCTTTGTGCTTTCGGACTGGTTCGCCGCCATCCCGGGGCGGTTCGACCTGATCCTGTCGAACCCCCCCTATATCACCGAAGCTGAGATGGCCGCGCTGTCGCCCGAAGTGCTGCGCGAACCGCGCCGCGCCCTGACGCCGGGCGGGGATGGGCTGGATGCCTATCGTGCCATCGCGCAAGGCGCGTCCGCCCGCCTGATGCCGCAAGGGCGGCTGATGGTTGAGATCGGCCCGACGCAAGGCGCGGCTGTTGCCGCCCTCTTTGCCGCGCAGGGATTGCAGGATATCCGCATCCTGCCCGATCTGGATGGCCGCGACCGCGTGGTCGCTGCCCGCAAGCCGGGCGATGACACGGGCTGCGGCACCGCCTGATCTGCGGGAAATCGGCCACATTCGCCCTGCTGTAACCGTTGAATCCGGCCGCTATGACCGTTCGCCGTGAGAATCAGCTTGTCATGCGGGCGCAAGAATGTTTAGTCGAATGCAGGTGACGGGGCTGGGCGCAGGCTCCCCTGCGCCGAAACTGCCTGACAGCTTGAACGTCTTCCGGTCCCTCACAGGACCACGCGATCCGAAGATGCTTCGCAGAAAGCCAGGTCATCTGGACCAAAGGACAAGATGAGATCTTCCAAGTCCCGCTCGCGCAACAAGGCGAACCGCCCGCGCACCCTCGGCAACATCATCAACCGCGTGTTCGACAGCTCCGGCCCCGAAGGCAAGGTGCGCGGCACGCCGCAGCAGATCATCGAGAAGTACCAGCTTCTCGCCCGGGATGCGCAGCTGTCCAATGATCGCGTCGCGGCAGAGAACTTCCTTCAGCATGCCGAACACTACACCCGCATGCTGGGCGAGGCGCAGCGCGAGATGGCGGCCGAACAGGAAGAACGCCAGCGCCAGCAGCAGCAGAGCGGCGGCGGAAACAACGGAAACAACGGAAACAACGCAAATCGCGACGGGTTCCGCGACCGGGATCGCGACCGCGAACCGTGGCGCGACCGTCAGGATCGCGGCGACTATCGTGACACCCGCGATGATCGCGGCGAGGATAACGGTGGGACCGAGGTGATCGAACTGGGTGAGGGCGACACGCAGCTTGTGGAAACGCCCGAAGCGCGCCCCTTCCAATCGCGCCGCGATGACCGGGGCGACCGGCGCGACGATCGTGGCGACCGCCAGAATGATCGGCCCTATGACCGCCAGAACGATCGGCCTTACGATCGGCAGAACGACCGTCAGGGCGATCGCCAGAGTGATCGTCCGAACGACCGCCAGAATGATCGCCAGAATGATCGGCAGGGTGGGGGCGACCGTCCCAACGACCGCCCGAACGAGCGGCGCAATGAACAGCAGGGTGGCGAACGGCAGGGCGGCGAACGGCGCGAATTCCGTCGTGACCGCGACCGGGATCGCAACCGCGACCGCGAGCCCCGCCCGGATCAGGCCCCTGTAGCCGCCGCTCCGAAGCCCGAAGTGGTGACCATCGCCATCGAGACGCCCGCCGCGCCCAAGGTCGAGGCCCCGGTGAAAGAGGCCCCGGTGAAAGAGGCCCCCGTGAATGAGGCCGCAGCAAAAGACGCCGCCGCCGAAGCCCCAAAAAAGCCGCGCGCCCCGCGCAAGCCCAAGGCAGAGAAGGGCCCCACCGAAGGCGGGCCTGCCGAAGCTGCGGAATGATCGGTTAACGATTTGTTAAGGATGGCCGGGTTGCTCCCGGCCGTCCTCATCCCGCAATAGCGCGGGCCAGCGCGCAAAAGCCTTCCAGCGAAATCTCTTCCGCCCGCGCCGTGGGGTTGATCCCCGCCGCCACCAGCTTTTCCTCGATATCCGGCCCCAACCCTTTCAGCGAGGAGCGCAGCATCTTGCGCCGCTGGTTGAAGGCCATCGCCGTGATCCGCTGCAGAACGGCCCCATCCGCCGGATAGCGCGGCGCGGCCAGTCGCGTGATGTGGACGACCGAAGAATGCACCTTCGGCGCGGGGGTAAAGGCTTCGGGCGGCAGGTGCATGACGATCTTCGCCTCTGCCCGCCACTGCACCAGCAGCGCCAACCGCCCGTAATGATCGCTGCGCGGCTTGGCCACGATCCGCTCCGCCACTTCCTTTTGGAACATGAGCGTGAGGCTCTCCCAGAACGGCGGCCAGTGAGCCGGGGTCAGCCAGCGGATCAACAGCTCCGTCCCCACATTATAGGGCAGGTTCGCCACCACCCGGACGGGCGGCGTCAGATGCGCCAGCACGTCCACCTCCAACGCGTCGCCGTTGATGACCTGCAGCCGTCCCGGATAGGCCGCCGCGACCTCGGCCAGCGCGGGCAGGCAGCGGGCATCCTTCTCCACTGCCAGAACCCGCCGCGCGCCTTCGGCCAGCAGGCCCCGCGTCAACCCGCCGGGGCCGGGACCCACTTCCAGAACATCGCAGGCCGACAGGTCGCCCGCTTGCCGTGCGATCTTCGCGGTCAGGTTCAGGTCCAGCAGGAAGTTTTGGCCAAGCTGCTTCTTCGCCACCAGATCATGTGCCCGGATCACCTCGCGCAGCGGCGGCAGCCCGTCAATTGTCGCCATTCCCGCACCCGCCCCTTCATCTTGGGAAAAATACTCCGGGGGTTCGGGGGCTGGCCCCCGATCCCGGGTGTCACGCCCCGCGCGCCGCCGCCATCTGTTGCGCCATCCGCAGCGCGGCCACAAGGCTTGTCGGATTGGCAATGCCCTGTCCTGCGATGTCGAAGGCCGTCCCGTGATCGGGCGAGGTGCGGATGAAGGGCAGGCCCAGCGTCACATTCACGCCCCCGTCAAAATCCACCGTCTTGATCGGGATCAGCGCCTGATCGTGATACATGCAGACCGCCACGTCATAGCGCGCCCGCGCCGCCTTGTGGAACATCGTGTCGGGGGGCATCGGCCCGGTGATCGCCATCCCCTCCGCCGCCAGTCGGGCGATCAGGGGGGCGATCCAATCGATCTCTTCGCGCCCCATGACCCCACCTTCGCCAGCATGGGGGTTGAGCCCCGCCACCGCGATGCGCGGCCGCGCGATGCCGCAATCGCGGATCAGCCCGGCCTCTGTGATGCGGATCGTCTCTTCCAGCAGGGCAGGGGTCAGGGCGCGCGGCACCTCGGCCAGCGGGATATGGATCGTGGCTGGCACCACCCGCAACTCGGGACAGGCGAGCATCATCACCACCCGCTCCACCCCCGCCAGATGGGCCAGAAACTCCGTATGCCCCGGAAAGGCGAAGCCTGCGCCCTCTTTCAGCACCTTCTTGGATATCGGCAAAGTGCAAAGCGCCCCAGCCTCCCCCGCCTGCACCAGCGCGACGGCGCGCTCCAGCACGGCGACCACGCTCGCTGCATTGCCAAGGTCGGGCCGTCCCGGCGGGGCAGGGTGGGGGAAAGGATGGGCCAGAACCGGCAGCACATCCGCCGCGATCCACAACGCCTCGTCGGGCGCGGCGATCATCGCATGGGGCGTGCCGGGGGAAAGATGGGCGGGATCACCGATCCAGAAAAAGGGCACCTCGGCCCCCAGCGCTTGCCGCGCCCGAAGGGCCAACTCCGTGCCGATGCCGGAAGGATCGCCACAGCTCAGCGCGATGGGGCGAGGGCCGCTCACCGCTCTTCGATGATGGCTTCCGAGCGCAGCTCTTCCATGAAGGCCTCGGCAAGCGCGGTCAACTGTTCGTTCCCCAGACGGTTGCGCACCGCCTCACGGTCGACGAGCGGCGCGTCCTCGGCGGCCTCACCCTCCTCGGTCGTGACCGGGATCTCTGCCGCCGCCGCAGGGTCTGCCTCCGGCACGCCCGTCCGCAGGCAGAGCATCAGCAGCTCTGTATAGCCTGCGCGCTGTCGCAGCACGGATTCGCCGGGGTCCAGCTTGGCCAGTTCCAGCCCGATATCCTGCGGCACCTCGCCCATCATCTGCGTTGTCACGCGCAACTGGTCCAGCGGCAGGTCGCGCGCCAGCGGATAAAGCCCGTCGCAGCCATCGGCCTGCGCGCGGATCACCGCTGGGTCCATGCCCGGCGACAGCGCGAATTGGGCATATTCCACTTCCACCTGAGCGGGCATGGCACCTGCCACATCGCTGATCCCGTTCAACTGGAAAAGGACGACGGCCTGCGGCACCACGATCGGGTCGGACACTTCGCCGGGGGACAGCGTCAGCACTTGGCTCACGATGGCCGGGGGCAGGTTGGTGATCTCAAGCCAGTCCAGCCGCCCGCCGCGCGCCGCAGAGGGCGCTGCCGAAAACTCGCGCGCTGCCGAGGCGAAGGCCTCGCCAGAAGACTCGGCCTTGATCGCGCGGGCCTGATCCAGAACCGGCGACACATCCTCGCCCTGAACCGGGATGATGAGTTCCGACAGCAGGATGCGCACCTGCGGGGTCTTGGCATTCTCAGCCAGCGCGCGGTCGATCTGCGCCTCCGAGATGCGGACCTGCGACCCAAAGCGGGCACGCACAACCTCGCGCCACAAAAGACCGTTGGCCACGAAATCCCGGAAGGTTTCCGGGGCCACGCCCTCATCCGCAAGAGCGGCAGTGAACTGCTCCACCGTCAGGTTGGCACGCGAGGCGAATTCGGTCAGCCCTTCGTTCACCTGTTCGGCGGTGACGCTGATCCCCGCATCCTTGGCGGCCTGCGCCCCCAGCCTATCGCGCATCAGCGCCTTCAGCGCTTCCTTTTCGGGGTCGCCGGGCGCGCGCAAGGCGCGCAGGAAGAGCATGCGCTGCTCCACCTCGAAATTGGTGACGGTCTGGCCATTGATCACCATGCGGGGGGCAAAGAGGCTGCCGTCCTGCGCCGCCGACGGTGCGGCCATCGCCCCACCCCAGAGCATGAGGCCGATCGCGCCCATCCGAAGGGTCGCCGCCGTCCTGTTCCGCAAAGCTTCCGTCATGCTTTTTTCCTGTTGTCCTGCCCGTCGCATCAATTCCGGCACATCCGCGCCGCACCGCTCGCCCCGCTGCCGAAGCCGATCAGGCCGAATGAAACATCGACCGTCGTACTGGGCTGGAGATTAGTCGAGGACGTGAGGCGACGCGAGATGGAAAGATCGAAGCTCGCGCACTCGTTCCGATAGGCCAGCCCCAGATCGACGCGGCTGTAGCTGTCGGCGTCGAAATCATAGCGTCCGGAGGCTGTCCCGCTCCACTGCGGGGTGAAAGTGTAGCTGCCCGAAAGCACGATGTCGGACACCTTGTCGACCCGCGCCTCGACCGGATCGGCGATGGAGTTGATATAGCCCGCGCTGATCGAATAGCGGCTGGAGGAATAGGCAGCATGCACCTCGCCCCGCGTCACGTCGAGGTTCGAGCTGGCGATCATCCGTCCCGCAAGTTGCAGCCCCCCGGGGGCATCCACCGTCGCCCCCACCATCCAGTCGGATGTCGTCCCACTCAGCCCCGAGGCCACGCCAAAGGTCGCGACCGGGCTGTCGCGGAAGACGCGTCCGCCGGTGACCCCGAAACTCCATCCGTTTTGCGAAAGCCGCGTCCATGACAGGCCCAGCGCAAGGCGGGTGCCCGTTTCGACCGCATCCGATCCGGGAAAGCGGTTCAGCGAGAAGAGGTTGCTTTCGTCGAATTCCACCAGACGGCTGTCCTCGTTGGGGATCAGCCCGCCGGAACTGTCGGACCAGACCAGCTGCGCGACGGGTTCGATCACGTCTTGCGCGCCGTTGCCCGCCCGGACCCATGGCCAGCGCAATTCCAAAGCCGCCGCGCCGAAGCTGCGCGAGGGGGAGCCGCCGTAAAGCGCGTCATCCTGAATGCGATAGGCGTCGAGCCGCGCCTCGCCCAGCGCGGCAACGACCAATCCGCCCGTCGTGATCCAATCCCGTCGCCACTCCGCCCCCAGCGAAAGCCGCCCCATATCGGACCCTTCCGCCACGTCGTCCACATCATCCGGCGAATCCGTCGCGACGGAAGATCGCCGTGTATGGGTATGCACGGCCAGACGTAGCATGCCTTCGCCGCCAAGCGCACCAAGGGTGAACCGATGCAGATAGGTGGCATCGGTCAGCAGATAGGGTGTCGCCGACCCCAATTCGCCTGCGCGCAACGACTGAAAATTGATCAGGCGTCCGGCGAAAAATGTGTCGCGGCGCACCCGGTCGATCTGCAGCGTATTGGTCAGCCGGTCGGTATCGCTGATGTCGTAATCCGCCAGATAGGCGTCATCGCTGACGCTTTCGGCATGGAAAGCCAGCCGATAGCCGCCGGACAGCATGAAGGTGCCATCCGCCATGGCGTAGCCCCGCATCTGGCCCGGCTGCAGATCGTCGCGGCTGATGGCGCCCTGCAGCGTCACGCTGCCGGTGTCGAGGGCCTGCCGATAGCGCAAGCCCAGCGTATAGGCCCCCGTCGTCGTCACGGTGGGCGAGATGGTCAGGTCGCGCGACGGGCCCAGCGTCACGAAATAGGGGAAAGTCAGCCCCGTGCCCTGATCCGTCCGCACCACCAGCGAGGGCGCCAGAAAGCCCGTGCTGCGATCAAGCGTGGGGTCAGGCATCCGCAGGCGCGGGAGATAAAAGACCGGCACGCCGCCGACGCGCATCTGAGCATGGTCGAAATAGATCTGCCGTTCTTCGGTATCATGCAGGATGCGGCGGGCGCGGATTTCCCACAGCGGCGTGCTGCTGCCTGCGCAGATGCGACAACTGGAGGCCACCGCGTTGTCCAACTGCGTATAGCGCCCCTCGCTGCGCCGCAATTCGGCGGCTGATACCTGCAGTTGCTCCTGCAGAACGATCCGTGCGCTTTGCATCAGCCCTTCGGTCAGGTCGGCTGCCAGATCGGCCTGCGCGGCCACGATCACCGTCGTTCCGGCCGCATCCGTAAGCCGGATCGGCCCTTCAATGCGCAGCCGGTCCGTCGTCTGATCATAGACCACCTTGCTGGCTGTCAACCGGCGGCCCTGATGAAAGACCTCGACCGCGCCATCCGCGATCAGCGTGCTGTCGCCTGCGATCTCCAGCCGGTCGGCGATCAGCGTGGCCGTTTCCTGCGCCATGACCTGACCGGTCGGCGGCGGCGCGACGGCGAGGGTCACGCAGAGCAGGAAAGCGATCAGATGCCGACGCATGGGTGTTCAGCCATCCTCGACATGCAAAAGAAGGCCCAAGGCCATCATGAAGGCTGCGACGGGCGGAGTCCATGCCGCGAGTGCGACAGGGATCTGCCCGTTCGCGCCCAGAACCTGCGCGAAGTTGCGCAGGAAGAAGATCAGAAACCCGCTGAGGATCGCGAGGAGGACCAAAATGCCGGTCCGCCCAAAGCGGGCCGGACGCATGGTAAAGCCCGCCGCCACCAGAACCATCGCCGCCAGAAGCAGGGGCTGGGCCAGTTCCATCTGGAACCAGACGCGATGGGCAAGCGAGGAGAACCCCGCCCGATCCAGCCCGTCGATATAGGCGGGCAGGGCCCAGAAGGCGATTTCCGACGGTGTGCCAAAGCTGTCGCGGATGCCTTTGGCTGTCAGGTCGCTTTCGATACGCGTGCCATCGGGCAGGCTCTCTGCCCCGCTGGCCGGGTTGGCGGACGAAAGCGGCCAGCGGGTGGCCCCGCTGAGGGCCCAGGCGCCTGGCTCGAGCCGCGCGGTGGCCGCCTCGATCCGTGTCTCGGGCTGGCCGTCCGACCCAAAGATGAGAAAGGTGACATCGGTCAGTTCCGTGCCGAAGGCATCGGCCCGCGCTGCCTGAATCACGGTCTGGCCGGTGCCGCTGCCCTGCCGGAGCCAAAGCCCCGTGGGCGTGATCGACAGTCGGTTGTCGCCGCCGCCGGTCAACTGGGCGCGCGTGATCTCGTAGCGGTTCGTCGTCGCTGCGACGAGGGGGTTGAACACCGCCACCGCCAGCATCCCACAGATCAGCGAAACAAGGATCGGGGCCACCAGAAAGCGCAGGCCGGACCGGCCCGAGGCGCGGATGATGACCAACTCGCTCGTCCGAGCAAGGTTCATGAACAGCGCCACCGCCGCCAGCACCGTAATGAGGGGCAGGATGCGGTACAGGCTTTCCGGCACATTCAGCGCCGCCAGCCGCAGCGCCGCACCAATCCCGGCATTCTGCCCGCTCAGCAGGCGCAACTGGTCGATGATGTCGATCAGAAGCATGACGCCAAAGAAGATGGCCAGCACCATCAGAAAGCTGCTGAAGAACCGCCGCGCGATGTAAAGGCTCAGCGTCATGGCGCGCGCCTCCGCCAAGGGGGGGCATATTGCGACAGGTGCAGCATCGCCATGGCGATGGCAAAGCCCGCGATGGGCGCGGCATAGTTGGCAGGCCAAGCGGCGGCGTTGCGCACCGCCAGCGATGCGCCGGTGGTGTTGAGAAGCTGCAGCAGGATCAGGACGAGAACCGCGCCAAGGATCTGCCGCATCAGCCCAAAGCGGCTGAAGGCCCCCAGTTGCAGCGCGGCAAAGCCGATCATCGCCGCCGCTACCGAAAGGAAGGGCTGCGCAAGGCGCGAATGCAACTCCTGCAGCACGGTTTCATAGTAGGTGCTGAGTTCCGGCCCCCATGTCGTCGGGTCCATCTGCAGCAGTTCTAGCGTTGTCGTCGTCTCGACCGTGCGGATGACGCCGCCCCGTTCCTCGATCAGCGACAGAAGGTTGAAGCTGTAATCGCTGTAGCGGGTCACCGAGAGCCGCCCGTCGGCACGGGCGACGGACTGGATCATTCCGTCAAACATCAAAAGGACAGGCCCCGCATCGCCCGAGGCAAGCAGGGCGCGCTGCGCAGTGTAGGTACTGCTGGACCCGGCGTTGCGATCATCGAAGAGGAAAACATTGCGCAACTGCCCGTCGGCCGACATCTCGCCGATGAACAGGGTCACGCCCTGCGAAGGATGCATGAATTCGCCCACCTTCAGATAGCGGGCGGTTACGTCATTCGACACCTGCGCCTCGCGTTCGCGCAGCAGGGCGTCGCTGCGGGGCACCAGCACGTTCATCAGGACAAGATGCAGCGCCGTCACGATCAGACCGAAGACGATCACGGGCCGCGCCAGCCGGAAGGTGCTGCTGCCCGTGGCCTGCATGGTGACGAGCTCGCTTTCCCGCATCATCCGGTTGGTGACGTAGATCGCCGCCCCAAAGGCCGCGATCGGCAGGACGAGGCGGATCACCTTCGGCAGGGCCAGCAGCGAAAACTCCACGAAGACCAGCGCCGATTGGCCATCCCCGATGAGCCGATCAAATAGGCCCACGGCCCGGTTGACCCAGTAGACAGAGACCAGCACCAGCGCGAAGAAGCCGAAGACTGCCAGCAGCTGTGACAGCATATATCGGTCAAATCTGGACAAGTTCGGCAGGTCCCACACAAAGCGTTGCGTGACCCTATCGGAAATCCCCTGCCGGGAAAACTCATATCTGGTCATTCCGCGGCGCAGCAGGTAGCGTTTCGCCGATCACGGTCGCCCCTCTGCCTGATTGCGCCCGCGGCGCAGGGTGTGGTGCCCTCCTCCCGTCGAGAGATTAAGCCATGACCCATCCCGTTCCGATCCATTTCCGCCCTGTCGAGTTGGACCAGTTGCCCCGTCTGACCGGCCGCATCGTGGCCTTTGCGGATGCTGTGGGAAGCCCCTCCACCGGCCTGCGCCGTCTGGACCGGCTCACCAAGGGGGCGGTGCTGCGCTTTTTGAACAGCGAGGCTTTCGGGCGGCTCAAACCGGGCGAGGCGGTAGAACTGGCCTGGCCTGCGGGGCTTTTGGCCGAGGCGGTGCAGATCATCCGACTGCCGCGCCGCGCCGATCTGGCGCAGGCGCGCAAGGCGGGCGGGGCCATCGGGCGGGCGCTGTCACCTGCGGGCACGACCGTGCTGGTGGAAGGTCATCCCATGGCCGCCGAGATCGCCTTCGGCACGGCGATGCGTGCCTATGACTTCTCGCCCCACAAGACGGGCGAGAAGAAGGAACCCGGGCCCGTGCATTTCATGGCCGCCAATCCCGAGGCGCTGGCCGCTGCCGCTGCGCCGGGGGCTGCGGTGGCCGAAGGGGTGTTCTTCACCCGTGATCTGGTGAATGAACCCGCCAATATCCTGACCACCTACGATTTCGCCGCCCGCCTTGCCGCGATGCAGGAACTGGGTCTCGATGTAGAGATCATCGAAGAAGAGCAGCTTGCCAAGATGGGCATGGGCGCGCTTTTGGGCGTGGGGCAGGGGTCGGAAAGCCCCTCGAAGGTTGTGGTCATGCAGTGGCATGGCGGCGAGAAGGGCGCGGCCCCCTTCGCGCTGGTCGGCAAGGGCGTGGTGTTCGACACGGGCGGCATCTCGATCAAGCCTGCAGCGGGCATGGAAGAGATGACGATGGACATGGGCGGTGCCGGCGTCGTGGCGGGCGTGATGCGCACGCTGGCGCTGCGTAAGGCCAAGGCCAATGTCGTGGGTCTGGTGGGTCTGGTCGAGAACATGCCCGACGGGCGGGCACAGCGTCCGGGCGACGTGGTGCGCACGATGAAGGGCGACACGGTGGAGGTGATCAACACCGATGCCGAAGGCCGCCTCGTGTTGGCCGATGTGCTTTGGTACGCGCAGGAACGGTTCAAGCCCGTGGGGATGATCAACCTCGCCACCCTGACCGGGGCGATCATCATTGCGCTGGGGCATGAGAATACAGGTGTCTTCTCGAACAATGACGATCTCTGCAACGCCTTCCTCAAGGCCGCCAAGGCGGAAGGCGAGGGGGCTTGGCGCATGCCGATGGGCGATGCCTATGATGCCAAGCTCAAGTCGCGCATCGCGGACATGATGAACGTGGGCGGGCGCGACGGCGGGGCGATCACCGCGGCGCAATTCCTGCAGCGCTTCGTGAAACCCGAAACGCCGTGGTGCCATCTGGATATTGCTGGCACCGCGCTGTTGAAATCCGACAGCACGCTGGCCCCCAAGGGCGCGACGGGCTGGGGGGTGATGGCGCTGAACCGCCTGATCCGCGAGAAGTTCGAAGGCAAGTGAGGGCGCGATGGGCGTGGTGATGTTCTATCACCTGACGCGCTCCGCGCCCGAAGAGACCTTGGCGGGTCTTCTGCCGCGCGCGCTGGCGCAGGGCTGGCGGGTGATGGTGCGCGGCACCGACCGCGCCGCGCTGGAGCATCTTGACACCCGGCTCTGGGTCGATGAGGGGCAGCCCTTCCTGCCGCATGGGCTGGACGGGGGGCCGCATGACGCGGACCAACCCGTGCTTCTTGGCACGGGGCCCATCGCCAACGCCGCGCAGGGTCTGTTTGTCATCCACGGGGCAGAGACCTCGGCCGAAGAGGCGCGGGGACTCGAACGGGTTTGGCTTTTGTTCGACGGGGCGGATGGCGCGCAGCTTGCCGCCGCGCGGGCGAAGTGGAAAGCGCTGACCGAGGCGGGTTTGCCCGCGCAATACTGGTCCGAGGAAAGCGGGCGCTGGGAAAAGAAGGCCGAGAAGGGCTGACCGCCCTGCTCAACGACGCAGGATCATGCGATCCGCGGCAATCTCTACCCGGTAGAGCGAGAGGTAATCCATGCCCAAAAGGGATTGCCCCATCTCGCCCTGATTGACCCAAGCGGCAAAAACCTCTTCCCGGTAAGGGCCAAGCTCCACCTGCCGCAACTCCACCCGCGCCGTCGCAACGATGCCGTTCGCGGTCTGCGCCCGGCCAAGGTAGACGAGCGTTTCAAGGTCAATCCCAAGGCGGCGCGCGTCGTCCGACGACAACACCATGTTCGTGGCCCCGGTATCGGCCATGAATTGCACGGGCGTGCCATCGATCGTCAGGGTCAGGTAGTAATGCCCGTCGGCAGCGCGCGGAATCTCGATCGTGCCTGCCTGCGAGATCATCTGGCTGGGCGCGATGTCGGTCTTCAGATCGGTCCACAGCCCGTAGCCCGCCATGACACCCACGAAGATCAGGCCCCAAGCGGCAAAGGTGCGCAGGGCCTGACCCATGCGCTTGCGGTATTCGACCATCACATATCCGCCCACTGCTACCAGTAGGAGCAGTAGATAAAAAAGGCGCGCGGTCGTTTCACCATCCATCGTGCAGCGGTCTCCTTTGACGGGAATATGGGGGCTGCGGGACCTGTGGGGAAGGGTCAGCCGATCAGGCCTGTCCCCTTTACCCCGTCGATCACGAACTGCACCGAAAGCGCGGCCAGCAGCATGCCCAAAAGACGGGTGATCACGATGGTCCCCGTCCGACCCAGCAGGCGTTCAAGCGGGGGCGAGGCCAGCAGGAACAGGAAGGTCGCCAGCAGCACCACTGCCATCAGCCCCAGCACGGCAAGGGTGCCGGGCCAGCCCGGCGCCTCTCCCACCAGAAGGATCATGGTGGCGATGGCCCCCGGCCCCGCGATCAGCGGCGTGGCAAGCGGGAAGACCGACGGATCATGGTCGTGATCGGCCTTCTGCCCTTCGCGCCGCTGCGTGCGCCTTTCGAACAGCATGTCGAGCGCGGTGAGGAACAGCAGGATGCCGCCCGCGATGCGGAAGGCGGGCATAGAAATGCCGATGAAGCCAAGGATCGCCTCGCCCGCCAGCCCGAAAAGCAAAAGCAGGAATCCCGCGATCAGGCAGGCCCGCAGCGCCAGCCTGCGCCGGTGGTCGGCGTCCATGCCCTGCGTCAGCGCGATGAAGAGAGGCACCAGACCGGGCGGGTCGATCACCACGAACAAAGTGGCGAAAGCCGTGATGAGGAAGGCAGTCTCGGGCAAGATGGGGCCTGTGCTGTTTTGCACAGCTTAGGGCGCAGCCCCCTGCCAGCGCAACCGCATCCTGCGCAGCAGCGGTCAGCGGGCGCTGCGCAAGAGCTTTTGCAACTCCTCGGTCAGGTCGCTGACAGTGCTGGCGCGGGTTGTGGTTTCATTGGCGATGCGCCCCACTTCGCCTGCGACCACGGCAAAGCCCGCACCGGCCTGTCCGGCTCGCGCCGCCTCGATCCGGGCGTTGATGGCAAGGATGCGCAATTCGCGCAGCACGCTCAGGATCGGTTTGGTTTCCGAAACGAGGTTGCGGCAGAATTCGGTGATCTGCTGGTTGCGTTCGCCGCGCAGTGCCTCTTCGCGCTTGCGTTGTTCGTAGTCCAGAACGATGCCTTCGAGGAATTGCAGCGCACCGCTGGCGTCGAACACGCCGCCGCCCACCTCATGTACCCAGCGGGTGGAACCGTCCGGGCGGACGAGGCGATAGTCAACCGACCAATTCTCGCGCCGTTCCAGCGCGCTGTCGACCGCGGCGAAGACGGTGTCGGTATCTTCAGGATGGGTAAGCCCGGAATAGGACCGCTGCGGCATCTCAATGAAGTCAGAGGTGGGATAGCCGGTCAGTTCCGCCACCGCCCCCTCCATCAGAAGCATGGAGTAATCCCGATCATTGCGGCACCGATAGACGAAGCCGTTGGTGCGATGAAGGATGCTGCCGATGATCTCGCGACCGTCGAAGAATGCGCCGTCCATGCCGTCTCCCTGAACCGATCAAATCCACTGCCCCGTCAGGCCCCATTTGCCCCGGCAAACATCCTATACGGGCGAGATTAAATTCCGTTTACCGCGGAGCGTGTGGATCGTCCGGGTTCTGCCCTCCTGCCTTTCCCCCTCAGGCGGTGGCAAGGCGGCGCGCGGCCAGCCAGCTTGCCAGCGCCATTAGGCCTGCCGTGGCAAGGCAAAGCGGCAAGCCGCCGATCTGGTAGCTGAGGCCCGAAAGAAGCGTGCCGATCAATCGCCCGGCCGCGTTGGCCATGTAGTAAAAGCCCACATCCCGCGTGATCCGCTCTGCCGCGCCATAGGCGAGGATCAAATAGGAATGCACCGAAGAATTTACAGCGAAGACGAAGCCGAACAGCAGCAGGCCGCCGATCAGCAGGGCCGTCAGCCAAGGCGCCGGGTCCCCGGCCGCCCAAGCCGCCGCCGCAAGCAGGAAGGGGATCGGTACCAAAAGCCCCGCCCAGAAGATGGCCTTCTTGGTGGTTTCCGCTTCGGGCTGTCCCTTGCCGCCCAAAAGGCGGGGCGCTGCGGCCTGCACTGCGCCATATGCGATGATCCAAAGCGCAAGGAAACTGCCGATCAGGAAGAAGGCTTCACGCCGCCCCTCGGGCGTGCCGTCGGACAGAACGGCTTGGAAATAGACCGGGATGCCCACCACGAACCACACATCGCGCGCGCCGAACAGAAACATGCGCGCAAGACTAAGGCGGTTCACCCGTGCGTCCTTCGACCGCCAACCATCCCAGCCCTCTTCGCCCTTCATCCGCCCCGGCAGGCCCGCCGGCAGGAAGAGAACAACAGCGATCAGGATCACAGCCAGCACCCCGGCCATGCCCCAGACCGCCGCTTCGAACCCGGCGATGGCCAACAGCGCCGCTCCGAGAAGGAAGCCCAACCCCTTCACCGCATTTTTCGATCCCGTCAGGGCGGCGACCCAGCGGAAGAGGCCGCCATCCTCCTTGGGGGCAAGCAGTTTGACGGCGGATTTCGACGACATCTTGGCCAGATCCTTGGCCACCCCCGACACGCCCTGCACGGCCATGACGAAGGCGACGGAGGCCGGGATGCTCCATGCCGGGTCAAGTTGTGCCAAGGCGACAAGCGCGCCGATCTGCAGGGCCAGACCGCCATAGAGCGTGGCCGCAAGGCCAAAGCGTGCGGCGAGCCATCCGGCGGCGAGGTTGGTCGCGATGCCCGCGACCTCGTAAAGCAAGAAAAGCCAGGCCAGTTGCAGCGGCGTGAAGCCGAGGCTGTTGAAATGCAGCAGAACAAGCATCCGCAGCGCGCCATCCGACAGCATGAAGGCCCAGTAGGCCGCCGTGACGGCAGCGTAGGCGCGGATCGGGTTCGGTGCGGTCATGGGTGGTGCCTCTGGCTGGCGGCGGACCGGGGCGCTTCGCCCCCCGGACCCCCCAAGTATATCTCTGACAGAAGATGGTCAGCCCTGAGCCGCCACCATCCGCGCCACATCGGCCAGACGGCAGGCATAGCCCCATTCATTGTCGTACCAAGCGTAGATCTTCACCTGCGTCCCGTGGATCACCATCGTAGAGGGCCCGTCGATGATGCAGGAGCGCGGATCGTTCGTGAAGTCGCAGGATACAAGCGGGCGCGTCTCGTAGCCGAGGATGCCCTTTAGCGGGCCTTCCGCGGCAGCAGCGGAAAAGAGGGCGTTCACCTCATCCACGGTCGTCGTCCGTTCCACCTCAAAGACGCAATCGGTGAGCGAGGCATTCAGCAGCGGGACGCGGACGGCATGGCCGTTCAAGCGTCCCTTCAGTTCCGGGTAAATCAAGGTGATGGCGGTGGCCGATCCCGTCGTCGTGGGGATCAGATTCATCAAGGCCGACCGCGCGCGGCGCATGTCCTTGGCGGGCCGATCCACGATCGTCTGCGTGTTCGTCACGTCATGGATCGTCGTGATGGACCCGTGCCGGATGCCGATGTTCTCATGGATCACCTTCACCACGGGGGCAAGGCAGTTGGTGGTGCAAGAGGCTGCGGTGACAAGGGTTTGCGAGCCATCGTAAAGGTGATGGTTCACCCCATAGACAAGGTTCAGCGCCCCACCGTCCTTGACTGGTGCCGAGACGACCACCGTCTTCACCCCGGCGGCGTAATAGGGCGCCACCTTTGCGGCCGTCTTGAAGACGCCGGTGCAATCGATCACCAGATCCACGCCCAGATCGGCCAGTGGAAGGGCCTCGATGGTTTTCTCATGGGTCAGGCGGATACTCCGGCCGTTCAGCATCAATGCGCCGTCGCCCGCCGCGACAGGTGTGCGCCAGCGGCCATGGACGCTGTCGAATTCCATCAAGAGCGCGTGCTGCTCGCTATCGCCGACGGGATCGTTCAAAAGCACGATCTCGCCCCCGGCACCCGTGTCGATCAGGTCGCGCAGGACCAGTTTTCCAATCCGGCCAAGGCCGTTCAGGGCAATGCGGGTCATGGTGATCAGGCTTTCGTGTCGGCGTCTGTGCCGATGGCATCGACGCGGGATTGCAGGGACAGTCGGCTTAGGCTTTCGAAGGGCAGTTCGACGAAGGCCGTGATCCGGCGGCGCAGGGCGGCATAGGTCTGGGCGAAGACCAACGCCTTTTCGGCATCCGTTCCGCTGGCCTTCACCGGGTCGGGTAGGCCCCAATGACCTGTGATCGGCTGACCGGGCCAAGGCGGGCATTCCTCGGCCGCTGCCGCGTCGCAGACGGTGAAGACGAAATCCATCACGATGGCGCCGGGCTGCTGGAACTCTGAGATATGCTTGGAGCGCAGGCCCGCGACGTCATGCCCGTTGCGGCGCAACACGTCGAGCGCGATCGGATTGAGGTCGCTGTTCGGCCGCGTTCCCGCAGAGAAAGCCTGGAACTTGCCCTTGCCCAGATCGCGCAATAGCGCCTCGGCGAAGATCGATCGGGCGGAGTTGCCCGAACAGATGAAGAGCACGTCGAAATCGGTATCCGGAACGGAGGTGGCCATGGTCGGGGCGTCCTTCTGGGCAGAGATTAGAGGGGCAAGCAGATCCGGCCGGGCGCGGCCGACATCAAGGGCAAGGTAGCCGATCAAGCCTTCGGTCAGTTCAAGGTCGACGGCGTAGAAGAGCGACCGCCCCTGCCGCGTCACGGAAACGAGCCCCACTGCGGTCAGGTCGGCCAGATGATGCGACAGGGTGTTCTGCTTCAGGCCAAGCGCCGCCGCGATCTCGGTCGGGCGCACGCCTTGCGGTGCGAAGCGCATCAGAAGACGGAAGACACCAAGCCGGCCGGGATGGCCCAGCGTGGCGAAGGCATGAGTGGCGCGGGTCTGATCCATATTTCCTGATTGCAGGAAATGATCTGTGCTGTCCAATGAAGCTTTCATGACAGCGCGACCCGGCACCGGTTCGCCCCTGTGTCAGTCTCCGACGGGCACCCGGAAGGTGATGGCGATCCGCGTGCCGCGGCCCGGTTCGCTGTCGATCGTGATATCGCCCTGCATCAGATCGACCAGCCTGCGGACGATTGTCATGCCAAGGCCGCTGCCGCCGAAGCGGCGCGCCGTGCTGGTATCGGCCTGTTCAAAGGTTTCGAAGATCCGTGCGACCTGCGCCTCAGTCATGCCGATCCCGGTATCCACCACCTCGAAGGCCAGACGGTCCGGCTGGTTCGCCCGCACCTTCAGGCGCACTGATCCGGTTTCGGTGAACTTGATGGCGTTGCCCACAAGGTTGTGCAGAACCTGAACGATCCGTGTCTCATCGCCTTTGCGCATGTAGAGCCCGCTCGAGGAATGCAGAATCTCGAAGCTGATCCCCTTCGCCTGCGCCGTCGCGCCATGCAGTGCCTCCAGGCGGTCGATCGAGGAGCGCAGGTCGAAGGGACGATCCTCCAGCACCATCTTGCCCGCTTCGACCCTTGCCAGGTCAAGGATGTCGTTGAGCAGGGTGAGCAGGCTCCAGCCCGAGGTGCGGATGATCGACAGCATCGATTTCTGCTGCGGGTCGAGGGTGGTCTCGGCCAGAAGGTCGGCCATGCCCAGAACACCGTTCAGCGGAGTGCGGATCTCATGGCTCATATTGGCCAGAAATTCGGATTTTGCGCGGCTGGCGGCTTCGGCGGCCTCGCGCGCTTTGGTGATCTCGGTCACGTCCACGCGCAGACCGACACGGCCGCCATCCGATGTCCGCCGTTCCATCACCTGTAGCACCGTACCATCCGGCAGAAGCTGGCGGACCACCGACTGCGCGTTCAGCACGTTCAGTTGTTCCTGAATCCAGGCGTTTTCGCGACCGATCGCATCGACGAACTGCTTGTGCATGAGGCCGTGACGCAGGATGTCTTCGAATTTTGCACCCGGCCGGATCGCATCGGCGCTGCATGCGTAGAGTTCGCGGAAACGCCGATTGGCAAGGACGAGGCGGTCGTCGCTGTCGAAATAGACGAAACCGTCGTTGAGACCTTCCACCGCGTTGATCAGTTGCTGGCGCGTCGCCTCGAGATCGCGCAGGCGCGCGTTTGATTCCACGAGCGCGGCCGAAAGCGCGGATCCGGTGCGGGCCTGTTTGAACAGGTTCTCGGCGATGTTGTAGATGTAGAGGACAAAGCCAATCAGCAGCAGGGCAAGGCCATAGGGACCTGCCGGCTTGATGTCATTCTGTGCGACTGACGAGATCACGACCCATGTTGCGATCAGCACGGGGATCAAAAGGGTTGCAGTATAAAGTCGCAGCCGCCCGAAGGCATTGGCGATGTGGATGAACACCCCGCAGGTCCAGATCAGGCTGAGCGCGACGATGGCAAGGTCTGGGTTGCCCGCCATCACCATGGCGGGAACCATATAGATCAGGGTCAAGCACTGGTTCAGGCCCCAATGGAACAGGATCACCCAGACCGGAACCTGACCGGACCAGACCAGTTCTTTCCTGTAAAGAAAATTCGAGATCGCCTCGAACAGCACGATCGCAACGGCGCAGGCGAGGGCAGCCTGCATTTCGTCGATCAGGAAGATGATGGCCAGAAAGAACCCCGCCATGCCCAGCCGTTTCGGCAAGTCGCGCATGTCGATGGGGCGAAGGAGATCCATCTCGCTACGAAGACGATCCTTCAAGGTCATGGAATTGCCCGCCATAGTGGCCCTGTTTGCCCCGTTTCCTTCGTTCCTGCCGCGCCGTGTTGCCTTGCGGTGCAGGAGTCGTCTGCTCATCCTCGTATCATCAACTTTCTTTAACGGGATGCATCTGTAGAATTTTCGTTCCGCGCAGTTTCGTTTCGCGGATATCGGCAAATAAGGGCCATTTTCGGGCCTTTGCTTGCACAGGGCCGGGCAGATTCGGCGGGTCTAGGCGGCCTTTTTCTGTGATCTTGGTCCCGGGCGACGATCGGGTCGGTTCTTGGGCGGTGCGAGGCGGCCTTTCGCTTAGCGGATAGCCGCGTGGGTGGTGGTTGCCTACTCTTCGCGGGATCAACGCCCGCCCCGTCGTTTCGCGGATCAGACCCGGCGAAACAGCTAGACGGCCCGGGTTCAAGGAACAGGAGTACCCAAGATGAGGTCGGCCATGCGCATGGTGTGTGGGTCTGGTTCGCCAAACGCATGAATGGGTGATCTGGGCGACCCTCGGGCCCGCGCAGCTTGACTGCTGGACCACCAATTGCGGCGCGATGATCGACCTTCGGCGCGGGAAGCGCGGACATCTGCCTTCCCCTTTCGTTATTCCAAAGGAGCCTGCCATGCCACTGACTCGCCCATTCGCTGCCCTTCTGATGAGCCTTGTCGGTATCGCACCTCTCGTCGTTCCGACCATGGCCCAGACGGTGCGCACCGAAGCCATCGACCCTGCCATCGCAATCGCGGGGGGACAGGTCGAAGGGCAGATCGTGGGTGAGGAAACGGTGGTTTATCTGGTGGAAGGGATGGCCGGGCAGACGCTGTCCGTCGATCTGTCCACGACGAACGCGTCGCTCTTTTTCAACATCCTGCCGCAGGGGCAGGGCGAGGCGCTGTTCAATGCCTCGGTAGACGGCACGGTCGCCGATTTGCCTTTGCCTGCCGATGGAACCTATGCAGTCGAGCTTTACCTGATGCGCAACGCTGCCCGAAGGAATGAGACGGCGCGCTTCACGCTGGGCATTGGCCTGGCAGGCGGAGATTTCGCCGATGGTCTGGCCGGTGGCCCGGACTGGTGGCAGGTGACCGGTTTGACCAGCGAAGCGCTGAACATTCGGTCCGGCCCCGACACCCGCTATGCTGTCGTTGGCAAAGCACGCAACGGCGATGTGATGCAGAACCGCGGTTGCCGGATGACCGGGCCCCTGCGCTGGTGCAGCATCCGGCTGGATGGATCGGGCGTGCAGGGTTGGGTGGCAGGTTCCTACCTGACCGAGACCGCCGCCCCGGCCCAGCCCGCGATTCCCGAAGGAGGACCGGTCGGAAACGGGACAGGCTTCGATGCCACCGGACTCTTGCCCTGCGTCACCGCAGCCGGTGCCGCACCGCGCGACTGTCCCTTCGGCGTGGTCCGCGACGGACCCGGCAATGCCGGGGTCTGGATCGCGATCGGCGGCGGGATCGAACGGCAAGTCCTTTTCGAAGGCGGAGTTCCCGTCGCGGCCGCTGCTCCGGCGGAGATGCAGGTGGAGAAGGTGGGCGACATCTTCACTATCATCCTCGGGGCAGAGCGCTACACGATCCCCGAAGCGGTGATCACGGGCGGCTAGGACAAGGCGCAGTTTCCCGGCGGGCCTGATAGCTGCGCAGGCCGGTAGGCGCGCAGCGGCGACCGGCCGATAGCGACGACACCCCAGTCCTGCGGGTGCACAGCTGCACGGGAATAGCATGCAGGCCCATTCAAGTACGGAGTGTTTCGCGATCACTGGGGCGGCCTTGTCTCCCTCTGCATCTCCGACCTTCCCTAACAGGCTGAGGTTCCGTGCCGATCCCGACCATACGGCACAGTTTGAAGCCGGTCGGTCAAAGTTTGAGATCGGGGTGCAGGCGAAGGGATATGAGTGCAATTCCGCGGAGGCAACGGTGTCGAGGCAGATCTGAGATAACCGTCAGGATCTTTGCCCATAGACTCAAGCGGCACCCGGTGGGTGCGGCACTTATCAAAATCAAGGGCTTGGGGGATTTTTGGCTCCGGCGGTAGGGATCGAACCTACGACCAATTGATTAACAGTCAACTGCTCTACCGCTGAGCTACGCCGGAACACGGGGGCCGTATAGCAAGGGTGTTCCGGGGGGACAAGGGGGAATGGTGGAAAAGTTGGCGATCGCGTCAGGCAAGTCGGAACAGCGTGTCTGCAGTGACCGGAGCCTCGGCCAGAACCCTGTTTTTGCCAAGCAGATCAACAAGGTGCGCAAGGACGTTGCGCATCGCCGCCCCAAGAAGGGCAGGCGCGATGTCGGGATAGAGCTTTTGGGCGATCGTGGCCGCGGATGCAGGCCCGGGTTCAAGGGCGGAGAGGACCTGTCGCTCGCGCGCCTTGCGATGGGCGATCAACTCCTGCACACGCCCGTGCGGTTCGGTGATCGGGTCGCCATGTCCGGGCAGAAAGAGGCGCCAGTCGGGCCGATCCAGCCGGGCGAGGCTTTGCATATACTGGCCCATGTCCCCATCGGGCGGGGCGATGACCGATGTGCTCCATCCCATCACATGGTCGCCGGAAAAGAGCACCTCTCCCGCTGCCAGGCAAAGATGGGTGCCCAGATGCCCGGGCGTGTGCAGGGCGACAATCTCCCAATCCGGGCCAACGAGGCTGTCGCCATCCGCCATCCGCTGATCCGGCACAAAGCGGGTGTCGAGCCCGTCGCCCCCCGCCGTCATTCCCTGCGCGGCGAGTGCGGCCATCCGGGGGCTGCGGCCGTCCTCTGCTGTTCCAAAGGCAAGGACCGGTGCCCCTGTCGCGGCCGAAAGCCGAGGGGCGAGGGCGGAGTGATCGCGATGCGGATGGGTGACCAGTATATGGTCTACCGTTTCGCCCGGGTCGAGCGCGGCGAGGATCGAGGCAAGGTGGCGGTCATCGTTGGGGCCGGGATCGATGACGGCGACCCGCCCAGAGCCGAGGATATAGGTGTTCGTGCCCCGGAAGGTCAGCGGCGAAGGGTTCGGGGCCAGAAGGCTGCGCAGACGCGTGGCGCGGGCCTCTGTCCGGGCGATGCGGGGCGACACGGGCAGGGGCCTCCTCTTCCCTCGGGGCGGGGGGCAGGCTAGGCTCTGGTCCCATGACCCGCAAGTCCTTCCTGCCCCGCGGCCTATATGGCCGCGCCGCGCTGATCCTGATCGTGCCGATCGTCACGATCCAGCTTGTCGTGTCCGTCACCTTCATCCAGCGTCACTTCGAACGGGTGACGGAACAGTTGACGAGCGGGGTGGCCGCAGAGTTGCGGCTGCTGCTGGCCCTGACCGAGCAAGCCGGATCGTTGCAAGAGGCGAAGGGGCAATTGGCGCGGGTGTCGGGGCCGTTGCAGGTGCGCGTGGCGCTTCCAGCCGAAGATGCCATTCCGGAGGCGGACCGCAGCGAGTTGCTTGATCTGTCGGGGCGGGTGGTGATCCGCACGCTGCGTGAGATCTTTCCGCGCCTTGCCCCGGTCGATCTGGTGGACGGGGACGGGATGGTGCGTCTGCATCATCCGACCCGCTGGGGCGATATGGCGGTGACGGTGAACCGGACGCGCATGTCTGCCACCAACCCGCATCAGTTGCTGGTGTTGATGATCGTGACGTCCATCCTCATGACGATCATCGCCTATCTCTTTTTGTCCAATCAGTTGCGCCCTATCGCGCGGCTGTCCCTTGCGGCCGAGGCTTTTGGCAAGGGGCAGGTCATCCCCTATGCGCCGCGCGGGGCGACCGAGGTGCGGGCGGCGGGGCATGCCTTCCTTGACATGCGGGCGCGGATCGAACGGCAGATCGAACAGCGCACCCTGATGCTGTCGGGTGTCAGCCATGATCTGCGCACACCGCTGACGCGGATGCGGCTGGGCCTGTCGCTGCTGCCCGAGGATGAGGAGACGCGGGCGCTGCTGTCGGATGTGGCGGAGATGGAGCGGCTGGTGGATGAGTTTCTGTCTTTCGCGCGGGGGGACGCGACGGAGGCGGTGGAGCCCGTCGATCCCGAGATGCTGGTGCGGCGGGTGGTGGAGAATGCGGCGCGGCTGGGCAAGCAGGTCGACTTGCATATTGACGGGCCTTTGACACGGGTGCACCTGCGCCCGCAGGCCATGGCGCGCGCGCTGGAAAACCTTGTCAGCAATGCGCTGCGCTATGGCAGCCGGGCGGAGGTGAACGTGGCCATGGGCGAACGCTGGCTGCGCTTTACGGTCGAGGATGACGGGCCGGGCATTCCCACGGCGCGGCGGGCCGAGGCTGTGCAACCCTTCAGTCGCCTGGACGCCGCGCGTGACCCGAACCGGGGCGGCGGTGTGGGCTTGGGCCTGTCCATCGCATCCGACATCGCGCGCAGCCATGGTGGCGAATTGCGGCTGGGGGAGAGTGCGGCGCTGGGTGGGTTGAAGGCGGAACTGCTTGTGGCACGCTAGTCAGTGCGTGCATCGAAGGCAAAAATAGTGTTATTTGTCAGTATTTTGAATGACGTTTATCACCTTATTCTTGGCCAAGCTTCAGCACCCAATGCAGGTCGCCATCCCCGCCGACGGCGATGCCAAGGCCAGCATCCCTTGCCCCGCGCAACAGGATATTGCGGCGGTGACCCGGGCTGTTCATCCAGCCTTGCGTCACGGATTGTGGCGAGGGGTAGCCTTGCGCCACGTTCTCGGCGATTTCTCGGAAGTCATAGCCCGCACGGGCGGCACGGTCGCCCAGATCGCTGCCGTCGCTTCCGTAATGTCCCATGCGGTTGCGTGTGGCGCTGTCGCAGGCATGGGACTGGGCGGCGTCCTGTAGGCGGGCGTCAAGCGCGAGTGGGGCAAGACGCTTGGCCTGCCGTTCTGCATTGATCGCGGCCAGCGTCTCTTGCGTCAGAGCCTGTGCCCCTGCGGGCAGGCGGCAGGCGGCGGCTGGGCTTGCCATGACGATGGCGAGGACGACCAGAGCGAGGGGTCGGAACATGGCGCACCTTCTACGGTCAGCTTGGGGGCAGGATAGGGCGGGATGCGGTTTCGCGCGAGGGGCACCCATCAGAGGGGCAAGGTTTCGCCGAGGGGCGACAGGACGGGCCCGCCTGCCGCACGGGCATCCTCCACATCATGGGTGACAAGAAGCGTGGGGATGCCCGCCGCTTTGGCGCGGTCGAAGGTGAAGCGTCGGATCTGGGCACGCAGATCGGCATCCAGCCGCGAGAAGGGTTCGTCCAGCAGCAGCGCCTTGGGTTCCGCCAGCAGCGTGCGCAGAAGCGCCACCCGGGCCTTCTGCCCGCCTGAGAGGGTGGCGGGGTCACGATCGGCCAACCCCTCCAGCCCGGCGGAGGCGAGCGCTGCGTCGATCCGCAAGCGGCGCGCGCTGCGCCCTGTCACGTGGGCGGGCAGCGCGAAGGCAAGGTTTCCGCCGACCGAGAGATGGGGAAAAAGGACGGGGTCTTGAAACATCAGACCTACCCCGCGCAGGCGTGTCGGTATATCTGAAATGTCGTTGCTATTCAGAAGGATGCGGCCAGTTCTTCGAAACTCTGGCGGCAAGGTTCCGGTGATCGCGGCAAGCGCCGTTGATTTGCCGGAACCAGAGGCGCCCATGATCGTGGCCACCTCTCCGCCTCGGATCGCAAGGGAGAGGGCCACCAGACGCCGGTCGCCCAGCGTGATGGTCAGCCCATCAAGGATCAGGCCTTGGTCCAAGGTCATCCGAGCCCCCGCATCAGACGCCTGTCCCGCCAGAGCCAGAGCGGCAGGGCCAGAGCCGCGCTGAAGGCCAGTGCGGGGAGGAGCAGTTGCAGCACGGCATAGGCCCCGATCAGGCGGCGGTTTCCGCCAGAGGACAGGGCGACGGCTTCGGTTGTCAATGTCTCTACCCTCCCGCCGCCGATCATCAGGGTGGGCAGGTACTGGCCGATAGACACGGCAATGCCCACGGCTGCCGCCGTCAGGACCGAGCCGGTCAGCATGGGCAGGCGCAGCCGCCAGAAGATGCGCGCCTCCGACGCGCCCAACGTGGCAGCGGCCGTCGCGATCCGCCCGTCCCAGGCTCGGAAAGGGCCGGAGAGGGAGAGGAAGACATAGGGCAGCACGAAGACGAGGTGGATGGCCATGACCGCCGCCACCGTGCCGTCAAGGCCCAGCGGCAGGGCGAGCATCTGAAGTCCGGGCAGGAAGGCGATCTGGGGGACGAGAAGCGGCAGGTAGAGCAGGACCAGCGCCCGTTTGGTGGGGGTCAGGTGCAGCGACGCCTCGGCCTGAAGGCAGGCCAGCGCAAGGGCGAGGGCAGCAAGGGTCGCACCGGTTGCGATGATCAGCGTGGTGGCGGATGTCTCACGCAGCGAGGGGCCTGCGGTGGCCCATGTGCGCAGGGTGATCTCTTCGGGCCATGCATCGGGGAACTGCCAGAGGCCCGCGACGGACCAGAGCGAAAGCCCGGCCAGCCCGAAGGCCAGCGTGCCAGTTATCAAGAGCGCGGCAAGCCGGGCGATCACGGCGGCGGGACGGTCGATCAAGGCCAGACGTGGGGCGGTGAAGGCGATGGCGATCAGCGCATGTTTCGCGCCAACTTCCATGACGCGCCATAGGCTTATCGCCAATACCGCAAGCACGAGTTGCAGCACTGCACCCGCAGCTGCGGTGTCGCGCATCGCAAGGTTCGCCTCGCCCATCCAGAGCGTGATCTGTGCCGAAAGCGTGGGTGGCAGTGTGGGGCCGAGGATCAGCGCCATGTCGACGGTCGTCATCCCGTAGGCCAGCACGGCATAGGTGGGCAGCCGCAGTTGGCGGTAGAGATCGGGCAGGAGGGTGAAGGTGAAGGCCGCGATCCGGCCATAGCCGAGCGTCGCCGCCGTAGTCAGGCGGCGATCCGCGTCGATCTGCGGCAGGGCGGCGAGGGCCATCAGCAAGAGGAAGGGCAGTTCCTTCGCCACAAGCCCGAGGGTCAGGGAGAGGCCCAGAGGATCGTTCAGGATCAGAAGGTCGGGCGGGGCCTGCCAGCCTGTCAGCTCGGGTGACAGAAGGCGGGCGATCCAGCCGGAGGGGGCGATCAGGAAGGCCAGACCCAGCGCCGCCGCTGCATGGGGGACGGAGAGGAGCGGCGCAAGGCCGCGCCGGATGCGGGCGAAGGTGGGGGTGCCCGCGAAGGCCGCGAGGATCAGGAGGGTGAGGGCGAGGGCGAGGAGCGTGGAGACAAGGCCCGTGCCGATGGAGAGGGCCACGGATTTGGGCAAGCCGGGCCATGCCAGAAGCTTTATCACCCCGGCGCCGCCATTGCCGAAAGCGGGAAGAGCCGTTCCCGCCAGCCCCGCCGCGATCGGCAGCGTCATCAGGCCCAGCGTCAGGGGCGGCATCAGGCGTAGGAAACCGCCCCGGCGCCGCCCGGCATCTGTCACTGTGCGACCCCGTAGCGCGCTGTCCAATCCTGTGCGATGCGGGTCATCCAGCTGGCATGGGGTTCCAAGAGGACAGGGCCCAGATCGGCGGGCGAGAGGGTGGCGACGCCAAGATCCAGCGTGTCGAACCTTGCGCGATCTTCGGCGCTAAGCACTTGAAGATCAAGGACAGTCTGAAAACCCAGCACGGCCGGGTCCTGCGCACGGGCCTGCACTTCGGGGTCGAGGATCAGGTTCGCGATGACCAATGCGCCCGCGCGGTGTGCGGCGTTGAAGGGGATGGCCACGAAAGAGGCATTGCCGATAGTGCCGCCCTGCAGGACGAAGGTGCGCACCGTGTCGGGCAGGGTGCCTGCCGCGATCTCGGCGCTGGCGCGACCGGGGTTGAAGGCGAAGGAGATGTCGATTTCGCCATCGGCAAGCAACTGGCCAAGCGCGGGTTCGTTCTGGGGGAAGGCCTTGGCTTCGCGCCAAAGTGTGGGATGCAGGCGGTCGAGATAGGCCCAGAGGGGGGCGACCTGCGCCGCGTAGGTGGCGTCATCGACAGGGGATTGCAGGACGGAAGGGTCGGCCATCACGCCATAGAGGACTTGCTTCAGGAAGGTGGTTCCAAGGTAGTCGGGCGGCTGCGGATAGGTGAAGCGTCCGGGGTTCGAAATCGACCATTCCAGAAGTAATTCAATGCTTTGCGGCGGTTTCTGCAACCGCGCCGTGTCGTATTCGAACACCAGTTGCGCCATCGCCCATGGGGATTCGAACCCGTCCGTCGGCAGGGTGAAGTCGGTGACGGTGGCGGGTTTACCGGCCACATCCACCAGCGGCCAGTTGGGCAGGGTTTCGGTAAAGGGACCGTAAAGAAGCCCCTGCGATTTCATGGCGGCAAAGTTTTCACCATTGATCCAGATAAGGTCGACCGCGCCGCCTTCAGTCTGACCGGCCTGCTGTTCGGCCAGAACGCGGGCGACGGCGTCGGAGGTGGCGGCCAGTTTGACATGTTCGAGAGTGACTCCATACCGCTCCTGCGCCTTGTCCCCGATCCAGGTTATGAAATCGTTGATCTTGGGGTCGCCGCCCCATGCATGCCAGTAGACGGTTTGACCTTTGGCTTCGGAAAGGATGCTATCCCATTCTGCAGCAAGGGCTTTCGTCGAAAACCCGGCAAAGGCGGGCAGGCTGGCGAGCAGGGTCAGGGCGGTGCGGCGATGCATGTTCTCTCCCATGGCGGCGCTTGTTCTGCGCCTGTCCTCCGGGATAGCTAGGGCCCGGGGCGGCTGGCAACAGTCTTCTGTTCAGGCATACGGAAAGGTGAATGGATGCTGGATGGCTGGATGCGCGGCGTGATCGATCCCGTCTTGGGGCGGATGGGGAAAAGCCTTGCGGAACGTGGTGTTACGGCGGATGCCGTGACGCTGGCTGGGCTGGGGCTGGGGCTGGCGGCGGCTTTGGTGCTGGCGCTTGCTGGGCCGGGATGGGCGGCGGCGCTGCCTCTGATGGCCAGCCGTGTGGCCGATGGGCTGGATGGGGCGGTGGCGCGGGCGCGGGGCAAGACGGATTTCGGCGGCTATCTGGATATTGTCTGCGACTTCGTCTTTTATGCCGCGATTCCAATGGCTTTCGTGCTGCGGGACCCTGAGGCGAATGGGGTGGCAGGGGCGTTTCTGCTGGCCGCGTTCTACATCAACGGCAGCACATTCCTTGGCTATGCCGTATTGGCCGAGAAGCGGGGGATGCAGACGCGGTCCCGGGGGGAGAAGTCGCTTTACTTCACCGCAGGCTTGCTGGAAGGCACGGAAACCATTGCGTTTTTCCTGATGCTTTGCCTGCTGCCTTGGGCCTTTGCGCCGTTGGCTTGGGCCTTCGCTGCGCTCTGCCTTGTGACCGCGTTAAGCCGGGTGCTGCTTGCGGCGCGGACCTTTCGCTGACTGTGCCCTGTTCTGTGCCGCCTTTTGTGCAGCAAACTGTGGGCACGCAGCGGGCGGTGGGGTGACCTTGCGTTAAGGTTAACGGCGTGCCTTGAGGGGCGGTTGCCGCATCGCGAAGAAAGGGGCGCGGGTGGGGGTAGCAGCCTCCGGGGCAGGGTCCACCGCCGCGCGGGGGGGGAGGGAGGTCCCGGGTCGGGCCCGGGACGGGGTTTCGAGATGGGTCAGCCCATCACCGCCTCGCGGAAGCGGAAGAAGCCATGCGTCGCATGGGGCCAAGCGGACGCGTCATGATCCCGGATCAGCCGCGCGAGACGGATGCCGCGATCATCCAGAAGCGGGGCCAGACGTTGCAGCGCGGCGGCAGTGGGGCCGATCGGCGCGTAGGGCGTCGCAAGCTGGCGCAGGCCCTGCGCGGCCAGATGGTCGGCCAAGGCGACCAGCGTCTCGTCGGTGAAGCGGGGCGCGGCGGGCTGGCCGTGGCGGCGGGCGGTGTCGTCCACGGCCTCCTCGACAAAGGCATGGACCAGCGGGTTGACGGCGAGGGTGGAGCGGCGGGCGGTGGTGGTCAGGAAGAGGAGTGGCGTGCCGTCGGGCAGATGCGGAAAGCCGTCGCCCGCCAGATCATCTTCATGCAGCAAGAGCCCGGTGGGCAGGCCGGGGGCCATCGCGTCGCCCTCTGGGACGGGGCGCGGGGCGGGGTGGGGCACCATGCGCAGCGGCGGGCAGTCGCGGGCAAGGCCCTTGGGGCGGAAACGGCCGCCCGTGTTCTTGGCGATGTTGTCGAGCGTGGCGGCATAGGTCTTGCCGGGCGTGTGCAGGCCACTGACCCAGCGCCATGACAGGGTGTTGGAGGCCGGATCGCCGTCGATCAGGTGGCGCAGAAAGAAATCTGCCCCCAGTTCCCACGGCAGGCGCAGGGTGAAGATCCAGATCGAGGCGAACCACATCCGGGCGTGGTTGTGCAGATAGCCCGTGGCGGCCAGGTCCTGCGCCCAAGTGTCGAAACCGTCGATGCCCGTTTCGCCTTTGCAGGCGGCTTCCCATTGCTGGCGCAGACCGCCTTCGACCTGTAGGCGGTTCATCGCCTCGGCCAGACCTTGCCGATAGGCGGACCAGATGCCGGGGCGCAGTTCCAGCCAGCCCTTCCAATAGGTGCGCCACCACAGTTCGGCCAGAAACTTGTCGGCCCGGTTGGGATGGGCGCGCAGCGTGGCGTCGATCGCCTCGGCCTCGGTCAGCAGGCGGTGACGGATATAGGGGGACAGGCCCGAGACATGGGGATGGCCGGGCAGATCCTCGTTCCGGCGCGCGGCATAGGCCATCCCGGCGCGCGGCAGGAAGGCGGCGAGGCGGGCAGTGGCGGCGGCGCGGGTGGCGGGCAAGGGGAGGGGAAGCACTGTCATGGCGGCCAAGCTAGGCGGTGTGGCCTTGTCGCCAAGGGATGCGACATCTGGTCTTTCTGCGGTCTTCATCTGTTCTGAAATATCCTCGGGGGGAGGGGCGCGCAGCGGCCCGTGGGGGGCAGACAGCCCCCCTGCGACGCCCCCGCCCCATGGGCCATTCGACCACCTGCCCTTGCAGCCCCCCGGGGAGGCAACTAAGACTCCGTCAAGACACCGTCGTTATGACCCTTGTACGAGAAAGAGGCAGCCCGCCATGCGCGATCCGGTCGAGCACTACATGAACACCCTTGTCCCGATGGTTGTGGAACAGACCAGCCGGGGCGAGCGGGCCTATGACATCTTCTCGCGCATGCTGAAGGAGCGGATCATCTTCCTCTCCGGCCCGGTGCATGACGGGATGTCGTCGCTGATCTGTGCGCAGCTTTTGTTCCTTGAGGCGGAGAATCCGTCGAAGGAAATCAGCATGTATATCAACAGCCCCGGCGGCGTGGTGACATCGGGTCTGTCGATCTATGACACGATGCAATACATCAAGCCGAAGGTGTCCACCCTTGTGATCGGGCAGGCGGCGTCGATGGGGTCGCTGCTGCTGACGGCGGGGGAAAAGGGGATGCGCTTCAGCCTGCCGAATTCCCGCGTGATGGTGCACCAGCCGTCGGGTGGCTATCAAGGGCAGGCGACGGATATCATGATCCATGCGCGTGAGACCGAAAAGCTGAAGCGTCGTCTGAACGAGATCTACGTGAAGCATACGGGCAATACCTATGACACCGTCGAGGCCGCGCTGGAGCGGGACAATTTCATGTCCGCCGAAGATGCAAAGGCTTGGGGTCTGATCGACGAGATCGTTGAAAGCCGCGGCAAGGCGGACGATCCGGCGAAGTGATGACGCACCCCCGGGCGGGCTGTCTGGCCGGGGGTTTTTTGGCATTGTGGGGGCGCGGGCCTTGGCCTAGACTTTCACGCAAGTCCGGTCGCAGGGCCGGGACGTGGCAAAGGACGACCTGATGGCGAACAACTCCGGCAGCGACAGCAAGAACACGCTCTACTGTTCCTTCTGTGGCAAGAGCCAGCACGAGGTGCGCAAGCTGATCGCGGGGCCGACGGTCTTTATCTGCGACGAATGCGTCGAGCTGTGCATGGACATCATCCGCGAGGAGACGAAGACTTCGGGTCTGAAATCCTCCGAAGGGGTGCCGACGCCGCGCGAGATCTGCAAGGTGCTGGACGATTACGTGATCGGGCAGATCCATGCCAAGCGCGTGCTGTCGGTCGCGGTGCACAACCATTACAAGCGGCTGAACAATTCGTCCAAGACGGATATCGAGTTGTCGAAGTCGAACATCCTGCTTATCGGGCCGACGGGCTGCGGCAAGACGCTGCTGGCGCAGACGCTGGCACGCATCCTTGATGTGCCCTTCACCATGGCGGATGCGACGACGCTGACGGAAGCGGGCTATGTCGGCGAGGATGTGGAGAACATCATCCTGAAGCTGCTGCAGGCCAGCGAATACAACGTCGAACGGGCGCAGCGCGGCATCGTCTATATCGACGAGGTCGACAAGATCACGCGCAAGTCGGACAACCCGTCGATCACGCGCGACGTGTCGGGCGAGGGTGTGCAGCAGGCGCTTCTGAAGATCATGGAAGGCACCGTGGCGAGCGTGCCGCCGCAGGGCGGGCGCAAGCATCCGCAGCAGGAATTCCTGCAGGTGGACACGACCAACATCCTGTTCATCTGCGGCGGGGCCTTTGCGGGCTTGGAAAAGATCATCGCGCAGCGCAACAAGGGCAGCGCGATCGGCTTTGGCGCCGATGTGAAGGACCCGGATGCGCGGGGGGCGGGCGAGCTTTTCAAGGAGTTGGAGCCCGAGGATCTGCTGAAATTCGGTCTGATCCCGGAATTCGTGGGCCGTCTTCCTGTGATCGCCACGCTGAACGATCTGGACGAAGGGGCGCTGGTCACCATCCTGACCGAGCCGAAGAACGCGCTGGTCAAGCAGTATCAGCGCCTGTTCGAGATCGAGGGGGTGAAGCTCACCTTCACGCCGGATGCCCTTTCGGCCATCGCCAAGCGCGCGATCAAGCGCAAGACGGGCGCGCGGGGCCTGCGGTCGATCATGGAGGATATCCTGCTGGACACCATGTTCGAACTGCCGGGCATGGACAGCGTGGCCGAGGTCGTGGTGAACGAAGAGGCGGTGAATGCCGCCGAGGCGAAGCCGATGCTCGTCTACACCGATGCGAAGAAAAAGGAACCCGCCACGGCGGGCTGACCGGGGCGGCCCCGGTGATGGGGCCGGACTTCTGGCTGCAGAACAAGCGCCCGCCGATCCAAGGATCGGCGGGCGCTTGCTTTTTGGGAAGGCGGGGCAAGGCCCGATCCGGACCCGCCCCGCCTGCTTGCCTCAGGCCGCCGCTGTCGCCTCGATCTCGAACATCAGGCCGGGCACGGCCAGCCGCGTTACGCCCAGCAGAGTCATCGGAGGCGCAACCTGATGCGACCCGAACCGTGCCCCCATCAGATCGAAGTTCTGCAACGCGGCATCCACATCCGTGGCAAAGACGCCCAGCCGCGTCACATTGGCCAGCGTCATGCCCGCCCCCGCCAGCACCGCCTCCAGATTGTCCAGCGCAAGGTCGATCTGGGCGCGCATGTCGCCCGCATGCTGTGGGCGACCTTCGGCATCCACCGCCGTCTGCCCGGCGCAGATGACCTGCCGGGTCGCGCCTTCGATCACCTCTGCCTGATTGTACCCCAGCTTGACCGACCATCCCCACGGATTCACGGCGACACGTTTCATGGCATTCTCTCCTTTGTTGTTTCGCCGGATCGGTCTAGGTGAAATCAGTGCCAATTTTTGTCACCATTCATGCTAGACTTGGGGCATGAACATCCGAAGCCGACAGGAAACCCTCGTGCGCTGCCTGCGCCGCAGCGGCACCACCACGGTGGCCGCCCTTGCGCAGGAAGTCGGGGCATCGCGCCGCACCGTGCTGCGCGATCTCAGCGCCCTGCGCGATGAGGGCTATGTGATCCACGCCGATGTCGGGCGTGGGGGCGGCCTGCAGCTTGACCCAAGGTCGGTCCAGACCCTGCCGCGCCTGTCTGTGTCCGAGGTCTTTGCCCTTCTGATCAGCGTGGCCGCCATGCGCGCAGCGGGGCAGTTGCCCTTTTCCGATCTCGCGGATGCAGGGCTGGCGAAGATCGAAAAGGCACTGCCCCCCGACAAGGTCCGGGATCTGCGCGCCTTTCTCGACTGCCTGCATGTCGGGCAGCTTTCGCCCCTGCAGGACCTGTCCGATATGGGGCGGATGGACCCCGCACTGCTTTCGGCCTTCGAAACGGCCTTCCTGCAGCGCCGCTTGCTGCGCTTTGGCTACCGCGATGCCAAGGGGCGGGCCTCACAGCGCGAGGTGGAACCACAGGCGATGCTGATCCTGCCGCCGCTCTGGTATCTGGTGGCATGGGACCCGGCACGGGGCGATTTCCGGCAGTTCCGGATGGACCGCATCGCCGCCCCCGAGGCCATGGAGGGGACGACCTTCCGCCGCCGCCATGTGCCCTTTGAACAGGATGTCTGCCCCTTTGCCGATCTTCCACGCAGTCAGCGCCTGCCGCCTTAGCTGTGCGCGGATATTGGCCCCCGCGTGAAGCGGGCAAGCTTTGCCGCATTCGCCGGATCATGGGTGAAGAGGGTGAGGGTGGGCTTTTCCTGCCCCGCGCGGCGGAGCCGGTCATAGGTTGCCAGCGTGGCCGCGCGCTGTTCCACGATGCCTGGGATCACCTCGCCCTGAACCTGCGCATCGTCGAAGGCCGCATCGCCCGCAAGGATTACCCGTCGGTCGCCCAGATCGATCACCACGCTTTGATGTCCGGCGGTGTGGCCCGGCGTGGCGATGACGCGGACATCGCCGCGCGCGGTCAGCGGCATGGCCGGGCCGAGCACCCCCTGCGCTGCGCCCCATGCCGTTTGCTGCAGGCGGCCGTCCTGCGGCAGCTTTGCCAGCAGTCGGCCAGAGCGGGCGGCGGGGACAAGTTCCTCAGGCGAGACGAGGAGGCGCGTGTGGCGGTGGAGGGTGTCGAGATGGCCCGTATGGTCGGAATGGGTGTGGGTCAGCACGCAGAGGTCGATATCCCCCATGGCGTGACCGGTGGCGGCGATCATGGCGGACAGGTCATTGCCGGGGGCGGCGGTGCCGTCGATGATCTTGGGATAGATCGTGCTCATCCTAGGCCCTGCAGCACCGAAATAGGCGGGCGTGCCGAAGGCCGCGCTTTCGCCGGTGTCGATCAGGATGCGGCGTTCCGGGTGATCGATCAGCCATGCCGTGCTGTCGAGCCAGCCGGTGATCTGGCGGTCGGACATCATCACGGGAAAGCGGAGCTTGTCCTCGACCCCGGCAAGGTCGGGCGGCAGGGCGCGGTGGCGGCTGCGGATGCGCACAAGGCCCACGGGCAGATGCCAGAGTGTGATGCTCTGACCCAAATCATGGGCGGTGGGGCGGGGGGCACGGGGCAGTTCCGGGCGCGGGGCCCACTGGGCGACGGGTGGTCCGACGAAGGCCGCAATCATGCGTGCGACATGGCCAAGGCGGCGGGGCAAGGTGAGGGGATTGGACATTTGGGCGGGTTCCGCTATCTAAACACTGTTCAGATTACGCAGGGGAGGCGCGATTGGATCACAAGGAAGGGCAGGCAAGACCCTATCACCACGGCGATCTGCGCCGCGCGATCCTCGATGCGGCGGAGCGTTTGCTGGGGGAGCAGGGGGTGGAGGCGGTGACGATCCGCGCCTGTGCGCGGGCGGCGGGCGTGTCGCCAGCGGCGCCGATCCACCATTTCGGATCGCTGAAGGACCTTCTGGCGGAACTGGCGGCACAGGGGTTTGCGCGGTTGGTCGGGCGTCTGGATGCCGATCTTTCCACGGGCGGGCATACGGGGACCAGTGCGTTGATCGGGGCCTATGTTGCCTTCGCCGTGTCCTCCCCGCGCCTTTTCGATCTGATGTGGCGCGAGGATGTGCTGAACCCGGTCCATCCCGAGTTGGTGGCGGCGCGCGGTCTTGCGCTGGCGCGATTGCAGGCCCATTCGCAGGGGCCGACGGAGGAGGGAGGGGGACGGATGTCTGCGATCCGGTCATGGTCGCTGGCCCATGGTCTTGCCACGCTCCTTCTGCATGGGCGGATGGTGACGGCGCTGGGGGGCGCGGGGTTGGAACGGGCGGAGGATTTCGTGGCGCTGGCCTATGATCCGGCCTTTTCGGGCGGCTGAAGGGGCCTGCGGCCCTGCTGCAGCCTCTATGCGGCCCTGCTGCGGGGCGGTCACTTTCCGCCGGGCGCGGCGGCTTGGCGCTGGACCTTTGCGGTGGCATCGGCCATATGGGACGCAAAGGTTTCCCCGGAGGGCATGATGGATTTCCTCAAGCGGCTTGTCACATGGTGGAACGGCCAGACGCTGGGCACGCAGCTTTACACCTCGCGCAAGGGCGTGAAGGTGGGCGAGGATGATCAGGGCAACGTCTATTACGAAACCCGCGACGCCAAGCGCCGCTGGGTGATCTACAATGGCGAGGCCGAGGCGAGCCGGGTGTCGCCCGATTGGCATGGCTGGCTGCACCACACTTGGGACGAGCCGCCGACCAAGTCGCCCTTGAAGCACAAGGCCTGGGAAAAGCCGCATCAGGAGAACCTGACCGGCACGGCGGCGGCCTATGCGCCGCCCGGATCGATCCGCCGTCCCGACCCGGTGGCGCGGCGCGATTACGAGGCGTGGCAGCCCGAGTGACGGGTCTTTCTGAAGCGGGGCGGGGCAATGGCTGAGAATCGGGCCGAGGTTCTGGCCGGGGCGGCGGTGCTGGCCGCGGCGATCGGCTTTCTGATCTATGCGGGGCGGGAGACGGGTGTTTCGGGGCCCTCGGGCAGCTATGAGCTGACCGCTTCCTTCCGGTCGGTCGAAGGGGTGCGCGTGGGCACGGATGTGCGGCTGGCGGGCGTGAAGGTCGGCACGGTGACGGCGCTGGAATTGAACCCGCAGACCTTTTTCGCCGATGCGGTGTTGAGCGTGCAGGAGACTGTGGTGCTGCCCGATGACTCGGCGGCGCTGATATCCTCTGAAGGGCTGCTGGGCGGGAATTTCGTGGAACTGGTGCCGGGCGGATCGCTGGACAATCTGGCGGCCGGAGCCGAGATCGAGGACACGCAAGGGGCGGTGTCCGTCATCTCGTTGATGATGAAATTCGCGGGCGGCGGATCGGATGAGGGCGATGCCGCGGGGGATGGGGCGGTCGAATGATCCGGCCCGGATTGGTCTTGCTGGCGCTCTGCATGGGCTTTCCTGCCGCGGCGCAGGAGTTTGCCGACAGCGAGGCGGGCATCCTGCGCTGGCTGGACAAGCTGACCGGTGAGGTCGCGGATATCGAACTTCTGCGCGGGCAGGAGGCGGTGTCGGGGCGGCTGACGATCCGGCTGGATGCCTGCCGCTATCCGGCGGACAACCCCACCTCGGACGCGCAGGCGCATATGACGATCCGGGATGCGGGGGTGACGCAGCCGGTCTTTGAAGGCTGGATGGTGGCGTCTTCGCCTGCGCTGTCGGCGCTGGACCATCCGCGTTATGACGTCTGGGTGCTGCGCTGCGTGACGCCTGACCCCGCGCCTCAGGCCGAAGAAGAGACGACGTCCGAGGGCGCGGGCGAATAGCCTTCAGGGTGAAAGCGTGCCGTTGCCTGTAGCGCGGCTGCGAGGCGGCGGTGATACTCTCCCCTCGGGATTTCGACGCCACCGAGGCTGGCCAGATGGGGCGTCAGGAACTGCGTGTCGAAGAGGGTGAAGCCCCCTGCGCGCAGGCGGTGCACCGTCCAAGCCAGCGCGGCCTTTGACGCATCGGTGCGGCGCGAGAACATGCTTTCCCCGAAGAAGACGCTGCCCAGCGTCACGCCATAGACGCCGCCGATGAGGTCTGCGCCTTCCCATACCTCGACCGAATGGGCGTGGCCGGAGCGGTGGAGCGAGACGTAAAGCGCGAAGATCGTGTCGTTGATCCATGTCTCGTCGCGGTCGGCGCAGGCCTCGACCGTGGCGGCGAAGGCGGTGTCGGCGGTGACGCGCCAAGGCGCGGTGAGGATGCGGCGGCGGAGGGAGCGCGAGATGTGGAAGCCATCCAAGGGCAGGATGCCCCGGCGGCGCGGATCGACCCAGTGAATCTCGGGGTCGTCGCGCCGTTCGGCCATGGGGAAGATGCCCGCCGCATAGGCGCGCAGCAGGATGGCGGGCGTGATGGCGTTCGTGGTCATGGTTCGGGCGTAGGATGGGCAATGCTGCCCATCCTACAGCTTATTCCGCGAATTGCGCGGCCAGCCATTTTTCCAGCCAGTGGATGTTGTAATCCCCGTTCTGGATTTCGGGTTCCGCAAGCAGCATGTGGAAGAGCGGCACCGAGGTGTCGATGCCGTCGATGATCAACTCTCCCAGCGCGCGCTTGAGACGGGCGAGTGCCTCGGGACGGTCGCGGCCATGCACGATCAGCTTGCCGATCAGGCTGTCGTAATAGGGCGGGATGGAATAGCCGCCGTAAAGCGCCGAATCCATCCGCACGCCAAGGCCGCCCGGCGCGTGAAAGACGCGGACCTTGCCGGGGCAGGGGGCGAAGTTGGGCAGCCGCTCGGCGTTGATGCGCACTTCGATGGCGTGGCCGTTGATCTCCAACTCCTCCTGCGAGAAGGACATGGGCAGACCGGCCGCGACGCGGATCTGTTCGCGCACGAGGTCGACGCCGAAGATCGCCTCAGTCACCGGATGTTCCACCTGCAGGCGGGTGTTCATCTCGATGAAGTAGAACTTCCCGTCCTCGTAGAGGAATTCGATGGTTCCCGCGCCGATGTAGTTGATCTTGGCCACGGCATTGGCGCAGATCGCGCCGATTTCCGCGCGCATCTTGGGCGTGATGGCGGGGCCGGGGGCTTCTTCGAAGACCTTTTGGTGGCGGCGCTGAAGCGAGCAGTCGCGTTCGCCCAGATGTACGGCCTTGCCCTTGCCATCGCCGAAGACCTGAATTTCGATATGGCGGGGCTTCTGGAGGTATTTTTCGATATAGACTTCGTCATTGCCGAAGGCGGCCTTGGCCTCGCTCCGCGCGGTGCGGAAGGCGACTTCAAGCTCTGCCGCGTTCTTGGCGACCTTCATCCCGCGGCCGCCGCCGCCGGCGGTGGCCTTGATGATGACGGGATAGCCGATGCCTTCGGCCACGCCCTGCGCCGTCTCATAATCCGGCACGCCGCCATCAGAGCCGGGGACGACCGGGATACCCAGTTCCTTGGCGGTTTCCTTGGCGGTGATCTTGTCGCCCATGATGCGGATATGTTCCGCCGAGGGGCCGATGAAGGTGATGCCGTGATCTTCCAGCGCCTGCGCGAAGGCCGCGTTTTCCGACAGGAAGCCATAGCCCGGATGGACGGCCTGCGCCCCCGTGATCTCGCAGGCCGAGATGATGGCGGCCTTGTTGAGGTAGCTTTGAGTCGAGGAGGCGGGGCCGATGCAAACGGATTCATCGGCCATGCGGACATGCATCGCATCGGCATCAGCGGTGGAATGCACCGCCACCGATTTGATCCCCATTTCGCGGGCTGCCCGGATCACGCGCAGCGCGATCTCGCCCCGGTTGGCGATCAGGATCTTTTCGAACATCGGGTGTCCCTTATTCGATGATCATGAGCGGCGCGCCGTATTCGACCGGCGTGCCGTCTTCGACGAGGATGCGCTTCACGGTCCCGGCCTTGGGGGCGGGGATGTGGTTCATGGTCTTCATCGCCTCGATGATGAGGACGGTCTGGCCTTCGGCCACGGTCGCGCCGACGGTGACGAAGGGCGTGGCACCCGGTTCGGCGGCCAGATAGCAGGTGCCCACCATGGGCGACGTGACGGCGCCCGGATGCTGGGCCGGATCTTCGGGGGCCGCGGCGGCAGGAGCGGCTGCGGTCAGTGCAGCGGCAGGGGCGGCGGCGTAGGCGACGGGGGCAGGAGCTGCGGCGGCGACGGTCACCACATTGGACTGTTTGACCACGCGCACTTCGAGGCTGTCATCCTCCCCATATTCGCGCTTCACCGAAAGCTCGGTCAGTTCGTTCTTGTTCAGAAGTTCCGCGAGCGCCTGAATGAAGGCGACATCGGCTTCGGAAGTGTGCTTGCTCATGCCGGTCCTCTGCTGGCGACGTTGCGCCGGGGTCATGCGTTTCTGCCGCGCCGTCTTGGCCAGAGGGGCCGCACGGTCGGGTCCGGTGCTTATACGCCAGCAAGTGGGGGGTGAAAAGCGGCGATCTTCGGCGGCAGGGCGGGCGGCGGATGCCTGCTTTTTCAGCATCCAAAGCGGATTGGGGCGGCAGGGGCGGAAAAATCGTCGGGTGGGCGTATTTTACCGTTTGATAAAAATATGGGCCTATGGCAGCCTTTCCTTCAACGAGAAAAGCCAGCAGGGAGAAGGTACCTTGTCCAACAGCCAGCTTACGCCCGGGGTCGTGCCGGGACGTCTGCCCGCCGATGCCTATAGCCACAACTTCGGCGACCACGAACCGCCGCTGGATGTGCATGAGGCGCGGGTGGCGGCGGATCGCTGCTATTTCTGCCATGATGCGCCCTGCATCACGGCCTGCCCCACCTCGATCGACATTCCGCTGTTCATCCGCCAGATCGCCACGGGCACGCCCGAGGCTGCGGCCAAGACCATCCTGAGCCAGAACATCCTTGGCGGCATGTGCGCCCGGGTCTGCCCCACCGAAACGCTGTGCGAAGAGGCCTGCGTGCGCGAGGCGGCGGAGGGCAAACCCGTGGAGATCGGGCGGCTGCAGCGCTTTGCCACCGACACGCTGATGGAGGCGGGGGTGCATCCCTTTACCCGGGCGGCCCCGACGGGGCGCAGCGTGGCGGTCGTGGGGGCGGGGCCTGCGGGTCTGGCGGCGGCGCATCGCTTGGCGATGCATGGCCATGACGTGGTGATCTATGACGCGCGGCCCAAGGCCGGGGGTCTGAACGAATACGGGATCGCGCAGTACAAGGCCGTGGGCGATTTCGCGCAGGCCGAGGTGGAGTGGCTGTTGCAGATCGGCGGGATCACGGTGAAGACCGGGATGGCGCTGGGGCAGGGGATCACGCTGGCCGAATTGCAAAAGGCGCATGATGCGGTCTTTCTTGGCATGGGGTTGGCCGGGGTGAATGCCCTGCGCGCGGCGGGCGAGGACTTGCCGGGCGTGCGGCCCGCGGTGGATTTCATTGCCGAGTTGCGGCAGGCCAAGGACAAGTCGGCCCTGCCCATCGGGCGCGATGTGGTGGTGATCGGCGGGGGCATGACGGCGGTGGATGCCGCCGTGCAGTCGCGGCTGCTGGGCGCGCTGAACGTGACCATCGTCTATCGGCGGGGTCAGGAGAAGATGGGCGCCTCGGGCTATGAGCAGGACCATGCCACCAGCGCGGGCGTGCGGATCGTCTGCAATGCTTCGCCCGTGGCGGTGCATCAGGCAGGCGGCGCGCTGGAGGTGGAGTTCGCCTATGCGGTCGATGGGCCGGACGGGTTGAAACCCACGGGCGAGACGTTCCGCCTGCGCGCCGATCAGGTCTTCAAGGCGATCGGGCAGACGCTGTCGGGCGCGCCCGAGGGGTTGGAGATGACGGGCGGCAAGATCGCGGTGACGGGCGCGGGGCGCACCTCGGAGCCGGGCATCTGGGCGGGCGGCGATTGCGCGGCGGGGGGCGAGGACCTGACGGTCACCGCTGTCGCCGAGGGGCGCGACGCGGCGCTGGACATTCATGCCACGCTGATGGCGGCGCGGTCATGATTTTCGCGCCGCCCCCTTTACCGGGGCGCGGAAATGCCCCATCTGCCCCACCGGAAGCGGTGAGGCAGAATGGACAGCTGGACGCAGGCGGCGATCGCCTTCATGGAGCGGCATCAGGAGTGGTCCTTCTGGCTGGCGCTGGTCTTTGCGGCGGCAGAGACGACGGCCTTCCTGTCGCTGGCGGTGCCGTCGACCGCGATCCTTGTGGGGGTCGGCGCGACCGTGGCCACGGGCGCGATCCCCTTCTTTCCGATCTGGGCCGGGGCGGCGCTGGGGGCGATCCTCGGGTCCACCTTCAGTTATTGGCTCGGCCTGCGCTTTGGCGCGCGCATCCTGACCATGTGGCCGCTGAAGGATCAGCCGGAACTCGTGGAAAAGGGCGCCGAGTACTTTCGCAAATGGGGGGCGGGCGCGGTCTTCCTTGGCCATTTCATCGGGCCGCTGCGTCCGGTGATCTTTCTCTTTGCCGGGATGATGCGGATGGGGTTCCCCGTCTTTCTGGCCGTGAACGTCGCGGGGGCATTGGCCTGGGCCTATGTCATCCCGAAATTCGGCGAGATCGGCGGGATCATCATCGGCTGGTTCTGGAACCTGCTGGGGTTCTGACCCTTTCCTTCACACAAAGCACACTGACGGGCGCGCCTCTGGGCGACGCTTCCGCACGCCAACATGGAGGCTTTCATGGCTGACCTGACATCGACCTTCATCGGGATCAAATCCCCCAACCCGTTCTGGCTGGCCTCGGCCCCGCCGACGGACAAGGAATACAACGTCCGCCGCGCCTTTGAGGCGGGCTGGGGTGGGGTGGTGTGGAAAACGCTGGGCAGCGAAGGGCCGCCCATCGTGAACGTGAACGGGCCGCGCTATGGCGCGATCTGGGGTGCGGACCGGCGGCTGTTGGGGCTGAACAACATCGAGTTGATCACCGACCGTCCGCTGGAGGTGAACCTCGCCGAGATCCGGCGGGTGAAGAAGGATTACCCCGACCGGGCGATGATCATCTCTTTGATGGTGCCGTGTGACGAGGAAAGCTGGAAGGACATCCTGCACCGGATCGAAGATACCGGGGCGGATGGGGTGGAGTTGAACTTCGGCTGCCCGCACGGGATGGCCGAGCGCGGCATGGGGTCTGCGGTGGGGCAGGTGCCGGAATATATCGAGATGGTCACGGCCTGGGTGAAGCACTATTCCAAGATGCCCTGCATCGTGAAGCTGACGCCCAATGTCACCTCGATCCTGCCGCCCGCGATGGCGGCGAAGCGGGGCGGGGCGGATGCGGTGTCGCTGATCAACACGGTGAAGTCGATCACCAATGTCGATCTGGACAATTTCTCGCCCTTCCCGATGATCGACGGGAAAGGGTCGCATGGCGGCTATTGCGGGCCGGCGGTGAAGCCCATCGCGCTGAACATGGTGGGCGAGATCGCGCGGCATGACGTGACGCGCGGCCTGCCGATCTCTGGCATCGGCGGGGTGACCACGTGGCGCGATGCGGCAGAATTCCTCGCCATGGGGGCGGGCAATGTGCAGGTCTGCACAGCGGCGATGACCTATGGCTTCAAGATCGTGCAGGAGATGATTTCGGGCCTGTCGCAATACCTGGATGAAAAGCACATGACGCTTGACCAACTGGTTGGGCGGGCGGTGCCGAACTTCGTGGAATGGCAGGACCTGAACCTGAACTACGTGACCAAGGCCCATATCGATCAGGATGCCTGCATCAAGTGCGGGCGCTGCTATGCGGCCTGTGAGGATACCAGTCATCAGGCCATCGCCATGTCGCCCGAGCGCGTCTTTACCGTGAAGGATGACGAATGCGTGGCCTGCAACCTCTGCGTCAATGTCTGCCCGGTGGACAATTGCATCACCATGGTGGAGATGCCCAAAGGTGCCACCGACCCGCGCACCGGCAACGTGGTCGGCGATTACGCCAACTGGACGACCCATCCGAACAACCCGTCGGCCCAGGCAGCAGAGTAAGCCTGACGGCATCCGGCCCGAAAATTTTTCCTGAAAAATTTTCGGGCCCATAACCAAAAATCTTCCAATGGAAGATTTTTGGCGTGGTGGCCAGAAAGTTTTCGGGAAAACTTTCTGGCGCTTTGGGGCATCAACAAATCACGTTGATGCGGCCCGCATTGCAGATGACGATGTATTGGTTGTCGCATTCGATCAGGTGGAACCCTCTGCGTCGCACCTCCAGTTCAAAGGCGGCGCGGCCGATGTCGCGATCAACATCGCGGATGGCGCGGCGGATCACGCCGCCCTTGGCGACCGCCTTTGCGGCGAAGATGCTGTCGGCCCAAGGCGTGCGGCGGGGGTATGTCATGTCATGTGCCATGGGGCGCAGTTTCGCCGCCAAGCGTAAAGATGCCGTTAACGCGCGTCAGACCGCGAGCAACTTGCGGAACAGGGTTTCCAGATAGTCCCCGGCCTCGGCGAAGGGATCGCGGTCGGGGCCCAGCACGGCACGGACCTGCATGTCGAAATCGGCGTAGTGCTGGGTCAGCGCCCAGATGGAGAAGATCAGGTGATGCGGCGGCAGGCGCGCGATCCGGCCCTGATCCATCCAGCGGATCATCACGGCGGCCTTTTCATCCACCAGCCGCTTCAAATCGCCCTCGATCGCGGCGCGCATGCGCGGGGCGCCTTGCAGGATCTCGTTGGCGAAGAGGCGGCTTTCGCGCGGGAAATCGCGGCTGAGTTCGATCTTGCGCCGCACATAGGCCAGGATTTCGGCCACCGGATCGCCCGCCTCGTCCATTTCGCGCAAGGGATCAAGCCAGGTTTCCAGCAGCCGGGTGAGCAGCGCCTGATGCATCGCTTCCTTTGAGGGGAAGTAGTAGAGGAGGTTGGGCTTGGACAGGCCCGCCACTTCTGCGATCTGGTCCAGCGTTGCGCCACGGAAGCCGTAGGTTGCAAAGACCTCGAGCGCCGCCTCGAGGATGGTTTCCGAATTCTTCTGCTGGATACGGGTGCGCGGGCGGGTCATCATGGGGTCAGCGATATGCAGGGGGCGAAGCTCCGTTTCGACCTTGGCGCAATTCGCGGGCGGATGCAAAGCGGTCTGGGAGGGATCATGCGGCAGGCATGCAGGGCGACGGTTCTGGTGGAGGATGCGCGGGTGCGCGTGACGCGCTTCGACTTTGCCCCGGGGGCCGAGACGGGCTGGCACCGGCACGGCCATGACTATGTGATCACCGCGATCACCGATTGTGAGATGGAGCTGGAAGAGCCGGGGGGCGGCAGCCGCCGCGTCACGGTGCCCGCGGGCACGGCCTATCGCCGCGCGGAGGGGGTAGAGCACAACGTGATCAACGCCGGGGCGGCGGAGATGCGCTTTGTCGAGGTGGAATTGCTGTGACAGGCGCGGCGGGGAAGGCCCCCGCCGCACCGGGCGCCGTCATTCGACGGCGAGGATCATCAGATACGGCACGGCCACCAGCATGCCCACCACGATCGTGAGCGAGCGGGTCAATCCCTTGAAGTTCATCTGTTCCCTCATCTGTTGGTTTTTCACCCCCCTGATCTAGGGACCGGGCGCGATGAAGGAAGCGGGCGGTCACGGAAACGTGAGCAGGGCCGTCAAGCCCCGGACAGCAGCGTATCGATCCCACGCACCACGAGACGGTGGTCGTCCAGTTGCGGCAGACCCGAGACGGTGGCGCAGGCCACCACGCCCGCCCCCGCCACGCAGATCGGCACGGCGCCGCCATGGATGGCGAACTCCGTCTCGGACAGCCCGTGCTTTTCCAGCGTGTCGCCCTTGGCGGCCATGTTGCGCCCGACATGCAGCGAGGCGAGGTGGAAATGCAGCGCGGTGTTCGACTTGCGCCGCGCCCAGCGGTCGTTGATCGGCGCCGATCCCGGCATGGCGAGGTGGAAGAGCGTCCGGTCCACCGTGCGGATGTCGATCACCACGGGCAGACGGTCGAGCTTGGCCATGTTCATCAGCGTGAGGCCCAGCCGCAGCGCGGTTTCTTCGGTGAAGTCCGGCAGGATCAGGCGGGCGGCTTCGGCTTCGAGTTCGGTGATGTCCATTTGTCTGTCCTTGCTGGGCTGGCCGCGCCTGCGGCCGGGGTCAGGTCTTCGGCGCGCGGGTCCCGCCCGATGCCTTGGCGGTGGCTGCAGGGCCGGGGTTGGGCGATGCGGGGCCGGAACCTGCCGGGGTTTGGTTCGGGCTGTCGGGGTCAGGGGCTTCGGCGGGCGGGGCCTCGGTCCGGGCCGCGTCGGGTGCCGGGGCGTCGTCTGCGAGCGGGCTGCGCGGGCGCTGTGGCACGATCAGGAAATTCTCGTTGGCGCGATAGCGGCGAAAGCGGGCGCGGGTGGCATAGCCGTTGTCCTGAACCCATTGCAGGAAGGCCGCCCGGTTGACGTTATCCACCTCGACGAAGAAGATCGGGCGGCTGCGTTCCACCAGTTCCGTCAGGCCAGAAAGCACAGACATTTCCATGCCTTCCACATCGATCTTCACGAAGGTTGGGGTGATGTCGGCCAGCAACTCATCGCCCCGGCGCAGGGTGATGCTGCCGGGGGCGGCGTCGTCGGCCTCTTTGATCCGGCCACCGCCCAGATTGCGACGGCTGGCCTCGATCACCATGCCGCCTTCGTTGCGGTCCGACAGGCCATGGCCGAGTTTCGACAGATCGCAGCGGTCCAGCAGGCCGTTGAGGCCGAGATTGGTGAGCAGGATGTCGATGGCCGCGGGGTTGGGTTCACAGAGGATCACCCGGGCGGCGTGCAGGAATTTCAGCGCATAGATCGCGTGGTTACCGACATTCGACCCGATGTCGAGGAAGACGGCCCCGGGCGGGCACCATTGGCGGATGATCTCCAACTCTTCGGGCTCGTAGAACTGGCCGGTAGCATGCACCTTCTGGATCGTGTCGCGCGGATTGGCGATGAAGAACTGCACCGATTGGCCATGGATCAGGCTGCGCACGACTTGGCCCGGGGCAGTGACCGTCAGCGCCGCAGTCGCGACCGGTTCCAGACTGTGCCGTCTCCGCTGCCCCATCGCTCTGCCCTCCACGCACCCTGTACCCCGGCCCGCCCAGTTAGGAAGGAAGCCGGTGCGAGGTCAATGCCGCCGGCAGGACGCGCGGCGGGTGGGGCGCGGCGGTCACAGCGCGCCGATGCCGCGCAGGATGATGGTCTTGACGCTTTCGGTGGCCTCGCGCCATTGCCGGTCGGACAGGGGCTGGCCTGAATTCAGCGTTTCGATCTGATGGCCGAAATCGGCATAATGCTGCGTCGTGGCCCAGAGCATATAGAGAAGGTGGCGCGGGTCGATGGGGGCCATCTTGCCTTCGTCGATCCAGCGTTGGATCACGGCCATGCGGCCTTCGGTCCAGGCGCGCAGCGTGGTTTCAAGGTAATCCTGAATCACCGGGGCGCCGTGCATCACCTCGGCCGCCCAGACCTTTGATCCGTGCGGGTGGCGGCGCGAGATGTCCATTTTCGCCTCGACATAGGCGCCGATGCCTTCGACGGGGCCTGCCGCATCGTCGAAGGAGGCGGCGGCGTCGAGCCAGATTTCGAAGATGTTCTGCACCACGCGGCGATAGAGCGCCTCTTTCGTGGGGAAGTAGTAATGCAGGTTGGCCTTGGGCAGACCTGCCATGTCGGCGATCAACTGCATGGTCGCGCCGCCGAATCCGGCCTCGGCAAAGACCTTTTCCGCCGCGTCGAGGATCAGACGTTCATTCTCGCGCCGGATATCTGTGCGGCGGCCGGATCGGATGCGCGAAATGCGGGCAGTGTCGGGCATTGTCGCCTGTGATTTTCGTTGACCGTATGGTCAGGTTGTGGTGGCTTTCGTATTGACCATACGGTCAGGATGCGAGTCGATCAACGACGTGGGTGAGCGGGCCGAAGAGTCTGCAGCGCACAGGGAGAGCAAGCGAATGCCAGCACCCGGGGAAAACCTGAGGATCAATTCCGCGCGGCTGTGGGACAGTCTCGAGGAGATGGCCAAGATCGGCCCCGGAGTCGCGGGCGGCTGCAATCGACAGACTCTGACCGATGCGGATAGCGAGGGGCGGCATCTGTTCCAGCGCTGGTGCGAGGCGGCGGGGATGACCATGGGTGTGGACACCATGGGCAACATGTTCGCGACGCGGGCGGGGACGGACCCGGAGGCGTTGCCGGTCTATATGGGGTCGCATCTGGATACGCAGCCGACGGGAGGGAAATATGACGGCGTGCTTGGCGTGCTGGGCGCGCTGGAGGTGGTGCGCACGATGAACGACATGGGGGTGAAGACGAAGCGCCCCATCGTGGTGACGAACTGGACGAACGAGGAAGGGGCGCGGTTCGCGCCTGCGATGCTGGCATCCGGCGTGTTCGCGGGCATCCACACCGAGGACTATGCCAAGGGCCGCCGCGACATGGACGGCAAGGTCTTCGGCGAGGAGCTGGCGCGGATAGGCTGGGTCGGGGATGAGGTCGTCGGCAGCCGCAAGATGCATGCGATGCTGGAACTGCATATCGAGCAGGGCCCGATCTTGGAGGCCGAGGGCAAGACGATCGGCGTCGTCACGCACGGGCAGGGCCTGTGGTGGCTAGAGATCACGCTGACGGGGAAGGACGCGCATACCGGGTCGACGCCGATGCATATGCGGGTGAATGCGGGGCTTGGCATGGCGCGGATCACCGAGCGGGTGCATCAGATCGCCATGAGCCATCAGCCCAACGCCGTGGGCGCGGTGGGGCAGGTGAAGGTCTTCCCGAATTCGCGCAATGTTATTCCGGGGAAGGTGGTCTTCACGGTGGATATCCGGTCCCCGGAACAGGCGAAGCTGGATGCGATGAAGGTCGAGGTGATGCGCGCGGCGCATGCGGTGGCCAAGGAACTGGGTCTGGGCTGCGCGATCGAGGATGTGGGGCATTTCGACCCCGTGACCTTTGACCCCGGTCTGGTGACCGTGGTGCGCGGCGCGGCAGAGCGGTTGGGCTATTCCCACATGGATATCGTGTCGGGGGCGGGGCATGACGCCTGCTGGATCAACCGTGTGGCGCCGACGGTGATGGTCATGTGCCCCTGCGTGGACGGGCTGTCGCACAATGAGGCGGAGGCGATCAGCCCGGAATGGGCGGCGGCGGGGACGGATGTGCTGCTGCACGCCGCGCTTGAGGTGGCGGAGGTGGTGGCGTGATGGGGGCGCGGTGTGTAGCCGTGGCGGTTGCGCTGCTTGGCCTGCCGGGCCTTGCGCAGGCCGGGGCCTGCGACAGCGCCATGATGGCGCTGGTCTATCTGGGCAATTCGGTGGACCCGATCCTTGCCGGGGCCCCGGATACGGCCGAGCGTCTGGCGACATTCGCGGAACGGGCCGCGCTGGCCGAGGCCGAAGCCAAGGCCGAGGGCTGGCCGGATGACGTTCTGGCCAATCTGGCCCTGCTTTCGGATGCGCCGGCGGCATCCCCGCCAAGTGCTGTCTTCGGCCCTGCGCAGGCCGTGGCGGACAGCGCGGAAACGCTCTGCGAGGGCTATCCGATGCCCTATTTCCCTGCCCCCTGACCCAAGCCCCAACCGGAGAGAGGTGACCCATGGCAAGCACAGTGATCAAAGGCGGAACCGTGGTGACGGCGGACCTGTCCTATGCGGCGGACGTCAAGATCGACGGCGGCGTGATCGTCGAGATCGGCAAGGGGCTGAAGGGCGACCGGACGCTGGATGCCACCGGCTGCTACATCATGCCCGGCGGGATCGATCCGCATACGCATCTGGAGATGCCCTTCATGGGCACCTATTCGGCGGATGATTTCGAGAGCGGGACGCGCGCCGCGCTGTCGGGCGGGACGACGATGGTGGTCGATTTCGTGCTGCCGGGGCAGGGGCAGGGGCTGATGGATGCGGCCCAGATGTGGCACAACAAATCGGGCCGGGCGAATTGCGACTACTCCTACCACATGGCCGTTACATGGTGGGGCGAGAAGGTCTGGGAGGACATGGCGGACAGCGTGAAGGCGGGGATCACCTCCTTCAAGCATTTCATGGCCTATAAGGGCGCGCTGATGGTGAATGATGACGAGCTTTTCTCGTCCTTCCGCCGCGTGGGGGACCTTGGCGGGCTGGCCATGGTCCATGCCGAGAATGGCGATGTGGTCGCCGAACTGACCGCGAAGCTTTTGGCCGAGGGGAATACGGGGCCTGAGGGCCATGCCTATTCCCGCCCCCCGCAGGTGGAAGGGGAGGCGACGAACCGCGCCATCATGATCGCCGACATGGCGGGGGTGCCTTTGTACGTCGTGCATGTCTCCTGCGAGGATGCGCATGAGGCGATCCGGCGCGCGCGGGCGGCGGGCAAGCGGGTCTGGGGCGAACCGCTGATCCAGCATCTGACGCTGGATGAGAGCGAGTATTTCCATCCCGATTGGGACCACGCCGCGCGGCGCGTGATGTCGCCTCCGTTCCGGAACAAGGAACATCAGGCGAGCCTTTGGGCCGGGCTGATGTCGGGGTCGCTGTCGGTGGTTGCGACGGATCACTGTTCCTTTACCACGGAACAGAAGCGCTTCGGTCTGGGGAATTTCTCAAAGATCCCGAACGGGACGGGCGGATTGGAGGACCGGATGCCCATGCTCTGGACCCATGGGGTGGGGACGGGGCGGTTGACGCCGAATGAATTCGTGGCCGTCACCTCGACCAATATCGCCAAGATCCTGAACCTTTACCCCAAGAAGGGCGCGGTTCTGGTGGGGGCGGATGCGGACCTTGTGGTGCTGGACCCCGAGAAGGAAAAGGTCATCTCGGCCAGCACCCAGCAATCGGCCATCGATTACAACGTCTTCGAAGGCCATACCGTGAAGGGTCTGCCGCGTTTCGTGCTGACGCGGGGGCAGGTCGCCATTGAGGACGGGGCGGTCAAGACGCAGGAAGGCCACGGGAAATTCGTGGGCCGCGAGGCGCGGCCTGCGGTGAACCGGGCGCTGAGCCAGTGGAAGGACCTGACCGCGCCGCGCCCCGTGGTGCGGACGGGCATCCCGGCAACGGGGGTCTAAGGCACCAGATGCTCCAGCTCCGGCAGCAGCACCACGCTTTCCTGTTCGTGCGGGTCGGTCCGCGCGATGACAGCGCGTGCGGGGCCGGGGCCGGGGTTGAAGGGCAGATGCGGCATGTCGGCGGGGATGTAGAGAAGATCGCCCGCCGCCAGATCCATCCGATGCTCCAAGGCGTCGCCCCAGAACATGGCGGCGGTGCCCTCCAGCATGAAGATGGCGGTTTCGTGGGTGGCGTGCTTGTGCGCCTTGGCGCGGCCCCCGGGCGGGATGGTGAGAAGGTGCATGCAGATGGCGCTGCTGCCCGTGGTTTCGCGGGCGATGCCTTCGAAATAGCTGAACCCCTGCTTGCCGGCGTAGGTCTGATCGGCAGAGGGGCGCAGTTTGTGGCAGGGCGGTCGGGCTGTGGTCATGGCGGTCTCCTGTCCCGGGACCGGGGCAGGATGGCATTGGCGGGGACTGGGTGTCAGCCTTCTTCTTCCTCGCCCTCATCGTCGGTTTTGGGTGGGGCGAAGGTCAGGACGGGGACGGTGAAAAGGTCGTCCTCCAGATCCTCGGGCGTGGGAGCGAAGGCGAGTGTTCCGGGCATGGGCGTATCGGTCCTTCTGGGGGCGCGGGGCAAGAGTGCCGGAAGGGCGCAAAGATTTGATGACGGTGCGCGGGGCCGCGCCGGGGAACAGGTGGAATGAAGGATACGTTGACCGCAGGCGCGCCGGTGATCGAGGCGAAGGGGCTGAACCTGACGTTCCAGACGGGGGACGGGCCGGTGCATGCGCTGAAGGATGTGAACCTGACGGTGAACCGGGGGGATTTCGTGTCCTTCATCGGGCCGTCGGGGTGCGGCAAGACCACCTTCCTGCGCTGCGTGGCGGCGCTGGAACATCCGACGGGGGGCAGTCTGACGGTGAACGGCGTGTCGCCCGACGAGGCGCGGCGCAAGCGGGCCTATGGCTATGTGTTCCAGGCGGCGGGGCTTTATCCGTGGCGGACGATCGCGGGGAATATCGCGCTGCCTTTGGAGATCATGGGGTTTTCCAAGGCCGAACAGACAGAGCGGATCGAGCGGGTGCTGGATCTGGTGGAGTTGAAGGGGTTCGGGAAGAAATTCCCGTGGCAATTGTCGGGGGGGATGCAGCAGCGCGCCTCTATCGCGCGGGCCTTGGCCTTTGATGCCGATATCCTGCTGATGGACGAACCCTTTGGCGCGCTGGACGAGATCGTGCGGGATCGTCTGAACGAGGAAGTGCTGAAGCTCTGGGCCGCGACGGGGAAGACGATCGGTTTCGTGACCCATTCGATTCCGGAGGCGGTGTATCTGTCCACGAAGATCGTGGTGATGTCGCCCCGGCCGGGCCGGATCACCGATGTGATCGACAGCCCCTTGCCGAAGGAGCGGCCTTTGGACATCCGCGACAGCCGCGAATTCATCGAGATCGCGCATCGGGTGCGCGAGGGGCTGCGGGCGGGGCATGGCGATGAGGTGTGAGCCTGTGGCAGGCCGGGTAACCCCCTCCCCGACCCTCCCCCCTGCCGGGGGAGGGAGAAGGGGGATGACCCCGGGCGTTGCGCGTGGGGCGAGCGTGGCGTTGGAGTATTTGGGCCAAGATGAAGCCGGAGGCGGGGCATGAGCGCGGGGCTGATGCTGTGGCTGTCGGGGGCGATGGCGGCCTTTATCGCGGCCAATTCGGTGCTGCGCGCCTATGCGGGGTCGGGGGCTTGGCCGACGCTGGTGCTGGCCTTGTTCTGCTTTCTTGTGGGCAACCTGATGATGGTTCGCCTGATGCGGGAAAGCGGGCTGGCGCTGGCGGTGTCGATCTCATCCGTCGTGCAATTGGTGGCGCTGGCGCTGATCGGGGTCTTGTGGTTCGGGGAAAAACTGACGGGATTACAGACGGCGGGCGTGGTGCTGGGGATTGTGGCGGTGGCGATGATCGCGTGGCCGCAAGGAGCGCAAGGATGAGGGAGAAGGCGCTTCCCGTTCTGGCCGTGCTGGGGATCATCGTGGTGATCTGGTATGCGGCGGCGGTCTGGATGAATTCCACTTGGGTCTATGATCAGGCCGAGCGGGCCGGGACGACCGTCAGCTTTGCCGAGATGGTGCCGCAGACCATGGCGCAGGACCGACCCCTGCTGCCGCCCCCGCATCAAGTGGCGGCGGAGCTGTGGAAGGGCATTGCGGGGCAGGCGGTGACGTCCAAGCGCAGCCTTGTCTATCATGGCTTTGTCACCTTCCGGGGCACGATGATGGGTTTTGCCCTTGGCATCGTCTTCGGTGTGGCGATGGCCGTGTCCATCGTGCGGTTCCGCGTGATGGAGATGAGCGTGATGCCTTGGGCCATCATCAGCCAGACCATCCCCATCGTGGCACTGGCGCCGATGATCCTGACGGTGGCGAACCAGATGGGCATCGACAGCCGCGAGGTGCCGAAGGCGATCATCTCTGCCTATTTGTCGTTCTTCCCGGTGCTGGTCAGCATGGTGAAGGGGTTGCGGTCGCCCGATGCGATGCAGCTTGATCTCTTGAAGACCTACAATGCTTCGGAAAGCGAGACGTTCTGGAAGCTGCGGCTGCCTGCCTCCATGCCCTATTTCTTTGCCTCGCTGAAGGTGGCGGTGGCGGCGGCGCTGATCGGCACGATCGTGGGCGAATTGCCGACAGGTGCGATCGAAGGTTTGGGCGCGCGGATGCTGATCGGCAGCCAGTTCGGCGAGCCCTTGATCATGTGGGCGGCGCTGTTTGCGGCGGCGATCCTCGCCGGGATGTTGATCCTGATCGTGGGCGTGGTGGAGCAGATGGCGCGGCGGCGGATGGGGGTTCCGGCATGACCTGGCTTGGCGGGGCGATCCTGTTCTGGATGGCCGCTTGGGCGGTGAATTCCGCTGTGGCGCGGTCGGATTTCGGCAAGGGCCGGGCGGGGCGGCTGTTCGTGCCTGTGCTTTTTGGCGTGACGGTGCTGGTGCTGTGGGAGGGTGTGGTGCGCGGGTTCGGCGTGCAGCCCGTGATCCTGCCCGCGCCCAGCCTGATCGGGGCGAAGATCGCGGGATCGCTGGACGTGCTTTGGGCGGATTTCGTGCAGACCGTGCTGAAAGGCGCGCTGTCGGGCTTCGTGATGGGGGTGGGGGCGGCCTTCGTTGTGGCCATCGCCATCGACCGCGTGCCGTTTCTGCAGCGGGGGCTGCTGCCCATCGGCAATTTCGTGGCGGCCCTGCCCATCGTTGGCCTCGCGCCCATCCTTGTGATGTGGTTCGGGTTCGACTGGCAGTCGAAGGCCGCAGTGGTGGTGGTCATGGTCTTTTTCCCGGTGCTGGTGAACCTTGTGGCAGGGCTTCAGGCGAGCGAGCGGATGCAGCGCGATCTGATGGCCACATGGGGGGCGGGATACTGGCAGACCCTGCTGAAGCTGCGGCTTCCGGCGGCCATGCCCTTCTTCTTTAACGGGCTTAAAATTGCATCGACTCTGGCCCTGATCGGGGCGATTGTTGCCGAGTTTTTCGGCAGTCCGATCTATGGAATGGGGTTCCGCATCTCGACCGAGGTGGGGCGACTTGGCCTTGACATGGTTTGGGCCACGATTGCCGTCGCGGCCTTGGCGGGGTCGATGCTGTACGGGGCGATCACGGTGATCGAACGGTGGGTGACCTTCTGGCATCCGTCGCAGAGGCATTAAACGAAGGTCCGCGCGGAACGCGGGCCGCAACATGGAGGTTGAACGATGAAGAAATGGGTAACCGGCGCGCTGTTTGCGGCCATGGCAGGCACGGCGCAGGCCGAGGATGTGACGCTGCAGCTGAAATGGGTCACGCAGGCCCAGTTCGCGGGCTATTATGTGGCACAGGCCAAGGGCTTCTATGAAGAGGAAGGTCTGAACGTCACGATCAAGCCGGGCGGTCCGGACATCGCGCCGACGCAGGTGATCGCGGGCGGCGGGGCCGATGTGATTGTGGAATGGATGCCCGCGGCGCTGGCCGCGCGGGAAAAGGGTCTGCCGCTGGTCAATATCGCGCAGCCCTTCGCCAGCTCGGGCATGATGCTGACCTGCCTGAAGGAAACGGGCATCACCAGCCCGGCCGATTTCGCGGACAAGACGCTGGGCGTGTGGTTCTTCGGGAACGAATATCCGTTCCTGTCGTGGATGAGCCAGCTTGGCCTTGCCACCGACGGGTCTGCTGGCGGTGTGACGGTGCTGAAGCAGGGCTTCAACGTCGATCCGCTGCTGCAGAAGCAGGCGGCCTGCATTTCGACCATGACCTATAACGAATACTGGCAGGTGATCGATGCCGGGATCAGCCCGGATGATCTGGTGACCTTCAAGTATGAAGATCAGGGCGTGGCGACGCTGGAGGACGGGCTTTATGTTCTTGAGGACCGTCTGGCCGACCCGGCCTTCCAAGAGTCGATGGTGAAGTTCGTGCGCGCCTCGATGAAGGGCTGGAAATACGCCGAGGCGAACCCGGACGAGGCGGCGATGATCGTGCTGGAGAATGACGAGACCGGCGCGCAGACCGAAGAGCACCAGAAGCGCATGATGGGCGAAGTGGCGAAGCTGACCGCCGGTTCGAACGGCGCGCTGGACGTGGCCGCTGCCGAGCGCACGGTCGCCTCGCTGCTGTCGGGCGGGTCGGACCCGGTGATCATCAAGGCGCCGGAAGGGGCCTGGAGCAGCGTGATCACCGACGCCGCGCTGCAGTGATCGTCTGAAAGACAAGGAGGGCGCGCGCGGGGTGACCTGCGCGCGCCCTTTCCTTTGGGCCGCGAGGCGCAGGGGGTTTGTAAAGTTTTCATCTGACTGTAAATTCCCCGGTAAGACGGGAGGGGCCATGGCACGGGCGACGCTGACGGGCACACGGCTGCGGGAGCGGCGCATGGCGCTGGGGCTGCGGCAGGCCGATCTTGCGGCGGCGGTGGGCGTGTCTGCCCCCTATCTGAACCTGATCGAACACAACCGACGCCGCGTGTCGCCCTTGCTGCTGGACGCTCTTGCCAGCCATCTGGGAGTGGATGCCGAGGCGCTGGAGGACGGGGCTGAGGGCGCGCAGATCGAAGAGTTGCGCGCCGCCGCCACCGCCCTGCCGGGCAACGGGGCGGAACTGGATCGGGTGGAGGAATTCGCAGGCCGCTTCCCCGGCTGGGCGGCGCTGGCACGCGGGTTGGCGCGGCGCGCGGCGGGGCTGGAGCGTGCGGTGGAGGCGTTGAACGACCGCATGACGCATGACCCGCATCTGTCGGATTCGCTGCATGAGGTGCTGTCGGCGGTGGCCTCGGTCCGCTCGACCGCCGCGATTCTGGCCGAGACGGAGGATATCGAACCCGAATGGCGGGCGCGGTTCCTGCGAAACCTGCATGGCGACAGCGAACGCCTTGCGCTGGGGGCCGAGGCGCTGGTGGCTTTTCTGGATGGGTCGGACCGGGCCGAGGCTCAGGTGGTGATCGCCCCGCAGGAAGAAGTGGAGGCATGGCTGGCCGCGCGCGGCTGGCATCTGCCGGAACTGGAGCCGGGGCAGGCGGGCCCCGCCGCGCTGGAGGGGGAGGTAGCGGGGCTGGCCTCGGCGGCAGCGCGGGCCTTGGCGCGCGACTGGATCCAGCAAATGGCGCGGGATGCCGCCCGCGTGCCGCTTGCCGCGCTGGTTGAGGGGGCGGACCCTGTCCGCCTGGCCGCCAGCCTTGGCGTAGAGGTGACCGTGGTGCTGCGGCGCATGGCGCTGGCGCCGGGATCGGAGGCGGGGCTGGCGCTCTGCGATGCGTCGGGTGCCTTGGTGTTGCGCAAGCCGGCCGAGGGATTCGGCTTTCCGCGCTTTGGGTCGGCCTGCCCGCTGTGGCCGCTTTATGCGGCGCTGGGGCGGCCGGGCAGCCCGGTCATGGCCGATCTGCAGGCGGCAGGGCGGGGCGGGCGGCGGTTCCGTGCCGTCGCCCATTGCCTGCCGCGCCATCCCGAAGGACTGGGCGGGGTCGAACTGCGCGAGGCGGCGATGCTGGTGATGCCACTGCGCGGGGGCGGCGCGCAGGGGGGCACGGCGCAGGTGGTGGGGTCGTCCTGCCGGGTCTGCGCCCGGGCGGAATGCCCCGCGCGGCGCGAGCCGTCGATCCTGACCGATGCCGTGATGGGCTGACCTGTCCATATGCCCTTTTGACAGGCAGGCGGGTTCTGGGGCATCGTTCGACAAGAGCCGCGCGTCAGACGGGGCGAGGGGGAGGTCGCGACCAAGGGCGCGGCCATCTCTCGGGAGGGGAACGCAATGACGAGCCATGTCCTGCTGATCGAGGACGAACCCAATATCGCCGAGGCGATCCGCTTTCTGCTGAGCCGTGAGGGTTGTCGCGTCTCGACCCTGCATGACGGGATCGGCGCGGCCGAGGCGGTGCGGGCGGAACGGCCCGATCTGGTGATCCTGGACCTGATGCTGCCGGGCTGTTCGGGGCTGGATGTGGTGGAGGCGATCCGCGCCCATCCCGAGACCGGGACCACGCCGGTGATGATGCTGACGGCCAAGGGACAGGGCCGCGATCGCGAGGCGGCCGAGCGCGCGGGCGTCACGCTCTTTATGACCAAGCCTTTCTCGAATGCCGAGATGCTGGCTTCGGTCCGGTCGCTGGTCGGGAAATGAAGCGGGCGCGCACGCCCCTGTTCCTGAAGCGGCGCAGCTATCGCAAACGGCGGCTGCGGGATACGGCGCGGATGCTGCCCGTCTTTGGTCTGTTCCTGATGCTGGTGCCGGTGTTGTGGAAACCGGCGGATACCGCCCGGGCGGATACTGCGCCTGACGGTATCTATCTCTTCGTCGTCTGGATCGGGCTGGTTTTGGTGGCCGCATTGATGGCGCCGGGTCTGGCCGATGAAAGCGGCAGCGACGATCCCGAGGAGGGCTGACGCCGATGCCCTTCAACCTGCTGGTCCTGTCCTGTCTGGCCTATGTGGCCTTCCTCTTCCTTGTGGCCTTTCTGGCTGAACGGCGGGCGGCGATGGGGCGGGTGGGTTGGCTGCGGTCGCCGCTGATCTATACGCTGTCGCTGTCGATCTACTGCACGGCATGGACCTTTTACGGCGCGGTGGGCTATGCCGCACGGTCGGGGCTGGAGTTTCTGACGATCTATCTTGGCCCGACGCTGGTTTTCGTGGGCTGGTGGCTTTTGCTGCGCAAACTGGTGCGGATCGGGCGGCAGCAGCGGGTGACATCGATCGCTGACCTGATCTCGTCCCGCTTCGGCAAATCGAACCTTTTGGGGATTGTGGTCACGCTTTTGGCCGTGGTGGCCGCTACCCCCTACATTGCGCTGCAGTTGCAATCGGTGACGCTGTCCTTCGCGGTCTTTGCCAGCGAAACGCCCGAGGGCTGGGCCCTGCCGGACCGGGACGCCACGGCGATTTGGGTCGCGGCGGGGCTGGCGCTGTTCACCATCCTCTTCGGCACGCGCAATCTTGACGCCAATGAACAGCATCACGGCGTGGTGCTGGCCATCGCGGTGGAGGCCGTGGTGAAACTGGTCGCCCTTCTGGCGGTGGGCATTTTCGTGGTCTGGGGGCTGGCGGGCGGGCCTGCTGACATGTTCGCCCGGATCGAGGCCTCGCCGCTGCGCGACTGGTCGCTGGAGCCGGGGCGCTGGACCGGGTTGATCATGGTCTCGGCGGCGGCGGTGATCTGCCTGCCGCGCATGTTTCAGGTCATGGTGGTGGAGGGCGGGGACGAACGCCACCTCGCCCGGGCGAGCTGGGCATTCCCGCTCTATCTGCTGTTGATGAGCCTGTTCATCGTGCCCATTGCGGTGATTGGGCTGGAGCGGATGCCCGAAGGGGCCAATCCGGACATGTTCGTCCTGACGCTGCCTTTGGCCGAAGGGCAGGGAACGCTGGCGATGCTGGCCTTCCTCGGCGGGTTCTCTTCGGCCACGTCGATGGTGATTGTGGAAAGCATCGCGCTGGCCACGATGGTGTCGAACCATGTCGTCATGCCGATCTGGCTGAAGCTGCGGCCCAAGGCGGCGCTGACCGGGGATGTGCGGCGGATCGTGATCCTGTCGCGGCGGCTGGCCATCATCGCGGTGCTGACGCTGGGTTATCTGTACTACCGGATGTCGGGCGGATCGGCGGCGCTGGCGGCCATCGGGCTCATCGCTTTTGTCGGTATGGCGCAGGTGATGCCGGTGCTGGTGGGGGGACTGTTCTGGCGGGGGGCGACGAAGGCCGGGGCGGCGGCGGGGCTTGTGACCGGGTTCGTGGTCTGGGCCTATACGCTTTACCTGCCATCCTTCGGGCCGGACGCGGCGCTTTCGGCGGCGGTCTTTGCCGAAGGGCCTGCCGGCATCGGCTGGCTGCGTCCGCAGGCCCTGTTCGGGGTGGAGGGGATGGACCCGCTGCTGCATGCGCTGCTGTGGTCCGTCGCGCTGAACACCTTCGCCTTTTGCCTGTTCTCCGTCCTCACCTTCCCCGGTCCGGTGGAGCGGATGCAGGGCGCGGCCTTCGTCAATGTCTTCGACGCCGAGGCGGCGGGGCCGAAAGGATGGGCGCGCGGCTGGGCGGAGCCCGAGGCGCTTTTGATGATGACGCAGCGGATCCTTGGTGACGAGGCGGCGCTGGCTTTGTTCGCTGCCGAGGCGCGGGCGCAAGGGAAGGACGGCTTTCTGCCCGAACCCACGCCTGATTTCGTGGCGGGGCTGGAGCGGCGACTGGCCGGGTCGGTGGGGGCGGCCACGGCCCATGCGATGATCAGCCAGCTGGTGGGGCGCGCGACCGTGTCTGTCGACGATCTGATGGCGGTCGCCAATGAGACGGCGCAGATCATGGAGTATTCCGCCCAGCTTGAAGCGCAGCGCGAGGAACTGACGCGCACCGCCCAGCAACTGCGCGCGGCGAATGAGAAGCTGACCCAGCTGTCGGTGCAGAAGGATGCCTTCCTGAGTCAGATCAGCCACGAGCTGCGCACGCCGATGACATCGATACGTGCCTTTTCCGAGATTCTGACCGAAGGCGATCTGCCGCCCGAGATGGTGGCCAATTACGGACGCATCATCCATGAAGAGGCGATCCGTCTGACGCGCCTGCTGGACGATCTGCTGGACCTGTCGGTGCTGGAGAACGGGTCGGTGCAGTTGAATGTGGGTCTGGCCAATCTGCAGCAACTGATCGACCGGGCGCTGGCCGCGGCCAGCCATACGCGACCCGAGCGGAGTTTCCTGATCCTGCGCGACCTTCCGGCCGAGAATCTGTTCGTGCGCACCGATCCCGATCGTCTGGTGCAGGTTTTCATCAACCTGATCTCCAACGCGCGGAAATACTGCGATGCCGCCGCGCCCGAACTGCGCATCGTCGTGCGTCAGCGCGCGGGGCGGGTGTCGGTGGATTTCATCGACAACGGGTCCGGCATCCCCAAGCAGAGCCAGCGGATCATTTTTGAGAAATTCGCCCGCCTGACCGATCAGACGCGGGCCGGGGGCGCAGGGCTGGGCCTTGCGATCTGCCGCGAGGTGATGGCCAATCTGGGTGGCGGCATCGATTATCTGCCGGGGCAGGGTGGGGCCGCCTTTCGGGTGACGCTGCCGCTGCGGTTGGAGCAGAAGGCCGCCTAACCGTTTCTTCACCGAATCGCGTCAGCCTGCAGCTTTGGAGGGCAGGGTGAAGGCATGTCGGTTGTGCGGTTGAAACGCGGGGCGGAAGGCGCGCCCGATCAGGCGGCGGTGGAACGGGTCATCGCCCTGTCGCTTGCCCGTGCTGGGCAGGATGAGTTGGGCAGTCCGCTGCGGCTGTCCGCGCTGCAGCAGCAACGCTGCGTGCTGGCCGAAATTGTGGAGACAGTGCCGGAACCGGCGCTGATCCTTGTCCTTGACGACAAAGCGGGGGAGGGATTGGCGGCGGCGGTGATCGACGGGGCGCTGATGGCCGGGATGGTGGAGGCGTTGACCACCGGCACAGTCACGCCGGGCGAGGCGGTGTCGCGCCGACCCACCCGCACCGATGCGGCGCTGCTGGCCCCGGTGATCGACCGCGCGCTTTCCGTGCTGGAGGCTGCGGCGGGCGAGGCGGGGCTTGCGATCCTGTCGCGCGGGTTCCGCTTCGCTTCGGTCGCCGAAGGGGGCAGGGCGCTCTCTTTGCTCTTGGAGGATGGGTTCTACCGCCTGCTGCGGGCCGAGGTTGATCTGGCGGCGGGCGCGCGTCAGGGCAAGGTCTGGCTGGCCCTGCCGGAACTGCGCCCCGCCGTGCTGCCGCAGGTCGCCGACCGCGCCAGCCTGCGTTTCCGGGCGGAACTGCAGGCGCAAGTGGAGGGGGCGGAGGTGCGGCTTGAGGCGGTGCTGCAGCGGTTGATGCTGCCGCTGCGCCAGGTCATGGCGCTGCAGGTGGGCCAGAGCCTGCCCTTGCCGCGCGCCGATGTGGGGCGCATCACGGTGGAAGGGTTGGATGGCCGCCATGTCGCCACGGCGCGGTTGGGTCGCCACGGCAGCCTGCGCGCCCTGCGCCTGCTGGCCGAGGGCGAGGCGGCCGTTCCGCGCCCGACGGGCGGCGATGCCGGGGTCGAGCTGCGGGGTAGGGCCGGGCCGATGGGATGAATGGCGCGCGCGCCGCGCCGCCGACCCGGCCTCAGCGCCGGGAGAGGCTTTCGAGGGTCGGGCGCAGATGCTCTAGATTATAGCCAAAGCGGGCAGGGATGCCGATCAGGTCATCTGCCGGAAGATCGGCCGCATGGGCCAGCGCCCAGACGACCGAGGACCGGTTGCCCGAGGCGCAATAGGCGAAGACCGGCCCGCTGCTGGCATCGATCGCGGCCCGCTGCGCGGTGACGTTGTCCATGGTCAGCGCGCCGCCGATCACCGGATTGGCCACGAAGGACAGACCCAGCGCCTCTGCCGCCGCCCGCATCGTGTCGGTGTGCAGGTCCGGCGGGATCTCGCCATCCGGGCGGTTGTCGATGATCGTCGTGTAACCGGCGGCCTTGATCGCAGGCAGATCGGCGGGGTCGATCTGGGGCGACACGGCATAGTCCGGTGTCAGGGCGCGGATGTCCATCTGCCTCTCCTTCGCGTGGGTGGGGCGGGTCAGGCCGCCTGCGTGATCCGGTCGATGCGCGCCTTTGCGGCGGGCGCTGCGACCATACCCACGACCATCGCCAGAAGGAAGAGGAGACCGCCCCATCCCCCCCAGCCCAGCGAAGCCAGCGCCGGACCGGGGCAGAGGCCTGCGAGCCCCCAGCCCGCGCCGAAAAGTGACGAGCCGAGCACCAGATTGGCATCCACAGTGCGGTCCTGCGTCAAGGGCAGCGCCGTGCCCAGCACCGCCACGCGCCGCCGCGCCGCCACGCGCCAAGCGATGGCCATGGGGATCATCGCGCCCCCCATGACGAAGGCAAGCGTCGGGTCCCAGTCACCAAAGACATCAAGCCAGCCCTGCACGCGCGTCGTGTCTGTCATCCCCGACACCATCAGCCCAAGACCGAAGATCGCCCCTGCAAGGGCGGCAAAGAGGGTGCGCTGCATGGCTTAGATCCACCCCAGCACGTGGCGCGCCAGAACCATCACGATCCCGCCCACCAGAATGTAGAACACCGTCGCCACGATCCCGCGCAGCGACAGCCGCGAGATGCCGCAGACCCCGTGACCCGAGGTGCAGCCATTGGCCATCCGCGTGCCCAAGCCGACCAGCAGTCCGCCCGCGATGATGACGACCGGATTCGTCGACAGATGCGTGTCGGCCCCGCCGAGGATCAGCACGGCCAGCGCAGGCACGGCCACGAGGCCGACGAGGAAGGCCAGCCGCTCGGCCCAAGCGTCGCGGCCGCTGCCGTCGATCAGCCCGCCGATGATGCCCGAGGCCCCCATCACCCGTCCGTTCACCAAAAGATAGAGCGCCGCCGCCCCCCCGATCATGAGGCCGCCAACAAGGCCCCAGAGCCAATCCGTCTCGATCATCGTTTTCCCTGTCTGCCGCCCTCTGGCGGTCTGCTGTGCGTGCCCGGCCCGCCTGTCCTGCTGGGCCGATCCGGCCAGATATGGGAGAGGGCGGAAATATTGCAAGTCTTGAATGAATCAATCCCGGTGGGATTGATCGATGTCAAGGCCGCCGCCCGCAATCCGCGCGAAGCTTGGCATCGGATCATGCAGAGGAGGCACCGCGATGACATCGCTTGCGACACGGAAGACCCAACTCGAGGCGCGGCTTGCCGATCTGAGAGGGCGCTTGGTCGGGATCGAGGCGGAGCTGGAGCAGCATCAGTCCCCCGATTGGGAAGAGCTGGCCACCGAACGCGAGGGCGATGAGGTGCTGGAAGGCATGGGCCTGAGCGGCCAGCAGGAGATGCGGCGCATCGCGGCCGCGCTGCAGCGGCTGGAGTCTGGAGACTACGGAATTTGCGTGAAATGCGGAGCGGAGATCGGCGAGGCGCGGCTGGATGCGCTGCCCTACACGCCCTTCTGCCGCAACTGTGCCGACTGAAAGGGGGGCAGGATGTCCGAAAAACCCGAAAAGGACGAAGCCGCAGCCACCCGCATGGCGGGTCTGATGGGCGAGGCGGTGGAGGCGGCGGCGGCGGGGCAGGCCCTGACGCTCGCGCTGCTGCAGGCCGAGATGGAGGCGATCACCCTGTTGATGCCGGGTCTGGCCCCGGCCCAACCCGCCGAGACGGAGGCCGAGGCAGAGGCCCGGCAGCGCGCGGAAGAGGCGCGCATCGAGACCGATTTCGACAATATGCCGGTCTGATCTTCAGGCGCGCGCCTGCAGCCCGGCATTGCCTTTCCGTCGCGGCCCGGGCTTTAATGCGAGCGGGTGTGGGCTGCCTGATCGGGCGGCCCGGAAGAAGGGATAGGCGGTATGGCGGATGCGGCAGCCGGGGATGGAACGCTGCGTGTGGCGCGGATCGGCGCCCTGATCGAGATCGTCCTCGCCCATCCACCCGTCAACGCGCTTGGCAGTGCGCTGCGGTCCCATCTTGCCGCCGCCTTGGACGAGGCCGAGGCCGGTCAGGCCGCCGCCGTCTTGATCCGGGGGGAAGGTGCGCTGTTTTCGGCCGGGGCGGATATCGGCGAGGTGGGCGCTGCCACTGGGTCCTTGCCACTGGGCGCGCTTTGCGCCCGGATCGAGGGTCTGTCCTGTCCGGTCGTCACGCTGCTGTCCGGCCCGGCGCTGGGGGGCGGGCTGGAACTTGCGCTGGCCGCGCATCTGCGGCTGGCGACGGAGGGCGCGCAACTGTCGCTGCCCGAAGTGCATCTGGGCCTGCTGCCCGGGGCCGGGGGCACGCAGCGCTTGCCCCGTCTGGTGGGCGGTGCGCTGGCGCTTGACCTGATGCTGACGGGGCGGAGGGTCGGGGCGGCCGAGGCGCTGACCATAGGTCTGGTCGACCGGGTGATCCCGTCCGGCGACGAGGGCGTGGCGCAGGCGCGGGCGGCGGCGCTGGATCTGGCGCAGGCGGGCCAGTGGCGGCGCACGGGTGAAGAACGCGCGGGCTTTCGCGACGTCACCAGCTATCGCGCGGCGCTGGACGAGGCGCGCGAGGCACGCCGTGCGGCCCGTCTGCCTGCCGGCGGGCGGATCATCGATTGCGTGGAGGCGGCGCTGCTCTTGCCCTTCGAACAGGGGCTGGCCTTCGAGGCCGCGGCCTTTGGCGATCTGCTGGCTTCGGGGGAATCGGCGGGGCTGCGCCATGCCTTCCGCGCCGAACGCGCGGCGCGCCGCCTGCCCGCCGC